>Ga0182021_10000300_pt1 | contig 50643 bp, 34 predicted proteins | sample 612E3MmetaG_FD_120493 | JGI IMG/M metagenome (GOLD analysis project Ga0182021, IMG submission 120493) | Permafrost microbial communities from Stordalen Mire, Sweden - 612E3M metaG (Illumina Assembly) | ecosystem: Environmental > Terrestrial > Soil > Wetlands > Permafrost | place: Sweden... | reverse complement strand
GTGGTGGCCTCCGGCAGCCAGCCCCTCGGTTACCAATGGCAGACCAACGGCGTCGCCATGCGAGGCGCCACCAATGCGACCCTGGCGCTCCCCAACGTGACGTCGGGCATGAACAGCATGACTTGCTCGGTCACGGTGAGCAATCGTGTCTCAACCACCAACAGCACCGTCGCCAACCTCACGGTCCTCAGTCCGAGCGGCTATGAGACGGCCGTCGCGCCGGATGCCCCGGTCGCCCTCTGGCGATTGGACGAAAGCGCTGGTCCAACCGTCTATGACCAACTCGGCTCGCATAACGGCACCGCTTACAACAGCATCGCCTTTGGGCAACCGGGCGCCATCGGCAATGACCCAGATACCTGTTTAGGCTTTGACGGTTCGTCCGCGGAAGTGGAAGTGCCTTACTCGGCCGATCTCAACCCGGCGACCTTCTCGGTGGAATGTTGGGCGCGCGTGACGGGCGACACCTACACCTATCAGGCCGCCGTGAGTTCGCGGAACATCAGCCAGGGGTCCTTTTACGCATACACGACCAGTGAGGGTTACGTTCTCTATGCCAGCCCGTTCACCGGCAACTGGGAGTTCTGGACCTACAACGACATCGCCGGCGCCCAGGTCCAGTCCGGCACCCCGGTGGTCCAAAACCAGTGGACACACCTGGTGGGCACTTTCGACGGCCTCAACAAGAAGTTCTACATCAACGGCGCTCTGGTGGCGTCCGAGGTCAACCCCAACTACCAGCCCAATCTCATCTGTAACCTGCGCATCGGGGAAGGAAACAACGAGAACGATCCAACGCTCGCAACCCACTACAATTTCCTGGGCAACCTGGACGAAGTTGCCGTTTATAACTACGCGTTGCCCGCGAACCGGGTGCTGGCCCATTTCCTCGCCTCCGATCCCGCGCCGGTCTTCTCGCTCCAGCCGGCGAACGTGGTCTCCGCCGAAAACGTGGCGGCGTCGTTCTCGTGCTCGGCCTACGGGCCGGGGACTACGGCTTATCAATGGTACCAGTCAACGGACGGTGGGTCCACCTTCGCGCTGATGTCCGGCGCGACCACCACGACCCTCACCCTGCCGAGCGTGTCCGCCGGCATGAATGGTTACGTGTATCAGGTCGTGGCCACGAATACCTATGGCTCAACCATCAGCTCGAATGCAACGCTGACGGTCCTCAGCGGCGCGCCGCAAATCATCCCACCCGACCTGCCCGCTGCGCAGACCGTGGTTGCCGGCCGCACGCTCTCGCTGGCGCTCGACGTCGGGGGCACCGCTCCCTTTACTTGCCAGTGGCTCTATAACGGGACCAACCTCCACAATGGCGGCCGGATCTCCGGCGCCCAGAGCAATGTCCTGACGATTACCGACGTCCAGATGACCGATGCGGGCGCTTACAAGCTCTCCATCCTTAATGCGCAATCCGCCGGCATCCCGACGAACAGCGTTGAGGACGCCATCTCGGTTGTAAACGGGGCGACCTCATTGAACACCAATGGCCAGTTCTGGACCGTGAACGGCGGCGCGGCCATTGACTCGGACGTCCTCACTCTGACCGACGGCCTGAACAACGAAGCGCGCAGCAGTTTCTACAATGCTCCGCTCTACATCGGCGCTTTCGTCGCTTCGTTTACCTACCAGGCCACCGTCGGGAGTGGCGCTCTCGCCGACGGCGCGGCGTTTATCCTGCAAAACGATCCGCACGGGCCAACTGCCCTCGGCGGAACAGGCGGTGATCTGGGTGTTTCCGGCATCGAGCCGAGCGCCGAGTTCGACTTCAACCTCTACTCGGGTCAGATCACTTCAACGGCGCCGCCGCTGACCGTGGGCACGGCCTTCCACGTCAATGGCGCCAACAATTTCCGTTACACGACCACCAGCCCGGTGAACCTCGCCAGCGGCCACCCCATCAATGTCGTTGTGAACTACGCCAATGGAGTAGCTCAATTGACGCTCACCGATACTACCGCCAGCACCACCTTCACGACCAACCTCAACGTTGGCAACCTGCCCAGCCTGCTTGGAAGTGATACCGCCTATGTCGGGTTCAGCGGTGCTACCGGGGGCTACAACGCCAACCAATCGGTCAGCAACTTCTGGTTTGCCCCGGTGGTAACGCTGTCCGCTCAACTCACGACCACCAACACCGTGCTCTTCACCTGGCCGGCTGACGCCGGCGGCTTCGTCCTGCAAGCCAGGTCCGACTTGAATTCGGGCACTTGGCAGAGCGTGCTGGCCAGCGGCGTGAGCGGGCAGGCGATCGTCTCCGCCTCGGCCGCCAGACAGTTCTATCGGCTGGCACTCCCATAGTGCCAATGCGGCGACTCGCCGAAACAGCCACCCTCGCGCACGAAGAGAATTGCAGCCCTTTCCTGCTTTCGTTCACGCCGGCTTTGCTTTATCGGGTCGCTAGGGTCCGCCATGGAAATATGGTATTGTGGAACGTGTCCGCCAGTGCATAATTGGCGATACGACACAGATTTGGCCCACGCCATATAATATGAACAATGACTGCCGCAAAATGCCAGGTGTTGTGGGGACATCGTGCCGCCGCCCGAGAGAATTCTGCGGCTTCACCTTGATCGAGCTTCTGGTGGTGATCGCGATCATTGCCATCCTGGCCGCGCTGTTGCTCCCGGCGCTGGCAAAGGCCAAGGACAAGAGCAAGCGCATCACCTGCCTCAACAATGAGAAGCAACAGATTCTGGCCAGCATGATGTATTCGGATGACGATTCCAAAGGGGCGTTTTCCAACACGGCTGACGATGCGGATGATGACCAAACCTGGGCGTATCCTTATATGCGGAACGTCAATTCGTTCATCTGTCCCTGCACGCAGAACTTTATTCGCACCAACCTTTACAGGAACACCCGGACCTTGGAGGTGGGTTTGTACGACTTGAGTTACTACGCTGGATGCAAACTGAAAGTGCCAGGCTCGAGCTACGAGGTGTTCGGGTTTTGGGGTTACAGTTCGTACGGTCCAACCGGCCCTTATCCCTGCGCGCGGAAGACGCGTGCCAACGTCTCATCCTGGGCCTACCACTGGCGGTCGAGCCTTTATCCATACTGCAATGCCTATATCGGAACTGTGGGGGGGCCTTCCAGGGCGTGCATGTTTCTCGATGGCGATGACGGTTATCTCGGAACCCGGAACAATATCCCCGATCCGATTGATAACCACGGGGCCGATGGCGGGAATGTTTCCTTTTGCGACGGCCACGCCGAGTTTGTGTCCGCGAAGCCGGAATCGAAATACATTTTAATGATTTATCTTGCTACCGATGCCGATCCGTAAGAAGAACGAGGCGGGCCCGGTCACCGGGCGATGCCGCCGAGCAGCGCCGACCCCGAATTGGGGTGTGGTGGCGGCGTGGCTCGCAGCTCTCTCGCTCTTGGCAACGGCGTGCAAGAAAGACGTCGCCTTCGAGGCGATGGATTCGGATGCCAATGGTTATTTGTGCCTGAAATGCGGCGTAAAGTTATATACGGACCGAACGGTGTTCATCGGGCCGCAGTGTCCCAAATGCCAGCAGGAAACGCTCATGGATGTCGTCGGCTACGAATGTAAGAAAGATCATCACCTGACGATTCGGCCCCGCAGGGGGGACCGCCAGCCGCTCGCTTGTGAGCAGTGCCAGGGGCCGCTAGTCAACGCCATGCGCTCGCCGCGTGAAAAAGATTTGAAGGCGTGGGGGGCGGCGAAATTCTCGCCGTGACCCACGGAGGAGGCCGAAAACCGATCATTGCAGCCATCAAACCAAACAAAAAACCAAGCAGTATGAAAACCAAAAAGTCCCGATTAGGTCTGTCTATTCTCGCCGGCAGCTTATCATTTGTCGGCGCAGCCAATGCCATGGATATCGTCATCGATGGCAGCTATGAATCCTCCACGAACAATCTCAGCGGGTTCATCGGCCAGGGAGGGAACGATGCCGCTGGGATTGATGGCGGCTGGACTTCATTCGCCACTTACACCTACTCCGCTGGCTACACCCAGCCCGGGCCGGCTGGTTGCGGCCAGGTGTATCTGCGGCCGTACCCGGCCACTGGCGGAGTTCCGAGCAGCCGGCAAACGGTCTCGCAGGTGGACAGCCTGACGCGTGCCATTACAACGGCGCAAATTGATGGTTCGCAGGGCCAGTACACGGCTTCGGCCTGGTTCAGCACGTACTATGGGCAAAATGATTACAGCGATCTCACGCTGCAGTTCCTTGACGCCTCCCAGTCCCCCATTGGCAGTCCCGTTGCCCTCGGAGGCGCGGCGTTTGTGGCCGCGCTCCCCGGCGGCAGTGGTCTGCGAGCTTGGGGCCAGGACACCAGGAGCGGTTTGGTTCCAGCCGGCGCGCGCTATGCCAGCATCACCACGGTCGGCACTGCGCTGCACGGTTCCCCGGACGGGTATGTTGATCTGGTATCACTGGATATCACAGCCGGGTTTGTGACCATTCAGGTCACGTCGCCTTCCCCGGCCAACACCGCTACCGGTGTCAGCCCCGGGGCGGTGCTGGGGGTGACGCTGGGGGACGGCACGGCGCCATTGAACACCAACTCGGTCTTCTTCTCCTACGACGATTTGCCAGTGACACCTGTGCTGCAAAAGGCCGGCGGCAGTACGACGGTGCAATATCAACCTCCCGGGCTGATGGCATCGTTGTCACAGCACAGTTACCAGGTTGCTTTCAACAACACCGGCGGGGCGACGCCCAACACGACCAATCGTTACACGTTTACGGTCGCACCCTATGTGAACGTCAACCTGGGGCCACCGCTCTATCTGGAGACTTTTGATGAGCTGGCCGAGGGGGCGCTCCCCGCCGGCTGGTCCGTCGCCAACTTCACTGATCTCGACACCGTTTTCGGTTATGATCTTAACAACTTCCACTCCGATGCTTTCCTGGATTGGACGGTGGTTAGCCGCAGCACTATATCCAACTGGTTCACCGTGACACCGGACGGCGGCGACTTCACGACCATCTTCAATGTCGCGCCCAACCAGGTCATCAACAACGCGGTGGTGACCAACCTGATCACCAGCAATTCGATCATTGCCATCTCGGACCGCACCTCCAGCAGCCAGAAGCAGATTGATTACCTGTTCACCAGCGATTACAACCTGAGTGGGAAGGCGAACGTCTATCTTTCCTTCCACGACATTTACATCCAAAACCAGAATAACATCGCGTCGGTCGAGTATTCCATCAACGGCGGCGCGACGTGGCTGCCGGCTTTGTATCTGCTGGACGGCCCGGACATCCTGTTCGACAGCGCCGGCAACCTCGACGCCTCGAACACGTTCGCGACGGTGCATTCCGACGTGCCCAATGTTGACCTGAACTCGCCGGCCAATGGCTATTACGGGCAGTATATCGGGGTGAATTCCAATCTGTGGTCAACCCTGGCGCCGTTCATCGGCGCGCGGGTGGACGATGATCTAACGGGATCGAAGCGGGTGGAAGTGATCCGTTTGGCGCAGGCAGACAATCAGCCCGCCGTGCGCTTCCGGATGGCCATGGCCGGTGTGTATGCCTGGTACTTCGGCATTGACGACTTCGGGCTCTACAGTATCGCCAGCGCCGCACCGCCGCTGCTGGCGAGCGCCCCGACGCCGGCCACGCAAACGGTCGCGGTGGGCAACAGCGCCACGATCAGCATCGCCAGCGCTCTTGGCCTGGGCCCGTTCACCTACCAATGGCGGCACAATGGGACGAACCTGCCCGGCAAAACCGCCCAGAGCCTGATCTTCCCCAACGTGTCCCTCGCGGCCGCGGGCAGCTATGACGTGGTCCTCACCGGCGCAGGCGGCTCGGTAACCAGCCCGCCACCGGCGGCGGTATTGACAGTTATCAATCCTCCGGTGTTTGTGACCGGCCAGTGGGATTTTCTCAGCACCAATCTGGCCGCCAGTTATGGCATAGACATGCAGTTCTTTGATGCCACGGTGCAGGCCGACACGACTTTCGGCACCACGACAAGCTTTGGCATCTCGGATATCAATGGCTCACCGACCACAGTGATGCACTTTACACCGAGCATCGCTCAATGGGGAGGCTACAAGATGTATCACGGGGCGGCGCCTAATGGAGGCGGCGCCTACGTCAATCAGTACACGCTGGTCTTTGACATCTATTATCCGCCGGCTTCCGGTGGGACATGGCGCTCGTTGTGGCAAACGGCTACCGGCAACGGCAGCAACAACGACGGCGACTTGTTTGTTGGCACCTCCGACGGCCTCGGCATCAGCAGCGTTTATGACGGTTATATCTCGGCCGGTGCGTGGCACCGCATTGCCGCGGCGTTTGATCTGACAGTGCCGTTGCTCACCAAGTTCGTTGACGGGGTTAAAGTCGGCAATCAGATCCTTAGCGACGGGGTGGATGGCCGCTGGTCGCTGGATCCTTACGCGCTGGTATTTGCCGACAATGACGGAGACGTGGCGGAAGCGTATGTCAGCAGCGTCCAGTTCAGCAATGGCCGGCGGCCGGATGCCTTCATTGAAGCCTTGGGCGGACCGAACGCTCTCAAGATTCCCGGCATTATCAGAGCCGATGTGGTAAGCGGGCAGGTCGTCATTCGCTGGAGCGGGGGCGTGGCTTTGCAGAGCGCTGACTCGGTGGCCGGCCCTTGGAACACTGTGTCCGGGACCGCCGGTCAATACAGCTACACACCGTCGCCTCTGGGCCCGGCGAAGTTCTATCGTCCGCAGATACCGTAGGCGGCATGATGTGTCGAAGCGTGGCCGTCACTTCAGGTCGGCAACACAGCGGAATCCAATGGTGGTGCAGCGATCCAATCCCGGCCAGCTCAGCAGGAACTTGGTGGCGAAGTTGGCCGGGCGGGGGCCGCCGTCCACGTACCAGCCCGAGCCCTTGGCGGCGTAAAAAGAGCCGCCGCGAATAATGCAGAACCGGGTGCGACCGTCACTGCGCACGCTTTCGGTCCAATGCCAGACATTGCCGCACATGTCGTAGCAGCCGAAGGGCGAGCGCCCTCGCGGAAACGCCTTCACAGCCGTGGTGGTTCCGGTTTGACCGCCGTTATACCGGCCGGACTCCAGGGTGTCGCCCCAGGGATAGCGCCGGCCATCCATTCCCTGGGCTGCGTATTGCCATTCTTCTTCGGTGGGAAGACGTTTGCCAGCCCAGCGGGCAAAGGCCCTGGCATCGTCAAGGTCCACGCAGACAACGGGATGCTCCTCCTGGCCCGGGAGCGGACGCCCGCCGTGCCAATGCTTCAAGAAGTTTTCGCTGTGCCTCGGCCGGTAACCGCCGGCCTGGAGAAAGCGGGCGAACTGCGCATTGGTGACGGGGGTTTCGTCCATCGCGAATCGCTTGAATTCGACCCGGCGGCGGAAATGCTGAACCTGGAAAGCGTATGAGTTCTGGAAACCATGGTTAGCCGGCGGGGTGGATTCGTAAAACCCACACTCCCTTACCCGCATGTTGATGCTCAACTCCAGCGTGGCCGACGGAATCTCCACCATGCCATCGGGAACGGCAATCCTCGGGGTAGTGGACCTGACGGCAAGCAGCCGCGTCTGGACCTGCGGCCGGGCGGTGTCGGATACGCTTCGAGCGTTCATCCGTGCTTGCCGCTTCAGAAACTGGTTGAAGTCCTTGCCTAGATGATTTTCCTGGCCGGACAGGAAACAGCCCACTCCGCGCGGCGGAATCACGCCGGATAACAGCACGGCGGCTCCCGCCGATTTCGAGGAGGCTTCACGCCCGGCGATCAGGTCGAAATAACGGTGCCCTGGCTTCAACGCCACCCTCAGCAAAGCTCCCGCTACTCGGCTCGGGGTGCGGTTGACCAGCGTCCAAAGCCGCAAGCCATTTCCTTCCCAGAGGGAGGCGAAGACGCCGGGTGATTCGGCTGGCACCAGCGGTGTCCATTCTTCGCCGCAAAAGAGCCGCGTGAATCGCCGCTGAATCGGGAGGATGGCACGCAAGATCGAGCGATCGCGGCGGTTCCAGGGGACCCACGAGCCAAACACGTTTTCCCAGACCATCATTCCGCTGCCGTTCATCCAGGCCGCGTGCAGCTCGCCCGTATGATCCAAATCCCAGCGCCGGATCTGATGCTGCATGTGGCGCCGCTCGAACCATTTGAGCCGGAGCACGCCCGGGACGGGGCTGTCATCGAACCATTGCGCCCACGAAGCGTGATGATCATGGAGGTTTTCCAGCGGGACCGCGCCTTCGCCTTCGAGGATCACCCCGGGCCGGACGGCGTCCAGCCCGGCGCGGAAATCCGCGGCGCCCCTGTCCATCGTGTCCAGGAAGATGCCGTCCGCCTCCAGCCCTCGCACCAACTCGACCAGCGATTCCAGGTCTGATTTCCCTTCCCGCCGGGTGCCCGTGTCCCAGGGATTGTAATCAATGTAAACCTTCACGCCCCGACGCTGGAACTGGCGCGCGGCGCCCCGAACGCCGGCCAACCCGCCAGGCAGGTCCCGGTAGAAATCAAACTGGTTGCGCTCATCAACTCCGATGCGCGGATAAGCATGCCACAGCACCGCGCTGTCGTAGCCGCCAAACTCCCGTTGGCCTTGTTCGACAAACGCATCCACCGTGTAACGCCCCGCCCGCCAATCATAGAATGTCTCGTCGCACACCATCAGGAAGCAACAGCAGTAGTTCGCCGATGCCCACGCAAATTCCTTCCGGCGATACAGTGCGTCGTTGTGGTACAATCGCGCGCTCGTTGCCGCGCGCCACTGTGCCAGCGCGTCGCAAAACTCCGGCCATTGTGCCGGGTCGTCGGGGGCTGGAATGATGTTCTGCGAGGGATCGAACCTGAAAGCGGGAGCGGCCTGGCGGGCGCGCACCGGCCATGCGCTCAACAGCGGCAGCAGGGCCGCGGTTTGCTGGAGGAATCGGCGTCGGTTCGTGTTCACCGGGCGTTTGGGCTGGCACTATTGTCGGATTGTGATGGTGTCAGCTCGTTGATGCTGGATGCGCAGCACGAAGCCTCCGGCAGCGATCGGCTCGACGCTATACCCCTGCCGCTCGTGGTCGAGAGTGTTCCGTCGGAGCAAGGAAGCCGTTCCAGCCTGAACCGCTAGCGGCTGGCGGCGGAGGCGCAACACTTCCCGCGAGCGCTTGTCGAACGTGACGTAGCTGATTTCGTGTTCTCCGTACCGAATCGAGCGGATCACCGAGCTGGAACCCAGCAAATGATCCTCCTGCGCGGGCGCCCATTCGGGCACGGACGCCATGCCGCGCTGAAAATGCCGCATGTAGTCCCCGTAGCCGTCTGAGAACCAGTAACCGGTGCCTTCGTCGAGGCTGGTTTTGACCAGACCATTCTCACGCGAGGAATAGGTGGCCCAATTAAAGGAGCGGAAGGCCCGTTCTTTGGAGTCGGGGTCGCCTGTCACCTCGTGCCAGAGAGCCAGGACGGAGGCAAACCGCGCCGTGTGGCTGGACATTTTGTCCATGTCATTGACTTGTTCCGAAATCACCTCCGCGCCCCACTGCCTGCCCTTTTCGCGAATCCCCCCCATCGTCACGGAATCGGCTGCGAAGAACGACGCCACCCAATCCAGAATCTCTTTCGCCTTGGCGCGCCCGGCAGGGTCCAGCTCCGGGTACTGCAACAGGTACCGCGCGGTTTCCAGCGAAGAATACTGATTCAGGTTCGTGCGGCAGTCGGGGTAGATCAGCACGTCCTCGAAGTACTGCGTCCAGACATGATTCCGCACCGGGTAATTCATCAGCCAATTCCAGGCGAGCCTCCGCACTTGGCGATAGGCCGAGGTGTTTCCCAATTGTAACCGCAGCAACTCGTCGAGCAGGCGGATCGGCCCGATGGTATTGGCGGTGTATTCTTCGCGAATCTCTGTGCCGGTTCGGGCATCCACGCGGAACGGCCAGGGGGAGTGGCTTTGGTCTCCCGGGCGCACGTGCTTGCCCAGGGCATCCGCGCAGCGGAGCGCGGCGCTCAGGTATTTGTTCTCAAGGGTGACTTCGTAAAACAACAAGTAAGCATACCCAAGTTCGCCGACCTTGTCCGGTTCCAGAAAGCCCACGCCATCACCGCGGCCGCTGGCGGCATCTTCGTCCTGAGAGCTGTAGCGCGTATCGGTCGCTCCGCGGTATACCGGATTGCCCGCGTCGCTGCAGGCGTAGGGAACCAGGGCCCAGGCATCCGTCGCCTCGGTTGTCCCGTGCGCGATTTGATGATCCAGCATCTCACGCACTCGCTCCAGGACTTCACGGTCCCCGCTGTAGGCATGGTAGAGGATCGCCGAGTCGGTGAGCATCGCGAACAAGCCGGCCGGGTTGTGCACCCACCAGCGCCCCGAGAAAACCGGGTGCTGGGCGTCGTTCGGCCCGTAGAAGGTCGGGTAGGTGAAGTAAGTCCGGTAGCCGTCGAGTTGCACCGGGACCTGTTTGAATGCCTCCCATGCGCTCCGGATGACACGATGATATGGGGAATCGGTTTCGACCCAACTGAGCAGCTTCCCGTGGGAGTCAAGGCGCACGTCGTGCCAGAGGAGCTGTCCCGCCTGCAACCTCTCCCCGCTCAACAGGACCAGGGCGCTCGCCGCGCCGGCAAACCAGCGGGCGCGCACCCAAACCAAAGCATGGACCAGGGGACCGAGCCTCCCACGAGCGCCGGGCGGGCCGGCGACCTGAAGAATCCAGTGTGAGTTGCTACCGGTTCCCATAAGCCAGATTACAGATTTCGGCTGATAGTACCAGCCGCCGCGAATGAGAGCAACGCCGTGGCTTTACCTTACCGTGGCTTTGCCTTCCATACGCAGGCCAGGATTGCATTTTACGCCGGGTTCCGGTTATACCCAACGCATGCGACAAGATGCTCTGGCAGATGGCCCCGGAATCCGCGTGGCCAGGACGTACGACGCTATGAGCCAGGAGGCCGCCGATTTTCCTGTTCGTTCATGACCTTGTCCAAAAACCTTAGTTCACAATGCAAAAGCAAAAATCAGCCAACCAACAGCCAGCCGGAGCCATTTCCCGGCGGCGCTTCCTTGCCACCGCTGGCGCAGTGACCACCTTCATGGCCCTTCCTCGGGAAGTGCTGGGCCGAGCCGGCCAAGCCTCCCCCAACGGCAAGCTTAACATCGCCGGCATCGGCATCGGCGGCCAAGGCGCCGCGGACCTCGGAGAGGTCAACAGCCAGAACATCGTGGCCTTGTGCGATGTGGATTGGGACTACGCCGCCAAGACCTTCAAGCAATACCCGGCTGCGAAGAGGTATAAGGACTTCCGGCAGATGCTCGACGAGGAGAAGAGCATTGACGCTGTGGTAGTCGGCACGCCTGACCACGCGCACGCCATCGTTTCAATCACGGCAATCAAGATGGGCAAGCATGTCTATTGCGAAAAACCATTGACCCGTACGGTCTATGAAGCGAGAGCGGTGGCGAAGGCGGCGCGCGCGGCCAAGGTCGCGACCCAGATGGGCAACCAGGGAATGGCGTTCGAGGGCAACCGCCTCATTAATGAATGGCTCGCCGACGGCGCGATCGGGCCCGTGCGTGAGGTCCATGTGTGGTCCGACCGCCCGACGCACCGAGGCAAAATGCCGCTCTGGTGGGCCCAAGGCATCGAACGGCCCAAGGAAACACCAGCCGTGCCCGCCATGATGGATTGGGACTTGTGGCTGGGCCCGGCGCCGTCGCGGCCGTACCATCCTGCTTACGCGCCCTTCCGTTGGCGCGGTTGGTGGGACTTCGGCTCGGGCGGGTTGGGGGACATGGGCATTCACAATTTGGCCCCCGTGTTCTCGGCGCTGAAACTTGGCGCCCCGGAAACCGTTCAGGCCAGTTCAACCCCCGTATTTCCCGACACAGTCCCTTTGGCGGCGATGGTCCACTACCAGTTCCCGGCGCGCGGCGACCAGCCGCCCGTCAAATTGCACTGGTACGACGGCGGGCTGCTGCCCGAACGCCCGGCAGGACTGGAGGAGAATCGCGAATTGGATCCCGAGGACGGCATTATCTTCGTGGGCGACAAGGGTAAGATGCTCGTAACTGGCTGGGGTGGCGAACATCCGCGTCTGCTGCCGGAAGGCCGGGACAAGGAATACAAACGCCCACCCAAGACATTGCCGCGCTCGATCGGGCACCATAAAGAATGGCTCGAGGCCTGCAAGACCGGCTCGGCCACGCGGTCGAACTTCGGCGTTGCCGGTCCGCTGACCGAGGCGGTGCTGTTGGGCAGCGTTTGCGTTCGCAACGGTGGTGAAAAGTTGAGCTGGGACACCGAGAATCTGAAAATCACGAACGATCCGGACGCCAACAAGCTTCTCCACTATGAATACCGAGAGGGGTGGAGCTTGTGAGCCGGCGTGGCTCTATGCTCCGGGTTTCAGAGAAGCGTCCGCTTCGTCCAGCCCGTCGTGCCAGATCAACGGGGCGAGCGAGAGGCCGCCGTGTTCCCAGCCGGCGTGGCTGATGTACCACTTGCCATCCACGTCGCGGACAACCTCCGAGGCATGGGCGTAGATCTTCCCGGCCTGGTTCTTGAACTCCCAATGGAACGGGTCTTTGCTGAGATACACGTTGATCGTCCCACCGTCGCAGACAAACAGGTAGTAGGACTCGCCTCTGCGCACCACAAACGGAGATTCGGTCGGGCCGCCGAACGTGCCTTTCTCCGGATGCGTGAAGACCACTTTGCGATTGGCCCAATGGAGCAGGTCATCGCTGGTCACGCAGGCCACCAAGTGGTTCCCGCCCTCCGGTTTCGAGGTCGCGGTGTAATACAAGACCCACTGGTTTTCCACCCCCAAGACGTTCGGGTCGCGGGCGTCGAAGCCGTCGGTGAGCAGCGGATTGGCCGGGCTGCGTTCCCAATGCCACAGGTCCTTCGAGGTCAGCAAATGGATTTTATACTGATGCCCCCGGTTGTTCCCGGCGCAGACGAACATGTAGTAAAGCCCATTGTGCCGGATCACATGCGGCGCCCAGAACAGCCATTCGCCGTATTTGTCCCAATCCGCCGTGACCGCAAACGGCTCTTTGTGCCAGGGCGACTGGGTCAGCGACTTCGCTGTCGCGTGCAGCAGATTCTTGCCCGGGTCCCGGGCGAAGTTGACCGGCAAAATGTGCGTGATGGCGAAGACATGCCACATCCCGTCCGGTCCGCGCACGAACGTATGGTCGTTGATGCACCAGGGATCTTTCTCGCCGGCTTTCGGGTCGAAGACCTGGGTGAACTTGCCCACTTCCACCAGCGCCTTTTCGGCGGCCACGACGCCGGTTTGGGTGCCGCCGAGAAGCGCCAACGCCATCAAAAGGGAACGCCGCACGACCCGAGTGTAGGCTGCCAGCGGGGGCTGGCCAAGCTAAAGCCGCCTTTTCTTGATCAGGACACTTGCCATTCGCTCTCTCATTTCCGTTGTTTACTTCAACAGTATCTTTACGACTAAGTCAGTTTGTCCTGAGCCCAAGCTACGCCAGTAAGGAGAAAGGTGGAAGACAAAAGGGGCTCCGGTCGCCCTGCTCGGCCCGCGGGTATTTTCCCAAACTCCGGGCTTGAGTTGACGGGCGGGGGAGCGCAGAACTGGGGAGACGGATCACAAACCAAACGACGGGTATGTTCACTCTGATTCTCGATCCCACGTTGCCGGTGGATAACACGCCGATCGTCTCCGGCGAGTTGCGCGGCCAGCTCCTGGCCATCCAGAACAACTTCGACGACATCCGTGCGCGCCTCATCGCCCTCACGCCGCTGGGCCTGGTGGTTTCCAATCCGCCCACCCAAGCCGACGTACAGGCGCTTGCGGACAAACTGGATGAGCTGATCAGCACCTTGAATGCCTGAGCGCCTATGAGACTCTACCTTGAAACGACGGTGCCCAATTTCCGGTTTGCCGACGATGCGCCCGACAAGCGGCGGACCACAGAAGTTTTCTTCGGCTGCCTGCGGGTTGCCTCCGACGAGTTGTTTGTTTCCACATTGGTCGAAGACGAAATCGCCGCCTGCACCGAACCCAAGCGCAGCCAGATGATAAGCGTCTTAGAAGACACCGACGTTCACCCTGCCGGAGCCGGAAGCGGTCAGAGAGATTCACGCCGTCCGGCGCAGAATCCAGCGTCGAGCGGAGAAGATCGGCTGGGCCAGGTATCTGGAGGAGATCAACTCGCGCCCAAGTTTGGTCACCGAGCCTGCGCCGTTGGCGCTGAGGGAACGGCCCAGGAAAGACTACCACTCGCGGTGACATTGGAGCGATATGGAGCCTGAAATGGCCCCGCTGGATCGGCTTACGGAGGGCGGCTGCCAACGGTGGGGCGCCGTCACCTGAGTCTTGGCCTCGCGAGCACCTGATGACACACTCTCTCCATGAGCAAGCTCGAAACCATCGAAGCTGAGGTGCGGAAGCTGCCGCCCGAACAAGCCGTGCAGCTTCAGGATTGGCTCGCGAATTACCTCGAAGACGGGGCCGAACTGAATCCGATTGAGGAGATCGAGCGCGAATTGCCCTCATGGGTTATCAGGCAGCCTGCTAACGGGCGTTAGGCGGCATCAAGTACCATGAAGGTTCTTCGCACGGTATTCGCGTTCACAACGATCTTGATGATTGTCAACGGATGTGTGTCACCTGACTTATCTAAGTCTCGACACTTCGACAGCCTTGCCATCCAAGGGACGCCTCAATTTGATGAACAGGTTGAGAAGGCGCTTGAACTGCTCAAAGCGCAATCACCTTCTGCATACGTGACGGTGACGAACTATGTGGGAATCGTTCAAGAAGACAAACACAGCGGGATGGATGCCTTCCACAAGCCCCCCATTTTTCGCCTCAATAGCCGGTCCGCTTGTTATTCAGTCACCTGGTGCGCTGGGGTGATTGCCCATGATTCTTTCCATTCCAAACTCTATCACGATTATAAGAAGGAGCACCCAAAGGCTATATGGGTTCGGAAGGGGGCTTGGAAGGGCGAGGAAGCGGAAAGGCTGTGTTTAGAACATCAGGTGGTCGTGCTGAACGACATCGCTGCGCCAGCTTCTGAAATAGATTGGTGCCGACAGTGCGAGACAAATCGCTACTGGGACGTGAAATACCGCAAGCGAGCTTGGTAACGACACAACATGAAAACAGTGCCGCCTACCAAGAAAATTCACCCTGGGCTTCCTGCGAGGGGACGGCCATCGATCCGGTCCAAGCCTATCGCACCGGCAAAGGCATGGACATGGAAGGCTATCCCGGCAACCTTTTCAATCACGGCGCACGACTCTTCAATATTTTCGGCTGGGGCGTCGGCGATGAAAACAAGCCCTTCCGTAAGATTGCCGAAAGCAATAACGCGTTGGCGGCCTACCGGAAATTCCTGCACGGCGGAGACCTTGCTGAAGCGCCGCTGTGTGTCCAAAAACTTCCACCCGCCGATTTGCCCGGCAAAATACACAAAATCCAGGCACTGCTGCCCGCGTGGGGCGAAAAGCACGGTTTCGCTAAAGCCAAGCCATTGATGGAAAAGATGGCAGGATGCCTGAAGCAGCAACAGTTCGAAGAGGCGTCGAAAACTGCCGATCACATTTTACAATGAATTTCGGAGGCAGAGCCCGAAAAATGAGGCGGTCATCAAAAGCAGCACCGGAGCAGCCAACGACCGCCTGAACGCGACAGCGTGCCCGCTCCGCGTTAGGCGGCGCGTTGAGGTGATGCGGGCGCGGGCCGTTTCGCGGCTTGTGCTGGCGGGCGGGCGGGCATAGAACTGGGGCGACGGAAAACAAACCAAAGATTGCTTATGGCAGGCGCCAGCGGTCAGTCTGGCTGGCCGCGATGCTGTTGAGCGCCGGGTTAACGGGCCGCGCCGCGCTGGACGGCCCCAAGGTCATCAGCATTCCCGGGTCGGGGATGGTGACGGCGGATTGGGGAGGGAAAGAGACCCGGATCGAGACGGGCCAACCGGTGGGCCAATGGTCGTTAATGGCGGTCGTGCGAGGCGTGCCGGATGGCCAGTTGGCGGTGTTCGAGGATTTCTCGCAGACGAACGGCCACATACTGTTTGCAGACACCAAGGGAGTAAAAGTGGATTTGCCCAAGTCCAGCGAGCCGACGCGCGCCGACCCCAAGAGCCTGTATCGCGGGCACAGCCTCGAAGAGGTGTTTCAGAGCGAGCGCGATCTGCTGGGGGAAGAGCTCCTGGCCCAACCGCGCGACCCGGCCTACGCCGAGGTGGCGGCTTGCTTCCCGCCGATCTCGAAGATGTACACCTATACCTTTGTCGGGACGCACGACTGTATGGAAAAGGTCGGGGTGTTCTATGGGGGCGTCACGCCGAACCTCGATCCGGTGGCGTATATTCCGGCGCTCCCGAAGATTCGGGATGAGGGCCGGGTGCTGGACGGACTGGTGGGAGGCTGGCTACCGGCGCTGAGGTTTGTGTATCCGGAGAAGCCGGGCGATTGGTCGGAGGTGGTCATTTATGCGCCGCTGCGGGTGGAGAACGGGAACCAACGGTTGCAGCCGGTGTGGTATCGCTTGAGCCGGATTGAAGACAACCGGCTCCGCTGGGTTCGTTACTTTGATTCGTACCATCCTTTCCCGCCGCGCCTGGAAGCAAAGCCGGAATCGTTCTACGAGGAGCTGCTGGCGATGCGGGCCGGGTGGGACCGGGCGCTGACGCAGGGCATGGAGATAGACATCCCCGACCGGCATCTGGCCGATTTGGCGCGCCATTCTTTGGTGCGCGAAATGATGACCCGCATCGGCGCGTTCCCCAAGTACGGCGTGTTCGATCGCAGCTACGGCGGCAGCGAGCATGACGGCTTTCCCGACACCTTCAACGCGGACACCGCGGCGATGCTGGCGTGGGGGCTCTTTGATTTGGCACGCCAGTACATTGACAACTACTTCACCTATTTCGTGCGCGATGATGGCTCGATTCTCTATCGCGGCCCGGAGACCGGCCAATATGGGCGGATGCTGACGGTCGTCGCGCAGTACGCCAATTACACCGGCGACCACGAGCTGCTGCTGCGCCACCGGCGTCGCCTGGATGCGGTGGCGAAATTGCTGCTGTCTTTGCGGGCGAAAGCGTTGCGGTTGCCGGCCGATGATCCGGCCTACGGGATGATCGCCGGCTGGAGCGAGGCGGACGCTTGTTTCGATCCGGACCCGCCGCGTTACATGCAACCGTATTTCTCGAACAGCACGGAGGCGGCCCGCGGATTCGAGGAGTTGGGGGCCGTCTGGGAGAAGGTTAAGAAACATCAGCCGGAGCTGGCCCGGTGGGGGCAGGAACTCCGGCGGGAATCGCGCGCTTTAACGAGAGACGTTCAGCAGGCGATTGCGCGCTCGATGCTGAGCAATACCCAGCCGCCCTGCCTGCCGGCCATCGCGGGGGTGAAGGAACCGTTTCATATCGCCGTCGCGCGCGACAAGCTTGATCCGCAGTTCCGCTCCTACCGCGCTTATGTGGAGATGCTTTACTCGGGCAACCTGACGCGCGCGCAGGTCGAAACGATCGTCAACTATCGCGCCGCGCACCACGACATCATCCTCGGGATTCCGTCGGTCTATGGCTACGGCACGCACGAGTGGGGCGGGTTCCTGAGCTATGGGCACGCGTACGGCCTCTTGCAGCATGATTTCGTGCGCGAATATCTGCTCACGCTCTACAGCCTGATGGCGCACCAGTACACGCGCGGAACCTGGACGGCGCCGGAGACGCGGAGCCTGGACCCGAAGCAATACACCGCCCCGTACTGCAGCCCGGCGCAGATGGTGGTGCCGCTGCTCACCCGCTGGATGCTCGTGTTCGAAGAGCCCGGGTCGGACATGCTTTGGCTGGCGAAGGGGACGCCACGGGCCTGGTTGGAGGACGGGCGGACCATTGCCGTGTCCCGCGCGCCTACCCCCTGGGGCCGCCTCAGCTTTAGCCTCCACTCGCACCTCCAAGCCGGAAGTGTCGAGGCCGACCTGGAGCTGCCGTCAGCGCCACCGACCGCGCGGGTCAAACTTCGGCTGCGGGTTCCCGAGGGCCATCGGATTCGCTCGGTGACCGCCAATGGCAAGCCGTGGGAGCAGTTCGATGCGGAGGAAGAGACTGTGACGGTGCCGCCGGGGGCGAAAGGGCGGGTATTGTTGACGGTCAGGTATTAGGTGACTGGAAGATGCAAAATCCGAAGCCCGAAATCCGAAATCTGAAACAAATTCCAAATCTGAAATCCTAAGGTTCGAAACCCTCCTGTCGCGCGAGTTTTGAACATTCCTGCTTTGGGATTTTGGGCTTGTTTCGCTTCGGATTTCGGATTTAGGGAATGCTTTGGTGGTCGGTAATGCGAATGCGATACCAACACATTAGCTCTTTGGCGGAAGGAATCGGCGCCCCCTGGCCGTCCGGCTTGTGCAGGTAAAGAAAGGCGACCGAGGAGAAGCAGAACGGTTTGAGCCGGTCCGGCGACCACGGGTTGACGAAGGCAAACTTGAGCCGTTGCTCGAACCGAATCGCGTCGGTCTCGTGCACTCGATACATCGCCACGCTCGCATTGAGCGTGTCTTTGACCGGCAGGCCGTGGTAAGGGCCGATAAACGTGCCTTCCCGAAAATACCAGCCGCCCAGGAAATAGTCCTCCAGACCCGTGCCGACAATGCGCGGTGTCTCCCAGTCGGCATCCACATACACGTGCTCCGGCGCTTCGAGGAAGCTGAGGTAATTCCGCTCCTGGCCTTGCATGTAAAGGAGGCAGCCTGCGTAGTGGCCGCGCCCGTGCGCTTCGGCAATCTGCACTGGCGCGGGTCCTTGGTTGTAGCCGGTGTTGAACTGCGCATGGAACCAGCCCACGGGCTCAGGCAGCGAATCGCTCAACTGGTATAGGACGTTGCAGAAAACGTCGGTGTCGAGTTCGGCATCCACGTTCTCCAGCTCAACCCGGAAGCTCTTCCGGAAGGGCATGGGCCATTTGCAGAAAAAGCCGCCGCTCGAGGTGCCGAAGTAGCGTGAGGCAAAGCTCGCCACCTCGCACAAGCCCGCGCCAAAGAAATCGCCCACGGGAGCCGCCACCGCCGGCTGCTCGGCCCCATCCCAGTAGATCCGCAGGATCAGGGTCTTGAGGATTGACTGGTTGACGGGCGCCTTGGGATTCCAATGTTGCCAGAACCAGCCGGGGAACGTGAGCCAGAATTGGGCGATGTAACCCTGGCCTTTGACCTCGCCCACGGTCACCCGCTTGCCCCGCGGCGCCGGAACGGTTTTGCTCTTGCGCTTCAGGTTGAAGGTGGTCAGTTGGCGCGTGGTCTCATTGTGCAACGTGGCCAGCCGCAAGGCATCCGCCAGTGAAGGCGGAGAGTCACTGCTTCCGCTTGGCCGGCCATCGGTTTGAGCCGAAGCCACTGTTGGGAGAGCGGCCGTGGCGCCCAACGCGGCAAACGAAGTAACAAATTCACGACGATCCATGGTGCAAACAGGATGCCGGAACACTCCCCTGCCCGTCAACTGCGCCTGGATTCGCTTGACCCGGTTTGGCGAAAGCGGCATCTGGGTGCCCGTGCAACGGAACCACGAAGGCAGCCTATGATGGAGCCTGCGCCATCGGACCAGCGGCTTCGCTCCTGGCAACTCCGGGTCTTTGGTCTGCTTTGGGGCGCTTACGCGTCTTATTACCTCTGCCACCCCCCAAACATGGGATGGCACAGCCGCGGTCCATAGGTTAGAGTAACGGGCAGAGAATCATTCGGAAGTGTGCGCCTCCGAAACAAAGCATCTGCTCGAAATATGTCAAAGTCCGCGCGGCTGACGTGGCCGTAATCACTTGGAAATGCCAAACCCAACGAAAACAAACCGCGCGCTGATTCCGTTGCTGGCCCTTGTGTTTTGCGGATGCGCCCTGGCCGCCAGGGCGGCCAGCGGCACGTGGACCAACTGCACCGGCGGCAGTTGGACGAATGCCGCCAATTGGAGCGTCGGCATCATCGCCAGCGGCTCCGGCAGCACCGCTAATTTCACGACCGTCAATCTGCCCGCCGACATCACGGTGACCCTGGATGCGGCGCGCACCATCGGCAATCTCAATTTTGACGACCAGAATACCACCAAGCATAATTGGTCCATCAATACCGGCAGTGCCGGACCTTTGACCCTGGCCGGCACAACGCCGACCATCACCGTGCTCAGCGCGACCACTACCATTAACGCGCCGATCGCCGGCGCCGCCGGGTTGACCAAGTCCGGCCAGGGCAAGCTGGTGCTCGGCGACGCCAATACCTACACCGGCACAACGACGGTCAGCGCGGGCACCGTCGGATTGGGAACGGTGACCTTCTCGGCCACTAGCCCCCTCAACCTCTCCGCCCCCGGTGGGGCCGTCGAGTCATCTGGCACGCTCGACTTGGCGGTGAACACCTCGGCGACGGCCATTGATGTGTCGGGTTCCGGCACCTTGCGCCTGGTCGCGACCACCAACAATAGCACGTCTCCAGACCTCTACTTCGGCCCTAACCATAGCGCTAACAGTTGCTGGGGCGCGCGGTTGGCTGCAAACGTGGATCTTGGCAGCGCCCAGCGCTACGTCTTCGGCGAGACCGGCCATAACGGAGTCGGAATGTATGGGTTGACCAACGCGGACTGCCAGTTCGGAGGTTCCATCTCCGGCTCGGGCGGACTTATTTTCATCGCGCAAAACAACTGGACAGATTCCGAACCGATGGAAGTCCCCTTCGCGCTCAATGCCAGCAACAGCTTCATCGGACCTATCGAAATCCAGCGCGGCTCCGTATATCTCGGTAACGCCAATGCGTTGACGCGCACCAACGTCCTGACGTTTAACCCGGCCTCGGGCAATAACGCCCGCCTTTTCCTTTACGGCAACAGTGCCTGGGTGTCGGACCTGTCGTCCGCAGGAGCCGGGAGCGCGCTCATCGCCAACGGCAACCTGAAAACCGGCGCCACCCTCACGCTCGGCGCCGTCACCCTGACCGTCATTCAGAACCATGACCGCACCTTTGCCGGAACACTCACGGACACCTGCCGCGAGTACCCTGGTTCGGGCAGTGGCACCACCGGACCGTTGAATCTCCTCAAGACCGGCCCCGCCCTTCTGCGGCTCACTGGTGCCAGCAGCTATACAGGAACGACGACCGTATCCGCGGGCACCTTGCAGGTGGATGGCTGGTTGAATACAGGAAGTGTCATGGCGCAGAACGGCGCGACCCTGGCAGGTGCGGGCGAACTCGACGGCTCCGTCACCGTCCAAAACGGCGGCCGGCTGGCGCCGGGCGGAAGCGGCGTGGGGCTGCTCACGATCAATAACTCGTTGAACCTTTCCGGCACGGCGGTGGTAGAACTCAGCAAGACGGGCGTCGCCTTGTCGAACGACCGGGTCACGGGCCTCACCACGCTGAATTACGGCGGCTCGCTCCTGGTGACGAACATCGGCGCGGGCTCCCTCACGGCAGGCGACAGCTTCACCTTGTTCACGGCCAGCAGTTACAGCGGCGCCTTCACCAATCTCACTCTGCCGCCGCTCTCGGCCGGGCTTCTCTGGGACGCCTCGAACCTCGTGGTGAATGGCTCGATCACGGTCGTCCCGGCCTCGGGTGTGCCGCTGATCGCCAGCCAGCCCCAGGACCTGATCATTAACCAGGGCGATCCGGCCCGGTTTAGCGTGGTGGCCGCCGGCGCCAGGCCGCTGGCCTATCAGTGGCGAAGAAACAGCACGAACCTCGCCGGGGCGACTGCCACCTATTATGCGATCACGACCGCGACCACCAACGACGCAGCTCAATACAGCGTGGTCGTGACGAATACTTACGGGGCCACTACCAGCGCAGCGGCGACGCTCACAGTCTTTCCACCCGGCCAGGCGACCAGTGTGACGACCGGGTTGGTGGTCTATTTGAACTTCGACAACAACATCAGCGCGCAGGCCGGCACGACCAATAACGGCTCGCTCTACACCGGCGGGGCGACCTCTGGTCCGCGCTACCGGACCGGCATCATCGGTTCCGCCGCAACTTTTGCCAACACCGCCACCGCCGGCCAGCCGAACGATTGGGCCGTCTCTCTCGGTAGCATCGAGTGGATCTACTCGAACAGCTTCAGCGTCTCGTTATGGGAAAGGACCACCACGAGCGGTGACGGCGCCCTGATGGGCAACAAGGACTGGACCTCGGGCGCCAACGTCGGCTGGGTCATCTCCAGCCTCGATCCGAAGAACCTCAATTACAACGCGATCGGCGGCACGCGGCGGGACGTGGAACTGAACCCACCCTTCTCCGATGGCGGCTGGCACCTGGTGACAGTCACTTTCGACCGGGCGGCCAACCGGGTGATCAGTTACATTGATGGCCTCTCCGTCAGCACCAGCGATATCAGCCCCTCGGGCGCCGCTTCCTTCAACGCTGGCTTCGTCACCTTGGTCGGCAGCAGTGGCAATGGCACCTATTCCGGCACGGCGGACATTGATGACCTGGGTGTCTGGACCCGCGTGCTCACGCCGCAGGAAGTCGCCGGCATTTATGGCGCCGGCCTCAACAATCAGCCCCTGAGCGCCGCGACCGCGGGCGTCGCGCCGGTGATCGCCTCCCAGCCGGTCAATGTGAACGTGTCCGTGGGATCAACGGCCACCTTCACCGTGACTGCCACCGGCTCCGGGCCGCTCAGCTATCAGTGGCGATTGAGCGGCGCCAATATCGCTGGAGCAACGAGCGCGTCGCTGGTGCTATCTTCAGTCAGCGCCGCCAGCCAGGGCGTCTATACGGTGTTGATCCGTGACGGCAGCGGCGCGGTTATCAGCAGCGGCGCGGTTCTGACCGTTTATGAGCTGGGCGTCACCGGCCAGTGGGATTTCGATCGCGGCGACCTTCGGGCGGCCGTTGGCTCCGATCTGGAGTATTTGGCCGACACCGCCACCCTGACCAGCTTCCCGGTGCTGAACCTCAATGGGCAGCCTACCCGCGTCATGGCCTTTGGCAGCAACTCCTTCCGACAGGGCTTTTCCATGCGCCACGGCGCCAAAGCCAACGGCGGGGGACATTTTGTCAATCAATATACCCTCCTCATGGACGTGATGTTTCCCGCCGCCAGTAGCGGCCAGTGGCGGGCGCTGTTCCAAACCGATCCGTTCAACCACGATGGCAACGACGCCGAGTTCTATGTCGGCAACAGCGCCTCCCAACCGGACCGAAACGGCCTCGGCACCGACGGCCAATTCAACGGCTCGCTGGCGGCCGACACCTGGTATCGAATCGCCTTTGCAGTGGACTTAGCCGCCCCGGCGGGCCGCCAGTTATCCAAGTATGTGGATGGCGTGAAGGTGGCTGACCAGTCTCTATCCGGCGGCGTAGATGGCCGGTACGCCCTCGGCCCGACCGCCTTGCTCTTCACGGCCGGCATGAGCGCTGGCGGATTTACCCAGCCCGGCTTCGTCTCGAGCATCCAGTTCGTCAATGGCTGGATGTCGCCCGAGGCGATCGCCGCCCTCGGCGGGCCAAGCGCCGGCAAGCTCCCGCCCGGCAACGCCGCCATCCGGGTAACTAATATCACCGCCAACTCCTCGCTCATCAACCTGGGCTGGACCGGCCCAGACGGTCAGTTTCAAGTCCAGACAACCGCCAACTTAAGCCATCTGGATTGGCAGGCCATCTCCAACCTGAGCAGCAACCGCTCGCTCTCCGTCCCGATGGCCGGCGCAGCCGACTTTTATCGGGTCATGCAGTTCCAGCCCGACATCCAGGTGGGGCAACTCCCGAACTCGGAACAATCGCTTCCATCCAAGCAGATCCTCCGCGCGCCGGGCTGGCAACTCCAGTTCAGTGGCCGTCCGGTGGACCTTGCCCTGTCGCCTGACGGCAAGACTGTGTTCATCAAGAACATGAGCAATCTGCTGGTCGTTGACGCCGTCTCCTGGACGCTACTCCAGACGTTGGCTTACCCCATCAGCGGCGCTTCCATGCACGGCATCGCCGTCAGCAGTAGCGGTTCGCATGTCTATGTCACCGGCGCGGGCAATGAGTTGTACGATTGGGCGATCGGTACCAACGGAACGGTTGCCTTCTCCAGAACGATTTCATTGCCCAGCGGCTCCTATCCCTGTGGAGTGGCGGTCTCCGCCGACGGCACCACGGCTTATGTGTGCCTCTCGATCAATAATACCCTGGCTGTGGTTGACCTCTCCAGCGGCACCCTGAACCGCCAGATCAACGTCAGCATCGCGCCCTGGGACGTGGTGCTATCGCCGGCTGGAAACACGGCCTACGTCTCGGACTGGGGTGGTCGTTTGCCGACGGGCGGCGATCTCACGGCCACTTCCGCGGGCACGCCGGTGGTGATAGACAGCCGCGGCGTTGCCGCCAGCGGTGCTGTCTCCTTCGTGAACCTCACGACGGGCCTCCAGGCGGCCTGCGTCCTGACCGGTCTGCACCCCTCCGCGTTGGCGCTGTCCCAAGACGGCAACTCTCTCTATGTGGCCAATGCCAATTCCGATACCGTGACCGCCATTGACACCCAGGCGCAGGCAGTGAAGGAGACCATCCTCGTCCGGCCCGACCCGACCTTCCCGTATGGTAGTGCCACCGATGGTCTGGCCCTCAGTCCCGATGGGAAGAATCTGTTCGTGGCCAGTGCCGGCAATAACGCCGTTGCCGTGGTGGAATTGCCCAATGCCCAGCACACCAACAGCCTGGTGCGAGGCTTCTTCCCTACGGACTGGTATCCCGGCGCGGTGGTCGCCGACAGCAACTACGTTTACGTCGCCAACGTCAAGGGTCTGGGCAGCCGCTCCGGCCAGCCGGCCACCACCTCCTGGCAGATCTTCGCGTTCCTGGGCACGGCGAACAAGATTCCCATCCCTGACCCGGACGCGTTGAGCAAGTTCACCGCCCAAGTCTGTGAGGACGGACGCGTGGCCCAGATCAAACAACCGCAGCAACCGCCCCAGGCCGGCCAGGCCCCCGTGCCCGTACCCTTGCACGTCGGCGAACCTTCCGTCTTTCAGCACGTTCTCTACATCATCAAGGAGAACAAGACCTACGACCAGGTCTTCGGCGACATGCCCCAGGGCAACAGCGAGCCCAGCCTCTGCATTTACCCCCAGCTCGTGTCCCCCAACCATCATGCCCTCGCGCAGCAATACGTGCTCCTGGACAACTTCTACTGCAACGGCGTCAACTCCGCCGACGGCCACTCCTGGAGCACCGAAGGCAACAACACCGATCACCTCGAGAAATCCTTCGGCGGCTTCACCCGCAGCTACACCTTTGGCGACGATCCCCTCACCTATTCCTCCACCGGTTTCATCTGGAACAACGCCCTCGAGCACGGCCTGACCTTCCGCAACTACGGCGAGTTCGACTACGCCTCCCCCGTGCCCTCCACCGCTACCTGGCTCCAGATCTACACCGACTTCACCAACGGCACCCATGCCATTCATTACGCCCAGAACATCGGCGTCGCCTCCCTGCGCCCCTACAGCTCCACCAATGTGCCCGGCTGGAATCTGGGTATTCCCGATCTGGTGCGGGCCGACGGCTTCATCAAAGAACTCAACGCCGCCCAGGCCAAAGGCGCCTGGGAAACCTTCCACCTGCTCTATCTCCCCGACGACCACACCGGCGGCCCACCCACGCCACAGGCCCAGATCGCCGACAATGACCTCGCCCTCGGCCAGGTCGCCGAGGCCGTCACCAAGAGCCGTTTCGGCAGCAATACCGTTATTTTCGTCATCGAGGACGATCCCCAGAGCGGTTACGACCATGTGGACGCCCACCGCTCCCTCTGTCTCGTCATCAGCCCTTACACCAAGCGCGGTCAGGTCATCAGCACCTTTTACAACCAGGCCGGCGTTCTGCACACTATGGAGCAAATCATGGGTCTGCCCCCGATGAACCAGCAGGACGCCATGGCCCCGCTCATGTTCGATTGCTTCACTAACCTCCCCGACTGCACTCCCTACACCGCCCTGCCCAACAACGTGGACCTCGCTTCGGGCACCGGCGGCGGCGCCACGCTATCACCCAAACAAAAATCCTGGGCGAAGAAACTCCAGAAAATGGACTTCACCAAGCCCGACCGCATCAACGAGGACACCTTCAACCGCTACATCTGGTTTACCGTCAAAGGCGACGCCCCCTATCCCGCCAAATACGTCGGCGGCCACGGCAAGGGCCTCAAGCCCCTCGGCCTGCTCCTGCTCAAGACTCCCAAGCCGGACGACGACTGATGCACGGAGACTGAACAAGCAAAGCTGTCTCGCCTTGGAGCATTCCCGGGCCGGCCGCACCGAAATCAAGAACCGTTTCGGGGCGCAGTTGGGTGGGCGATCCATTTGAAAACTCCCCTGACGCGCCCAGACGCATCACGGACAGGTGGGGTCCGAAATCCCGCAGGTTCGAATGCGGGGCAGAATGCAATTCTGCGATACGGCAGGTTGAGAATCTGCGCTACTTTCCTTTGGTCTTACATCGGCAAGTCGCCGCGCAGGGCGGCGAGGCACAGGGCCGCACAACTGGGCGCGCTGTAGAAGTCCTTTTCGTCAATCAGGGCGCGCACGCCGCGGTCATAAATGACCAGGCTGACGCCGGCCTCACCCTGGGGCTTCGCGCCGATCACGGGCCGGGCGTCGGCCGCGAAGAAGCAATACATGCGGTTGGTAAAGCGCGCGACGGAGGGGGACAGGTTGGTGAGCAGTTTGAAGGTATCGGCTTCGTGGCCGGTTTCCTCCAGCAGCTCGCGCCGGGCCGCCTGTTCGGGCGTTTCGCCCGGATCAATGTGCCCGGCCGGCAGCTCGAGGGTAACCGCCGCGACTGGTGGCCGATACTGGCGGACCAACAGGATATGGTTCTGGGTGGTGACCGCCACGACGACGACAAAGTCCTTGCCCTGGATGAGATAGTGGGGCAGGCCGCCGTCCGGCGGTTGTTCGGCGAAGACTTGGAACCAGGGTGTGACGAAGACGCTTTTTCGATCTCCTTGCAGTGGGTTCATGGCAGGCGGGTTAGTCGCAGAATTGGGCGCGGTTCTCTTCGATAAACGACTGGGCCTGGCGCAACGATTCGGGCGTGCCGATGTCGAGGAACGGCGCTTCGACGGCCAGCACCTTGAGCAGCACGCCGCGTTGGATCAACTGCGGGAAGACATCCTGCTCGAAACTTAGTGGCGGCGGGGCAGTCAGTTCGCGGACCAGTGAATCGCGCAGCAAGTAGATGCCCGCGTTAATGATTCCCCTGCCGGGCCGTTTTTCCAGGAAGCCCTGCAACTCGCTGGCCGGGCCGATGGCCAGCGTGCCGTAGCGGGAAGCATCCGGCACCGCGCAACCGACGACGACGCCGGCAACCGCCGGTTTGCTCAATTCACGGATAACCTTGGCGAGGCCAGCGAAGACCAGGGAATCGCCGTTCAGGACCAGCCAGGCGGCCGGGGAATCGCCGGACACACGGGCGGCATGCAGGAATCCGCCCGCAGTTCCCAGGGGCTGAGTTTCGGCGATGCAGCGGGTAAGGACGCCCGGGACTGGCTGGGCCTGAAAATGGTTTTCCACGACGCCTGCCAAGTGGCCGGTGGAGAGAATGACCTTGGGGATGCCCTGTCGGGCCAGGTACCGTACGACCCATTCGAGAAAAGGCCGGCCCGCCACCGGCACCATCGGTTTGGGCACGCCGGCCAGCAGATGCGCGACGCGGGTCCCGAAGCCGCCCGCCAGCACCACCGCCTCGACCTGGCTCAGCGTCAAACTCATGCGGCGGCTCAGACGTTGGAATAAAGGGTGTTCCGCAGGATGGTGTAGCCCTTGATCAACTCCTGAATGCCGCGGTCGAGATTCCATTCCGGCTTGAACCCCGTGGCGGCGATGCGCGCGTTCGAGACGATGTAATCCCGCTTGTCCGGGTCTTCGCCGATGGGCGCTTCCAGGAAGACGAGCTTCGGCAGATGCTTTTTGATCACGGCGCACAGCTCCAGCTTCGACAGGTTGGCGTCATCGAGGCCGACGTTGTAAGGCCGGCCTTTCATCGCCGCAAAGTTATCCAGGCCGTGGATGAAGACCCGAACCACATCGCGGACGTGGATATAGTTGCGCTTGAAATGCCCCTCAAAGATGACGACCGCCCGGTCATTGAAGGCGCGATAGACAAAATCATTGACCAGCAGGTCCATGCGCATCCGGGGCGAGACGCCGAAGACCGTCGCCAGGCGAAAGCTGATGCTGTTTTCGCGTTGGAGGATGGCTTCCTCGGCCTGCACTTTGGTGACGCCATAGAGTGAGATCGGCCGGAGCGGCGTTTCCTCGGTGCAATGGATGCCCTTCTCGCCGACCCCATAGCCGCTGTTGGTGACGGGCACCAGGATACGCTGGGCCGGGGAGGCCAGGCGGCAGAGCATCGCCACGGCCTCGAAATTGGTCGTCCGGGCGGCCACCGGGTCGCGGTCGCACAACGGCGCCCCAACCAGGGCCGCCAGCGGAATGATGGCCTCGGCGCCGGCAACCAGCTTTTTCATCAGCGCCTCGTCCCGGCAATCGCCGCGCACCACCTGGAAACTCCCGTAGTGGCAGCAATCGGCAAGACTGTTCTGCCGGAACAGGAAATTGTCCACGACGGTAACTTCATGTCCCAGCGCCAAGAGGGTTGGAGTGAGCACGGACCCGATATAGCCGGCGCCGCCGGTAATTAGAATTTTCATCGTTCAAAGGGCCTATAAGTAAGGGGAGTCAGAATTCCCTGGCAACCAGATTCGCGATTTCCTCGCCGATGGCCAGCGAAGCCGTAGCGCCAGGGCTGGGCGCATTCAAGACGTGCAGCGCCCGCGGCCGATGCAGCAGGCAGAAGTCTTGGACCAGGTTGCCGTCCGGCGACATGGCCTGCGCGCGGACGCCCGCGCCGCCCGGGGAGAGATCGTCGGCGCGAATGTCAGGGACGAGCCTTTGCAGCGATTCACAAAAGAGCCGCTTGCTAAAGGACCGCCGCAATTCCTCCCAGCTCATCCGCTTGTGCCGGGCCAGAAAACGCCACAAGCCGGAGAAGGTCAGCGCATCCCAAAGATCGCCTACCTTAACATCCGTCTTGCGGTAGCCTTCGCGGGCAAAGGCCAGCACGGCGTTCGGGCCGGCCTCGATGCCGCCGTGAATCAAGCGAGTGAAATGGACGCCCAGAAACGGGAATTGCGGGTCCGGCACGGGGTAAATCAGATTGCGAACCAAATGCTGGCGTTCAGGTTTGATCTGGTAGTATTCGCCGCGAAACGGCACGATGCGCACGTCCCGCTTTTCACCCGCCAGCATGCTCACCCGGTCGCAGTGCAGCCCGGCGCAGTTGATGACGAAATCAGCCGCCCGATCTCCCGCAGTGGTGCCGATTCGCCACTCGCCGTTCTTGAGTTCGAGCGCCGTGACTTCGGCCCCCAGCACGACCGATCCGCCCTTGCCTTCGATCTCCGTGCGCATTGCCTCGCAGACCTTGGCATAGTCCACAATCCCTTCCTGCGGCACATGCAGCCCGGCCACGCCGCTAACGTGTGGCTCGATTTCGCGCATCTGCTCACGGTTCAGGAATCGCAATCCCTCCAGCCCGTTCTTCGTGCCGCGTTTATGCAAATCCCGCAAGCGCGGCACCTCGGATTCGTCCGTAGCGACGACCAGCTTGCCGCAGATTTCGTGCGGCACCTTGTGTTGGCGGCAAAACGCGACCAGCTCCCGCATGCCGGATACCGCCAACCGCGCCTTCAGCGAGCCGGGTTTGTAGTACAACCCGGCGTGCAGAACGCCGCTGTTATGGCCGCTTTGGTGAGCGCAGACTTTGTTCTCCTTCTCCAGTACGGTGACGCGGGCGGACGGAGAACTCCGCGACAGCTTGCAGGCGGTGGCCAGGCCGACGATACCGCCGCCGATGATGATCACACGCTGGGAGGACATGCTCGTGTTTGGTGGCAAAAGTTAGCGATAGTGCCGCATGAGCGCACGCGGCCTACAAATCTCCTGTAGGCCGCGTGCCCTCACGCGGCAGTTCCTGTATCGGTCTTCATGCCGCCAAGCGCCAGGGCCTTCGCCCGCCGTTGGTTGCGGGTTCAACGGGACGCGCATTTTTTGAGAAAGTCGTCGTAGGCCAGCCGAATGCCCGTTTCGAGATTGACTTGGGGACGCCAGCCCAGAGCAAACAGGCGCGAGCTGTCCATCAGTTTGCGCGGCATGCCGTCCGGCTTGGTGGCGTCCCACACGATGTCGCCGGCATAGCCAATGACTCGCTTCACCGTCTCGGCCAGTTCGCGGACGGAGATTTCAGCACCCGAGCCGACGTTGATAAACTGCTCCTCGCTGTAATTCTCGAGCAGGAACAGACAGGCCCGCGCGAGGTCGTCGGCGTAAAGAAACTCGCGCAGCGGCGAACCGGTTCCCCAGCAGGTGACAGTGGGGGCGTTAGCCTGTTTGGCCTCGTGGAACTTGCGGATGAGCGCGGGCAGGACATGCGAGTTTTGCGGGTCGTAATTATCATTCGGCCCGTACATGTTGGTCGGCATCGCGCTGATGAAGTCGCAACCGTACTGGCGGCGATAGGCCTGGCAGAGCTTGATGCCGGCGATCTTGGCAACCGCATACCACTCGTTGGTGGGCTCGAGCGGCCCGGTCAGCAGATATTCTTCCTTGAGCGGCTGCGGCGCCAGCCGCGGGTAAATGCACGAGCTGCCCAGGAAGAGCAGTTTCCGGACGCCAGCCTGCCAGGCGCCGTGGATGAGATGGTTTTGAATCTGGAGGTTCTGGTACAGGAACTCAGCGGGGTAACTGTCGTTGGCGAGGATGCCACCCACTTTGGCGGCGGCAATAACGACGAATTCCGGCCGCTCCCGGGCATAAAACTCGCGCACTGCGGCGGCCTCGAGCAGGTCCAGCTCGGCATGGGAACGACCGATCAGGCGCGTGAAGCCGCGGCGTTGCAGCTCGCGCCAGATGGCGCTGCCGACCAGGCCGCGGTGGCCAGCTACATAAATCCGGGCATCTCGGGCGATTTCCATCCTCTCAGCAATAGACGAGCGCGCGCTGGCTGACAAGCCGGGATGTGAAGCGCGAAAGGGGCTGCGGCTACCACTGCCGCATGCGGTAGAATCGCTGCGCTGCCATGGCCGCCGAGTCGCTTAGCAGCCGCAGAGCGCCATTGCCGGAATTGGTGGTCACGCCGCACCAGTTAGTTGCCGTCATTGAACCCTTGAATTCCAAGGCGTAGTTTTTCCGGTTCAAGGTTTGCACGAGGACGCTGAAATTGCCGCCCTGCAGTACCGGGCGGAGGAGGCGCGGCACAGGCACGCTGCCCGCCCGCAGCGCCAGCGAGTTATACTCTCCGGCCCCAACCCCCACCACGTCGGTCAATCCGGCTGGCAAGCTGCCCTGGCCATTCCAGTTCGCGCCCCAAGCCACAACCGTGCCATCTGCCTTGAGCGCCAGGCTGTGGGTGCCTCCGCCCGTCACTGCGACGACATTGCTAAGTCCAACCGAGACGCTGCACTGGCCTTGCGAATTGTCGCCCCAGGCGGCCACCGTGCCATCCGCCTGCACCGCCAGGCTGTGATACTCCCCGCCGGCGCTCGAATCACCACCGAGTCGGGCGCGACGGTCAACTCGTAACCTTCGGTCCCCAGGTTTGTTAGCGCGTTAACCGTGGTCAGCAGGATTGCCCCTTTGGCCGCTGATACCCCCGCGTTGGTCCTCACCTGAAACTGATAGCCTGTGGACCTGAACAGCAACGCCGCGAGGTACTGGCCCGTTTCTTGTGAAACGAAATCCCCCAAGATCCTGGTCACCGCCTGCGCCGGCGGCCCAGCAACGGGTTGAGCGGGGCAGAGAGTAAACACGCCGGGCCGGACCTGCATTTGTTGCGGCAGCGGAATAATGGCAGGGGCCCCGGCACGAGCTGTCAGCGCCAGCAAGGTCAGCATGAGGCTGACAAGCCAGTATTCCGCTTGGTATTTCCTTCCTTTCAAACCTGTTGAGATTGTAGAGCGCAAGGTAGTCGAATGCTAGCCGCTTGACCGGGAAAAGCAAGCTCGATTAATGGCGTAATGACAGGTCCAGCGCCTGTGCAGGAAAGCATTTGCCATAGAAACTAAGGGTATTCACAGCATTAGAGACGCTCAAAATACCGACCCGTTCATGCACAAAAAATGGAGAGGGTTTGGCAAAGCATGTTGAGATTCTCAGCCGGATTAGACGAAACATCAAGGTACACGATGGAATATCGTCGGGCGTAACGGGGTGTCGTCAGCCGCCCGGAGAGAAAAGGCGGGCGGGTGGCCAGTTCGGCGAAGATGCTTATGATGGAAATACAACGCACGATCAAATATGATGCGGACCGGGTCAAGGGCTTCGGCCAGGAAGTCATGAAGGTGCCGGGGTGCGAGCAGTTGGAAGGCTGCATCCAATGCGGCACATGCTCCGGGGTGTGCCCGTTGAGCATCTATATGGATTACACGCCGCGCCAGGTGATGGCGCTGACCCGGGCGGACTTCAAGAACGAGGTGCTCAAGAGCCACACCATCTGGCTGTGCGCCTCCTGTTACGCCTGCACCGTGGAATGCCCGCGCGAAATCCGCATCACGGACATCATGTATGAACTGAAGCAGCGGGCCATCCAGGAGGGGTTTTATCCGAAACGCTTCCCGATCCCGGTGCTGGCCCGCGAGTTCAGCGAGATGGTGAAGAAGAATGGCCGTATCACGGAGATGCTGCTGGTGATGAAGCTGTTCCTGAAAACCAACCCCTTGGCCGCCCTGGGCAATTGGCGGATGGGGATTGACCTGATGAAGACCGGGCGCTTTTCCCTGGCCACCGAGAAGATCAAGCAGCGCGGCGACATTGCCCGCATGTTGGACGCCACTGATGCCAAGAAAGGAGCCTGAGCATGAAATATTCTTACTTCCCCGGTTGTTCGCTCAAAGGCCTCGGTCGCGCTTACGAAGAATCCCTGCTGCCGGTGATGAAACATCTGGGCGTCGAGCTGGAGGAGTTGGAAGATTGGAACTGCTGCGGCGCGACAGCCTACATGGCGGTGGACGAAGCCAAAGCCTGCGTCCTGGCGGCCCGCAACTTGGCGCTGGCGGAGAAGCGGGGAGACATGCCGATCATGGCTCCCTGCGCCGCCTGCTACCTGGTGTTGAACAAGACCAAGCACTATTTCCACGATTACCCGGCGATGAAGGAGACCATGGATCGCGCGCTGGGCGCTGTGGGGCTGCGCTACAGCGGCGATACGCCGGTGCGGCATCCGCTGGACGTGCTGATCAACGATGTCGGCTTGGAAGCGATCAAGCAGAAGGTGCGCAAACCTTTGAAAGGCTTGAAGGTCGCCACCTACTACGGCTGCCAGCTCGTTCGGCCGTATGCGACGTTCGATGACCAGTACAATCCCACAACCATGGACCGGCTGCTGGAGGCGCTGGGGGCCACCATCGTGCGTTATCCACTGAAGACCAAGTGCTGCGGCGGCAGCCTGACCGGCACGGTGCCGGAGGCGGGCATTCGGATGGTGTATATCCTCCTCAACGAAGCCAAGAAGCGCGGCGCCGATTGCCTGGCCACGGTTTGCCCGCTGTGCCAGTTCAACCTCGACGCCTATCATGCCCAGGTGACCTCTCAGTACGGCTCGGTGCTGGTGCCGACCGTCTATTTCACTCAATTGATGGGGCTGGCCTTCGGGCTGGCCGAAGGCGGGTTGGGCTTGAACCGCGCGGCGATTCCCTTCAAGTGGCGCCCGGCCGCGGCCGAGAGCCCCAAGCCGGTGGCGGCGTGATTGCATCTTTCAGGAACTGCCATGAACACTAACGTCAACAACGGCGAGATTCGGATCGGTTTCTACATCTGCCACTGTGGCCATAACATCGCGGCCATGGTGGATTGTCCGGAAGTCGCCAAGTATGTCGAGAAGCTGCCGGGAGTGGTCCTCTCGCGCGACTACAAGTACATGTGCTCGGACCCGGGGCAGGAGTTGATCCAGAAGGACATTCAGGAGTTCAAGCTCAACCGGGTGGTAGTCGCCTCCTGTTCGCCGCTTCTGCACGAGCATACGTTCCGGGGCGCGGTCGAGGCCGGTGGTCTCAACCCGTTCTTCTTCCACATGGTCAATATCCGCGAGCACGATTCGTGGGTACACACCGACCGGCAGGAAGCGACCGAGAAGGCCAAGGCGCTCGCCTGCGCGGCGATTGCGCGCGTCGCTTTTCACCGGGCGCTCGAAGTGAAGAAAGTCCCTATCCATCCGGACGTGCTGGTGGTGGGCGGCGGCATCGCGGGCATCCACGCGGCGCTGACGCTCGCCAACGCTGGCAAGAAGGTCTTCCTGGTCGAGCGCGAGCCGTCCATCGGCGGCCACATGGCCAAGTTCGACAAGACCTTTCCCACCCTGGACTGCGCGGCGTGCATCTTGACGCCCAAGATGTCCGAGGTCGGATCGCATGAGAACATCACCCTCTGGAGCTACTCCGAAGTGACCAAGGTGGACGGCTACGTGGGCAACTTCACCGTCACAGTTAAACGCAATCCGCGCTACATCAACGAAGACCTCTGCACCGGCTGCCAGGAGTGCATCTCGAACTGCGTCTATAAGGAGCCCAAGTTCCTGGACGAGTTCAACGAGGGCCTCGGCAAGCGCAAGCCCGTCTATATCCCCTTCCCGCAGGCCACACCCCAGGTTGTGCTCATTGACCCGGAAGTCTGCCTCAACTTCAAACGCGGCGTGCTCACCGACAAATGCAAGAAGACCTGCGTCGAAGCCTGCGGTGAGAAGAAGGCCATTGACTTCAAGCAGAAGGAGGAAATGAAGGAAATCAAGGTCGGCACGATCATCGTTGCCACCGGGTTCCAGGCCTTTGACGCCAAGCGCATCCCGCAATACGGTTATGGCACCTTCCCGAATGTATATACCGCGCTGGAAGTCGAGCGCCTAGTCAACGCCTCCGGCCCAACGGGCGGCGACGTCATCCTGCGCGACGGCAAGCATCCCAAGGCGATCGGCATCATTCACTGCGTCGGCTCGCGCGACAAGAAGACCAACCGCTGGTGCTCGCGCGTGTGCTGCATGTACTCCCTGAAGCTGGCGCACCTGCTCAAAGAGCATACCGAGGCCGAGATCTTCAACTTCTACATTGACATGCGCACGCCCGGCAAAAGCTACGAGGAGTTTTACGACAAGCTGCTCGAAGAAAGCGTGCAGTTCATTCGCGGCCGCGTGGGCGAAGTCACCGACTGGGCCATGACCCCGGAGGAAGAGGGCAAGTTGGTCATCCGGGTCGAGGACACGCTGGCTGGTTTTGTCCGGCGTATTCCCGTGGACATGGTGGTGCTGTCCACCGGCCTGGAGCCGCAGGCGGACGCCCAGGCGGTGCGGCGCCTGTTCAACATGAGCTGCGGCAGCGAAGGGTTCTTCCTAGAACGCCACCCGAAGCTGGCTCCCGTGAACACCTTCACCGATGGCATTTATCTCGCGGGCGCCTGCCAGGGGCCGCGTGACATCCCCGACACTGTCGCCCAGGCCGGCGCGGCTGCCGCCGAGGCGCTGGTGCTGATTGACACCGGCTACATCGAGCAGGAGCCCAACACCGCCTATGTGCTGGAAGAGGAATGCTCCGGTTGCAAATCGTGCATCCCGCTCTGCCCCTACACTGCCATCACGTTTGACGAGGCGAAGGAGAAGGCGGTTATCAACGAAGCGCTCTGCAAAGGTTGCGGCACCTGCGTCGCTTCCTGCCCATCGGGGTCCATCGCGCAACGCCTGTTTGAAGACGATGAGATATTTAGCGAAATTCGGGGCGTGCTGGCGCACTAGCAAGTTTCTTTATGAGTGAGACAACAAAGCAACCCAACAGCGCTTGGCGTCCCAGGATCGTTGCGTTTTTCTGCAACTGGTGCACCTACACGGCAGCCGATCTGGCCGGCGTATCGCGGATGAAATACGCCGCCAACACCCGCATCATCCGGGTCATGTGCTCCGGCCGGGTGGACCCGCAATTCATCCTGGACGCGCTGGCCCGCGGCGCGGATGGCGTGCTCATCGGCGGCTGCCATCCTGGGGATTGCCACTACGTTGAAGGCAACTACAAGATGCTCCGCCGTTTCCAGATGTTGAAGCGGATGCTCAAAGACCTGGGCATTGAGGACGAACGCGTGCGGCTGGAATGGATTTCCGCCGCCGAAGGCGAGAAGGTCAAGCGCGTGATCAACGAGATGGTCGGGCAGGTTCAAAAGCTCGGCCCGCTCGGCATGCCCCAGAAGTTCGAGGAGTGGGACAAGGAAATGGAACATTTCGCCGCGCACGTGGCGGCGAAAGAAGCCGAGGCCGGCTGCGCTTGCGCCGGGCACGGCCAACCCGCCGCCCCGGCCAACAAGATGGAGGCTGTTCATGCCTAAACCCAAAGTTGCTTTTTACTGGTGCGCCTCGTGCGGAGGCTGCGAAGAAACCGTTGTTGATCTGGCCGAAGACATCCTCGGCGTCGTCGAGAAGGTGGACATCGTCCTCTGGCCCGTGGCGATGGACTTCAAATACAAGGACCTCGAGGCCATGCCGGACAAGTCCATCACCGCGACCCTGCTCAATGGCGCCATCCGGTCGTCCGAGCAGGAGGAAATGGCCCATCTGCTGCGCCGCAAGAGCCAGTTCCTCATCGCCTATGGCTCGTGCGCCGTCAGCGGTGGCATCCCCGGCCTGGCCAATGAGTTCCCGCGCGAGCAAATCCTCAAGTTCAACTACGAGGACGCCCCGACGCTCGGCAACGGCGGGCAAAAGACCCGCCCGCAGTTGAAATTTGCCGAGGCCGGCCGCGAAGTCACGCTGCCTGCGCTCTACAACGTCGTCCGTTCGCTGGACCAGGTCGTGGACGTGGATTACTACGTGCCGGGCTGCCCGCCGACCCCTAACATCACCAAGGCCGCCATCACCGCCCTGCTGGAAGGCAAGCTGCCGCCCAAAGGCTCGGTCGTCGCGCCCGACATCGCCCTGTGCGACGAGTGCCCGCGCAAGAAATCCAAACCCACCAACGTCAGCTTCACCGAATTCAAACGCCCGCACCAGCTGCTGGCGGACCCGGAACTGTGCTTCCTGGCGCAGGGCGTCGTCTGCATGGGGCCGGCGACCCGGAGCGGTTGCGGCTCCCAGTGCACCACCGGCAATATGCCGTGCACCGGCTGTTTCGGCCCGACTTCGCGCGTGCGCGACCAGGGCCTCAAAATCATGTCCTCCATCTGCGCCAATGTCGCGCCGAAGGAAGAAGCCGACATCAACAAGGTCCTGGCGGGCATCCCGGACCCGATCGGCACATTCTACCGCTACGGCCTCGCCAAGAGTCTGCTGCGGCGCAAAGTGGATTTGCCGGCCAATGGAAAGTGATATGAATCCAGTCATCCAAGAAGCCTTCAACCAGGGCAACCTCCGCGCCAACGCTGCCTACCAGTCGGCCCGCCGCAACGTCACCATCAACCCTATCACCCGGCTCGAAGGGCACGGCAAGATTGACATCTTCCTCGACGACAAGGGCGACGTGGAGCGCGCCTACCTGCAAGTGCCCGAGCTCCGCGGGTTCGAGGTGTTTTCCATTGGCCGCCCGGCTGAGGACATGCCGCAAATCACCAGCCGCATCTGCGGCGTTTGCCCCACCGCCCATCACATGGCCTCGACCAAGGCGCTGGACGACCTCTACCAGGTCGAGCCCACCTCGGCCGGCCGCAAGATTCGCGAGCTGGTCTATAACACCTTCATGCTCGAAGACCATGCCCTGCACGTCTTCGTCCTGGGCGGGCCGGACTTCATTGTCGGCCCGGAAGCCCCGCCCGAGCAGCGCAACATCATTGGCGTCATTGGCAAGGTTGGCATCGAAGCCGGCAAGAAGGTCATCAGCAGCCGCCGGCGGTTGCGCGAGCTGATCGCCTACTTCGGGGGCAAGGTCGTGCACCCGGTGTTCGGCCTGCCGGGCGGCGTCAGCAAGGCCCTCAAGGCTGAAGACTTGCCGAAGTTCAAGCAACTGGCCCAGGACGGCCTCGAGTTCGCTCTCTGGACGCTCGACGTGTTCAAGCAGATCGTCCTCGCTAACCCGGACTATGTGAAGATGATCACCAGCGACGCCTTCACCCACAAAACCTGCTATATGGGGATGGTGGACGAGCAGAACAAGGTGAACTTCTACGACGGCAAGCTGCGGGTCGTGGACTGCAATGGCAAGGAAGTCTGCAAATTCACCGCACAGCAGTATCTGGATTATGTGGCCGAGCACGTCGAGCCGTGGAGCTATATGAAGTTCACCTTCCTCAAGCCGCGCGGTTGGAAGGGCTTTGTCGAAGGTCCCGATACCAGCATCTACTCCGTGGCCCCGCTGGCGCGCCTGAACGTCGCCGACGGCATGGCCACGCCCAAGGCCCAGGCCGCCTACGAGGAATTCTACAAGACCCTGGGCGGCAAACCCGTCCACCACACGCTGGCCAACCACTGGGCGCGTGTCATCGAGATGGTCTATGCTGCCGAGCGCATGCAACAGCTTGTCAACGATCCCGAGATCACCAGCCCCGACGTGCGCCGGGTCCCGACCAGCGTGCCGAAAGTCGGCATGGGCGTGGTTGAAGCCCCGCGTGGCACGCTCTTCCATCACTACGAGACCGACGCGAAAGGCCTGATCCGAAAGGCCAACATGGTGGTCGCCACCGGCAACAACGCCGCCCGCATCGCGATGAGCGTCGAGCGCGCCGCCAAGGGCCTGATCAAGGGCGGCCACGTTACCGAGGGCCTGCTCAACAAAGTCGAGATGGCCTTCCGCGCCTACGACCCCTGCCTGGGCTGTGCCACCCACTCACTCCCGGGCCACTTGCCGCTGCGCGTCAACATCTACGACCGCCAGCGGAATTTGGTACATCAGATAACGCAGTCCTGAGGGGCTGAAGACTACCAGCCCGGGCGGGTGAACAAATCCGTTGTTCCACCTGCAAAAACCTGCCATCTTGAGGCTGTGAACCTGGCTTCCGAACAACCGATGCAAACCGGCAATGAAATGTCCGAAAGCGAGTCCAGGGTGTCCGAAGCGCCAGTCTCTTACCGGGCGGATGTGTGGCGACGGCTGACGCCCGGAGAGCGTTTGCGCCGCAGTTGGCAAATGCGCTCGCGCCTGCCTGAGCTGAAAGGCGTGCATGGTCGCAAACTTTTTCCGAAGGTTTAGCCGCCGGGAGGTGGATTATCTCTTGATCAGCGGCCAGGCCACGGTCCTGTATTGTATGGCGCGGCATCATCGCCGAGGGGAGACGACTCCGATCCGGCGGCAGTTTAATGCCCGAAGGCACCGCGATTTGAGGATTCGTGTCGGCGTCAAGACAAGGTTCTTTCCCGGTTTTGTGCCTTTGGGGATTGGCGCCGCAAGCGGGAATGGGCGCGTGCGCTCCCAGCACCCATGCATAGGCACCACCCACTCGCTCCCGGGCCATTTGCCGCTGCGCGTCAACATCTACGATCGCCAGCAAAATCTCATGCAGCAATTAGTTCAGTCCCGAGGAGGCTGAACTGAACTGAACCGCTAGAGTTGCTTTTTGGGGCTCCGCCGGCAATGTTCGACCGGAGCATTTTATGGCACCATCCGTCTAATCGCATCATGAATGCAACCCGCCATCCCCGGCAAACCGGTCGGCTGCTGTCTGTCTTGGTCAGTACCGCTTTGGGTGTGCTCACTGCAACTCAGGCGCGGGCCGATGGATGCTTTGTGAAACCTGTTTGGAACAAGAAGATTGACATCAATGAACCGACCCAGAAGGCGATCATCGTTTATGACGCCGGCCGGGAGGACCTGGTGCTGCAGGTCAAATATGAGGGACCGGTGGGCGAATTTGGCTGGTTGGTGCCTGTGCCCAGTGTGCCCAAAGTCGAGAAAGGGGCGATGGACTGCTTCTATGAGCTGAGCCGATTCACGCAGGGTGCGACGCGGGAAACAGGGAACACCCAGGGCATTGCCAAGGGCGGGATGGACCAAGGAGGTTCGGTTCGTGTCATCGAACAGAAGACGGTGGGCGCTTACGAGGTGGCGGTCCTTTCGGCCAGCGACGCCGGCAGCCTGCAGCGGTGGCTGGAGCAAAACCAGTTTTCCTATCCCAAAGAAAGCGCCGGCGTGATTGATGAGTATATCAGGAAGGGATGGTATTTTATTGCGATTCGCATCCAGCTCGGAGCCGGCGATGCCTTCAAGCTGAGCGCCCCGGGGGCGGCCAAAACCGCGGCGATCAAACCAAGCACCGCGAGCGTGCACGCCAAACTGGCCACCGGCGAACTTCATCCGCTGCAAATCAGCTTCGACACACCCCAATGCATTTTCCCCCTCAAGATTTCGGCGGTGAACGGCAACCCGTCAGAAATCTCTCTTTATGTCCTTTGCCACGAACCGTTGCTGGAGAAATCGGTCCTCGCGCAGGAAGTTGAAGAAGGCCGCAAGGAGGCACATAAACATTCGAGGGCGAGCGCGGAATCGTCGGAAAACCCACAGATGTTCTCGCTTGAGATGCGCGCCAGGTTGGCGGGGGCCCCGATGAGCCAGGCGGAACGGGACGCGATGCGCACGCTGCTCCGGACCGAACGGCCTTGGCGGGAGCGGCCAGGGACGAGCCTCTATTTAAACCCGGGGCCGCGGTTCCTTTCCGGGCTCACGTCGCGTCAACTGTCGCAATGCGCACGCTACTTGCCGCGGCTGAAAGCCAATGAGTGGTGCCTGACCAAGCAGGTGCGCACCTTCGCGCCCGCGGAAATGCGCGATCTGGAGTTCGAGCCGGCGGCGGCAGTCCTGGGCGCTTACCTGGCTGACGAGGAGGCTGGACTAGCCATGATGTTCCTGTTGAACGATTGCGGTCCATCGGGCCGGGCCCGGCTGCGACAGGCTCTTTCCAGCAAAAGCGGCGTCGAAAGAACGATGGCGGCATCGGCTTCAATCTGGGATGAGGAGTTGCGGATACGCCTGGCCGGTATGATTCGCGATCCCGAGCCGAAGGTCCGAGCGATGGCGATCGAAGCCGGCTCGCGGAAGCGAGGACCTCTGGAGCGAACAGATCCCGAGCGATTGGAAGAGTTGATCCAGTTTTTCAAAGACCCGGATGGGGAGGTTCGCCGGGCGGCCGCTGGGGCCATAGGACGCGCAGACGTCGCCCAGAACGCGCCGCGATTCCTGCAGATGCTGCGCGACCCGGATCCATGCGTTCCGCCGGTCGCATTTGCTCTCCTGGCGCATAACTACCAGCAAATCCAAATACCGCGTGAGGATTTGATGAGATTGTTTGCCACCACCAATTTTGAAGCAGCTTGCTCCTTTGCAGGAATTCCGCTCGCTGTGTTTTCCGAAATGTCTTCAGATGATACGGCGATCCTGCTGACGAATCGCTTTGTTTATCCGCGGCTCGCTGCCATTGCCATCCTGGAGCAGAAACCGGACAAGCGCGCCGTCGAAGTGGCGCTTACGGCATTAAAAGATCCGAATATCCTGGTGCAAAAGAGGGCCTGGCGCTTTTTGATGGCGGAAACGGACCAGAAGTTTGCCTCGGACGAGACTCGCAAATGGGAGCAGTGGTGGGCTGCGAACCGGACGACGTTCACCCCGAAATCGGCCGAACAACTCCGCGGGCAATCTCGAAGTGCGCGGCAACGGTCTTTTGAACGCGGGCAAAGGTCACCCGGAGCGAATTAATGAACAAGGGTCAACCGTGGTTGGTCTAGCGCGACCTGCCGCCTCCGCGCACTCTCAATGCTTTTGAACCAAAGCGGCGCCCTGAAGTCTCCGTGAAGTGACGGCGTTGCTCAATATGGTGCTGAGCGCAGCCAATTGGTCGGGGGCGAGAACGCTGGCGGCTTGTTGCACGATGCGTTGATTGCTCTCCGTCACCTGTTGCAGGAAACTGTCAATGTCCGCCTGGGAGCCCAGGAAGACTTTGTCCGGGGCGCCCGTAATGCCTCGCGTCAAATCGCGGGGTTCAGCGTTGACGATCTGAAGCAAACGCGCGCTCTGCTCGCTGCTGAGGGGGTTCTCATCCAGTTGACCTTTCAGCAGCGCGACGGTGGTTCGGGCGGGGATTTCATCGCTGTACTCTTTGAATCGGGCACAGCCTGCATCCCCCAACAACGCTCGCAACTGTTCACCCACATCCCCGGACTTGTCCGCGGCGGCCTGGTCCGAAGTCCCCTGCCCTGTCGCCAGCATTTGCTCCATGAATTTTGCGGTGCGGTCGCCGAGCAAGGCCATGACCTGGTCCGTCTGGTCCGGCGTCAGCTTCAGCTCCTTGAACAGGTCAGCGTAAAGCGATTTGATTTTATCCATTTGCGCCTTGTGGAGGTATTCCTTCATCGCCGGATCGCTCATCATTTTGGCCAGGCCGCTGGCCGGTAGATTGGCATTGCTTCCGCCGGAAACCGCTTTCTGTCGCAGCACCCCCACTTCACCGCGCAATTTCAGGAGTTCGCGGGAGTCCTGGCGCGAACTCAGCCGCGCGTTTTCCTCTCGCAACGCGGCCAGTTGATTGGTCGCCGCGTTGCGTTCCTGCTCCAGTTGCCGGACCTGCTCCGCATACGGCGCCTGCTTTTGCTCCAGCGTCTGGATGTGCTCGCGCAATTGCGCACCTTGGCGAACGGCGTACAGGCCGCTGCCGGCCGCGGCGGCCAGCGCCGCAGCCACGATGGTTTTCTGTAGTGTGGTCATAGTTATAGCTTTGGCTGCGGTGAGGGCAGTTGAAACCTGGACGGTCCCGCCGGCGACGGCGGCGGCAGCAACCTGCGCGGCAAAACCGGCGGGTGCCGCCTGGACGGCGTTGACGGCCATGGCGGTCCCCAGCGCCTCTGCGGTGGTGCTGATGCCGTGGCGGGCCAGCTTCTCGCGCAACTTGTCCAACGCGCGCTCGACGCGCATGCGCGCCGCATTGTCGGTCAGGTTCAACACTGCCCCCACTTCCTTAAGGGATCGGTTTTGAAAGAAGCGGAGCAGGAGCGCATGGCGGTCCTTCTCGTCCAATTCGTGCATGGCGTCCTCCAGCACCGGGCGGAGCCGTGTCCAATCGGCCGGTGGAGAGTCGTCCTGGAGGAGTTCGTTCATGGTGTTAGCCTCCTGTTCGCGCGCTTTGCGTCGTTGTTCGGTTCGATTCGCCCGCAACGCCATCTGCCGCGCGGTGGTGTAAAGCCAGCCGACCAGCGCGGGGTGCCGGGCCAGAGCTTTCGCCTGGCGGGCAACCTCGGTAAAAACCTGCTGCGTCACATCCTGGGCGGAGTGGACGTCGCCGTTCACCAGACGCAACGCGGCGGAATAGACCAGGTCCACATGCCGTTGGGTCAATTCGGCAAAGGCGGCCTCCGAATGCTCCGTGGCATAGCGGCTTAGCAGTTCGACGTCTTCAGTCATCACGTTTCATAAGGTAGTGCCCGCCGCCGGAAAAATCGCACAAGAAAAAATCGGGGAGCCCAAGCCAAATTCGCCAGACCAACACCGGAAGCCATTGGTCTAAAGCGGTCGCGCCTCCTCTCCATTCGACCAAGTATTCATATCCTGGTGGACGTAGCAACTTCATGTATTTTCACTAACCGTCAATGAATTGCAGGGGCCTGATTTGACGGTATTTTTCGCGGGTCGGAGGTCCAGCCAAACCCCTCGAATTTGAGCAGGGCTTCGGTTGTGCTGCGGTTTTCGGCCTCCGGGGTGTCACATGATGCGGGAGGCAAAAGGGCTGTTGCAGCCCCTCAAGGGAACCGCACAATTAAGCGTTGCATGAATGAACCATTGCAACCAATCGGGAGCGTCAGCGACCTTTGCCAGCGGGCCATGCGGGAGCGGAGGTTCGGGGCGCTGATGATGATGACGGCGCGGAGGCTTGGAGCGGACCCGGAGAACTTGCGCGAGGCGCGGGCATGGTTGGTGATGTTCGCCGCTGATGACGACGGGGAACAGCGGGTGCTGGACGCGGCCAACGCCTGCCCGTCGGAGGTCTGATTCGCTCTGGGGATTGAGGTCGGGTGGTTCTGACGCTGGCGAGGTATCAAACCGGAGGGTGGCACTGGAGTAATGGCCATCAGGCGCGGCATGGGCTCAAGTTGACAAGCCCTTACGCAGCGTTAAGCACCGCAAGCATCGAGCAGAGCGGTGGACGAACCTCCGGTTTGAGCGGTTCCTGCTGGGGTGAACGAAATGGTGATGTTCATGGTTGTTGTCGGTTGATCGATTGTCGTGAGAACTTGCATGACGGCTGATCGTGCAGGTAAAATGGCTGGTATCGAGATATGAGAAGATCCAGCTTAATCCTTGGTGTTGCAGTGTTGTTGTGGGGGACCTTGCAGTGGAACGCTACGGCGGAATGGAAAAGCGCCCTCGAAACAGACGGGGACGGGTGGATTGACCTTCTGCCGGCCCACGATTTGAGCGGATGGAAGCGTGTGCCTATCCCTCCCACGAACAGCTTGGGTCGGGCACAATGGCATGTGGGCTCGACCGGTGTGCTGGTGTGCGATGGAGACGGCGGGCACGACATGCTGCGGTTTGCCGAGGAGCTGACCAACGGCATCTTCCACGTGGAGTTTTGTTACACCCCCGTAACCGGCACCAACCGGAACTACAACAGCGGGGTGTTCATTCGCAATTCGGCGGATGGCACGATCTGGCACCAAGCCCAACTGACCATGAAGGGCGGGTATTTGTTCGGCAACTCACCGGTCAACGGCGTCAACCAGCGCTTCAAGACCTCGGCAACCGAAAGCCGCATGAAGCCGGCGGGCGAATGGAATACCATCGAGGTGACAGCGCGAGGAAAGGTCTTAAGCGTGTGGCTAAACGGGATGGAGACCTGCGCGTATGACCAATGCTCGGTGCCCAAAGGTTTTTTTGCGTTGGACGGGGAGGGCTACCCGATCGAGTTTCGGAATCTCCAGTACAAGCGTCTGGAATGAAGGTGAGCGGGTGAATTGAAATTCGATCAGCGCCAGACAGCGGCTTTGGACCGCGGCTTTCTCATTGCCTTCAATAACAGTGGGCCACAAGCTGGGTCATGATGCACAAGAGAATTCTACTGGCGGTCGCCTTGGCTACCACCTCGCTAGCTACTGAGTTGTTGGCGGCCGAGGCTGCCTCCAATGCGCCTCCCCCATCGGCCAGCGCTGCTGATAAGGAACCCGCGAAGCAATCCACCAAGGAACCCCCGAAGGATAAGGCCAAGGAACCGGAGGAGAAGTTGGTCCAGACGGAGCACTCTGCAACCATCGGCGGCCAGGAGATTAAGTACAAGGTCAGCGCGGGCACGATCCTGTTGCGAGACGAAGATGACAAGCCGACGGCCTCCGTCTTCTATATCGCGTACACACGCGAAGGCTTGGCGAGCTCGAATCGGCCTGTGACGTTTTCGTTCAACGGTGGCCCCGGCTCCTCCTCAGTCTGGATGCATCTGGGCCTGTTGGGTCCGCGGCGGGTGCGGTTGGCGGAAGATGGCTCGGCTCTGCCGCCGCCGTACAAACTGGTGGACAATGAATTCTCGCTGCTCGATACGACCGACTTGGTCTTTATTGATCCGGTCAGCACCGGCTATAGCCGCGCCATCCCTCCCAAGGATGCCAGCAAGTTCCACGGCTTGCACGAGGATACCGCGTCGGTCGCCGAATTCATTCGCCTCTACGTCTCGCGCAACCGGCGGTGGAGCTCGCCCAAGTTTATTATTGGTGAAAGCTACGGCACAACTCGCGCCGCCGCCCTTTCCGGCGAGTTGAGTCAGCGCCTGAAGATGAACCTCAATGGCATCATGCTGGTCTCTGCCGCGCTGAATTTCCAAACCCTGGACTTTAGTGCGGGCAACGACCTGGCTTATATCCTCTACCTGCCGAGCTACACCGCCGCAGCCTGGTTCCACAAGAAACTCTCGAACGACCTGCAACAGCGCTCGCTACCCGAGGTATATGCCTTGGGCGAAGCATTCGCCTCCAGAGAGTACAGCACCGCCTTGTTTAGTGGCAGCTCACTTGCCCCGGCCTCGCGTCGCAAGGTGGTCGAGCAATACGCTCGTCTGACCGGCCTCACGACCAATTACGTCGAGCGCGCCAATCTGCGCGTGCCGCTCAATCGCTTTGCCTCCGAACTGCTGGCCGACCAGAACCGGATCATTGGTCGTTATGATAGTCGGTATCTTGGCTATGTCCGTGACCGGCTGGCCAACCACATGGAACAGGACCCCAGCTACGAAGCGGTCGCTAGCGCCTTTGCTTCCACGTTCAATGACTACGTCCGTGGCGAGCTCAAATACGAGTCGGACCTGGCTTACGAAGTGCTGGCCTCGGTGGGACGCTGGAACTGGGATCAGACCAACAGTTACGTGGATGTAGCCGAGACGCTGGCTAACGCCCTCACGCGGAACCCGTTTCTGGGGATTCATGTGTCGAGTGGCTACTATGATCTGGCGACGCCGCTGTTCGCTACGCGCTACACCTTCGATCACCTGAGCGTGGACCCCATTCTTTTGAAAAACGTCACGCTCGACACCTACACGGCTGGGCACATGATGTATCTGAATCTGCCGGACTTGAAGAAATCGAAGGCTGACCTCGCGCGGTTTATTTTATCGTGCAGCGGAGCGAACTGAACCCCAGCCATTCCTTTCGGCCGTGAAAGGGGTCAGCCAAGCGCGTGACTTCCGGCACGATTCCGAGGACCCCGGCAAGAAGGAACGGTACCAGCCAGCGAAAGCTGCGTGTGTTCGACGACCGGCTCCTCGAGCAGGCAGCCGTTCGGCTGAACGAGAGGCCTGCGGCAAGCTGAGGAGGCCGCCAACGCCCTCGCCGCCTGTTCGCGCGCTTTGCGTCGTTGTTCGGTTCGATTCGCCCGCAACGCCATCTACCGGGCGGTGGTGTAAAGCCAGCCGACCAGCGCGGGATGCCGAGCTAGAGCTTTCGCCCGGCGGGCGACCTCGGTAAACACCTGCTGCGTCACATCCTGGGCGGAGTGGACGTCGCCGTTCACCAGCCGCAACGCGGCGGGATTGACCAGGTCCACATGCCGTTGGGTCAATTCGGCAAATGCGGCCTCCGAGTGCTCCGAGGCATAGCGGCTTAGCAGTTCGACGTCTTCAGTCATCACGTTTCATAAGGTAGTGCCCGCCGCCGGAAAAACCGCACAAGAAAACATCGGGGAGACCATAATCCTGTTCCTTGGTCGGCTTTAACAAATGAGCCCCCACCTGCGATCTCCGGTTGCCGGCCCCCGGTTATCAGCAACGGCCTCAACACCCCCGCCTCCGCAATCGCAAAAGAGACCGCCAACCCAAATCGCTTTGCAAATATTCCCTATCCGGTTCACCATCCCGCAACTCGACAGCATGGGTGCTCAACCGCAAACTCGCTCCAAAGGCATTGCCTCCTGGCCGGAGGAGGAACGCCCGCGCGAGCGCCTGCTTTCCTGCGGGCCGCAGGCGCTCACGGACGCCGAGCTGGTCGCAATCCTGATCCGCGTCGGATTCAAAGGCACCAGCGCGGTCGAACTCGCCCGCAACCTCCTAAAACGCTTCGGCTCCCTGCGGGCAATGGTGGAAGCCCCGGTCGTAGCCCTGCTGGAGGTCAAGGGACTAAAGGGCGCCAAGGCGGCCCAGTTGCTGGCGGCGATGGAGATCGCCCGCCGCCTCGCCGTGCCCACCAAGCGTGCCCAGCTTCAAATTAAGAGTACCAGCGCCGCCGCGGATTACCTGCAGGAGCGGCTCCGCGGCCTGCCGGAGGAACAGTTCCGGGTGCTCTACCTGAACCGCCGGAGCGCCCTGCTGGACGATGTCCTCATCGCCCACGGCGCCGTGGACTCCGTCCACCCGCCGCTGCGCAACATCATTACTCGCGCCCTGCAGGCCAACGCCACCGCCTTGATCGCCGCCCATAACCACCCCTCCGGCGCGGCGGAACCGAGCGAGTCCGACCGCCTGCTGACAAAAGACCTCATTGCCGCTGCCCGGCCCTTGGGATTGAAGGTCCTTGACCACGTGATCGTGGCCGCGGAAACCACCTACAGTTTTGCCGACAGCGGGCTGTTGGACGAACTCGAACTGGAATGTCTGGCCCCCGGCTCACCCGGCCGGCAGTCGCCATTCACACGGGAACCGAATTGATATGACCGAGGAACAACGACACGAACTCATTCGCCTGCTCCAAAAGAGCGAGGACCTTTCGCCCGAGTGGGCGCGCATCCTCTTTCCGCCTGAGAAACGAGAATATGAGCTGGTGTACCACGGCAAGGAGCGCGAAGAAGACATCCTGGCGAACACTTTGGCTGTGCCCCTGCAGCCGGTGCGCACATTTGGCAAGAACGGCGTCGAATGGCACAACCAACTCATCTTCGGCGACAACCTCCAGGTGATGAAGAGCCTGCTGGAGCTAAAAAAGGCCGGCAAACTCTGCAACGCGGACGGGACGCCCGGCGTGCGGCTCGTCTATATCGATCCACCGTTTGCGACCAAACAGGAGTTTCGGGGGACTCAGGACCAGCAGGCTTACCAGGACAAAGTTGCTGGATCTCAATTCGTTGAGTTCCTGAGAAGGCGTCTCCTGCTTCTTCGGCACCTTTTGGCCGACGACGGCACGATCTACGTCCACTTGGACTACCGAAAACTACATTACGCCAAGGCTGTGTTGGACGAAATTTTCGGCGAGCAGAAATTCGTCAATGAGGTGGTATGGCAAAGGACTGCCTCTCACAACGACCCCGGCCGTTACGGATGTGTCCACGACACGCTGCTTTTTTACCAGAACGGAACGACCTATGTTTGGAATGAACCCAAGACCGAGCAGTCTCAGACCTACATCGATGCCTTTTTCGTGTACGCTGAATCCCCGGACAAGCAGCGATGGAAACGCCTTAAGAAAGGAGAACAGGTCCCGCCCGGCTGGGAACGCTTCCGCCTCGGCAATTTTGCTAGCCCCCATCCCCGTCCGAACCTGACATACGATTACAAAGGATATAAACCACCAAAGAACGGATGGAAGGTCGATCTGAACAGGATGCGAGAAATGGACCGCTTGGGGCTTCTCCACTTCCCAAAAACAAAGGAGGGCCGAATCCAGCCGAAGCAATACCTGAAGGACACGATTGACAACAAGGCGGTGTCAGACGTTTGGACTGCCATCTCACCTATCCAAGCAAGTTCATCAGAAAAGCAGAACTACCCCACCCAAAAGCCGGAAGCGTTGCTCCAGCGGGTTATCCACGCCTCCTCAAATGCAGGAGACATCGTTTTAGATGCCTTCGCCGGCTCCGGCACCACGTGCGCCGTCGCCGAGAAGCTAGGCCGCCGTTGGATTGCAATCGACTGCGGCAAGCTGGCCATTTACACCATCCAGAAGCGAATGCTAAGCCTGCGGCGGGAAATCGGCAACAAGGGCGCCATACTGAAACCGCAGCCATTCACCCTCTCCAACGCTGGCCTTTACGACTTCTCGAAACTTAAGGAACTGCCGTGGGAGGCATGGCGCTTCTTTGCCCTGCAGCTATTCCAGTGCCGCCCTGAGGCACACAGAATCGGCGGCATCGAACTGGATGGCTACCTCAAAGGGGCGAGCGTGCTAGTCTTCAATCACCAGAAGAAAGTCGGCGTCCGGATTGACGACGAGACCATTCACAGCTTGCATCATGCCCTTGGGTCGAAAGTCGGCAGCCGCCTTTTCATCATCGCGCCCGCGCTCACCTTTGATTTCCAGCAGGATTACCTCGACCTCGACAACGTGCGCTACTACGCGCTCCGCATCCCGTACTCCATCATTCACGAATTACACCAGCGCGAGTTCACAGCCCTCAAACAGCCGTCGGATGAGCTGGCCGTGAATGACACCGTTGAGGCCGTCGGGTTCGACTTTATCCGGACCCCAGAGTTGGAGTACGAATGCGGCGGTGGCAAGCGGAAGGGCGAGCTGTTCGCGGAGGCGTTTATCCGCATCAAGACCTTTAAGAGTGATGCCGTTGTGCGCGAGCTAGTCCGGAAGAAAGGCAACCGCGAGACACTCTCCATGGTCATGCTCGATTACAACTACGAGGCGGACATTTTCGACCTTGATGCGGTGTTCTACGCCGATGGGATTGAGAAGGCCGGCTGGGAGGTCCGCTTCCCCATGGAATCTCTGGGCAGGCAGGTGATGGCGGTTTTTGTGGACATTTACGGAAACGAGGCCCGCGAGCTAATCCCGGCGGAACGCTTCGGCGCGCAGCCCAAGGCGCGAGTCGGGAACGGCGTCAAGACCAGCCCCAAGAAGGGAGCGAAGTAAGCGGCTATGACCACACGAGGCGACCGCCGGACTTTCCGCAACGAAGACCTGATTCTCAAGGTCACAACGAACATTGACCCCAGCGTTTGGGACGAATCAAAATACGAGGCATTCCTGGACGAGCTGTGCGGCTCGCGCGAATACCAAAAGGAATCCATCCAAACGACGCTGCGTTTCCTCCTTGGCGGCAAGTACGCCAACCTGCGAGCCCTGGCTAAGGAGAGCTTTGACCAGAACCCCGAGTTAGAGCAGCGATATGGCTCCTGGGCCGGGATGGAAAAGCACCTCCAACTTCCGGACCAGCTCTCCTGCTCCATTGACCAGGCGACGGGCACCGGCAAGAGCTACGTGCTCTATGGTCTCGCGGCCATCCTCCTGGCCGAAGGCGCCATGGATCGCGTGCTGGTCCTCTGCCCTTCGAACACCATTGAGGCCGGATTGCTCGGTAAGTTCAAGGAATTTGCGGCCAACAGCGATTTGCGCGATCTACTCCCCGACACGGCC
>Ga0182021_10000299_pt1 | contig 50821 bp, 61 predicted proteins | sample 612E3MmetaG_FD_120493 | JGI IMG/M metagenome (GOLD analysis project Ga0182021, IMG submission 120493) | Permafrost microbial communities from Stordalen Mire, Sweden - 612E3M metaG (Illumina Assembly) | ecosystem: Environmental > Terrestrial > Soil > Wetlands > Permafrost | place: Sweden... | reverse complement strand
CGGCCTATGTCTGGACCCGGCCCAAGGACGAGGTGAAATGGCGCCTGGCCAAGCTGGATCGGGCCAACGTCACCCAGCGTGTCGTCGCCACTGGGGTCGTGAATCCGGTGGTGCAGGTGGCTGTGGGCACCCAGGTTTCCGGTGTGATCACGGCCCTCTATGTGGACTACAACAGCATCGTGAAGAAGGGCCAGCTCGTCGCCGAGATCGATCCTACCGTGTGGGTGTCCCAGCTCCAGGATGCCCAGGGCAGCCTGGATCGGGCCCAGGCCGCCTATGATTTCGCCAAGGTGGACTACGACCGCAGCAAGCGGCTTTTCGATGAGAATCTCCTGGCTCTCCAGGATCTCGACACCAAGGACACCGCCCTTAAGAATGCCAGAGGCAACGTCGCGTCCGCCAAGGCCGCCCTGGACCACGCCAAGACCAACCTCGACTACTGCCGCATCACCGCCCCGGTGGACGGCGTCGTCATCTCCCGGCTGGCGGACGTGGGGCAGACCGTGGCCGCCAGCTTCAGCACCCCGAGCCTCTACATGATCGCCCAGGACCTGTCGAAGATGAAGATTCAGGTCTCCATTGGTGAGTCCGACATCGACGACGTGCAGGTCGGGCAGAAGGCGCTGTTCACGGTGGACAGCTTGCCTGACAAGCAGTTCACGGCCAGGGTGAGCCTGGTCCGCCAGGAGCCGGTGACCAACAACAACGTGGTGACCTACGTCGTGGAAATGATCGTGCCCAACGAGCCGCTCTTGGACTCCGATGACGATGCAAAGGTACCCGCCGGCAAGGGATCCGTTGGCAGGGCTCCGGCTGACGCCTCGCGCAAGGATGGCGGTCGCGAGGCCGCACCTGATCCGGAAAAGGCCTGGGAGCGGATGAAGGATCGCCTGCCCGCGGGTGTCACCAAGGAGGCATTCCTGAAGCGGTTCAAGGAGCGACAGGCGGCGAATGCTCCAGTAAAGCCAGTCTCAGGCCTACCCCAGACGGCCAACATGGATCCCAAGGATCTGGCCCGCATTCCCGGGGGCGCCAGCGCCATCCCTGGGCCCAGGTTCACGGGCAACCTGGCCCTCCGATCCGGCATGACCGCCAATGTCACCATCGAAACGGCCAAGCACTACGATGTGCTGCGCGTGCCCAATGCGGCTCTCCGCTTCAATCCCGCCGTCTTCATGAAGGACGAGAAGAAAACCACCGGGGCCAGGCTGGGCCAGCCCATGATGTTCGGGGGCGGGCGTCCCGGAGGGGGCGCCCAGAGCGGCACGGGGACCAAGGGGGGCGTGGTCGCCAAGCGTGAAGACCGGATCTGGGTGCTGGAGAACGGGAAACCCAAGGGCTTCGTCGTGAAGGCCGGCATCTCGGATGGCCAGTTCACGGAATTGACCGGCGAAGGCCTCATGGAGGGGATGGAAGTCCTGGTCGGTGTGGACAACTCGAAGCAGGCCGGCGGCACCCCGGCCCCTGCGGCCGGCAGTCCCGGCGGGAAGCGCTAGCGGGGGTGGGGCGTGGCTTTCGCGGAGTTCCTGAAACTTGCCCTATTTGCCATCACCCGGAACAAGACGCGGGCCTTTCTGACCATGCTGGGCATCATCGTGGGCGTGGGCGCCGTCATCGCGATGATCGGCATCGGCGAAGGCTCCAAGCGGGCCTCCATCGCCTTGATCCAGAACATGGGCTCCAACATGCTGACGATCTTCCCGGGCTCCGGCGGCAACCGCTTCGGTCCCATGGCCATCGGCAGCGCAGACATCCTGCTCGAGAGTGATGTGCCCCTGATCAAACAGGAACTGACGCAGAGCAGCATAGTCACTGCCACTCAGCAGGTGCAGACCACCCGACCGATCATCTACCAGAACAACAACTACGTCACCCAGGTCCAGGGCACGGGCCCAGAGTTCCTCCAGATACGGGGCTGGGAGGTGGCGAGCGGAAGGTTCTTCACGGACTCGGAAGTTCGTGGCATGGCCAAGGTCTGCGTCCTGGGGAATACTGTGAAGACCAACCTGTTCCCCAACGGGGACGATCCCGTGGGCCAGACCGTCAAGATCGGCGGCGGCGGCGGCGGGGGGGCATTGCCGTTCCTGGTGGTGGGCGTACTGGAGGTGAAGGGCGCCGGCATGTTCGGCGACCAGGACGACCTCATCGTGGCTCCTTACACCACGGTGATGCGGAAGATCATGGGCCGCGACAAGATCCAGCGCATCATGGCCAGCGCCCAGGATGGCAAGGCGGATGTCGCCGCGGCTGAGATCACGGCCCTGCTGCGCCAACGCATGAAGGTGGCGCCCAAGGATGACGATCCTTTCCAGATCCGCAAGCAGGATGACATCGTGCAGATGCAGGCTCAGCAAGCGGGCATTCTCACAGCCCTGCTGGCAGTGGCCGCCAGCATCTCCCTGGTGGTGGGCGGCATCGGCATCTCCAACATCATGCTGGTGAGCGTCACCGAACGCACCCGCGAGATCGGCGTTCGGCGGGCTTTGGGCGCCACCCAGCGGAACATCCTCTGGCAGTTCCTCGTGGAGGCCGTCGTGCTGGCCTTCTTTGGGGGGCTCATCGGCGTGGGCCTCGCCTTTGCTTCCGTCGCCATCCTACAGAAATTCCAGGTGCCCGCCGTCACGGAGACCTGGGCCGTCATGCTCGGCCTTGGCTTCAGCGGCCTGGTGGGTGTGGTGGCAGGATTCCTGCCGGCCCTGAAGGCGGCGAATCTGGATGTGATCGACGCGCTGAGGTATGAGTGAGTTGCTTCTCCTCCACGGTCCTTTATTCGCTCCTCGCCGGATGCCTCGCTTTGCGATCCGGCGGTCGCGAGATCGACGCGCTGCGGTACGAGTGATCTGTTATGGATGAGCCTTCCGGGGCGCATGATCCCTACGCCGTCCTCAGGAACCCGGATTATCGCTGGTTCATCGTCTCCATGGGGCTCGTCACCCTCGGCCTGCAGATGCAAGGGTTGGTAGTGGGTTGGCAGGTCTATAGACGCACCGGTGATCCACTGGCCCTGGGCCTGGTGGGGCTTTCCGAGGCCCTGCCTTTTCTGGCGGTGGCACTCTTCGGAGGCCATGTGGCGGACCGACTGAATCGTCTCCGCCTTTGCATGGTGTCCACCTTGAGTCTCGCAGCGTGTTCAGCCCTCCTGGTGCTGTTCACCATGCGGTCCATGTCTGGCCCCATGGCCAAAGCCGTGGTGCCCATGTACGGCATCATCTTCCTCACCGGGATCGTGCGGGCCTTCTACCGTCCGGCCAACGTGGCCCTGGGCACGGATCTGCTGCCGAAGGCACTCTACGCCAACGGCTCCACCTGGCGCGTCTCCGTCTTTCACGGTGGCATGGTCATCGGCCCTGCCATAGGCGGCCTGGTGTACGGTTGGCGCGGACCGGTCGCGGCCCACTCGCTCGTGATGCTGCTGCTTCTGGCCGGATTCGCAGGGATGTTGCCGATTCGCTACGTTCCAAAACCAGTCAAGCACAGGGAAGGTTCGATCTTCGAGAGCCTGGGCGAGGGACTGCGTTTCGTTTTCTCGAAGAAACTGCTCCTCGGCGCCATCAGCCTCGATCTGTTCGCCGTAATGTTCGGCGGGGCTGTAGCGGTGCTGCCCGTTTTCGCCAATGACATCCTGAACACAGGCCCCCAGGGGCTCGGTCTGCTGCGGGCCGCGCCTGCGGTGGGATCCGTGTTCATGGGCATCACCATGGCCCACCTCCCGCCCATGCGACGGGCGGGACGGACCCTGCTTATTTGTGTGGCCTCCTTCGGTGTGGCCATGATCGCCTTCGCCCTCAGCCGGAGTTTCCTGCTGAGCCTCCTGTTGCTGGCCGCCAGCGGCGCCGTGGACAACGTCAGCGTGGTGCTCCGTTCCACGCTGCTCCAGATGGTGACCCCCGCGCACATGCTGGGGCGAGTGTCCTCGGTGAACCAGGTGTTCATCGGCTCCAGCAACGAGATCGGCGCCTTCGAGAGTGGCGTGGCTGCCCGGTTCCTGGGACTGGTGCCTTCCGTGGTCTTCGGTGGATGCATGACCTTGCTGGTGGTGGCCTTCACTTCCTGGAAGGTGCCCGAGCTGCGCAAGATGGATCGCATCGGATAGCCAGTTCTAGGCCGCCAGGGAAAGCATGAACACAGAAGACACAGAAATCCCACAGAGGACACAGAAGGGCAGTGGACGTTCGCAGCGTAAGCACGTTTGTGCGACGGGAAAAACTGGAACACCGATGAACACCGATAAAAGCTGATGAACACTGATCAAGACTGGAGCGTCCATTCTCAAAGCCCGGGATCACTTCCGGCGGGCCCTTGCGGTGAACATGACAGAACCTTCGCAAAGGCGTCCTATTTCTCGCGGCCAGGTCCTCCTGAGCGGACAAACAAGTTGTCTGCTTTATCGGTGTTCATCATTCAGTTCTCGGTGTTCATCGGTGTTGAGCATTTCCTCTTCTCAATCCTTCATGGTTCCCATTTGTACGAAACGAGCGGCCCCGCAGGGCCGCTCTCTCAAGACTCAAGACTGCCTTATAGCACCGCCAGCGCGGCATTGTAATCGGGCTCCTGGGCGATCTCGGGGACCAGCTCGGTGTGGATCACCTTGCCCGATCCATCCACGACCACCACGGCCCGGGCCAGGAGGCCCTTCAAGGGGCCGTCCACGAGGGCCACGCCAAAGGCCTTGCCGAAGTCCGCGTTCCGGAAGGTGGAGGCGGGGACGACGTTGTCCAGGCCCTCGGCACCGCAGAACCGCTTCTGGGCGAAGGGCAGATCGGCGCTCACACACAGGATCGTCGTGTTGGGCTTCTCGTTGGCCCGGGCGTTGAACTTGCGAACACTGGCCGCGCAGGTGGGCGTGTCCAGGCTGGGGAAGATGTTCAGCACCACGCGCTGACCGGCGAGGTCCTTGCCCGAGATCTCGGAAAGGTCGGTGCGGACCAGGGTGTAGGCCGGAGCGGCTGCGCCGATCTTCGGCAGGTCGCCGGAGGTATGGATGGGATTGCCTTTGAGGGTGATCTGGGCCATGGGCTGCTCCTGATGATGAAGGACCAGTCTAGCGCTCCCGACCCATGCCGTTCAGCCAGGAAGGAACTGTTCCCAGGATCCCCATTTTCGGGGGCTTCTCAGGTGAGGGGGCCTAGGTCGTCGCTCGACTTCCTCATCCAGGAATCCATCTTCATGAAGGCCTTTTCGAAGCCTTTGAGGGCCTTCGCCTGCTCTTCCACCGTTTCAGCGGGAGCGGCTTTGGCCTTGAGTTCCTCTTTGATGGAGGGAGGAGGAGGGGGGGGAGGGAGCGGAGGCTTCGGGAGGGCCGTCAGGCCGGCCACCAGCTTCTCGATTTTGGGGATGGCCATTCCCACGGAGATGTTCAGGAACTGCAGGTTCGCCTGCCGGGTGCAAAACAGCAGGAGGTTCGCACCCTTGATGGGGCGGACCACGATGCGCGATTCCCCGTATCGCAGATCCAACGTCGAGATCGGTCCCGCGGCGACTTCCAGGCCGGGGACCCCGAACAGCAAAACCCCCGCGGCGCTGGCGAGCGCATCTCCATCGAAGAGGGCCGGGAAGGCTTTGGCCAGCACATGCCCTTCGGCGTCGTACACCATGCTGCCCACGATCCCGGGAAGCGTGTTCATCTGATCGATTACCGTCTGCATATGGCCTCCGCCCTCAAAATCAGCGAGGCAAGGTGAGGGCTTGCCTGACCTGGGCCTCTACGGCCCCAGCCTGGCTTTCCCCGCTGACCAGAACACAAAGGTAAAGGCTCTTCGTGCCCAGGAGCAATAGATGCCGCGATTTTCCTTCCACCGTGGCGGAGACCAGCTCCCCGGTTTGGAAGACGGATGCCAGCTGGTTCCCTACCATGGCCAGAAAGGTTCCTTGCCCTGCAAGAACCTCGGCTTCGAAACTCTGATCCCCCACGCGAGTGCCATCCTTGGTCTGGAGCACTGCGAACAGAACACCCGGCACCGCGCGCACCTTATCGATGATCTCGCTGGATTTCAATGTCTTCGCTCCCGGTTCCTTAGGCAATGTTGGGACTTGCTGGGTGATGCGGGCGGCTCGTCGCTCATCCAGGACCCGTGCGGCCTCCAGCAGCAGGTGCTGACTGGGCTTCTGGATGGTGGTGCGAAGGGAGGTCACTGTCGGCTGAAGCCCGAATCGTCCATTGGGCCATTCCAGGATGTCATATAAAGCTTCCTCCCCGGCCTTGTCTCCATGCTCCACATGGACGATCCCGCCGTCCTTAAAGTAGAGAAACCCCTTGGATTCACCGCTTTGAATCGACAGACAGCCAGTGAAACGATTTTGGAGATTCAACTGGATCACGTCGGATACGCCCAAGCCAGGGATTACTCCCTCGAAGCCATCCCACGAGTCCCTAGCTTGGCTATCAGACAGTGGCATTTGTTCTCTCCCAAAGGGTTCTAGCTGGTAGGCAAAAATACACCTTGAACTTGGATACTGCCAGAGGAAACCGCGGGACCCACCCCAATTCCCAATTCACCTGTCACTGCGTTAAACCCGTCTCCTCTTACCGTTGGTTCCCTGTTGTTTCTTTGATTACCGCCAAGCTCTACCAATACTTGATATAACCGAGATTCGTGAATTTCCACCGCCCGATCCTCAAAGAAGAGTGACGGGGATTTTGATGCCGGGAAGAATGGCATAAACGGTCTGCACCCTTTTGAGCCTCCCGGGTCCCAAAGCTCCAGGAACAAGCTGGGGAACCGATCAGAGGTCCTCCAAGATCATAGGACCCGCCAGGGAGTCGAGGTTCGAATTCCGCTGAATGGTGCTTTCTCTGCCTCCGAATGGAGAACCTGCTGCCCTGGAGGTGAGGGCTGATCAGACGGCTCTGCCTTCTTCCATGAGTAAGTGCTGGGCAACAAATGTCGAGATTTGCCTTCTCACTGGCTCACAGGGCCCATCAGGTAGTCTGTGGCATCCGACCGGGGAGGCCCGTTGCAAGCCCTGCTGAAGAAGATCATCGGGAAAAATCAGCGCCTCGCGGCCTTCAGGCATTACGAGCTGCTGGTCCATGTCTATGTGGTGGTGCTGCTCATCAGCAACCTGCTGGGACCCAAGCCGACCCAGGTGGGCCCCTTCATCTTCAGCGGCGCCCAGCTGCTCTTCCCCATCACCTACATCTTCGGCGACATCTTCACGGAGGTGTACGGCTACGGCGGCGCCCGCCGGGCCATCTGGGTCGCCTTCCTGGCCAACGTGCTGATGGGTTTCTTCGCCCTCTTCATGGTGTGGCTGCCGGCGGCGCCGGATTGGCCCAAGGAGAACCAGCGGGCCTTCGAGATCGTCTTCGGCGCGACGACCAGGGGCATCCTGGCGAGCCTCGCGGCGTTCTGGATCGGGGAGTTCGTCAACAGCTATGTCATGGCGAAGATGAAACTCTGGACTGGTGGCCGTTGGCTCTGGACCCGCACCCTCGGGAGCACGGTGGCCGGGCAGGCGGTGGACAGCCTGGTGGTCACCTTCGGCCTCTTCGCCTTCACACTGCCGGTCTCGACGATTTTTGTGATGGCTGGCAGCGGCTACCTGTTCAAGGTGCTCTACGAGGCCGTGGCGACGCCCATCACTTATGCCATCGTCGGCTTCCTCAAGCGCGAGGAGGGCGTGGACGTCTACGACGAGGGGACCGACTTCAATCCTTTCGTGAAGGACGTATGAAGGGAATGCGCTTCAGCCCGCCTCGCCCCTTTTCGCTGGTTTTCTGCGGTCGGCCCTGCTCAAAATGGGGCCTTCGAATTCCTGATCCGCGGGAGCGCCATGAAAAAAGGCTATCGAGCGCTGGTTGATGAAGCGATGGCTCAGGTGAAGACCTATACCGTTGCGCAGGCACAAGAGAAACTCGGTGATCCGAAGGTGCTGTTTGTCGATGTGCGCGATGTGCGCGAATTGGAGCGTGAAGGGATCATCCCCGGCGCGTTCTCGGCGCCTCGCGGGATGATCGAGTTTTGGGTCGATCCCGATTCGCCTTATTTCAAGCCGGTGTTCGGCGAAGCAAAAGAGTTCATCTTTTTCTGTGCCGCCGGCTGGCGGAGCGCCCTGACCACCCAGACGGTGCAGGACATGGGGCTGACAGCGGTGGCGCATATCGAAGGCGGCTTCAGTGCCTGGAAGGCGGCCGGCGCCCCCACTGGGACCAAGGAGAGCAAGCACAAGCCTTGATAGCGCCCGTGGATTCTTCCCGGTGGCGGCCAGCAACGGCGGGCGCCTTCAAGCGTCGAGTCTCTGAGGGCCACTCCGCCCCACATGCAATCCCTGTCAGGTGGTCGTCTTTCCGGTGAGAGTCGGTCAGGGGGCAGAAGACAAATGCGATATCATGGTCGTCATACGTCCTCGGTCTGGACGGGAGGCCATATGCGTCTTCGGTGGATCGGAATTCTGGGGTTGACGAGCCTGCTGGCAGCAGGACGACCGGTGGACGTGAGGAAACTGCCGGCGCCCCACATCGAGGCAAAGATGATCTGCGTTGACTGCCACCAGAAGGAGAAGCCCACCAGCGCGGCCATCCCGGACGAGGCCTGCATGGTCTGCCACGGCGACTATCCCGCCATGAAGGCCCTGACGAAAAACGTCCCGCATAATCCGCATGATTCCCCCCATGATCCCGTTCCCTGCACCGAGTGCCACCGGCAACACCTTCCCCCGGTCGTTCAGTGCGAGGAATGCCACCCAACTTGGCCCTACAAGATCAAGTAAAGGGGCGGTGGAGACTTTGCTTCCTAGTAGTGCTTCACGCGCAACCCGTTCCGCCAAAGCAGGGCGAGGGTGCCGGCGAGCATGCTGAGGTCGGCGCGGGACTCATGGAGAAAGCCGAAGAAGCCATAGAACGGCACCTTCATGAGCGTGAAGGGCCCCAAAGGGCGCCCCAGGAGGATCGGAACCTTGGTGGTGAGGAGGGCCGTGGCGATCACGCCTAGGAGGGTCAGGGCCGCGTAGCCCGGAACCAGGTTCAGGAGCAGGGCCAGGCCACCCAGGATTTCCACGGCGCCGACAAAGGGCGCCAGCATCCCAGGCATCGGAAGGCCGATTCGGGAGAACCGGCCCGCACCGAGTTCCTCGGGGCGAAGGAACTTGAGCAGGCCTTCGGTCAGGAAAACGACCCCGACCAGGATGCGGATGAGATCCAGGGGTTCCAGCTTCCGGGACATGTAGAGACTCCTCATGAATGCGATCGGTGGAACCAGTCGCCAAGATTGCCATAGGGGCCGGTGGTGAGCTGATAGCCCAGGTAGAAATAGGTCTGGGTCTCTCCGGTGACATTCCGACCGGCGCTGAACAGGAGGTGGTGCTTTGCCGAAAGATTCACCTGGCCACCCAGGTTGAAGCCCGTGGAGGCCTGCCCGGTCCAGGTCATGGCCGTGGTCCGGAAGGCCTCCGCGCCGAGGGTCAGCTGCTCCCCGAGTTCCCGCTGGAGGAGCCACCCTGCATAGGTCCAGTTCCGGTTCCCGTCGCCGGGATTCCTCCACCATCCATAGCCGCCATAGGTGGTCCAGGGCCCCCAGGACTTCTGGGCCCAGACGGGCAGGTAGACCCGCGTGTGGCCCGCGCCCAGCCGGTTTTCCGCATTGCCGGTGGGGATTTCCACAAAGGGGAAGATCCCGATTTGAGGGAGGGCACCGGCCTCGTGGAGGAAGCGGTACTTGATCCCCACTTCCGTATCGCCAAGGCCCCCTTGGGAGGGCAGACCCTGGGTCCGATCGTAGGCATAGGGCACGATGAGGTGGAACTGGGTATCCGGGAGGATGCCGTAGTTGAATTCCACGGCCGGGCCGAATCCGGAGCTCACGCCTGGAATCCGCTCCCCCGAAGAGAACAGGTACAACTCCAGGTGACCCAGGTCCACCGGCTCAGGATCGTCGGTGAGAAAGGGGGGACCCGCAGACAACCCTGCGCCCAGGGCTAGGAGCAGCAGGGATCGAATCCTGGTTCGGCTCATCCGTGGGCTTCCTTGGGCTCGCAACGCTCATGTCGATGAACGGAGTCGATTATGGTCGATGTGCGTCCATCCGGGGCGTCGACCTACGGCAGAGGCCGGATCGGCTATTTCGGGGGGAACTTGGCCAGGATGTCCCGGACGGCCTTGGGCACCACCTCGTCGGCATCCTCGGGGCTGTTCAGGCCGGAGAGGGCCCCGGCAGCCGCCCCCTGCCAGATCATCTGGTTGGTCTTGAAGTCCACGATCTCGATGACGATGGTGCCTTCCTTGTAGTGCCGCACCTGGCTGGTGCTCACGCTGCCGTAGAAGGGCCGGTAGCCCCAACCCGTGCCCACGCGTACGTTGGTGCGGACCTTCCGGTTCTGCACGATGGGGTAGTAGGTGACCAGAAAATCGGGATCAGCCTTGGTCTCCATCGCAAAGCCCTTGGCCTGCAGTTCCTTTTCCACGGCGGCTCGCACCCGCTTGTCCATGAGGGTGGTGGTGCCGCCCGTGCCCTTCTTCGAGGTGTAGTAGTCGAAGGTCCGGTAGCGGCTGAAGGTGGCCGTTACATCGTAGTCGTAGCTCAGGTCGTAGCTGCGGCAGGCCCCGAGCAGGGCCAGGGACAGCAGGGCGGCGGAAAGGGGCAAGGCGCGCATGGAGCCTCCGGTACCTCAATGGATGGTTGGAACGAGGGGGGGTTGAAGCCAAAAAAGCAGTCTAGGGTGGTCTGAGGAATTCCCGAATCCGACCTCCCTGCCCGGGATGGTCTGTTCCAGGCTGCGAATTCCGTTTCGTTTCTTGGAACTGGAAGGCATTTGGGCCGATCCTGATGGGCATGGTTCTCGATCCCACCCTCGATCCTGGCGCGTCCAGCCCCCTCTACCTGCAATTGCAGCGGCGGCTGCGCGGCCTGATCCAGCAGGGCGAATGGCGCCCGGGCTCCCGGCTGCCCGCCGTGCCGGAGTTGGCCCAGCGCTGGGGCGTCCATCGCCTCACCGTGTTGAAGGCCATCGCGGGCCTGAAGCGCACGGGCTGGATCCAGACGGTGCAGGGCCGGGGCAGCTTCGTGGCGCCGCGACTGCCAGAGGCTCCGGGCCTGCGGGCCAGCAGTGAGTTCCCCTTCGAGGGATCACCCCTGCTCGTCCACGATGGCGAGCTGGGCTCCTGGCTGGGCGAGACCCTGGAGCGGGTCCAGGACCGCCACCTGGTGAGCTTTTCCGCCGGATTCATCCCTTCGGACCTGGTACCAGGCGAGCAGCTGCGGCGCCTCACGGCCCAGGTCCTGAAGGAGCTCGGGTCCGAAGCCTGGGTCTATTCCCCGCCCACAGGCTTCGCGCCCTACCTGGAAGCCGTGGGCCGCTGGTTGGCTTCCGAAGGTGAGCCCATTGACGAGGGCTGGGGCATTCGAACATTGCCTGGTGCCCAGTCTGGGCTGGCCTTGTCCCTGGAATCCTTCACGGTGCCCGGCGACCGGGTGCTGGTGGAAAGCCCCTGTTACGTGGGCATCCTGGCGCTCATCCGGGCCCTGGGCCGGGAGCCCGTGCCCGTGCCCGTGGACCGCCAGGGCCTGGATCCGGACCGCCTGGCCTCGGCCCTGCAGCGCAGCGAATCGAAGCTGCTCTTCACCGTGCCCAGTTTCCACAATCCCACCGGCATGACCCAGTCCAAGGCGCGCCGGGAGCGGGTGCTGGCGCTGACGAGGGCCCATGGCGTGATCCTGGTGACCGATTCGGCCTACGGCGACCTGCGCTTCTCCGGCAACTCCCTGCCCCCCTTCCGGCGGCTCGACGGCGCCGACCACGTCATCCACCTGGGCAGTTTCTCCAAGTCCCTGGCGGCGGGCCTGCGCCTGGGCTACCTCATCGCCAAGCACGATCTGCTGCGCCGCATGGCGCCCATCCAGGAAGTGCAGACCATCGCCCAGCCGCCCCTCATGCAGGCGGTCGTGGCGCGGTTCCTCGACGACGGCGGCTTCCGCCGGCACCTGGCACGGCTGCGCCGCGCCCTCAAGGAACGCCGCGACGCCATGGTCGAGGCCCTGGCGGAGCATTTCCCTCCCGGGACGCAGGTGTCCGAACCCAAGGGTGGCATGCACCTCTGGGTGGTGATGCCCGAGGAGTTCTCGGCCCTGGACCTGCACCGCGACGCCCTGCAGCATGGCCTCGGCTTCGCACCGGGACCTCTCTTCTTCGCCGATGGACGGGGTACCAACTGCCTCCGCCTGAACTTCTCCACCCACGACCCGGCGACCACCCGGGAGGCCATCGCCCGACTCGGCCATCTGGTCCACCGGGCCTGATCCGGTCATCCTGATTGAACAAGGAGTTCCCGTGAGCGCCACTCAGACCGACACCACCATCGAGATCCGACCTTCCGCCCATGCCGCCAGCCCCGAAGAGCGGGCGAAGCTGATGACGAATCCCGGCTTCGGCCGGATCTTCACGGACCACATGGTCGTGGTCCAGTACAAGGAAGGCCAGGGCTGGGGCAAGGGTGTGCTGAGCGCCTACGCGCCCATCGCGATGGATCCCGCGGCCTCCGTCCTGCACTACGGGCAGGCCATCTTCGAGGGCTTCAAGGCCTACAAGCAGCCGGATGGCGGCATCGCCTGTTTCCGTCCCGAGGCCAATTCGCGGCGCTTCAATAAATCGGCCGCGCGGCTCGCTATGCCCGAGCTGCCGGAAGCGATCTTCCTCGCTGCCGCAAAGGCCCTCATCACGCAGGACCAGGCCTGGGTGCCGGGCGCCGTGGGCGAGAGCCTCTACATGCGCCCGCTCATGATCGCCACGGAACCCGCCCTGGGTGTGCGCCCCAGCCACGAGTACCTGTTCATCCTCCTGGCCAGCCCCAGCGGGGCCTACTTCCCCGCGGGCGTGAAGCCCGTGACCGTGTGGATCTCCGACGACTATGTCCGCGCCGCGCCCGGCGGCACCGGCTTCGCCAAGTGCGCCGGCAACTACGCCGCCAGCCTCGTGGCCCAGCGCCAGGCCCAGGGCGAGGGCTGCGACCAGGTGGTGTGGCTGGATGCCATCCATCGCACCAACATCGAGGAGATGGGCGGCATGAACATCTTCTTCGTCTATCAGGAGAAGGGCGAGACCGTCGTCGTCACGCCGGAACTCACGGGCACGCTGCTGCCGGGCATCACCCGCGACAGCCTGCTGCAGCTGGCCCGGGAGCAGGGCTTCCGCGCCGAGGAGCGCAAGATCACCGTGGACGAGTGGCGCAGCGCCATCCAGGAAGGCCGCATGACCGAGGCCTTCGCCTGCGGCACCGCCGCCGTCATCACGCCCGTGGGCCACGTGAAGTCCCGCCAGGGCAACTGGACCATCCACAACGGCGAGACCGGCCCCGTGGCCGCCAAGCTCCGCGAGACCCTCCTGAACCTGCAACACGGCCTGAGCAAAGACACCCACGGCTGGATGAAGAAGATCGTGTAGTCGTTGCACGGCTAGTTCAGCTGCAAAAAACGCCCGCATTGGCGGGCGTTTTTCGCAGGGAGAAGCGGTTTCAGGGATAGGTCTGCGTCGATATCGCGGTCCCACCGGAACTCACCTGCACAGTGGCGCCGTCGGCGGTCGGCTTGACCGGGGCGGCACCCGAGGTGCTGCGTTGAGGTATGACGTAGTAGACTCCTGGCGCCAGGCCCAGGAACCCGACTTGGTCCTGGGTGAGCCCCGTGGCGACCGTCTGGGACTGGACGATGAGGATCGCGGATCCCGTGCTGCCCGTTGATAGACCCTGTCGCAGCTCTCCCCAGGTCCCCTGGGTGCTGCTGGAGGCCGGAGTGATGGTGAGGGTGAGTGAACCCGGGGATTGAGGGGCGCTGAAGGCCAGATTGGCCGTGTAGGCGGTGGCGACCAAGGCGTTCACGGGCAAGGCCGCCGCTGCGGAGTAGGCGTTGATGGTGCCCGTGGGCAGGGAGGCCACGAAGTAGAGGCTGCCCGTGGGAAGACCCTCGAGGACGTAGTTTCCTGAAATATCGGAGAAAGCCCTTCGCTGGATGGTGGCCAGGCCTGTCCCGTTCAAGGTTTCAGCGAAGACCTCGGCTCCGGCCAGTGGCGTGGTGCCAAATTCGAGGTGGCCGGTGATGGTGGCCGAGGCCCCCAGGTCATAGACGCCGCCCGTGGCCTGGAAGGTGTAGGAGGTCCCGCCGGTCGAGGCCCGGTGTTGCACGGCCTGCTGGCCGCTGAGCATGATCTGGGCCGTGGTACTCCCGTTGGTGGGAACAGTGATCGAACCGCTCACGATGGTGGTGGTGGGCATGGACATGGCCTGCCCATAGGCCGAGCCGGTCGGATACACGTAAGCGGGATAGTAGGCGCTGCTCGGGTAGGTCTGAGTGGCCCAGGTGATCCGGAACTGCTTGTAGGTTCCAGGGGTCACCTTCGTGGCCGGCAGGATCACCGCGCTGTTGCCGTTCTGCAGCGCCATCAGGTCGTAGGTGGCCTTGATGTTCCCCAGGGCGACCCAGTTGGTGCCGTCGGGGCTCCCTTCCACTTTTTCCAGGCTCACGACGGCCTGGTCATAGCCGGGAAAGCTGTCGGACCCGAACCGGAGTGTCAGGTTGCCGCTGGGCGGGGGCCCGTAGGACGTACTGCCTCCTCCTCCGCAGGCCAACATCCAGCCCAGGCAGAGGAGGCTGATTGAGATCAGGCGAATACGCATCGGAAGCTCCTGGAAGGGGGGTCCTGCCAATAGTCTAGACCCTCCCGAACGGCCAGGGTTGAACGGGAGGGGCCCTGAACGCCATGCTGAATGGATCCCAGCGTTTGACCCTCCCTTGTTAATGGGGCGGAGCGGCCCACCATGGGGATGGCTGCGCCGGAGCGCTGGTCGAAGGGATCGTAGGCGGATGGCTCCGGGCCGAATTTCGAGGAGGGCCGCCCATGCAAATGCCCACGTTCCAAGCCATATGGAGGAGACCAGTGCGTCGGATCAGTCTGCATTCATTGCCACCGGCCGTTTGGCTGGCGTCCATCTCCTTGCTGTTGCTCGCAGCCTGTACGACCCCACTTTCCATTGCACCGGGTACCCCGGAAGCGCAGGTGCGCGCGCGGTTCGGAACACCTGCAGCGGAATACCACCTCGCCGGGATGCCCGAGGGGTCGCGCCTGGAGTACGACACTGGGGTGACCGGCCAGAGGACCTACATGGTCGACTTCGGCCCCGATGGCCGTGCCGTCAAGGCCTGGCAGCCTCTAACCGTGAACCACTTCGCCCAGATCAGACCTGGGGTGGACACCACTGATTCGGTTCAGCGGGAATTCGGCAAGCCAAAGCGAATCCGGACCTCCCTCCGTTTCGGCCATGACCATACCGTGTGGGAGTACCCTTACTCCGAGGTTGAGGTGTGGAATTCCTTGATGACCATCACCTTCGATCCAACGGGAAAGGTCCGGTACGTGGAGAACGGCCAGGACCCGTGGTTGATCCTGAACAAGTAGCGTCGGGCACATACATGGCCAGGCTCATCTTGGCGTCACGCTGTGCATGACGCTCCGGCCGCACGAGAGGCACGGCTTTCTGTCTCGGGTCCGACAGCCCCCCCGGGCTGTCTGCGTTTAGATGACGCGACGAGCGTGGCCGACCCACCCCCAGGTGATGCTCAACCTGGCGGGTTCCCGGCACGCCAGGCGACATTCAGTCGCCTGCCATGCCACCCGCCTGGGTTTCGCGACTTCGAATCCCCCTCTCTCCGCCAAAAAAAGAAGCCGCCTTTTCGGCGGCTTCCCATGGCGGAGAGAGGGGGATTCGAACCCCCGGTACTGGTTGACCCAATACACTCGCTTAGCAGGCGAGCCCGATCGGCCACTCCGGCATCTCTCCAAGGCTTTCCAGGTTACCGTTGGGGGCCGGCTGGCACAAGGCTTCTTACCTGAACCCACGCCCAGCCTTCAAGAGAAGAGCCCACTAGGACTCAGGCGTGGAACTTTTCGGAGAGAACTGAATGAGGTGTTTGGCCATCAGCCTGTCCTCGATGCGGATGTGGTTCTCCATCCAATCCTTCACAAAATCGACAACCCCCGCCGCCACGGCCTCGGGATCATCGCTGGAGGCGTCCATCAGGCTATGGACTCTGGCCCTCATGCCATCATGGAACGCTTTGTGCTCCAGGTACCTGGGATAATGGGTGGCCAGCATATGGATTTCTTCTTCCTCAAAGTGCTCGTCAAGAAAATCGACAACGAATTCAAGCAGGTTCGTGATGTGCTTCCTGTGATAACCATGGTGGATGGCATCGAGGAAATCATTGAATTCAGCCAACAGACGCCGGTGCTGCTCGTCGAGGTTTGGAAAGCCAGTATCCCACTCCGGATTCCATACGAACTGGCCCATGGTGCCTCCCCAGGTATGGCGAATCATCGGTAGTGAAAATTCCGAGGCCCACCTTACAAAGATGAGTTCTGGGTCATCATTATGCAAGCCCGGCCATTCTCATGTGGGCTTCCAAAGCGAACTCCGGGTCAACATTGCGTCAGGACCGGCCCATCCTTCCACGAATTCCCAATACCCAAGCCGACTGGACAGGCCTCCCTCGACTTGAAGACCTGCGCGGAGGTCCTGAAGTGTGCCGAGGTTGGGGCGGTGCAGGTGTCTGGAGATTATCTCGGGGCGGCTTACAGGGTTGCAGGGAATTGATGCGGATCTCAGGCGATTCTTGGGCTACTTCCGTGGGAAGGGTCCAGTTCCCAGGGTGATCTTGCACCGGGGCCAGGAAAAGAAACCCTAAAATATCGCAGCCGTTCCTCCGTCTTCAGGGGTAGAAGGAGGAACCCCTGGAAACCGCCTGGATGCCCGAACGGGAACGAAAGCTTGCCGAAGTCGTCACGCGCGAGCAGGGTCGGCTGAAGAATTTCATCCGCAAATGGGTGGTCGATGAAGCCGATGTGGAGGATGTCTTGCAGGATGTCTTCTACGAACTGGTCAAAGCCCAGCGCCTGATGACGCCGTTCCAGCAAGTCAGCGCTTGGCTGTACCGGGTGGCCTGGAACCGTATCACGGACCTCTTCCGTAAGCGCCGTTCCGAAGCCCTGCGGCTGAATCCCTTCGACAAGCCCCTGGGTGACGAGGCACAGACCTTGGAGGAGTGGCTTCCTTCCGGGGATGCCGGGCCCGAAGCTGCCTATGCAAGACGGGTGCTGCTGGAGGAACTGGATGCAGCCCTGGATGAACTGCCACAGGAACAGCGAGTTGTCTTCATCGCCCACGAACTCGAGGGACTGAGTTTCAAGGAACTCTCTGAGCAGACCGGCGTCGCCGTGAATACCTTGCTTTCACGAAAACATTACGCAGTGCTGCATCCCCGCCAACGCCTGAGGGCCATTTATGAGGAGTACGTCCATGTTTGATCATCGAGGAATGAAAGGCTTGCGCGTCCGCAAGGCGGTGGGAATCGCCATCATGGGGGCCCTGGCGGTTGCCGCCCTGGGCTTCGTGGTCATGAGTCTGTGGAATGGGCTGCTGCCACCCCTCTTCGGCCTCAAGACCATCCATTTCTGGCAGGCCCTGGGGCTGCTGGTCCTCTCCCGGATCCTCTTCGGGGGATTCCATGGCCGCCATGGAGGGTCCTTTCGCCGCCGCCAACGCCTGATCCAGCGTTGGGAGAACATGACGCCCGAGGAGCGCGAAAAATTCAAACAGGGATTCAGGGGCCGGTTCTGTGGTTTCCAGGAGTCCGGGAGAGCTTGAATGGTAGCGCCGCTTTACACGCCAAGGAACCGTTTGGCTGCCAGGATTTCGCGAGTTCAAATCCCGCCTTATCTTAGCCAAAAGTGGCTTCCTTCAAGTGCGAGAATCGGAACCAGCATGGACGGGGTTCCCTCCGGGGCCATCGCTGCGCGGCGTTCCCTACGGCCGCACGAAATGCTGGCACGCGGCTGATCCCTTCCGACAGCCCACCGGGCTGTCTCCAGGGGCCGCTACCTGCCAGCATTTCTGTGATTTCGAATCCCGCTTTCATTTCTCCGCCAAAAAGGGGTCCCAGGCGGGACCCCTTTTTGGCGGAGGGTGAGGGATTCGAACCCCCGAACGCTTGCACGTCTCCAGTTTTCAAGACTGGCGCCATCAACCACTCGGCCAACCCTCCGGATGCTCAAAGTCTGCCACGCACGGGGCCTGGCCGTCCATTTGGGCTCTTGGGGCTGCAGGCCGGAACTCCCTTACCAGCGGAAGGTTGCGGCCAGTTGCAGGAAGTTCCCGTCCCGGTTCACGTCGGTGCGGGTGGTGGAAGTGGGATCGGTCAAATCGAAGGCCTTGTAGGGCGCGTGGACGAACCGGGCCTCCAGGCCGATGACGCGCGTGAACTGCCAGCCCAGACCGGCGGCCAAGCCGAGGCTGGTGGTGTTCTTGGACCGGTCATAGCTGGAAGAGAAACCGTTTCCCACCCGGTCGCTGGTGGTGTACGAAAGATCCCAGCGGGTGACGCCAGCGCCGGCTGTGAGGTACAGACCCTTCGGAGTGCCGCCCAGGTAATACAGGTAGTCCACGCCGAGGCCCACGGCGCTGAGGTCCCGGGACTCCCGGTAGTTGCTGTGGCTGGGCTCGTAGGTCGAAACATTGAACACGTTCACGTCGAGACGGGGACGGATGGCATGGCCGCCAGGGAGATTCCACTGGACGAGGAAGCTGACGCCCCCCCCGAGGGTCTTGTCCGTGTCCTCTTTCAGGTCTCCCAAGGGAGCGTTGAGCTGAGCCGAAAACCCATAGGTCGGACCTCCGGCGGTCTGGGCGGACAGGGGGAGGGACAGGGCCAAGGTGATGGGAAGAATGGCGAGGCGCTTCATGGAAACTCCATAGACCACCGAATCGGTGGGATTGAAACGGGCGGCAGATTGCCGCACGTCATGCATACCTATGGGTATGCAATATTAAAACCAATGATTAAACACATTATTTTCAATGTTTATAACAAAATCAATTATTCCAATAACAAACAAGCTCCATCAAAACGAAGGAAGCTGTCATTCACATCGACTTAGGGCCGCTGGTCCCACCCCTCCGCCGCCCGGAAGCTGTGGTAGCGATCCTGGCCCAGAATCAGGTGATCGGCCAGGGGCACTCCGAGGGACTCCCCGGCGGCCTGCAACCGCCTGGTTAATTGCGTGTCTTCGCGGCTGGGCGTGGGATCGCCGCTGGGATGGTTGTGGTAGGCCAGGGCCGAGGTGGCGCCGTAGCGCAGAGCCTCGCGGAAGAACTCCCGGGGACTGATGAGCGTCGCCGTGGTCGTTCCCTGACTGAGGATGCGTTCGGCCAGCAGATCGCCTTTGGCATTCAGGGCAAGCAGGCCGAAGCGCTCCTCCGTCCAGCCCTGGCAGCGTGGAAGCAGGTAGGCTCCGGCGGCCCTGGGACTGGTGATGCGAGGTCGCTCGGCGGTGCGCTGGGCTCGCCTTGCCAGTTCCATCGCAGCCCACAACTGGCCGGCCTTGGCGGGACCGAGGCCCGGCTGTTCCAGCCAGTCGTTCAGTCCCAGGGACACGAGACCGGCGATGCCGCCCGTGCGGCCAAGCACCGCTTGCGCCAATTCCACGGCGCTTTGGCCCTGGCGTCCGGTGCCCCAGAGCAGGGCCAAGAGTTCCGCGTCCGCCAGGCTTTCGCCATGTCCCGCCAGCAGGCGTTCCCGGGGTCGCTGCTCAGGGGATAGATCGAGGATTCGCATGCGGAACTCCGGCAGCATTAGCAGCTGGTCCAGGCACCCAATAGAGGTCGGTAGCGCAGCAGTTCCACAGACCCTGATAAATCCAGGCGAAGGCAGAGGGCCTCCCGGCCGTGGTGCAGGAACCACACGTTTGCCGAGGCTCGGCGCTGGGGCATGACCGTGATGGGGTACGGATCTCCGCCTCGCCAGCCACTGTCTGCGAGACTCGGCGGAAGGGGGATGGCTGCGGGTCTTCCCCAGCGCACACCCTCGGGCAGCCTCACGGAAATCCGCCCCACCGCGGCCTGGCGGCAAGGTTCCAGCACCACCGTCCGGTGGTGGATGGCGGCCAGCCGGAAGGCGAGGTGGAGGCTGCGGTGCAATTCGGCCTGAGCGGCCCGCAGGGGTTGACAAAGGGGCGAGGGCCAGAGTGCGACCACGGCCCGAGTGGCCTGCTGGAGGAAGGTGGATCCGGTGGCACGCATCACACCCTCGTCCACATCTTGAGGTCCCTGCGCCAGCGCAGCACTTGCAAGTGGCCTTGCCCGGAAAGACGCATGCACAGGGCTTCCTGGCCATCATTCAGGAACCAGACGCTCGCCAGGGTGGTGTGCCTCGGGGTCACGGTGATGATGGAATGGGCTTCCCCGGTCTTGGCCGCCACCAGGGGCGTATCCATGTCCGGGGGCAGGGGGATATGATCGGGCTTGCCCCACTTCACCTTGCGGCCCAGCTCCACAGGCAGATGCTCGCCCGCACCGGTGGCTTTGCCCAGCGCCACTTTGACGTCGGTGCCCCGGGCGCGGGCCAGGGTGAAGGCCTGATAGAGGCTTCCGGTGATCTCCTGGTGGGCTGCAGTCAGCTCGGTGCTTCCACAGTCGAGGCAGAGGGTGGATATTCCGCCGAGAATCGCCGTCACGCCCATGACCACGGCGAGTTCCAGCAGGGAAGAACCACGCTGGTGGAAACGTCTGAACCCCAAAGCCATGGCCGCCCCTACTTCTTCGGGACCGCAGGCTGCGGTGCAGGGGTGGTGGAGAGGAAAGGTTTGAGCTTGGCGAAGCACTTCTCGCCGATACCCTTGACGTTCATCAGCTCCTCCGGCCGTTGGAAACCACCATGCTTCAACCGGAAGGAGAGGATCCGCTCAGCAGTCTTCTGCCCCACCCGAGGCAGCTGCATCAACTCGGTTACGGTCGCCGTGTTGAGATTCACGGGCCGCTGAGGCGCCCTGGTGGCGCGATCGGGCGTGGCCGCGAGGGGGAGGGCCAAGCCCAGGGCCAGGGCCAGGGAAGTGAAGCGATTGGACATGGTTGCCTCCTTTCAGGCAAGTCAGTCCAATCGAGTTTTATGCCAGTTAGTAAGCTCTTTGTTTGCTTTGCTAAATTTTTTCTTCGAAAAAATTTAGTTATAAAAATATGACAAAATTATAGAAAAAACCAACAACCCCATTTAATTCAATAAATATTTTTATTAACAAAATTTCGAAGAAATTTTGTAAGATGACACATTCGGCCGTTTTGCAAAATCGTCCCTCGAATCCCTGTCTGAACCGCTTATCCTGGAAAGGTCCGAGGAGCGCTGCAGGACCCGGCAGATCGGCTGCGTGGGATCTCAGGCTCGGATGCATACCATCTGGAACGGCGCTCACCTCAACCCTGCACCGGGTCGACGAGGTGGCTACCACCCGTCGCTTGGCCCTTCGAGGAGGTCCTTATGACCGTCGCCGCCACCGATTTCATCGTCGCTGATCTTGCCCTGGCCGCCTGGGGCCGCAGAGAGATAGCCATTGCCGAGGGCGAGATGCCCGCCCTCATGGCCATCCGCAAGGAATACGCCGCCCAGCAGCCCCTGAAGGGCGCCCACATCGCCGGCTCCCTGCACATGACCATCCAGACTGCCGTGCTCATCCAGACCCTCAAGGCCCTGGGTGCCGAGGTGCGCTGGGCCAGCTGCAACATCTTCAGCACCCAGGATCACGCCGCCGCCGCCATCGCCGCAGACGGCACGCCGGTCTTCGCCGTGAAGGGCGAGACTCTGCCTGACTACTGGGCCTATACGCACCGCATCTTTGATTTCGAGGGCGGCGCGAACATGATCCTCGACGATGGTGGCGATGCCACGCTGCTGCTCCACCTGGGGGCCCGGGCCGAGTTGGACCGCCATGTTCTCGACCACCCCGATAGCGAAGAGGCCACCGTACTGTTTGCCGCCATCCGCAAGCGCATCACCGAGAAGCCGGGCTGGTATTCCGCCCAGCTGGGCAAGATCCAGGGCGTGACGGAGGAGACCACCACCGGGGTCCACCGGCTGTACGAGATGGCCAAGAAAGGTGAGCTGAAGTTCCCCGCCATCAACGTCAACGACAGCGTCACCAAGAGCAAGTTCGACAACCTCTACGGCTGCCGCGAATCCCTGGTGGATGCCATCAAGCGCGCCACGGACGTCATGATCGCCGGTAAGATCGCCGTGGTCTGCGGCTACGGCGACGTGGGCAAGGGCAGCGCCCAGGCGTTGCGCGCGCTGAGCGCCCAGGTGTGGGTCACCGAGATCGATCCCATCTGCGCCCTGCAGGCGGCCATGGAGGGCTACCGGGTCGTCACCATGGACGAGGCCTGCACCCAGGCCGACATCTTCGTGACCTGCACCGGCAACCTGCGGGTCATCACCCACGACCACATGAAGCGCATGAAGCACAATGCCATCGTGTGCAACATCGGCCACTTCGATAGCGAGATCGACGTCGCCAGCCTCGAGAAGTACCCCTGGGAGGAGATCAAGCCCCAGGTGGACCATGTGATCTTTCCGGACCAGAAGCGCATCATCCTGCTGGCCAAGGGCCGCCTGGTGAACCTGGGCTGCGGCACGGGGCATCCCAGCTACGTGATGTCCTCTTCCTTCGCCAACCAGACCCTGGCCCAGATCGAGCTGTGGACGAAGAAGGGCGAATACAAGATCGGCGTCTTCACCCTGCCCAAGCACCTGGACGAGCAGGTGGCGCGGCTCCAGTTGCAGACGCTGAATGCGAGGCTCACCACCTTGCGCCCCGATCAGGCCAAGTACATTGGCGTGCCGGTGGAGGGGCCCTACAAGGCGGAGCAATACCGGTACTGAATCGTTTCATCATGGCTGAATCGCTGCGCGATTCAGTTAACACGGCGCCGTGAGACGCCGTGCTTGTTTGTTGGCAACCGCTTTCGTCAGGATGGATCTACTCACCTCAGGGAGCTCACATGCGGTCATGGACCCAGGGCCTTCTCCTCATCCTTGCCGTGGTCCTCGCGGGCGCAGGCGGTGCGGGTGTTGTGCTGTGGATGCAGGGCCGCAGGCCCGCACCGCCCCCTCAGATTCAGGTGCCGGCACCGCCTCCAGTCGACCCCGCACCTGCAGCCCGCCCCGAGACCTCGAAGGCAGCAGTCCAGGCCCCATCGACCGAGGATATCGTCGCCAAGGCCATGCCCGCCGTGGTGGTGGTGGAGACCTCCTCGGGCCGGGGCAGCGCCTTCTTTGTGGATCGGGACCGGCTCATCACGAACCACCATGTCATCGTGGGCCAAAGCTACGTGAAGCTGCGCCTCTCCGACAACAGCACCCTGGATGCCCGGATCATCGCCACGGCCCCGGACTACGATCTCGCGGTGCTGCGCCTCATGCAGCCGGGTCCCGACCGGGCCTTCCTGTCTCTGGGTACCATTCAGGAGGTGCGCCAAGGCCAGGAGGTCCTGGCCATCGGCACGCCTCTGGGCGTCTTCCAGAACACCGTGACCCGCGGGATCGTCAGCAGCCTCCGCCAGCTGGACAAGGTGGTGGTGCTGCAGACGGACACCGCCCTCAATCCCGGCAACAGCGGGGGCCCGCTCCTCGATCACGCGGGTCGGGTCATCGGCATCAACACCATGGGCTTCCGCGGCAGCCAGGGACTGAACTTCGCCGTGGCCATCGACCATGCCCAGGCCCTGATGGAAGGTCGCTCCCTGCAGTTGGCCTTCGTGCCGCCGTCCTCCAACGATGGGATGAAGAGCCTGTTGCAGGGCGCCAATTCCAGCGAGGCTGATCGGATCCGGGAGGAGGGCACCCGGCGCTACGCGGCCCAGCTTGCGGCCCTGGCCCACGTCTCGGATCAGATGGAATCAGCCTTTGCTCGTTTCCTGGCCTATGACTGGGATGGGAAAGTGGTCGGCACTTTCGATCGAAACTTCTATGCGCTGTGGGAGAAAGGCGCCCTCCAGGGAAGTCCCGTGAAGGGGCAGGAAGGCCGGGTCGCGGCGCTGCGCCAGGCCGCGGATCAACTCCGCAGCCAGGTCCGGGACGCGGAGGAGCAGGCGCGGCGGGCCGATGTTTTTCCGGGCACTCGCCGGGAACTCCAGCAGCACTACCGGCTGGATTACCGAGGATGGGACTGACCTGAATTCGTTCGCTTTGCTGAAACGCTCAGCGTTTCAGTTAACTGGGCGCCGCGTGGCGCCCAGCCTTTTGTATAATCATGGGATAAAAGGAGAAGATGCATGGCCGATGACAAGAAAGAACCCTGGCTGAACCTGCTGGCCCTCACCACTGTCATCCTGGCGGTGTGCGCGACCATGGCCACCTTCAAGGGCGGCGGCTTTTCCACCAAGGCGGTGCTGAGCCAGGCCCAGGCCTCGGACCAGTGGGCCTACTACCAGGCCAAGAGCATCAAGGGGAACCTCTACGAGGTCGAGGCCATGCGCCTCAAGCGGGACCTGCAGCTGGCTTCGAAGGCCACCGCACCCGTGCTGGAGAAGAGCCTGGCCGACGTGGAGAAGAAGGTCATCAAGTACGACGGCGAGAAGGCGGACATCCAGAAGGAGGCCCACCGCTTTGAGGATATGAAGGCCGATGCCCAGAAACACGGCGCACCCTTCGGTCTCGCCGTGATCTACCTCCAGATCGCGATTCTGCTTTCTTCCATCGCCGCCCTCATGAAAAAGCCACCCGTCTATTGGGTGGGCCTCGCTGTCGGCATCGTGGGTCTGGTCTACTTTGCCAACGGGTTCTACCTCTTCTTCCAAGTTTAGGGCTAGATCTGATGTGGGCCCTCACGGTCGCCGCTGTCATCGAGCGCCAGGGCCGCTTTCTCGTGGTCGAAGAGCCGGACAAGGTGACCTGTCTGCCGGTCATCAACCAGCCGGCGGGCCACGTGGAACCCGGTGAATCGGTCTTAGATGCCGTGCGCCGCGAGGTCCGCGAGGAGACGGGGCTCGATTTCACACCTGAGACCATTGTCGGGCTCTACCCGCTGAAAGCCGCCAACGGCAGCGACTACTTCCGCGTGTGCTTCACAGGCACCGTGCCCGATGCCGCCGTGGCCGCGCCCGAGGATCCAGATATCCTCCGCTGCCATTGGCTCACCCGGGAAGAACTGGCCACCAGACCCTTGCGCTCCGGCTGGGTGCTGCGCTGCCTGGACGACGCGCTTGCCGGGCGGCGCTTTCCGCTCGACCTCGTGGCCGAGATCCGTCTGGAGCGATGAGGCTGGCGCCGCTGCCGGTTATGGTCTAGCACTTGAGGTAGTTCGGCAGTTCCTCGAAGCCCTTGCGGATCGCCTTCGACCAGCTCTGGGAGATGGCGGCGAAGCGGGGATCGTCCCGCTCGATCCGCCGCCGGATCCGGAAGGTCAGGGCGTCCTTCTCGATGACCGTCAGGTCCAGGGGCATCCCCACGGACAGGTTGCTCCTGAGGGTGGAATCCATCGACACGAACACGGCCTTCATGGACTCCTCGAGGGAGCTCTTCGGCGTGATGATCCGATCGAGGATGGGTTTGCCATACTTATGCTCGCCCAGCTGGAAGTAGGGGGTGTCGTCCGTCGCCTGGATGAAATTCCCGGCCGAGTAGATGAGAAACAGCCGGTGCTTGCCGCCTTTGCGCTGCCCGGCCAGGAGGATGGAGGCATCCGCCGAGGTCCCCTGCTGGACGATAGCCTCTCGATTCTCTGATTGCATGCGTTTCATCTCGGCACCGACCAGCTGCGCCACCTCGAACATGCTCTCCACGCTCATGATGGTCGGGTGGCCGCTGTCCTTGGCCCCCCTCTGGATCCCGTAGCGCAGGCGGGCGATGACGCCCTGGGTGATGGACAGGTTGCCCGCGGTGAGGAGGGTCATGACCCGCTCACCCGGTTTCTCGAAGCTGAACATCTTGGTGAACCGGGAAACATTGTCGAGTCCGGCATTGGTCTGGGTGTCCGCCAGCAGAACCAGACCCTCGGACACCCGCAGGCCCACACAGTAGGTCATCGTCCTTGTCCCTTTCCCTCACTGTTGCTGTTGCGTCTGCTGGGCCGCATTCGGCTCCGTCTCACTAATCATGACATCGGCGCGGATGGTGATGGCCGTGGCGCCGACGACCGAGCCTCTCACCGGGGCGGCGTCATGGGCGTCGAGCCCGCAGCACAGGCGCACATAGTGGTCCGTGACGCACAGGCCGTTGGTGGAGTCGAAGCCGATCCACCCCAGGCCATCCACCCAGGCCTCGGACCAGGCGTGGGTCTCGCGCAGGGCCTGGCCACCTTCCTGGGCCATGAGGTAGCCGACCACATAGCGGGCGGGGATGCCCAGTGTCCGGGCGGCACTGACGAAGAGATGGGCGTGGTCCTGGCAGACCCCCTTGCCCTGGGCGAGGGCTTCAGCGGCGGTCGAAGCGGCCGAAGTGCTCCCGGCGCTGTAGCCGACCACATTCCCCACCAGTGCCGACAGCGCATGGAGGCGGGAGAGGTTGTCCTCCCCGCCCGCTGAATGTGCGAAGGCCATCACGGCGGCGTCCGGATGGGTGAGGCGGGTTTGGCGGAGGAAGACCCGCAGGGGCACGTCTTGGCGGAATCCCGAGACAACCCCATGCTGATCCCGGGTCTCCACCCTTCCGGACGCCACGATGAGGACCTCGTCGACGGCGGCCCGTTGGTGGTGGAAGGCCTCGCCATCGCCGAAGGCGTTGGGGCGGAAGTTCTGCACGGCCACGCCATTCACCGTGACTGCCCACTGATGGGGGATCTGCCCGTCCAGCAGGGCTGGCTGCAGCCTCAGCAGCAGTGCGACCTGGCTAGCCGGCGTTTCATAGCGGTAGGTGGTCTGGTGCCGAACAGTCAGCTCCATGGGGGTCCCTAGAAGTAATAGGATTCTGCGATTTCGTTCGCCATCCGGTTGGTCAGCTTGAGGCATTGCTGTACGGTTTCGTGCAGCCCGCGCTGGAAGATTGCACCGTCCTGGCCATCCAGCAGCAGCTCGAAAACCTCATCGACGGTCTTGTGACAGGTGGCCAGGACACCGTGTTCCAGTGCCAGGCGTTCCAGGTGCCAGCGCATCTGATCCACGCAGTAGGCGACAGAGCGGGGGAAGGCCCTGTTGACCATCAGGAAGTCGGAAATGTGGGCCGGTGAATAGACGCCACCATAGACATGGTGGTAGGCGCGAATCCCTGAAAGGGCGTGCAGCACGGAGGTCCACTGGTAGTGGTCCCGGCCGCCGCCTACCACATCCGTCTCGGGCAGCAGGACGTAGTACTTCACATCCAGCAGGCGCAGCGTCATCTGGGCGCGCTCGATGGCGCCACCAATCCTCATGAAGTCATGGCCCTCGTGGCGCAGCATGCCGGTTTCGGCGGCCCCGCGAAAGACGGAGGCCCGGGTCTTGACCCAGTCGATCAAGGCCGGAAGCTCTTGGCAGGCCTCGCTGAGCCCGTAGCCATCGAAGCGGCGCCAGCTCAGGTTGAGCGCCTCCCACATCTCCTGGGTGAGCTTGGTGCGCACCGATCGTCCATTGGCCCGGGCACGGACCAGGCAGGAGTGGATCGACGCGGGGTTCTCGGGATCTAGCAGGAGGATCCTGACTACATCTTCTTCCGTAACCGGCCCTCCCTTGGTGTGGAAGGGTTCGCAGCCCGTCACCCGCAGCACCGAGCGCCATTCATCCCGGTAGGCCGAGCCGGGAAGCACCGCCATGCGCTGGCCCATGGTGAGGAGGCGGGCCGTGCTTTCGGCCCGCTCGAGGTGGCGGGCCATCCAGAACAGATTTGCCGCGGTTCGGCTCAGCATCGGCCTAGTCCCTCAGAACCCACGTGTCCTTGACGCCACCGCCCTGGCTGGAATTGACCACCAGCGATCCTTCCGTCAGCGCCACCCGGGTCAGTCCCCCGGCCACCAGCCGCATCTGCTTGCCCACCAGGCAGAAGGGGCGGAAATCCGCGTGGCGTTGGACCACGGTCGACACGCCTAGGGTCGGAACGGTGGAGAGAGCGAGGGTGGGCTGGGCGATGAAGCCCCCGGGATTGGCGCGGATCCGGTCGGCATAGGCCGCAACCGCTTCCGGAGAGGCCTGGGGGCCGATCAGCATGCCGTATCCCCCAGAGCCGTGGACTTCCTTGGCCACCAGTTCGCCCAGATGCTCCAGCACATAGGCCAGGCCGGCCTCGGTTCCGCACTGCCAGGTGGGGATATTGGAGAGGATCGGCTCCTCGCCCAGGTAGAACCGGATCATCTCCGGCACATAGACGTAGATGGCCTTGTCGTCGGCGAGCCCGGCTCCAGGGGCCGAGCAGAGGGTCACGCCGCCCGCCCGGTAGGCATGGAAGAGGCCGGGGACCCCCAGCAGGCTATCGGGACGGAAAGCCAGTGGATCGAGGTAATCGTCATCGATGCGGCGGTAGATGACATCGACCGCCCGGGGGCCCGCGGTCGTCTTCATCCAGACGTGGTCGTTGTCCACGAAGAGGTCCACCGGCTCCACCAGTTCGATCCCCATCAGGTCGGCCAGGAAGCTGTGCTCGTAGTAGGCCGAATTGAGGGACCCGGGCGTGAGCAGCACCACCACGGGATCGCGCTTGCAGGCCGGGGGCGCTACCTCTTTGAGGGTCCGCAGCAGCAGCGCCGGATAGTTGTCCACCGGCGTCACCAGCCCCTTGCTGAAGAGGCCGGGGAACATCCGCGTCATGATCTCCCGGTTCTCGAGCATGTAGGAGACACCTGATGGGGTTCTGCAATTGTCTTCGAGCACCTCGAACTTGTCCGGACCAGTGCGGACGATATCGATCCCCACGATGTGGCTGTAGACGCGCCCCGGTGGATCGAAGCCGATCATCTCAGGGCGGAAGGCTTCATTCTGGTAGACCAGGTCCTGGGGGATGAGGCCCGCGCGCAGGATCTCGCCCCGGTGGTAGGCATCGTAGAGGAAGGCGTTGAGGGCCTGGGCCCTCTGCCGGATGCCCTGGTCGAGCCGCTCCCATTCCAGCCGGCTGAACACGCGGGGCAGCAGGTCGAAAGGGATCAGCCGCTCCGGGTCGCCCCCTTCCCCGTAGACGGCGAAGGTGATGCCGATGCGCCGGAAAATCGCTTCCGCCTCCTCCGTCCGGCCCCGGAGGCCATCGATGCCGGTCTCGTCGATCCAACGCTTCACTTCCGCATAGCAGCTGCGGATTGCCCCGTCCTGTTCGTGCATTTCAGAGAAGGTCATGGCGGCTCGGCGCGGCGATTCGCCCATTGTGGGCCCGGGGTCTGAAAGAGCAAGTCTAAACATCGATCGAAGTTACGGTTGCACCCTGCAAGGGGGCCTGTGGCCCTCGAGTCCCGGAGGCCCTCGGCCCGCGTCGCGGAGGGCGCGACTACTTCCTCCGCAACCAAGCTGCCGCAACCACGGACGTGAAGAAGCCCGTCACCACGGTGCCGATGGCGGCGGCCATAGCGCTGGCGCGGGGCGTCTGCATGGGGGCCTGGGCCCGCACCGCGGCTTCGATCTGCGCGGGGCTCAGGCCCTGCCTCGCCATGATCTGGCGCCCCAGGGCCTCGAGATCCTGGAAGTAGTGCGGGAATACGAGGGTAGTCAAGAGGAGGCTGGCCGCGTAGATGATCATCGAGCCCAGCAGCGAGCTGCTGACGCCGTTCCACACCTGGCGGCCGTAGCCGGTCGTGGGGGCCAGGTTCCGCAGGGTCCAGAGCAGGATTCCGATCTGCATGGGAACGACCAGCCAGGCAAGAACCCAGAGCCTCGGATCCCTGTACCAGCCCGTGAAACCCATGATGAAGGTCCAGGCGGCCACACTGAGGCCGAGGATCAGGCCTGCGCGAAGGGTAGGGGGCATGGGCTCCTCAGGGGCATCCCCGGATCATACCCCTGCCGCAAGGACGCGCTGGGGCCATCGGGCGCTCAGAAGACGTGGCTTCCGCCATTGACGGGGAGGGTGGCGCCCGTGACGAAGCCCGCCTGCAGAATGCCCACCACCGCCTCGGCCACGTCCTCAGCCTGGCCGTTGCGCCGCAGAGGGGCGTTCACGGCCGCAGCCTGTTTGTGCTTTTCGGGAATATTGGCCGTGGCATCCGTCAGGGTGAGGCCGGGAGCGACGGCGTTCACGCGGATGCCCATGGGACCCAGTTCAAAGGCCAGGGCCCTCACGAAGCCTTCCAGTCCAGCCTTGGCAGCGCTGTGGGCGCAGAACCCCCAGCCAGGATTCCGGGCCAGCCCGCTGGTGATGGCCACGATGGAGCCGCCCTTGCGCTCGAGCATCTGGGGCACCACGGCCCGGCAGCCGTGGAAGGCAGCCCCCAGTTCCCCCAGCAGCTTGGCCTGGAAGGACTCCCAGGGGTATTCGAGGACTCCCGCCATGGGGAAGCCGATGGAGGCGTTAAGTACCAGGATGCCGATGGGGCCCAGCTGGGCTTTCACCAGCGCTGCCATGGTCTCCACCTGGACCCGGTCCCGGGCATCGGCCTTCACGGCCAGGGCCCGACCGCCTGCGGCCTGGATCTCGGCCACAACCCCGAGGGCTGCCGCCTCGGAACCGAAATAATTGACTGCCACGGCCGCGCCCTGGCCAGCCAACGCCTTCGCCACGGCCGCGCCGATGCCTCGGCTGGCGCCAGTGACGAGGGCCACATTCCCGGTGAACGTCATGGATTCTCCATCAGCAGTTGACTGAAATATTGCCTCTATCGGTCGGGCGACTCAAGGCACAAGGTCCTTGATGGCCATGGCCCCCACCGAGGTCGCATCGCCCGTGAGGGCCCGGCGCAGGTAGCCCGCCTGACCCAGATGGAAGGCCAGGTGGGACGCCAGATGCAGCAGGAACCGCCCCGTGGCAGGCTGATGGCCGCCCACCGCCATGGGGAAGGGTGCCGCCAGGGATGCCTCCGTCACAGTCTTCAGGCCGAGCTCGACCTCGAGAATGGCGCCCTCCAGGCCCGCGATGACTTCAGCCCGGGAGCCCTCCCGTCGGTTGAGCTCCCCCTCGCGGTCCCGCTGGTAGCCCGTGCCACCCAGCACGGCGCCCACGAGGAGCCTCAGGTTCCCCGCCACATGCAGCGCGAGGTTCCCCGCGCTGTTGCGGATGCCCGGCAGCGTGCGCCAAAGCGTCGCATCATCCGGAAAGGCCTCGACCTCGCGGATGAAACAGCGAAGGTCGCGGCGGAACAGCACCAGGAGGTCAGCGGCGAGGGGCGTCATGTCCACTCCCATATGAAAAGCATGCCGCCACAGATGAACACAGATAAACACGGATAGGAATAGTTCCGGTTCATCTGAGTTCATCCGTGTTCATCTGTGACTATGCTTGGTTTTATGGATCTTCAATCCCTTCTTGATGACTTGGCTCGTGAAGTGGCGCCCTTCGCAGCGCAAGGGAAGGTGGCGGACTACATCCCGGCCTTGGCGGCGGTGGATCCGACGCGCTTCGGGATAGCCCTAGCCATGACCGACGGACAGCTCTATGGCAGTGGCGACTGGCGCGTGCCCTTCTCCATCCAGAGTGTGTCCAAGGCCTTCTCGCTGGCCCTGGTGCTGGCCCGGGATGGTGAGGCGCTGTGGAAGCGCGTGGGCCGCGAACCTTCGGGCAACCCCTTCAATTCCCTGGTGCAGCTCGAGTACGAAAAGGGCATCCCGCGCAATCCCTTCCTCAATGCCGGAGCGCTCATCCTCATCGACCGGCTGCTCTCGCTGACGGGGGATTCCCTGGGCACCCTGCGGGATTTCCTGCGCGCCGAAAGTGGCAATCCCACGGTGGACATCGATCCCGAAGTGGCCGCCTCCGAGGCCACCCATGGCCATCGCAACGCGGCCCTGGCCCACTTCATGGCCAGCTGCGGCAACCTGGAGAATCCGGTGGAGCGGGTGCTCGACCACTACTTCCGCCAGTGCGCCCTCACCATGAGCTGCGCGGACCTGGCGAAGGCGGGCCTCTTCCTGGCCAATCACGGCCTGCGGGCGGACGGCTCGCGCCTGCTGACCCGTAGCGAAGCCAAGCGCATCAATTCAATCATGCTCACCTGCGGCACCTATGACGCCGCCGGTGACTTTGCCTACCGGGTGGGCCTGCCCGGCAAGAGCGGTGTGGGCGGCGGCATCCTCGCCGTGCTGCCGGAGCGCGGCGTGCTCTGCGTGTGGAGCCCCGCCCTCGATCCCCACGGCAATGGCGTGGCCGGCGTCGAGGCGCTGGACCGCTTCACCACCCGCACCGGCTGGTCGATCTTCTGATTCACGGCCAGGAGCTGAAGGCTCGGCGGGCCTCGGCATCCAGGAAGGACCAGGCCACGAAGCGGCTCTGCTTCTGGCCCTGGGCCATGGCCACCGTGCGAATGTCCAGGGCCTCCGCTTGCCGCAGGGCCCGGTGCACGGCGGGCAGGGAGGCGGAGCTGGAGACCAGCGCAGTGAACCAGCGGACCTGATGGCGCAGGTCGGCACTCTCGGTGATCATGCGGCGGATGAAGCCCACCTCGCCGCCCTCGCACCAGAGTTCCGCGCCCTGCCCGCCGAAGTTCCGCAGGGGACGGGTGGTGTCGCGTCCCAGCTTCCGCCACTTCTGCTCGGAGGCCTCGCGCACCTCGCGCATGGAGCCGTGGAAGGGCGGGTTGCAGAGGGTCAGATCGAAACGTTCACCGGCCTGCACCACGCCCCTGAAGATCGCCGACCGGTCGGCCTGCTGCCGCAGGACGATGGCCTCGCCCAGGCCCGGATTCGCCGCGAGGATGCGCGCCGCCGAAGCCAGGGCGGTCGCATCCACATCGGAGCCCACGAAGGACCAGCCGTACTCCCGCTGTCCGATGAGCGGATAGATGGCGTTCGCGCCCACCCCCACGTCCAGCACGCGGATGGCCGGGCCCCGGGGGATAGCACCCTCCGCATCAGTCGCCAGCAGGTCTGCGAGGTGGTGCACATAGTCCGCCCGGCCCGGAATGGGCGGGCAGAGGTAGCCCGGCGGGAGGTCCCAGCCCCGGATGCCGTAGGCTTCCGCCAGCAGCGCCCCGTTCAGGGCCTTCACCGCCGCCGGATCGGCGAAGTCGATGGAGGGGCCCCCGTGCTTCGCCCGGTGCAGGAAGGGCCCCAGTTCAGGGTTGGCCTGCACCAGCCGCGGGAAGTCGTAGCCCCCGGCATGGCGGTTGCGTGAGTGCAGGCCCGGCTTGGCGGGCGGTGTCCGGGGAGGGCGTTCCGAAGGGGCTGGCATGACACCAGTGTCCGATGAATGAGGCCTCAGAGTCCGGCGCAGAGTTTCTTCACGGGCAGCACGCTGGCGAAGGTGCCGTCCAGGGCCGCGAGGAAGGCCGTCTGCACCTGGGCTGCGGGCACCGTCCCACCCTGCCGGGTGAGATCCCGCGTGGCGCAGGCATCCCCGGCCAGCTGACACTGGAAGCCCAGGTCGAAGGCGGCCCGCACCGTGGTGTCGATGCACATGTGGGTCATCATGCCCGCGATGACCAGCTGCGTGATTCCGAGCCCGCGCAGGTGCGACTCCAGCGGCGTCTCGCGGAAGCTGTTGGGGAAGTGCTTCTGGAACACGGTCTCGTCCGGCAGCGGCGCGACACAGGGGTGGATCTCGGCCCCGGGGGTGCCCGGCAGGAAGAAGGTGGCGCCGGGACGCGCCGCGAGGTGCTGGATGTGGACGATGGGCCGGCGGGCCCGCCGGAAGGCCTGGAGCAGGATTCCCGCCTGGATCTCGGCCTCGGGGCTGCCCACCAGCTCCATGGCCCCTCCCGGGAAGTAGTCATTCTGAAAGTCGACGAGCAGCAGGGCCTGGGTCATGGGATGCCTCTCCGGTGACACAAGCTTAGCCCCTGGTGATGTCTTCCTCGCGGGTGGCGAGATCCCGCGCGCGCCGGGTGCCGATGAACCAGAAGGCCAAGGCCAGGAGGAACGTGAGACCGCCCACGGTGAACGCGAGGCTGCGTCCGTGCCACAGACCATTCCAGGCGCCCCGGATCTGGGTGGCCATGAGGTTGATCTTGCCGCCGTAGACCTCGACGTCGCGCAGGTACCGCTTGCTGTCCTCCGGCTCAAACCCCAGGGGATTGGCGCCGCCGGGGGCGGCGGTCAGGTAGATGGCCAGGGCGGCGCCGAGGCCCCCGGCGAAAATGCCGCCGGCGATGAGCCGGATGCGGGCCAGACGGGCTTCGAGGGTGCCCCCGAGGCCCGTGACAAAGCTGCGGTTCAGCTGTGCCTGCTCGGCTGCCTGGCGCTGCTCCAGGCCTTCCCTGATCCGCGCCCGCTCTTCGTAGGACAGGGCTAGGCCCCGTCGTTCCAGTTCGGCCAGGGCGACCGCCACCGCCTCGAAGCGGTAGTCCTGGAAGTGTTCCAGGTACCGGAGTAGCTCCGGATCAGAGAGGGCGGGGATCCGAGTCTGGAAGGTTGGGGCCATGGGTCGCTTCAACCCTCGGCCAACAGGGCTGCGAGGCGGTCGAAGGTCTGCTCGTTGCCTTCGAGGGCGAAGCGCTTGACCGCCTCGCACTCGGCAGCGGTCCTGAAGCGCATGCAGAAGCCGAGGCGAGTCCGCGGGCCCTCCTCGTCAAAGGTGACGATGACCCGGAAGGGCGGAGTCGACACATGGTCGAATACGATCCTCTCCGGCGCGAGGACCTCGATGAACACGCTCTCGTTCTTGAAATGGATCCCGCCCGGCCCATGCATGATGAAGTTCCACTGGCCACCCGGCTTCAGCTCGAACTCCTGGAACGAGTTGGTGAACCCCTCCGGGCCCCACCAGCGCGCCAGCAGGTCGGGATCGGTCCAGGCCCTGAACACGCGCTCCCGGGGCGCATCCAGGATTCGCGTCGTGAGGACGTCGCGGTCCGCCTGGGGATCCAAGTGTTGATCAGGTGATCCGGCCATGGATTTGCCCCCTGGAATGGTCGATGCTTCGAAGGGAAGGTTAACCGATCAGGCACTCCACCCCTTCTAGATGATCTTGCAGGGGATCAGGGCGTCTTCATCGAACCCGTACACCGCGCAGAGCCGATGGTAGCCGTCCGCGATCACGACCTTTCCGGTGGCCTCGTCTCGGACCAGCAGGAGGGGCGAGAGGGCCTGGCCCTTCTGGATCTTCCTCTGGTCCTTGGCCACGTGGGAGTTGCTCATGCCCAGCAGCGAGAGCCGGGAGGCCCGGAAGATGTCCTTGGCCTTGTAGTGGACGATGGGCGCGGCCTTCAGGCGGTCGAGGAGGCCGGCCACCTCGCCTTCGGCATGCAGGAGACTGAGGTAGGATCCGGCGGCGGAATAGTCGTGGTCCTCCACCTGGGGGAGCCAGAGGATGGGGTCGGTAGGAATCTCGGCCATGGTGGGTCCCTTGGGCTGGCTCCTTGGACCATGGCGCAATGAGGGTTGGATGGCAAGCGGTCCCGTCGAGGTCGAACTACCGGCCCGCCTGCAGCATCGCGGCCATCTTCTCGTGGATCAGGTGGACGGCCTTCAGCGGGCGGAGCATCACCTTGATCTCCTCGATCCGGCCCTCCTCGTCCCACCGGAGCATGTCCACGCCGTTCACGCCGATGCCCTCGATCTCCACCTGGAACTCCAGCACCGCGTCGCGGGTTCCGATCACCTCGCGGGTGTAGCGGAAGGAATCGTTGCCGAAGACCCGGAAGGCAGCGGCGAGGTACTGGGTGGTGACGGCCTTGCCGACCTGGGGCGTGTGCACCACAGGAGAGTGGAAGACGACCCGCTCCGACAGCAGCGTGGCCAGTCCCTCCGGGCTGCGGTCCTGCACGAGCCGGTGCCAGCGGGCGAGGGGGGTGGTGGACATGGCAACCTCCGGGATCTTGCGAGGAAGTGCAAGAGGGTTCAGGCGAGGGCCGCCTCCGCGGCCGCCCGGGCGTGCAGGGCCGTGGTGTCGAAGAGGGGAACCCTGGAATCCTGTGGGTCCACCAGCAGGGAGAGCTCGGTGCATCCGAGGATGATGGCTTCCGCGCCCTGGGACACCAGCCGGTCCAGGATGCCCCGGCAGGCGCTGCGGGACTCCGGCAGGACCGTCCCGAGGCACAGCTCTTCGAAGATGATGCGGTGGAGGGCAGCGCGGTCCTCCTCGCTGGGGACGAGCACCTGGAGCCCATGCCGATCCCTCAGCCGCTCGCGGTAGAAGGCCTGCTCCATGGTGAACCGCGTGCCCAAGAGGCCGACGGTGGCGTGTCCGGCCCCCTTGATGGCCGCCGCGGTGGGATCGGCGATGTGCAGCAGGGGGATGTGGACCGCCGCCTGGATGCGGTCGGCCACCTTGTGCAGGGTGTTCGTGCAGAGGACCAGCAGATCCGCCCCCGCCGCCTCGAGAGTACGGGCCGCGCCGGCCAAAAGGGCGCCGGCCGCCTCCCAGTCGTCCGCCCGCATCAGCCCTTCGATGTCCTGGAAATCCACGCTGTACAGGACGATCTTCGCGGAATGCAGCCCGCCCATGCGGGCCTTGACCGCCTCGTTGATGAGGCGGTAGTAGGGCACTGTCGACTCCCAGCTCATGCCGCCGATGAGGCCGATGGTCTTCATGAGGGCTCCTTGCAGGTGAATGCTAGCGCCAGCGTTCGGTCGGGACGAGGGGCCAGTCCGGCCCCCATCGGATTTATCAAGCAAGGGTCTGCTGCATTCCAGCAGGACGCCTGGCGAGCAAGGCCCCTGTCCGGGGCCCTGGACTATTTGAGAACGCTTTTCTGGAAGGTCGTGACAATTTCGGCGGCCAGGGTCGGATAGATTTCCTCACCGGAACGGTCGCGGGGACCCGTCCCTTCCACCTGAACCAGCTCCAGGCTTTCCCCTGACGGATCCTGGATGCTGAATTCGACGACAAAGGTCCCCGTCTGCTTCTCCAGCCGGACCACAGCGACACACAGATGGTACGGGCTGCCCGCGCGAACAATTAATTCCCTTCAGGGAGCCTTCCAGGGCGGCGGCGAAGACCCACACACGTTCCTCGGTTTTCCAAGCGATTCTTCCATCCCAGGACACGCCCCGCGCACGGTCGAAAACAGGCGGGAAACACACTTGGACCTTCTTGGAATCTGGGCCTGAGTACTTCATGTAGAACGGGACAGGGGCTGTATCGGGCGAGCACCCGGCCGACAGCGTCGACCCGCCCAGGGCTAGAACGGGAATCAGGATGGAGAGGTGCTTCCTCATGGCATTTCCCCCTGTGGACCAGTTGCGGGCAGTCCTTGAAAGGCAGAACGTCTGAGAACGGTTTCTGGGTACGGCCGTGGAGCCTTCCTGGCCTATCGACAAATCGGTGGAATGCGTGAATCGGTTCACAGCCTCCGGTCAAAGTCGGGCCAAGGCCGATCCAGGAGGGCCGGACAGGGGTGTCCAGAGGCAGCCGAACGTCCTGCGTCAGGCGAGAGGGCCGAGGGACGGCAGGGGGATGCCGAGGCGCCGGGCCACCCGCCGGGCCGTGGCTTCCCGCTGGACCGTGATGTCCTCGAGGGCGTGTCGCACGCCTTCCCGCACGGAGGGCGGCGCGGTCTCCGGCGTCCCGCTGTTGAAGGGTGGTTCGGGCGCATAGGCCATGTAGAGCTGGATGGCCTGGGCGGCCTCGTCGCCCCGCAACTCGGCGGCCACCCGCAAGGCGCCGTCGATGCCTGCCGTGACCCCTGCGGCGAACACCATGGGACCATCCAGGACCACCCGCTCGTTCACGGGAATCGCCCCGAAGCAAAGCAGGAGGTGGAGCGAAGCCCAGTGGGTCGTGGCCCGCCGACCGCGGAGCAGACCGGCCGCGCCGCAGATGAGGGCGCCCGTGCACACGGAGAAGACACAACGGGCCCCGGCCGCCTGCTGCCGCACCCAGCCAAGCACTTCCTCATCGTCCATCAGGGCTTCCTGTCCCCAGCCGCCGGGCACATGCAGCACATCCAACTGCGGTGCGGCCGCCAGGAGGGCGTCGGGGCTCAGCTTCAGGCCACGCACATCCTGCACCGGTGCGGCTGTCTTGGCATAGATGCGGTAGGTCGAGTTCGGGATGCGCGACAGGACTTCGAAGGGACCCGTGAGGTCGATCTGATCCAGCCCCTCGAAGAGAAGTGACCCGATCTCGAGATGATTATCATTTGGGATCCCGGTGGGGCCGTTTGTCATTGGGGACTACTTCCCAGTGCCTGGATGAACGCCTGCGTAGTCAGGACCGTGGCCTGCCCCGGGAACACCTTTTCCGTCAGCACCCGGTGCACCTCGTCATCAAAGTCGGCGCAGGCATCGGAGATGACGACAAGCTGATAGTCCATGTCCGCGGCCCAGCGCACCGTGGAAAGGACCACTCCGCTGGTGGAAATGCCGAGCATCACAAGGGTGGTGATGTGGTTGGCCCGGAGGATCGATTCCAGATCGGTGGTGGAGAATGCTCCCACACGACGTTTGGTGACCACGATATCGCCGGGTTGGGGAGCCACCCGTGCATGGATCTCGGCCCCCGGAGTGCCCTCCTGCAAGCGTCCCGACTCCTTGAGGGTGTTGAAGCGCTTGTTCTGGCGACTGACCTCGGGGTAGCCATTGCGAAAACGCACGACCACGTAAATGATCGGCAAATGGGCCTCCCGGGCGCCCTTGAGGATCGCGCTCGCTCGGTCCAGAAGGGGTGCCTGCGCCTTCTCGGGCACCATGCCCAGGATGTCGTTCTCGTAGTCCATGACCAGGACCGCCGTCCGCCCCCGGTCGAGAGAAAGTTCCTTGACCACGGGACTCTTGGGCGCGTCCTGGGTTCCGGCCGCGATCGCCAGGTTTCCTTGCAGGCTGATGAACGTAGTCCAAATCACAAGCAGGGCAGATTTCGCAAGGGTGCGCACGGGCAGGCTCCTCTGGAAAGATGGAATGGGTGGTCCTAAATGGTGGGGCGCATTCCAAATGATGGCTTCGAGTGCAAGGGAGAAACGCTTGGCGAAGGAAGTAAAAGGCGGGGGGAGCAAAGTGGGAATTAGCCCAAGATTTGCTTCAGGAGCTGAGGTAGATTTCCACCCGCTCCTTGCCCCGACCGATGTTGTTGCGCTTCAACCTGATCGGACCCACCTCGCCCGTTCGCCTGATGTGGGTCCCTCCGCAGGGCACACGAGAAAATCCATCAATCTCCCAGTAACGGCGCTCGTTTGACTCGTCCTCGAAGGCGGACTTGATCGCTAAATCGGCTTCTATGACTTTATTGGCCTCTGCCATGAGTGCAGGGAGCCATGGCGCGATGCTTTCCAGCCAGGCGAAATCAATTCGAGCCTTCTCTTGGGCGATGTGGGCACCCACCTTGCCAACGCCATTCAGCGATTTGTAGAAGAGCTCAAGCACCAGCTCAGCGGCGAAGTGAAGACGCATCAGCCGGTATCGCCTCTCCCAATCGATTGCCATATGCACGGGTTCGCCGGCCGCCAGCCCGTGGCCTTCTGGAAGTGTGTAGATGATCTCAAGACTTTCCTTCCGGGCAGCGAGAACTGGCAATCCACCGATGGTCCCCTGGTCGCTCTCTTGGCCTCCCGAGAAGGCGTAGAAGATGGTTGATTGCACGGTGATATCGGCGCCATCCACCGTGGCAATGGAAGTGTGGAGCGTTGTTTGGTAGGGATCTTCCCAGAAGATTTTCTTTGCCATGTTGTCTCTGAACGAATTCATCACTTCATCTTTGACTTGAGCTTGATAATTTCGCCGGCGACCATGAATCGTCCCATCCCAAGATGATGGATCGTTCGCGGGGCCTTCACTGAGGCGTCTACCCAGGCTTTGATGACCTCCAGGACGAAGAAGCAGTACTTGGGAACCATCCGGGTGTCGACCACCCGGCATTCGAGATTGGCGAAACACTCAGCGATGAGAGGGGCGCCAACACAGGCCGCGGGCTTGGCTGTGAGACTGAACTTCTCAAACTTGTCCACGCTTTTACCGGAAGTGTTGCCGCAACCCACCACCTGTTCTGCAAGGTCCATGGTGGGAACATTGATGACACATTCCCGGGTGGCCTTCAGGAGACCGAAGGAGTGGTTGCGATTGCTGATGACACAACCCACCAATGGGGGTTCAAACTCCATCATGGTGTGCCAGGACATGGCCATGATGTCTTGGCGTCCATTGCGGGCGGTCGTGACCAGGACGACCGGCCCCGGCTCGAGCAACCCATAGACCTTAGATAGTGGAAGGGATCTTCTGGCCATGAGTTCACGACCCGTCAACAGTGATGGATATTCGCATGGGTTCCTTTCCTGTTTTGTTCCGATTGTTCTGAATGGGGCCTGGTAAGAGAAGCTGACTGGGGCAGGTGCGGGTTGGACAGGAGGTCAGGCGGGGTCGAATTTGGCCCCCTTCTCGATCAGGAGTTCACGCAGCACCGAACGATGGCAGTGGGCTTCGTCCTCGCAGTAGCAACCCACCGAAAAGTTGTTTTGGTGGGACAGCGTGGCAAGCAACTCGATGGCGTGGCTGTTCTCCGGGGTTGCCATTTCAGCCCGGTACTTCCTGGCGAATGCGGCCCACTGTGCGGGCGTCTTCGCCTCCTGGCCGAGCTGCACCGTCTGGGGACTGGGTGCCAGGTTGGGAAACCACACGTCGTACCAGTTCTGAACTGCGTAATCGGCCTTGGGCACACCCCGCGGTGGGCGACGAACGGTTCCGATGCGTATGCCTTCACCTTCCACTCTTGGGCTACCGAGCCTGAGGACGCGCATAACCATGATTCGCTCCCTTCTTAGATGCCCAGCGTTCAAGATTGGCCGGTCCAGCCTGGGGAGTGGCGTCGAGCGAGCCTGAGGAAGCTGAGCCAGGAAAGAGGGTTCCAGAAAATCCAGGCTGGGTTCGAGTTGAGCGGGTGATTAGGCAAAAAGGGGATGGCATTATTTGGTCGTCAAAGGGATCGAATGTAAGTAGGTTTGCAGAATTGCCGATATCCGGTTCAGAATACCCCTTCACATGGAGCGAACTCAATGAGCGAAAATGTGCCGCTGAAACCTGCGCTGGAACTGGCCGAGTATGCCTTGGAAACACCCTTGAACTGCCATCATTGTCAAAAGGTGATCACTTGCGTTCATGTGGTCCGCCTCCTGCGAGCCAAGGTCAATTTTGTTTCCACCCTTCCTAGGCGAGGCCATGTGATCGTATGTCCGGAATGTCGGAGGATTCTCTCGGCTGATCTGGGGGGAATGACCTGACGAATGAGGTTAAGCGGCCCAACCTGCGGCAGCTCAGCAGACGGGGACCAGGAACAGGGCCTAAGGATGGGACTGGCCCATGCAGGTTGCCTACGCGCTCTTTAGCGCCGTGACTTCGATTTCGATCTTCATGCGCGGGTCTGCCAGGCCGGCGGAGATCATCATCGCCGCTGGGCGCACGTCCCCAAAATAGTTACGAAGTACCGGCCAGCATTGCTCGAACTCGCCGCCGTCCGGCAGGACGTAGGTCACTCGCACGACATCCTTGAGGCCTGAGCCGGCCTGCCGAAGTACGGCCTCGATGTTCTTCAAGCACTGGTCAGTCTGCTCGAGAAGGCTTCCTGAGATGGACATCGTGCTGTAATCGAAGCCGGTGGTGCCCGAGACGAAGACCCAATCCCCGGCGACGACCGCACGAGAGTAACCAATCTTCTCTTCGAAGGAAGAGCCCGAACTGATGAGTTGTTTTGTCATCGAATTCCTCCTAAACCGAGGTCTGGATAAGGGTCGCGTTCGTACTCTAGCGGCACTGCAAACCTGGGCACCCAGCGGAAGAATGCAGCCAGCCCAGAGGCTTGAGCCGGGTTGTGAGTGGTCAGCCTGCGGATGGACCTTTGAGCTCGACCATATTGCCTTCTGGATCAGAGATATAGATTGAAGGACCTACTCCCTCTGCCCCATAGCGGAATTCGACCGGGCCAACCTCTATGCCATGCGCCTCCAGCTGGCTGCGAATGTCCGTTGCATTGAATGGTTCCACCCGGAAGCAGAAGTGGTCCAGGTTCCGCGCTTCCCTTCCGGGTGCCGCGCCGCCAACTTGGCCGAGCCTCCCTTGGACGGGCACCAGATCAAGGATGGACCTGCCGGCGCGCAGCTGAACCAGTCCCATTTCATCTTCGCGTCGCTCTACCGTGCACCCAAGTGCGCCGCAGTAGAAGCTGAGCATTTTTTCGAGGTCGACCACGCGTAGGACCAGGTGATCGATTTCACGAATGTGGATCATGGAATGAGGGCGCTGGAGTTCACTCATGGGGTGCCTCGTTCCGTGGTGCATAGTATTCGCCATCCAGATGCTCAAGGTCGAACACTTCGATGCGATGGGGCAGAAACCGAATCACAGCCCCTTTTCTTGATATAGCTCTGCCCCATGAAAAGTGATGGACCTTGTGCCCATCGAAATAAACGGTTTCGGATTCAGTGCGTTGTTTGCCCGTCCAACGTCGAACGATCCCACCCTCCAGCCACTGAATCTGATTACGTTCATCACGAACGATCACATGACCCGATGTATTCCCGATGAACCCTATGCCACCCCTAACCCAACCCGGTTGGTGGAATCGATTCCAACCAAGGACAAGGCCAAAGGCCAGGACTGCAGCCAGGGCCAAGGCGAGTTTGAATCGGAGCTTCATACGTGCGCTGCCTCAGGAAGAAGTTAACCCCACCGATCGACCCCTCTCAGAACCGAGCTCTGCCTGTAAGGATTTCCCACCAAAGGTGCCAATCCCCCATAAAACTCAGGCGTGGGTATCTAAAGGTCGCTGGTTTATTGTGCTCAAAAAAGAAGTGGCCGACCCAGGCGAAAGCATAGCCTTGGACCAGCGCCACTGGGATTAACCCCCACCATCGCGTCGCCAAAGCAGCGATGAGCAGAGTGACAGCCATGCTGGTACCAATGAAATGCAACCGGCGGGAGATCCGATTGGCATGTTCCCTGAGATAAAAGGGATAGAAATCCTCAAAGGTCCGGAACGGCTTCTCTTCGCTCATGTCTGGTCTCCGGAATAGAACGATGTCCCTTTTGGATCATGACGAATGAAACCAACCGCCCCCGCCTGCATCGAGGCGAGGAGCGCAGCCGAGAAAATTGAATTGTGAGGGAGAGGAAACCAGATGATGCGGGCAAAGTCCGGGCCGAATGAGGGATTAGGCCCATAATGACGATGAACCATTCAAGGCGCGGACTTCTTTGGGCAAGTGGAGAATCCCAGCAGCGTGTAGAGAGGGCAGAGCCCAGAGGCGCCCGTCAGGATTGGAACGATCCCGATCCAGCCCCAGGGTGTTTTGGGCCCGACGAACACTAGGCTGATGAGAGCAAGACCGACGAGAACACGGAGCATGCGCTCGATCGGGTGCTCGGTGACGACTAAGAAATTCTTCATATGACCTCCTGTGAGGGGCGATGAGCCCATTGGACGAGGGCTATCGGACCAGGTGGTTGTCCCCAGGTCCAGTTGAACGAGGGGTCGGGCCAAATTGGGGAATTGGTGCAACGGACCGTTTGCACAATCAACCAGAGTTTTTTGTGTCTGCATGGGCATCTGGAAAATAGATGGAGATGCAGTCTGGACAAATGCCATGGGAAAAGTGGGCCTCTGAATGCTGAGAAATATAGGACTCGATAGAGTGCCATATCCCCTTTTCATCTCGGATCTTCTTGCAATGGGCACACGTAGGCAATATGCCGTGAAGCGTGCGGATCTCATGTTGAACGCGGCGGAGTTCCGCCTGGACATGCACTCGAGCCAGGAGTTCGGGAATCCGAAAGGGCTTGGTGACATAGTCCACGGCACCCGCCTCGAACCCGGCAAGGACCTCGTCCGACCCGGATTGGGAAGTGACGAAGATAACGGGAATATCCTGGACGGCTGGGTCCGCTTTGAGCCTCCTGCAGATTTCAATCCCATCCATTCCGGGCATGAAGATGTCCAGCAGGATTAAATCGGGTTTCTCCTTGGCGGCAATATCCAAGGCTTGCGAACCGTCCTTGGCAAGAGCCAGGCTGTATCCTTCGCGTTCCAGAATCTTGGCCAAAAGTTCAAGATCACTTGGCGTGTCGTCCACTGCAAGAATCAGAGAGCCTTTTCCTTGTTCCATGAATCAACCCCTTATGCCGGCGATTCGTCATTCCTCCTGAAGGATAGCCAAAATCAATCCCATGGCCAGGATGCAAAATGGGTGGCCAATGAAATGAAGTTAACCGGCCCAGTCTACGACGAGATGACGATGAGACCCAAAAGGCTGAACCAAGAGAGGACGCTAGACCATGCGGCCCCGGTTCGGGTTGCACGTGGGGTGATCCTGGCTATGGTTTACGGACATGTTGGAAGAACTCGATTGGGTTTGAAAATGCCTCCGACACTAGGTCGGACCAATCTGGGTTATTGAAAGAAATGCCAACCACTGCATGGGTAGATTCGTCGAAGGTGGGATCAGGCCAGGCTGAGTTGATGGAGAACCAAAGCGCTTCAGAGAGAGGCACATCGTTCTGCCAAGTGGTCATGTTCCAGGGGCCACCTGGGTGGAGAACAAGGTCTTCCTGGTCAATGAGGCCGTGAACTCGTTCAGAATCCGGCCCCCAACAACAGATGTAAGCGCAGCCAGCTTGAATTAAGTCTGCAGCGATTGCTTTTATCTCTTCATCGGTGGCTTCAGCCCCATCCATTGCCAGGCACGCGATGAAGTGCCCGGTGATTTCCGTGAAGGCGCCTGAGGGAATTCTGTAGTGCCGGAGGTTTAAGGCGTAAAGATCGCGAGAGCCGAATTCTGAGTGTCCGAGTTTTTGGGCAATCGACATGGGCCTGCCTTACGGAAGAAGTCAATCGGTAGTGCCGCCAGCGGCGCGCCGGGATGGGACAAGGAGAGGGGGCGAAGCCGAAGAAGCCGAACCAAGAAAAAGGACGCCAGCCAATGCAGGTGGGGTCCGAGTTGGGCAGGGGGTTAGGTCAGATGCGACCATTCAGCATTTCAGGTTCATGGCATGCTCTGAAGGGTAGGGAATAGATGCCAGGCTATCACTACAAGGGTCTAAGTCATTCCCTTGGCCTTCATCGCCTCTATGTATCGCATGTCCATCTCATTGATGTGTCGGACGATCCACTCGACGAGGAAAAGGGCCAACTTGTTCGCATTGTCCGCGGTTGGGTCTGCGTTGTAGGTCGCGATGAACTCGGCTACTTGATCCAGAAGCTTGGCGTGTTCAGCCTGGTGTTCCTTCAGTCCCGGGAAGTCGATAGCTGCCAACCGAGCCTCTTCGTCCCTAAAATGCGTGACCGTGCAATCCACTAGGGAGTCGAGGGTTTGCCTTACCCTCGCCTCGCCCTCGTCCGCGGAGACGGCATCGTGCATCCGGTTGAGCGCATCGAACATGTTGTGATGCTGATGATCGATGCTCAGAATCCCTATCTCATACCATTCGTCCCAATCCAAGATGGCCATGGTTCGTCCCCGGGGGTTTTGCGCAGGTAGATCCTGATTCTATCCTGATGCATGGAAGTCTGACGTTCTCCCCACTCCTAGACCAGGGGTAGTGGGAGTCAGGGGTTGAAAAGGATTTCGCTGGGGTTCGTTCGCCGAGGGCACTGCGGGCTCTGTGGCGATTGTAATCGTGTTGCCAGGCTTTGGCGATCCGTCAGGCTTCCTGGATGCTTTGAAACCAACGCTCGCTGAGGCATTCATTCGGAAACCGCCCCTTGAAACTATCGCAGATGCCGTTCTGCAAGGCATTGCCCGGCTGGATGAATTGGTGCCAGGACCTCGCTGATAGCACCACTGGTCGGACGCCGGGCTGAGGAACTCCAAGCCGTTGTCCGTGACGATAACCTTCTGGCTAGCCCGTTCATGGATGATCCAATTCAGAGCACGACCAACCCGCGGACCTGACAGGCTGGTGTACATCTCAATGGCCAGACACTCGCGGGTGAAGGTAGGCGGCGACGGAATCAGATCATTATCGCAAGTCCGTATGTTGACTGGCGGTGATCCAGTCACTAAGGCGAACAATTTGATAATTTAATTGAAACCTAGCTTTTCTTTCCGCCAAGGACAAGGAGAAAGCCGCCAACCACAATTGCTCCTATGCCTGCCCATGTTGGAATGTTAACCGTCTGCCTTTCCTTCACGGAAAGTTCAATCGAGCCGAGTTTGATTGCCTTTGAGTCCTTCATATAGCTGAAGCCGCCGTAGAGCAGCCCGAGCGCGCCAGCAATGATCAGAACGATTGCGATTATCCTTGTGGCATTCATCTTCTTTCCTCCTTAGTCTTTGAGGCCAGTATGCACTTTATCCATTGAAATCGGCGAAGCTCGACAGAATGAGTGGAATGAAGCCTAACGAATGAAGCTAACCGGCCCGGCCTGCACCGAGGCGCTGAGCGAAGCCGAGGAAGCGGAACAAAGAGAAAGAGCAGAAGACACTGCAGGCGGGGTTCGAGTTGAGCGGAGGGTTAGGCGTACCTTTTTTGGTACCTACCTACTTCGGATTCGACGTCAACTATTGGGGCTATTGCTTTCTCACGTCGATCACAATTGTTTCCGCGAGGCGATCTTGCGCGCACATCCGATTGCGATCCCAAAAGAACTGCAAGAATCCTAAACCTAGCTCCAGCACGGCAGCACCATAGCCCAGCCCGCGCTCGACGGATTGCCAGAGGCCCATGCGCTCGCTTGTAAGCGACAGAACTTGTGTGCGCGCTACCACCTTGCCGGGGGTCCGTCCGTTGCCAAAATAGTTGGCCAACCCCCAATAGAGAACCATCACAACGATGTTCCCGGCTTCGTGAAAGTCCCAAACGATGTGAATGTTTGTCTCGTGAAGGAAGAAATATCGCCAGGATAATTCAAGTGGGAACCAAATGATGACAGCGACCAGAAGATCGACGCAGTACCCGAGCAGCCTTTGCCAGAAGGTTGCCAAGAGAATCCCGTCGAGCAATTCGGCACGCGAACCCACGTGCGCGTGATAGCGGCGTCTCGCTGCCTTCGATTGCGGACTCATCAGGATAGTTTAACGCACGCCTTGCAATTCACAATACGGGCCATGAAGCCGTGCGAATCGAATTGCAGGGCGATGCACCATTAGGGATTTCCGGGCGCGCCTAACGGGTGAAGCTAACCGGCCCCGCCTGCACCGAGGCGATGAGCGAAGCCGAGGTAGCGGGGAGAAGAGAGATCGGAAGACAATGCGGGCGGGGTCCGAGTTGAGCGAAGGGTTAGACCGACCGTGAGTAACGAACAATGCGTTGGGGAAGCCACGGTCACCTCAACCCTTCTTGGCCTTCTTACTCGCCTGTTGAGCAGCGTGGTGCGCCACCGCAAAAGCCTTGCTTTCGTCGCGGCCATATTCCTTGTACGCATTATTGAATGCCTCAAGGAATGCTTTCTTCTGGTGCGCAGCATATTTCTGTACCTGCGCCTTTGGCAGATCACTAATTGTTTTGTACGGCATACCCTGTTTCCTCCTCGTCCCAGGATTTGATCCAAAGGAGTCTATGGTCAACCGATAAGTCATGTTGTGCCATGCGGGGGCACCACCAACATACAAGAGGTTAGACCGGCGATGTGTCGCTTGGTTTTGAAGTTCCGCATTTCCAACACTCCGAGAACTGGGACTCAAGGATTTCACTGCATTTTGGGCATTGCCAGGAAGGGCCAGATTCTTCAGGCAGGGGCTTGCCTGATGAAAACTCACGAATAAGTTCAAATGCGGGTTCCGCTTGATCGGAGTCCAATATCCACACCTCGGGAGCGGTGCCGGGGAAGGCTAGAGGACCTGGGGCCGTGTTGAGGAAGGAATCTCCCATCACATGCGCCTCTATCCCATTTGAACGAAGAAGATCTTCTACGAGGTGGGCTTCAGCCTGATGTTGCGCAGTGAAAACCTTCAACATGGCGGCCTCCAGATACGGGCTAACGGATGAAGCTAACCGGCCCCGCCTGCACCGAGGCGATGAGCGAAGCCGAGAAAGCGGAACGAAGAGAAAGAACAGAAGACAATGCGGGCGGGGTCCGAGTTGAGCGAAGGGATAGGTTGCGGGATGCTAATTTTCGAAGCCTAGATTTTGCGGGGAGCTAGAAAGTGGGGACTTTCCAGAAGTTGCGACCTCTGGGCCCACAACTTCGAAATCAAAATCATCAACCCATGCTGAACCCGTACCGTAGAGAAGAACACCAAATGCAATGGCTTGGGCACCATCGGGAACATCGAGAACGACGTTGTACTGGGCCCAACTGGTAGTGCCTTTGATTGGCCGATCCTGCATGTTGTCGAAGGCAAGGGAAGGACCTGATGACCCGTCAACTCGCATCCATAACCCGGTCCAGCCGGTTACATCAAGGGTCTTCACATACGCGGTTAACCGAATTCTCTTCCCTCGATACTTAGTGGCATCGAACATCTGCATGAGGGTGCCGAATCCGCTTGGTTTTGTAGCTAGGCAAGCAAGAAGAGCAGCATTTTTGCCAGTATGGGCAGCTGCCACGATGCTGACCGCATATTCATTCGGTTTGTCACCAGCTAGCATCCATCCAGCAGGCAAAGACTGACCTGCGGAAAGTATGGATGCGAGACAAAAGGCCAGCGTTGGGGCGAAGACTGCTCTCATCGTGTTTCCTTTCAAAAAGGTTGGGGTTTTTGGACGACTGGTTTGTCCCTCGGATTGCAACCTAACAATGGAAGCTACCCGGCCCCGCCTGCACCGAGGCGACGAGCAGAGCCAAGGAATCCGGAAGATGAGAGAGAGCGGAGGACGAAGCAGGCGGGGTCTGAGTTGAGTTGGGGGTTAGGCGCCTCACTTTGAACCCCAACGCCATTGCGGTGGCTCACCAGTGAGATGGCAGACAAGAAGTAAGAGAAGGCAGAGGACTGCGCAGTAGATGACAAACCCTGCATTCTGTTGCCGCAGAAGAAAGATGACTGCCCCGAGGGCGATTAGTGCGTAGAACACGACCAGTACCACCCAGCCTTTCCAATTGGAAGGGAGGCCCCAGCCCCAACCTTGACGTTTGGCTGGAAACCAATAGTCGGAGTTCTTGTCTGGGGTGGGAATCATGTTGGCGACCTAACGAATGAAGCTAACCGGCCCCACCTGCACCGAGGCGATGAACGGAGCTGAGGAAGCGGGACGAAGAGAAAGAGCGGAAGACAATGCAGGAGGGATCCGAGTTGAGCGGGGATTAGGCCGAGACGACTTCCCATGGGGCAATGCCACCCTTTATGACACGAAAAAGTGGGTGTGGGAGTGGGTGTTTAGTGAATTCGCATTGTTTAAGCCAATCAGGAGCACGCGTTTTGAGCTTTGCCACGAGATGATCCCACTCATATTCGATCTGACCTTCTGTGACAGTGAGAGGGCTCAAAATACGAATCCTACCGATCTTCTTTCCATCGAAGTGATAACCACGCCGAAGTGATTCGACATGAACTTCTTTCAAGTAGGCTGCGATGAAAGACACCGGGTCAGAGGACGCCTTAAACCTTGCCAACTGCGGATGATTTCGATATCCCTTGGTTTCACCAGCAAGAACGGCTTGCGCAAGTAATCCTTCTCGCCACAGGGCTACGAGACCTTTGGAATCAAGGTAGCGAGGATGGATGGACCAGAGTCGCATCAATGCTCCTTGAGCGGCCTAACGAATGAAGCTAACCGGCCCCGCCTGCACCGAGACGATGAGCGGAGCCGAGGAAGCGGAACGAAGAGAAAGAGCGGAAGACAGTGCGGGCGGGGTCCGAGTTGAGCGGAGGGTTAGGCCGTAGGCGATAGCTTTGGAATAGGTGGATGAGGTCCCCATTCAGGCCATTCGTATTGAAAGACGACGAGTCATTTTGATCAAGGAATGTTAACCCCCTCTTTCATTGGGTATTTGGGAATGCCTATATTCAAGCACTTACTTGGGACAAAGGAACGGCACGGAGCTTGCTTTTATCTATGCCTGCCACGTGGCCGTTTGCGGCGCCGCAGGAGCACACCATGATTCTCTGCCCCATCGCCCTGGCTATTGGATGCAAGAAGTGCATAGCTTTCCCTGTCTGCCCATTCAAGGCCGTGATAGGGGACTATAAGGATGTTCCCAAAGCCGACTCGAAGGCTCCTTCGTCCAAGGCTAAAACCAGAAAGAAGCCTGGGAAATCAAGATGAGCATGGGAACTTTGCTAGATGCGCCGATTGTTACCGACTCACCCTGCCCGTTTTTCCGCCATATCCTATGGGCTACTTTTAGGGGAGGACGTCAGTGCCAGTTTGGAGTGGTGAACCATTTGTATGCGACTAGCACGAGCAGAACCAATCCGAGTAATGCACTGCAAACAAGGACGAACCAAAAACGGCGTGGTTCATCTTGTCGAGTTATCGGTTTGATGAACAGTAAATTTACTTCACTCGTGGCAAACCAGTAGAAGGTTTGAATCAGAATGCAAATCGGAATAATCGAAAAGTAGATGGGAACCGTGTTTGTGAACAGGCGGGTTTGACCCATGAATCCTCGCGACTTAGATGAGGCCTAACGAAGGAAGCTAAGCGGCACCGCCTGCGCCGAGAGGACGAACGGAGCCGAGATAGCGAAATGCTGAGAGAGAACAGAAGGCAATGCAGGCGGGGTCCGACTTGAGCGGAAGGTTAGGCCGGCCAGGCGAGAGCCTACCCAAGCCACTCAGCAAGTGCGTCATCAGATGAGAAACCAAGCAATTCAATACGGTCATTATCGGGGTGATTCCCATAAGCGAGGAAGAATTCCTTTGTCTCAGGATTCAAAAGTAACCAATTTCGTTCCTGGTGGACGAGGGCCAGCATTTCGAATTCAACATCTGGCAGCCCACATTACTCCTTGGCCCATGTGCTGGCTGTTGCCTTGATGAGAACCGGTTCAATGACACAACCGCGTAATGCTTCGCGCTGGCGGTAAAGAAATTGATCTCGGTCTTCATCACCCAATGTGGGTGTAGAGGAAGGCCGCGAGAGTGATTCATCTAATAATTTGAGGGCTTCATCACTTTTCATGGCGGCCTAACGAATGAAGCTGATATGTGTTGGCCAGTCAAGGTCGCCAGCCAGATATTTTTCAGCAGTGTGTGGGGAGCAGAACGGACGGCATGCCGACGGTTGATCAGTCTGATATTCGCGGGT
>Ga0182021_10000297_pt1 | contig 50940 bp, 40 predicted proteins | sample 612E3MmetaG_FD_120493 | JGI IMG/M metagenome (GOLD analysis project Ga0182021, IMG submission 120493) | Permafrost microbial communities from Stordalen Mire, Sweden - 612E3M metaG (Illumina Assembly) | ecosystem: Environmental > Terrestrial > Soil > Wetlands > Permafrost | place: Sweden... | reverse complement strand
GTTCTTTCAAAGTGTAGCGATAGCATTGCCCGGATGGCGGAATTGGCAGACGCGCTAGATTCAGGGTCTAGTCTCCGTTAGGAGGTGGGGGTTCAAGTCCCCCTTCGGGCACAGAAATGAAAACCCCCTTTATGGGGGTTTTTCATTTCTCATTCCTCACAATTGTGAGTTGAAGTTCAAGCTGAGTCGAGGTTGTGTGTCAACCTCGACGAAGTCCCGACGTCTTCTGTCGGGATCCTCTTTAATCCGTCGGCTATTGTCGAAGCTTCGGCACAAAGAAACCATGCAGTTGGGGGTTCCTCATTTCGCACACCTCACAAGGGCGATGACGACAAACAATTCGGCAAACTCTGACCCATACGCTGCACTGAGATATTCTGAATTCAGAGATTATCTTGCAGCATCGACGATTCACAATATCGCACTTCTGATTCAAGAGGTTGTGATTGCCTACGAGCTTTACAGGATTACAAGGAATCCTCTGGCGCTCGGCCTCACGGGTTTGGCCGCAGCCGTTCCATTCATTTCTCTTTCCCTCTACGGCGGACATGTTGCCGATCGCGTGAGCAAACGGACGATTATTCTCTGGAGTGTCATCCTCGTCACGGTTTCCACCGTGGGCTTGTGCATTTGTGTCCTTGCGGTAGAGTCCCAGCGACTTTCGACTGTCACTCTTACTGCAGCTTTTTACATCGTGATTTTCTTTATCGGGGTCTGTCGGGCTTTTCGGGCTCCCGCCGTTTCAGCACTTCGCTCCTTTCTTGTTCCTCCGTCGCTGTACGAAAATGCCACCAAGTGGAGCACGTCATCGTGGCAAGTCGCAGCGGTACTCGGGCCCTCCTTGTCCGGTTTCCTCTATTTGGGGTTTGGACTCTTTGGCACATTACTCGCTGTGGTTTTGCTCCTTTGCTGTAGTTGGATTCTCTTCAGCCGCATCGGAGACAAGCCCGTTCCTGCGACTCTGAACGAATCAAGTCGTACGAGCGTCATCAGTAGCGTTTTGGAGGGTGTGCGTTTTGCCTATAGGACCAAGATCATCTTCTATTCCATCTCGCTCGATATGCTCTCCGTTCTGTTCGGAGGTGTGGTGGCGATTCTGCCTATCTACGCAGAGGACATTCTCCATGTCGGCGCAGGGGGGTTAGGAATTCTCAGGGCGGCCCCGGCGTTAGGGGCGATCATCACCGTTCTTCTGCTCGCCAAGTTCTCTGTGATCAAGAACCCTTGGCGCAATCTCCTCATCGCCACTTCTGGATTTGGTGTGTGGATCCTCATCTTCGCGGTGTCGCCTTGGATGGTGCTCTCGGTTTTCGCACTTTTCATGAGCGGAGCGTTCGATAGCGTGAGCGTCGTGATTCGACAGACGATTCTGCAACTGATGACGCCCGACAACATGCGAGGAAGAGTCATGGCGGTAAGCGGTATCTTCATTTCCTCCTCGAATGAACTTGGTGCCTTTGAATCTGGCTTCGCTGCACGATTGATGGGAACGGTCCCGTCGGCAGTTTTCGGAGCAGCGACGACATTAGCGATCGTTGCATGGGTTTTTACGAAATCGAAACAACTCTTGAAGGTCCGACCGTCAACAGAATCGCGCTGAGTGAGTCTGAAGGCGCAAACGAGAATCCTCGCCGACTCTTTGCTCGGGCAAGAACAGCGCAGCCCCCCCTTCCCACCGGCTGTTTTGTCTTATCGATGACGCTAACATTCGAAGGGAACCCAAACAACCCGGGGAACGTTTTCGAGTATGCGATTGACCTGGCCCTGATCTATCTTGAGCCGCCACAGCGCAACGTCGAATCGCTGTCGATCTCACACACCCCATTCCCGGACGGAGGTACTTATGGTTCCCATTGTTTCGCTTTGGCTCCCCATCCTGCTCTCCGCGGTCTTCGTCTTCATTCTAAGCTCGTTGGTCCACATGGTCTTTGGCTATCATGCGAACGACCACCTCAAGCTTCCTGACGAAGATGCATTTACTGATGCTCTGAGAAAGTTCAAGATCCCTCCTGGCGCATATGTTTTACCGCGGCCGTCGAATACCAAAGAAATGAGCTCTCCAGAATTCCAGGAAAAGATCCGAAAAGGCCCGGGGGCAATTCTCACGATCCGGGGCGGTGCGAATCCGTCGATGGCGCCATATTTGCTCAAATGGTTCTTGTATACTATTTTCATCGGCATTTTCGCCGCCTATGTGGCAGGTCGTGCCTTGGATGCAGGGGCTCAGTATCTTGCCGTGTTCCGATTCGTCGGAGCAACGGCCTTTGCATGTTACGCTATTGGAGGATGGCAGGAGTCCATTTGGTATAATCGATCGTGGGCTACGACGATGAAGAACTCTTTCGATGGACTGTTGTACGCTCTGGTGACCGCAGGAACATTCGGCTGGCTCTGGCCGCGTTGAATTCGAAGCACGCGTGAGGTGACCGTCATCCTGCCGGAGAACTCGCGGTGAGGTGACGGTCACCTTCTCCGGATCTCCCGACCAGCAGGAACGTGTCACGAAGTGGTTCGTGACGCCCCCGAACGCTCAGAACAAAAAACCCCCGATTGCTCGGGGGTTTCGTTTTTGCACAGACCGCAAGGCTAGCGACGACTACTCTTTCGCCTCTGTAAGTTTCTTCAGCTCGCGCACCTTCTCATAGAATTCACTCAGCGACATGTCTTTCAGGAAGATCAATCCCCGTGCGCCCCTGAGACGTGGATGCGCATTCTGCAGGAAGAAGTCTCTCCCCAGGCAGGTCTTGACCATGGCATACTGTTCCACCTGAATTTTCTGAGCAAGTTCGGAGAAGGGGCCGTCGTGCTCATGACTCGGGAACGATGCGGCACTCTGCGAACCAAAACAATTCATGAACGATGTATGCAGGAGCGACATCGTGTTGAGCGAAACCGGAAGAATCACATCGGCTTCACTTGGCTTGAATCTGTACCACACATTCCGATAACCCCAGATCCTGATCGAGGAATCTCCGCTTTCCAGCTCATACATCCTCACAGCTTCAGCAGTCGCCTGCAGCACTTTGTAATGCGTATCAGGGCCGCTTCCTTCCGGATCGAACGCAACGGAAATGATGTTCGGTTTGATCTTCTTGATGAGTTCAAAAACCGGCACAACATCACGATGGACCTCGGGCTCTTCGGAGAAGATGTCCCCCTGATAGAATCCGAGGCGAAGCGGATGAATCGCAGAAGGCTCGATGCCAAAATGAGCCCAGAGCAGTTCCACTTCCCATTCCCTGAGCATTCCCTTGAGCGTCTGGACATCCGGTGGATCCTTTGCTCCCGGATATTGCGTCACCAGGTACTCCTCCAGGTGCTTCGCGCGTAGGCTCAACGCCCGTACGTCAGAGGTTCCATAGACTTCGACAAAATTCCGCAGCACGCGACGAGCCTCTGCTTCCTCTTTTCGTTCCACCATCCGGGCCGCAGTGCCGTCAAGGAAGAGATACACTTCTTCGGCGCTTCTGGCCTTATTATTGGGGTCGAAATATCCTTCTTCCATCAATGTGCTGAACGCCTTCCGATCCAGATATTTCCTGAGCTTCCTGATGATCGAAAGGTAGTAGAAGTTGGAAACGGCAGTGAAGCCGGAGGTCATGTTAGCGAAAATGTGGTGATTGTTCGGATCGCGAACCAGGTGGTACAAGTACGACAGGTATCCCAGCATGATGTCGTCTTGATGTGGTTCCGTGTGAAGGAAGGTCGTCTTGGTCACAGGGCGGAGTCCGCGGTCAAGTTTTTCTACAAGACGCTTTCTCGCGGCAGAGGTACATTCATCAAACGACTTTCCCGTCTTCTTGAGGAGTTCTCGAGCAAATCGGTCCTGCTCAAAATCGTCCTTGGTCAAATCCTGAATTGCCTTGTTGCGGGCCAGCGAGAGCGAGATGACCACGTGATCGATGTGCTCCTGGTCAAGAACCGGAATGCTGCAGAACTGAACAAACGTCCGTTCCGTCAATCGGCTCGCCGCACCTCTCGTGAGATAGAACCGGGCGTTTTCCAAATCCTGAAGCGCCGTGGCCGGAAACTGAGGATTACTGGGTTCCTCGATGGCCTGGCGCACAATCTCGGCCTTTGCATCCCCCGCCGCAATCACAATGGCCGTTGTCGTCGGATTGAAAGTAATTGTGGACAGGCCGATCGTAATCACAAGCCGGCTTCTCGAAATCTCAATACCTCCCAGGTCCGTTGCCGCAGCCGCCTGCGTCTCATAGTTCGTGCCTGTCAGCCGTGTTGCTGAATATGTGCTCGATCCACGAACATTGAACGCAATATGGCCATCCGGGCCGATGCCTCCGAGGAAGAATCCAATACCTCCCAATTCACGTATCTTTCGTTCGTACTCCATACAAAACCAGTCGACTCGATTGAGCACATCGCGTTGTGCAGATTCCAGCTCCGTGCGGGTCTGCCGCACCCTGAGCGAGAGATCCACAACTCCGTCCGGGAACACATCCTTCATCGTCTTCCCTTGAGGCACGCCAAGCGAGGTCGCATCAATCAACAGAGCCTTTTTCGGGGAGAGACCAAATCCCTTGATGTAGTACTCCCGAACATAGTGGTTGAAACTGTTGTGCTGCTGGGAATCCATGGGAAAGAACTCGTCGATCTGGACGAACGTCAGGCTCTTCATGTCGGGTCGCTTGGAGACTTCGATCCCGTACTCGCTGAGAATCGATTGAATTTCCTTCGTGTCCCACCGCTCAAGAATGCGCCTCACCCATTTGATGAAATGCTCGGGTGTTTTACCTGTCGGGAGGGAAATCACTCCGCCCGGGTTCTTTTGAACCCATTCCATGAACCGAAACGCAGTTAACTTGCCCAGCAGTGGGAAGTTGTCAACCTCAATAATTCGAATTTTCTCTGTCGGGGCATATCTGGACTCCCAACCGCTCCTCTTGAGTTCCGCAATCTCTACAGAAGACGTTCCATCGTATGTTTTCATCATTTCCTTACGGCCATCCTCTATTATAGACTCTGTCATTTCAGCTACTCACGCTCAATTCACTCTAATATAGTGAATGATTGCTCACGGGACAACGAGACAGTGCATTCAAAAGTTCATTCCACGGCAGCCAATCTGGCAGATGTTTCTTCGAACAGATGGTCAATCAACGTCCAACGCAGAATGCCCGATGACATAAGATGAAGCATGTAGGCAGACTTGAACCTGTGACGAATGTCACGAGCAAGTGGCGACACCGTTAAACCTTGATCCCGGAATTCCGTCAAAGACGCAAATCAACGTACTGCGAAATTTTCTTGTGGGGGTCATATGGTGGCACAATCGAATGCAACGAAAGGGGTTTTCACATTATCCGGTGCGCTGGCGTTTTGTCTGGTGCTTGCTCTGTTTGCCGGCTGCAGCAAGAATACCAACAATCCTATCGCATCCAATGACCAAAACAGCCAATCGGTAATCGTCGCAGACAACATCGCGGACGCGGTTTCGGACGCCCTGGCGAGCAACAACGGTGGCGCCCTGGATCAGGTCAACGATGTGTTTGAGATCGCCGCCGGTGTCGGCATTGGTGCGGGCACGGGCCTGGGAAAGATCGCCGGGGATTCCACCATGGTGAACAGAACCTACGACAGCACCGCTGTTGCGTGGACTATTTCCGTCTTCAAACAAAAATCGCTGCTGCCGTTATACTACGGAGTGTGGACGCGCAACTATTGGTACCAGTTCAGTGCGAACGGAAATCCGCAGAAGTTCCGTGTCACCGGTACTGTTGTTGCTGACAACGTCAAGCACAAGCTCACCGGCGGGACGGGCTACTTCTTCACACCGCGCCTCGTGCACCACCTGCGATCGATCGGCAGCGATTGGACAGCGTCGAATACCAACACCGATACCGTTACGATCAATGGCACTTATTCACGTGCCGGCGTTGACACGATACTCGCCGCTGCGCGCAAAGGGACCGTCCTGGATCACACGTTATCGTTGAATTTCATCAATGTGACCGGACCGCGGGGAAGCCGATGGAACAGGTCGGAGAAGACAAACGGGACGATCCAAGGCACCTATACCGCCACGATCACTGCACCAGGGAAGGAACCGGTGACCATGACGAAGACGATCAACATCACACTCGGCGGAGGCAATGCGACATTCTCTGTTGATGGAACAAGGTATGTCGCCGATCTGGCCACTGGCGATCACTGACGTTCGGTGGGAAGATACCTGCTACCATTCAGGTATCGTTGAAGAGGAAACGCAAGGGCGGGGGCTGAAGAGCTTCCGCCTTTGTCGTCTCCGGCTGCAGGGCGACGTTCCTGCAATTATTCAGCTCCAGCGGCTTTGGGACGCGCAAAAAAAAGTGCCCAACCATTTCGAGTCGGGCACGCAGAGCAGAATCGCAAGCCAGGGCTTCACCGTGGCGGCCGGCGTTCCAGGCTGTCGACCGGAAACTTCGTTTTCATCGAATCCCGCATAGCCGCACACCACTGAATCAAATCGTTCTTCTCCGTTGCGCTCAGCTTGGCATATCGGTGAATGAGGAGGTACGACGGAAGGGGCATTTCATCGTTTTCAACATTTTCCGTGATGTCCTTGAACCTCCGGTACTGCTTCATCAACCGGTACGATGTATATTCATCGAAATTGAGTCCCCGTTTTCCGTCCCGAATGTGCTTTGCCAAGAACCAGCCTCCAGGCTGAATCTCTGCGTACCACGGATAGACCGTGTGATTGCTGTGGCAGTCGTAACAGGATCGCAGCAGGACTGTCTGGATGCCCGGCGGAACTGTGAAACTCTGCGCAATGTCGTGCCCCGAAGAACTTCCGAGGTTCTTCTCCGGACGGAAGAACTGAAGAATGACAAAGACTGCCGCCAACGCAAGTGCGATCTTCTTCCAGAGCCTCATGGTACTCCTTTCTGTTGTGCTGAATGTGTACGACCGCATCAGTGCGGTGCGTTCTTATGAAGGTACGCAACAATCTGTCCACGCTGCTCATCCGTCATTCGGGGGGCCGTCTGCTTCAGCAGCGTTTCGAATGCCGCAATCTCATCCGGCGACCCTGGATATCCGATGTTTTGATCCTTTGGCATCACGTTAGAGTCGGCCATTTTCTTTCCATCGCTCGTCAGAAACGCGTAGAATGGAAGTCCTGACGTTGCCCCTCCATATGTTCCCATCATCTCATTCCCGCCGGGGTTCTCAAGTGTTTTCTTGACGCCACTTTCCGAGACATCGAGATGCGTCATCACGTAGTGTTCATTCATAATTTTCTTGATCGCTGGATTTTCAAGAACCGCGTCCAGTCTTCTGCACCATCCGCACCATGAAGCGTGGAAGATCAGGAGGACAGTTTTATTTGCTTCCGCTGCCTGCTGGAGAGCCGCCTTGAGAACGACGTCGGCCTTTTCCGGTTTCTCCGGTTGTCCACTCGACACGACGGGGACAACCATCATGATCACGACAAGAAATGCAAGGATACGGCGCAGAGCTGTACCTCCCTCAATCAATGTTCACTGCTCCCTTGATCGTACCAAGAATGTTGAATCGGGTGCGCCCTCGGAAGGGCTCTTTGAAAGGCTATCAGGACAGGTGAGAGTGTGCCGGATCGGTCACGTCGGCCCCGTTCTCCGGGGCGACGGGATCTTTCATAAAGACCGCAAACATGGGCTCAAGTTCGGCCAGACCGCTCTCAATGAAATAGTTAATGCCGTCTCCGAACGAGTGGAGAATCACTACGGCGTTCACGTTTGCATCCTTTTCCGTTGCTTTCAGCAAGCGCGTCGTCATTCCCTTGTTCACCAGATTGACCGCCCTGTAGATGCCCTGAAGATGCTTCATTTCCCAATCGGGCTGGCGACCTTGCCGCATCAGCAGAAATTGCGCGGTGAGATAGGAGGAGACGGAACGGAAGAATGTCTCGATGGAGTTTGCGAACGGGAGATGAAAGCGTGTCATCGGGCGCAGCCTATCCGTCACCGGACAATTACTCGTTGACATGTAGATGCCGATAATAGCGCTCAGGCCTTTTTGCAGGGTCGTCTTCTTAAAAAACGTCCGCTGAGGAGTCTCGACGGTGACGGCAGCGGATTCATAGGATGCAGCATCGTGGAAAGATTCGACGAGTTTTGCAAGACTCACGGCAACCGGACAGTATTCAACGGAGTCGGGAAGCGGGCAGTTTTCGCACTGTGAGTACTTCAGCTTTGTCCACTCGGGCTTGGGATTGGGATCATCCCGAATCAGCTCGAGCGTCGTGCTGTTCAATACAACTTCAAAGTTCTTCTCCGTCCCGTCGTCGAACTTGAATTTGTAGAGGTATTGTATTTCCGTCGCTTCTTTTTTCAATGCCATACGAGGATCGTCTCACGAACAGCTGGCGCCAGACACGAACGCCGCTACTTTGTCGTTCCCTTCCGAATTCCCTTCAGCTGTTCCGCCAGCTGCGTGGGGCTGAGCTCTGTTCCGCCCGGCGTGCCGATCGTCGCCGCTCTTTTCGAGAATTCAACCAGAAGCTTGAGTTTCGCCTCCATCTTGTCCATCAGCTCTCGGGCGTTGCTGATGAGCTTTTTTCGATCCTTGTCAGCGTCGACCGCCAGCTTGGAAGCCTGATCGAGCATCGTCTGGATCTTCTTCAGCGGGTCAATCAGATCTTCGCTGATGAGTCCCGTATACTCCTGGTGAACTTCCTGGAGTGCGCGCTCGGATGACCGGGATCTCACGAGGGAACGGAGACGGGTGACCAGCTCCGTCGTGTCGACGGGCTTCACCAGATAGTCCTTCGCTCCGATCTTGAGACACTCGATCGCCGTGCTGAAGTCGGCAAACCCCGTCAGCATGATGGTCTCGGTCTGAGGGTACTTCTGCCGAATGATCGTCAGCGCCTCAATACCGCTCATCCGTGGCATATTGATGTCGAGCAAGACAGCGTCTGCCGGCCTTGCTTTCAGCTTCTCGAGAGCTTCCTCTCCGTCAGCCGCCACGTCGACATCAAAACCCGCAGACTTCAATTTGAACTTCAGTGAAAGGCGAAGGCTCTCCTCGTCATCCACCACAAGAATGCGTTCGTTCATAGGATCCTCAGGAAATGATAGGTGTTAAGATTCTGCGACCGGCAGCGTAAAGCTGAACGTCGTATGTTTGCCTGGTTCACTTTCCACGGTGACACGGCCCCCCTGCGCTTCCACAATGAGCTTGCAGATGACCAGACCGAGCCCCGTTCCTTTCTGCTTCACAATCTTTGATGACGATGTCTGTCGGTACCGTTCGAACAGCATCGACAATTCTTCCGCAGCGATGCCAACGCCGTTGTCCGTGATGTTCACTCGGACGAATCGCTTCGTTTTCTTCACTTCAGCCGTCACAACTTCTTCACTGTACGGACCGGCGTCCACCGTGATCGATCCTCCGCCCTTGGTAAATTTCAGTGCGTTGCTGAGCAAATTCATCACGACCTGTTCCGTCTTCGAGGCATCGACGAAAACATCGGGCAAATTGTCAGGGATGTTCTTCACCAGCTTCACATTTCGCTGCTTGAACTGAATGTCCATTTGTCTCAGCACGGGCTCAATGAATTGCCCGACGGGGACTTTCCTTCTGTCAAAGGAGGTTGTGCCCGCTTCATATTTCGAGAGGTCAAGAAAATCACTGATGAGTTCGAGCAGCTTCTTCGAGGAGGCATGAGCCGAATTCAGAAGTTCAAAATGGTCATCATTGAGCGGGCTCCCTTTTCCGGAATCCTGCAGAAGTTCGATGACACTCTTGATACCGATCAACGGGCTGCGAAGGTCGTGAACCAGCATCGCCATGAAATCGGATTTTGTCCTTTCCAGTTCAGCCTGTGCGCGCTTGAGTTCAATCAACATCTTCGTGCGGACGAGAAGCTCGTCCGTGTCAATGGGCTTCGTGAGGTACTGCTCAGCTCCCAGGGCCAGGCCTGTCGCGATGCTGTCAGCATCCTTGCGTTGCGCCGTAAGAAAGATCACGGGGATCTTTGCCGTTCCGGGATTCGCCCGAAGTCGCTTGATGGTCTCAAAACCGTCCATCTCCGGCATCTGTATGTCAAGCAGGATGATGTCCGGTTTCTTTTCCTCAGCGATGGCAAGACACTCTTTTCCGCTGGTGGCCCGGATCATCCGTACCGGTTTTCGCTTCAGCGCAAATTCCAGCAGGTCGAGATTGTCCTCGGTATCGTCAACAACAAGTATGACTGGTTCGTTCTCTTGCATGAGTACCTCTTTGTCTACGTCGATATGGGGGCTACGTTGAGGATCTTTTTGATGGCACCGGAGATCGCCGCCGTTGTGAAGGAATCCTTCATCAGATAGTCGGCGATAAAGGGATCCAGCGACTTGTGGTCTTCATCCGACAACGACTTGCCCGTCAATACAACAACAGGAATGGTGGTCCATTGTTCCTTGCTTCGGAGCGCATGGATGACGTTAAATCCATCCATGCCTGGCATCACGAGATCCAGAATGATCAGCGAGGGAATAGATTCCTCGAGGATTTTGATTGCTTCTTCCCCGCGCGTGGCAATTTTCACGTTGAAGCCATCCCGCTTGAGCAAGTCCTTGCAAGCCAGCGCGAAATCCAGATTGTCATCGACCACCAGAATGAATTGATCACCCGACTTGTAATGTTTCTTGACCAGGGTGAGGAGTCTCTTCGGATCCGTCGGTTTCATCATGACGTCCACAGCACCGAGCGAGAGCGCGAGCGGTCGGTTGTCGATGATGGAGTGAATGATGACCGGAATATCTTTGGTCTCCGGATTTGCCTTGAGCTCCCGGAGCACCTGCCATCCATCTTTCTTCGGCATCATGATGTCGAGCGTAATGAGATCCGGTTTCACGCGAGAGGCAATTTCCAGACCTTCATCCCCCGAAAGTGCACCGATAAGCGAATATCCTTCCGGAACCAGATACTTCCGAAGAATCTCGATGACATCCGGATCGTCATCGATGCTGAGAATCTGCACTTGTTGCCCGGTCTGCAGCGGTTGCGGGATCGAGGCCGGAATCAGCGGTTGGGGCCGCGGCGGCTCAGGCCGTACAGCCGTCGGCATCAGCACAGGCATCTGCACTGGAGCCTGCATCTCTGTCAATCGGGTCGGAAGCTTCGTGGGAACTGTCAGTGTAAACGTGGAGCCTTTGCCGAACTCGCTTTCAACTGTCAGATCGCCTCCCAGCATGCGGGCAAGTCGTCGGGCAATAGGAAGTCCCAACCCAGTGCCTTTGTATTTGCGTGTACTGCTGCTGTCAACTTGCTGGAACTCTTCGAACACCTTGTCGAAATTCTTGCCCTCGATTCCGATGCCGGTATCCTTGACAGCAAACGAAACAATGCCCGTGTCTGATTGCCGGACCGTGATGGCGATGCCCCCTTTTTCGGTAAACTTCGCCGCGTTGCTGAGAAGGTTGACCAAAATCTGACGCACTTTCACAATGTCGGTCGTCAACGAAAGCAGATCCTGTTGAATGTCCTGCGTGAGATTAAGCCTCTTGGATTGAATGAGAGGTTCCACAATCAGTACGCAGTTCGAGAGAATCGCTGAGACGTCTTCGGTCTCGACGCTCAGGATCATTCTCCCCGACTCAAGTTTGGAGATGTCGAGGATATCATTGATCAGCTGCAGCAAATGCTTGCCGTTCTTCAGCACTTTCTCGAGCGCCATGCGCTGGTCCGGCGAGAGCGGGTCACCGCTGGGGCCAAGCAGCACCGAGCTGAAGCCGATAATCGAATTCAGCGGTGTGCGGAGCTCATGTGACATGCTCGAGAGGAACTCCGATTTCACTTTGTACGCCTTCTCGATTTCCTTGTTCTTCGCACTGAGTTCCTCATTTCGTTTCGTGATTTCAACGGAGAGGCTCCGGGTTTCTTCAAAGTTCATCGCATTCGTCAGTGCCACGCCGAGCTGCGGAACCGAGTTGTTCACGATCTCCTTCTCGAGGTCACCAAACTTCTTCGTTGCACCGAGAACGAGGACCCCGAGGATCTCCTCTCTGAAGAAGACCGGCACAGCGAGAACGTAGCTCGGCACCAATTCGACGAATCCGGTGTCCACGACAAAGCCTGAGCCGCCCGGAATATCCGTAAGTTCGATCTCTCTTCCCTCTATGGCACATTCACCGGGGATTCCTTCGCCGAAGGCCAGGCGTTTCTCCAGAGCCTTGTCTTTCCGGAGAGCATATCCGCTCACGAGTTCCAACGCCCGCTGTCCGCGAATCACAAGATAGAGCGCACCCAGAGAGGCCCGCGTATGTTTGCAGAGAATCTCAAGAGCTTTTCGCTGAACATCTTCCATGGAGGCTGAAGAATTGAGCGTCGTCACCAGTTCCGAGTAGGCGTTGAGACGGTTGTAGTTATTCCCCAACAACAGAGACATTTTGTTAAAGTCGGCGGCGAGATCGCCGAGTTCATCGGTCCGATGCAGTGTAATGGGTTCAAACTTGCCCGCCATCAGGCTCCGCGTTCCGCCGATCAGGACGCCGATCGGTTTCGTAATCGACCGGGTGAGTACGAAGCCCAAAGCGATAGCGAAAATCGAAAGCAAGACGTTGATAAGGATAATGAACGTGCTCAGTCTGTTGCTGTCATTGTTTGCGGAATCGATGTTCGAGTTCTGAAGTGGTATCCGTGCCTGCAGGAGATTGGAAACCAGTGCGCGGGATGCGTCGAGATGTCGATTGTTGAATTCGATCGCGAGAAGATCCTGCATTCGGTTTTCGAAATCTTTGACCTGTTTTCTTGATGCCCTCTCGTCTCCCAACGCGATCAGCCTGTCACCGACGGAGAGTTTCCACAGTTCAAAATTTTCTTTCACCTGAAGCATGTCAGCGTGAGATGTGCTGTCGGGGAACATTTCTCCGGAGTGCGTGAACTGGCGCTGGAGTTCCCCCCATCCCTCCATGTAGCTTTCTTTGTCGAGACGTCCGCCGCCAAGAGCATATCGATAGGATGACATGGGAACGTCATTGACGAGAGCGCTGAGTTTTTCCAGCGTTGCGATAGCGCGAGTATCGGCATTCGCTATTGTGAAGTTCTTTTGTATCTGGGAGAGAAGGGTCAGCGTCACGACCGTCATCGCCGTCAGAATCAGCAAGAGCAGTCCGAAGTTGGCCAGCACTTTCCAGAACAGTTTTGACTTTAGCATAGCGTTTTCACGAAATCAAATGACGGATTGACATCAACCTCTGGAGGTTCCTGCATACCGTTGCCTTCCTGTTACATCAAATACTTCCTGATGAGGGCAAGAAGTTCCTCCGGGTCCATTGGTTTCGAATAGTGTTCGTCGCAGCCGATTTCCCGGGCGCGCACCTTGTCTTCAGGTTTCGCCTGAGCGGTGAAGGCAATGATGGGAATATTCTTCGTGCGGTCGTCCGCTTTCAGAAGCGGCACAGCCTGCCAACCGTCCATCACCGGCATCTGCATATCCATGAGGATCAACTGCGGCGGTCTTGCGAACGCCTTGTCGATCGCTTCCTGGCCATTCTCGGCGAGCACAAGTTCGACATCCATCCGGCTCCGGGCAATGACGAAACTCACCAGATCCCTGTTGTCTTCATCATCTTCCACCAATAAGACTACTTTGCTCATACATGCTCTCCCATAATTCAAATACTCTTCGAGATGATCACATTCTCCACTTGCTGTTTTTATTTCAGCGACGAAATGTATTCCCTGAACGACGTGAGCTTGTCATTCATCAGCGTCGTGAGTTCTTCATAATCCATCGGGCGTTTGATGACGCCTTCGTTGGGTTTGAGTTCAGAGGACTTGAGTTGTGCAAGTTCTGCGATTTCGCCAACCAGAATGAACGGAATATAGTTGAATTTAGAATTGGCGCGAATCACATGCAGAAATTTAATGCCGCTCAGACCACCCGGAAAATCCGTGTCGCAGAGAACGATGTTCGGATTGACCTTTTCAATTTTCTCGAGTGCATTTTCCGGCGTCGCAGCCTGCACAACGGCAAATCCGGAAGATTTCAATCGCGGGGTGATATCCTCTTTCGTGCCAAGCATCTTCGAGACCAGGAGAACCGTCCCTTTGTACTGGTCGGCAACCAAATCGAGCAGGAATTTCGACTCGTTCTCCAGGTATTCGGCGACGCTGACCTGATAGACTTTTCGCAGCCATTCCAGGGTCGACGATGAACTCCGAAGAAGCTTGCGCTTGGCGATGACCTCTTTAACTGCCTTGCTGTACATGTCCAGCTTGACTTCCCGGATGATGGACAGCTCGACATCCGGTGGAATTTCGAGTGAGATGGCCAATCCGTGGAGGGCGTTTGCCGCTGCATCGACAGGAGCACCGTTTACCCAGGCTGCTTCCAGTGCCGACCGAAGCTGTTTGACAGAGTTTTGAAGATTGAGCCGGGTAATTTCTTCGCGGGCCTTCTTCTCCACTTCGAGGGCCTTGGTCAATTCCTCGACCTGGCGTCGCATATCCTCCAGTTTTCGCTGCTCTTCGGCAGCGCGACTTTCCATTTCCTTGCGCCGCAACTCGTCGACCGCCCGGCCTTCCTCCTGCCTCCGCACATCTTCCAGTTTCCGCTGTTCCTCAACCGCGAGAGCTTCCAGCTCCTTGCGGCGCAGCTCTTCCACCATTTTTTCTTCAATCTGCTTCCGCAGACGCTCCTCGGCAGCCGCGAGTTCCTCAAACTCTTTCCGACGCCGTTCCTCGGCAGCAGCCAGCTCTTCCAGCTCTTTTCTCCGGAGCTCCCCTTGAGAGATCTTCGCCTCGATCTCCTTCATCCTCAACTCTTCCTTGACTGCCCGTTTCTCAAGTTCTTTGCGCTTCTGTTCTTCTTCCGCAACCCGAGCCTCGAGGCCTTTCCGGATCTGTTCTTCAGCCAATGCCCGCGATTCCGATTCCTTCCGCCTCCGCTCTTCTTCTTTCCGCGCGAGCTCTTCCCTCATGCGCTGCTCTTCAGCGGCAATGCGGGCTTCCAATTCCTTCCGCCGCTGTTCTTCGGCAGCGATACGGGCTTCCAATTCTTTTCGCTTCTGCTCTTCGGCAGCGGCACGCGTTTCCAGCTCACGCCGACGTTGTTCCTCGGCAGCCCGGACTTCCGTTTCCCTGCGACGTCCCTCTTCAATCGCAATGCGCTGTTCGAGTTCTTTTCGTTTCCGCTCTTCTTCTGCAACACGCCCTTCAAGTTCCTTGCGACGCTGCTCCTCCGCACGGGCTTTCGCTTCAAGGTCACGGCGCCGAAGATCTTCAGCCGCGCGTGCTTCGTCTTCACGCCGACGCTCTTCGTCGGCAGCAATGCGGGCTTCCAACTCCTTCCGTCGCTGCTCCTCCGCGGCAACGCGCGCTTCAAGTTCGCGCCGGCGTTGTTCTTCCGCAGCCGATCTTGCTTCAAGCTCCCGCTTCTTCTGCTCCTCCGCCGCAGCGCGTTCGGCAGTCTCTTTTTTCCGAAGATCTTCGAGCTTTCGTCCTGCTTCCTGGCGCTTACGCTCCTCGATTTTCTGCGCATGCTCGTGGGCAAGCCGTGCTTCTTCTTCCAGTTTCTTACGAAGATCCTCTTCGAGCCTCCATCGGACTTGTTCTTCCGAATCCGCAACCACCATCGGTTTCGACTCTTCCACTGTGCTGGGGAGAGGAGGCGGTTCCTTCCTGTCCTCCTTCGGGACAGAGTCCGCCTGCTGCACAGGAACACCTGCCGCTTCCTCTTTCTTGTGCTCTTCTGACGCTGGAGCCGGTGGGGATGTGGAACCTGCCGCCACGTCCTCTGCTTTGTGTTCCGGAGTGTGGACGGGCGCAGGTGGAACCGGTTTGATGAACGGCTTCGGGATGGTATACTGTGTCGGCGTCGTAGGAGCCGGCGCGACTCCGCTCGCAACATCCTTCTTCTTCTTTTCCTCGAAATACCCTATGCGATCCTGAAAGGCGTAGATATACGCGTTCGAAGGATCAAGTTCCCGCGCTTTCTCCAGCTGCTGCCGCGCAAGCTCGAACTGAGACTCTTTCAGAAACTTGTCGGCAGCCAACAGACATTGGCGCGCGGCTTCCTTTGCTGCATTGAGCCGGGCAAGATCCTGAACAGTATTGAGAGTCTTGGCTGACACGATAATGAAATGATCTCGTTATTCTGAACCTGCTGAACATCTCCCGCGAGTCGCTCTCCGCGGGCACTTCAGATCATGCTGCGTCATGACGCGCTGAGGCGATGCCTTCAGTTCTATGAGCTTGAAGACACTTTGGCCTGAAAATGCACAAAAATTGATTCAAAAGAAAGCACGAGCCGCCCGCTAAAGAAAGGCAAGCTATGCTGTTACGGATGGGAAGGAGTGGGAGGCCTGCGCCGGCCCGACGAAGCTGATTCCAAGAATTGAACATCGCCATCCTTGGAATCGCCTTTCTTATTGCGTGAGCGCCATCGACGCAGCGGCTGGGATTCTGGTGCTTACTTCTCAGGAATGCTCGACTCAATGTCGAAGCACTCCTCCAAATCTTGAGATACTCTCTCGATGATCCTCTTCTTTGCCAGGCAAAACCCTAGTAGGACATCAATGAGGTGTACGTGATCTTCGGCAGATACTGAGGGTGCTCGACATCGACTTCGATTCTCTTAAAATTCGTCTGATAACTTACTGTAACATCAGGATTGCTGGGATTGACATAGAAAACTCGCACGGTGACCAGGTAACCGCCGATCCTGATGCCATTCGTGGAATCTGCACCGACAATTCTGGTATAACCGTTGTAGTCATCGACATCATCATACTTAAGCGTATCGATCGAGAGAGGGCTATGCCCATAGTAACTGCTGTCGGGAAGGGGGAAAGCATGTGAGGGCCCCCAATCAGTTCCGCCAGGCGCGGTAAATTCACCTGGTGATTGCGTTCCTGAGCCATTATCATTTTTGTCGAACTTTTTGCTCTGCGCCTCCGCAAAAAGGTCATTGGCAATGGTAGAAGATTCCGTCAGAGCTTCTGTTTGCAGGCCGGTCTCTGAATTCTGCATGAGCATGCGGTTCGCGCTGATCACGGACATGACCAGCAATACAAACATCCCCATCGTAATCATCGTCTGTCCCAGGTTCATGGTCGTTCCTCTCCTGTGACTCTCGGCAGCTTAAGATGTGTGGTGTTGTTTCGCATAATTTTCGTTCAACCGCCGCTTAAGGCTCTTTCGTTACTCGGGGTGTCCGGGTCCACACCCTGACACCTCTTTGCTCCAAATTAGCCGAGGAAGTGTCACGAAATGGTTCATGACACCACAGAAACCATGTCACCCCGAGATTCTTCTGCTCGGGGTTTCATACCGAGGTCCCGAACAAGAGCATTTCGGGACGACAGTGTCTCCTTGGTGGAACCACTTTTCGACCACGTCCCTAGGGCGGCTCAAGGCTTTTTCGTGGAAGAATTAGTGATCTCGCGCTGCTGAGCCATCTTGAGATTTCCGTTGAGCATCTCCTGCAGCTTTTCCGTGTAGTTCACATCGGTAAAATTTCCATGGAGAACATTCGCCATGTCCAGCATCGACTTCACTGCAGACGAAATGACGCTGTACTCCTGTTTCAGGCCAGCGAATGCCTGGGAGAGTCTCCGCTGACCCTCATCCGTCACGAAGGGTTTCAGTTTCGCCTCATGTTCCTGAATGTTGAGCGAGACCATGGAGAGCGAATTGTTGACGATCTGAGCGATGGACGCCAGCGTGCTATGAAATGTCTCGATGGCGACGAGACTCTTTTCGCGCTCACGCTCGATCACCTCCCGGCGCTCCTTTTCCTTTCGGAACAGATACCGCTCAATCACGCCATCAATGAGAATACTGATATGATCGATGTCGATTTGTTCCTTGCGGACGTAATCATACGCACCGAGCTTCATCGCCTCAACGGCGACGCTTTCAGAGCCTGCGGCCGTCATCATGATCACCGGAGTATCGAGTTTCTGTTCGTGCATCCATTGAAGAACATTCAAGCCCGAGATTCCCGGCATCCGGTAATCGAGCACGATCAGATCAAACCGATCCAGTTGAAGCAGCTCGATCGCGGCCTCACCGGAGTCGGCAGAACGCACCTTGTATTTCCCTCCGGCCGAGAGGGCCTGCTTCATCGCAATGCGAAACGCATCGTCGTCGTCGACCATCAGAAGCGTGCGCGCCTCTGATGCTTGTCCTAATGCATTCATACTGATCTCCTGTAAATATTCACCAGAACCTATATCAAAAACCCGACAGAAAGTAAGAAGAAACTCTCGCAAAGACGCAAAGCCGCGAAGTCATGTATATGTTTTTTTCACTTGGTACCTGGCACTGAATACTTTCTTCTCTCCATTCTCTGCGCCTTTGCGTGACATTTTCGAGATGGCTCTACTCTATTCCTCGTCTTCCAACGTCACGCTGGCGATCTCTTCCAGCGTCGTAATTCCGTTCTTCACCAATTGAAGACCGGACATTCTCAGGGTCTGCATTCCCCGGCGAATCGCTTCCTGCCGCAGAGCCTCGTCATCAATAATGTCACCGGCCTGGAGGATCATCTTCCGGATGGTTTTGGTGAACGGAAGAGCCTCGTAGATTGCCGTCCGGCCCTTGAATCCCCTGATGCAACTGATGCATCCCACCGGCCGACACATCTTTGCGGTCGCGATATCTTCTTTCTTCATGCCGAGCTTGAGCAGCGCTTCGACCTCAGGCTGCTCGACAGGCGACTTGCAGCGGTCACACAGTTTTCGAACCAGCCGCTGAGCCATGATAATGTTGATCGAATACGCGATCAGGAAGGGCTCAACGCCCATCTTATAGAGACGGGAAACGGCACTGGCTGCATCATTCGTGTGAAGCGTCGACAATGTCAAGTGACCGGTATTGGCGAGCTTGATGGCAATTTCAGCGGTTTGCCGGTCACGAATTTCACCTACCATAACGATGTCTGGATCGTGACGCAGGATCGCCCGCATCGCACCGTCGAAATCAAGCTTCGGATTGAGTTTCACCTGCCTGGCGCCTTCGATGAAGAACTCGACAGGGTCTTCCACGGTAATCACATTGACCGTTGGATCGATAATCGTACGGAGCGCTGAAAACAGGGTGGTGCTTTTCCCGCTTCCTGTCGGCCCGGTGACAATGATCATGCCGTACGGCTTCGAAATCGCCTTCCGAAACTCGGTGAGGGAGTATGGATCGAAGCCAACATCTTCCAGTCGCGTACTAAACGTCGGTTCCTGCAGTACACGAATAACGATAGATTCGTATTTACTCTTCAGCTCTTTGCCGACCGTCGGAATGACCGAAACACGAAACCGGATCGTCTTCCTGTCGATCGTGAACTGGGCAAATCCGTCCTGCGCCGAGGTGCGTTCGAACCGATCGAGGTTCATCGCCCGGTCTTTGACCACGGCAGCGACGGCTTCCGCCCGGGAGTCGGTGTTTGCGTACCAGAGGGTCAGCTTGCCATCGATACGAAAATAGAATTCTGTTCTCTTCTCGCCCCGCGGAATAACGTGGATATCACTTGCCCCAACACGGACAGCGTCGATAAACACGTTCTCGATGAGGTCAACCAAGCCGCTCCGGTTGATTTCCTCCTCGAGCTCCTGCTCGTACATCTCTGAGTCTTCCTGAAGCTCCTGCTCAATGTCATGAATATCCGTCTCGAACTCTGCGTACCCCGACCGGGTGACGTTGACACGCTGCCACAGGTCTTCCCACTGTTTCAGCTTCACGTAGCAGATCTCAAATTTCTGGAACGGCAACGACCGTGCGATCGCGTAGACTTCCTTGCGTGTCGGATCGGGGGTAACGACCAACAGGCGTTCCGGCCGATCGGGATCCATCATGAAGGGCAGCACGCGATACTCGAGCGCCATGGTTCTGACGGTCGGCGGCATTCCATTCAGGTGCTTCCGGACAAAAGCGAGCGATTCATCATCGAGGTCTTCCTCTTTGATCGGAAGTTTTCGGAACGCGTAGTAATCGGCGATCTCGTCGTAGATCTTGTCGCGATCGCCACGCAGATCGTCCACCAGAACCTGGGGAAGTTTTCTGCGCTTATCGTGCGGCTCACGGCTGATGATTTCAAGCGCCGCGAGGAGCTGATCGGGAGAAATGATGTTCTTCTCGACGAGCAGATCGCCGAATTCTCGCTTGGTTCGTTGTGTTTGTGTTGTCGTCGCCACAGGGTGTTTCTATTTGTCTCGTAAATCGATGACCGTATCGGGTTGAATCGTCATTTTCGGTTGTTGATCACGTTTCGGCTCGATCTTGATGGATGCTGTCTCCGAAGACAACAGTGTCAGAAATACCATCGAGACCATAATCACCAGCGACACGCCAACCTCGATGACGTTGACAAGGTTTTTCATTGCGTATCGGTTTTCCATTTCATAATAATCTGCCAGCTGCACCGAAGTCGATTTGACGCTTCCTGTCTCACCGGCAGTGCGGAAACGGGAGACAATCATTTCGGGAAAAAATCCCACCATTTCCATCGACTTCCAGAATTCAGTTCCGTATTTCAACATGGTCGGGATCGCGACGGTCTTGATCTGCTTTTCGAGATAACGATTGCGGCTCGATTCTGCAGCGTGCTGGATCGCATCGATATTCTCGCCAGAAGTGTAGAGGATTCCAAGAACGCGGCAAAAAAGCTCCGAACTCGTGTTGCGCAGGATTCTCCCGATGTAGGGAATCCTGACCACCCATTTGTCGAACCAGACGCGTCCGTTCGCCGTCATGATGTAGGCGTAGAATCCACCCAGAGCGAAAGCAACAACGAGACAAATAATCAGAAGGTTGTCTTTCAGGATGTCGCTCACTTGCATGGTGAATGCCGTCAGCGGAGGCATGGCCCCCATCATCGGCTTCAGCATTTCCACCATCTTGGGAAGAAGGTACATGATGTAGAAGATCAATGCACCGACCAGGGCGAGCGTGGTGACGGCGGGAAGAAGCATCGAACTGAGCAAGCCCTTCCGGAAATCGGCCTGGCGCTCCACAAAACGGGCAACGCTCTCGAAGATTGCTCTCATGTCCCCGCTCTTCGAAGCAATCCCCAGCATCAGCGCAGTGTCGTGTCCGATGACTTTTCCCTGGCGCAGAAAAGCGTCTCGGGAGTCGACACCTTCCTTGAGGTCACGGATAATGGCTTTCAGCGCGCTCCGGAGGTTCTTGTCCCGGACGTGGCCCGACATAATCTGGAGGATTTCGTTGTAGGGGAGTTTTTGTTCGAGCAACTTGGCGCTGGTTCCAATGAAGGTTACGACTTCTTCAGAAGACGCAGCGAAGCGAACATCGTAGAATCGCCGGACAGTCTTTACCTTGAAACCGAGTTTCTCGAGCGCAGCGGTGACCTCGGCTCTTGAATACGCGCTCTGGACACCATCAATCTGGGTCGACCCTCTGAGCACACGGTAGGAATATGACTTCTTCTTGTCAACCGAGACTTTCTTCCATCCGTTTGTCTCCGTCAGTGAACGCGCGCGGGCGCGGGCAGCAAAGCCCGAGACCGCCGTGATGTAGCGCTGCACAGGGCGGTTGTTCTGATCTGTTGCCTGGATCCGATATTCCGTCGCGTTTAACTGAGGCATTGAGCTTTCCCGAACTCAAAACAAGAGACGTGGTCGAAAAGTCGTGCCACGAAGGCACGAGGACACAAACCATCATTTGGTACTGTCGTCCCGAAATGCAGTCACCCTGAGCGCAGTGAGTCTCGACGACAGTCGAAACGAACGAAGACGAAGGGTGTTCGGGACCTCGCTTTTAGACCCCAAGCATTCTTCCCCGCCCGCCAGACCATCATAGCGCGATAACAGCGGGCTGGCGACCGCCTGCGGTCAGGCGGGCGGGGACTCCAGCGGGCTGAACAACGCCCGCTTCGCTCAGGACGATCTCGGGGTGACATATCTGCCTCGGAGTCCTTGTGGTGGAAACCGAGTTCTTGTCTCGCGTTCTACTCATTGCCAATGAGCGGAGCACGGTACCCGCTTCCGCAATGGTGACAGTATCTCCCCTGCGGATGCAGGATCGACGTTCCGCATTGCGTGCATTGTTCAATGAGCTTTGTTCCGCACAAAATGCAATAGAACTGCTCTTCCAGCACGTGCGAGAAGTTACCACATTTTGGGCAAAGACGGTAGCGGTTGACGCTTTGCGTTTCGCTGGCCACGAGCATCCTTCCGGAGTTACACATCCAAGATCACGCGAGAATGCCTGTGAAATACGCAGATTTGAATCAGCTGGAGGAAGGTGAAGAATGGTTTTTGCAGGGGGATAGAAAATGACGGGGGTCGCTGCTCTTCGGTGCGCTATACCTTGCGTTTGCCAAGCGGGTCGTCGTGCACAAACTGAGACTTAAGCGTACGCCCCTCCTCGCTCACCCAAACCTTCACCGCCGACTCGGACGTATTCACCAGGCGTTGCTCTAATCCGTTATGTACTTTCGCGAACCCATACCGGCTACCACAATGATAACAGAACCGACCGTGCGGATAAAGGATCGGCTTGGAGCATTGCTGGCACTCCCCAACCAGTTTGGTTCCGCACCAAACACAAAAATGCTGGCGTTCCTGCGCCAGCGAGAAATTACCACACTTAGGACAAACTCGATATTCGTTTGAAGACATTGAGGTCGTATGGCTAGAGGGGTGCTTCTACGCTATCCCTTCTTCACAAAAACACTCAAAACACGCCAGTCACCGCGGTGGACCTTGCGAAATCCGCTTTTCTTCTTTGCCTGCTCGACCTGCGCTACGACAACTCTTCCGTTTCCATTCCCGCCGACGTTCACTGTGATGTCGATCTCAGCGGTAGTGCCGGTTTCGTGGATGACAGTATAATCGATCGTTCCTCCGAGAGCATGACGTCCCGTGACCGTCTTGCTTGAGGAACCATTCTTCTGAACATCGTCGAGAGCCAAACTCAACGCGGCATCAACCAACCGTTCCTTCTGCACTCGATTCACGTGCGACTGGGCGGTCTGCATGCCGGTGACCTGAACATTCTTCAGCGAGATCGCGTAGACCCCCACGATCAGCGATATTGCGCCGAAAAGTAGGGCTTTGGATCCCATGGTCGTGCCTTTCGACTAACTGTTAATTAAGATTTGGTGGAAATACTTTGAAATCGTTCAGGGTCGTTGAGAAGCCCTGCGTAACACCACTGACCTGTGCAACAAGTTTTACCCGGATTCCATCAACCTCGCTGGGCGTTGTTGTCGCATGTCCATCAGTGTCGACATACTGGAATTGGACGCTGACAAGATTATTGCTGATGGTGGTAGTTTTAGAGCCGACCTTGCGAGTGAGATTGTAGAGCCCGCTCGTCCCATCAAGAGTTGCCGTATACGTAATGGTTGCTTTGTTGCCACCGCCCATACTCGTGTCGGCCTTGAATTGCATCATCGTAGGATTCGAGGCCAAAACTCCGTTAGCAATTGTCTGGTTCAAATCCGTATACATGATCTCTCCAACCGTCGCAACTGTTGCAGCGGCATTGGTCTGCTGGGTGGTCTCGAAAAGAGCATTATTCATGGTCACCGTCAAGCCGAGCATGACGGTCACCATTGAAGCTCTTACGATGAGCGAACCAGCGAGATCTAGAAAGATTGTCATTTAGGGGTCTTGGGAAAGCTACGAAACTGATTGATTTGAAGCAATACTTAGATTTTCAATTCTCTGTAACTCACTCAAAAACAGTACCACGAACCCGGAAGTTCCGCATTTCACATTTTATATGGTGTTTTCGACTAACCGAACATTTTTGGATGGTCTTTTTCCGAAAAATCCAGAAATGTGCCATTATTCCTTCCGAAAATACCGGAATCCGAATCGTCAAGAAAAACAAGGCCTTCGTGGCTTTTGCCCCACATTTTCTCGCCAATTCAGCAGAAACGTACGAAAAAGAGACACCCTGATTATCCACAACCCAGTTAAATAGAAACACTTAGTCGGATGGCTTGGAAGATAGCGGGCCCCGGAGCTTGATACCCAAACGTGAGCACTTGTCGTAAAGAGTCTTGTCGGGAACACCCAAGAGCTTCGCCCCCTCTTTAATATTCCAATCAACCCGCTCCATCGTTCTATAGATAGCCACCCTTGCCGCCGCATCGCGCGCTTCTCGCTCAATGTCTGGAAGTGTCTGGCCTTCCACGATCGGAATACTCGTATCTGCTATTTCTCTCGGGAGATGATCCGGTTCGATGGACGCATTGGGTGAAATCAGAATCGCTCGCTGAATAACATTTTCCAACTCACGGACATTTCCCGGCCAGCTGTATTGCATCATCTGATCCAGAGCAAGGGGATTGACTCGAATCGATGTCTTGTTCAGAGACCGACCGAACCGCTTCAGGGAGTGTTCAACAAGCAGTGGAATGTCTTCCCGATGTTCTCGCAGAGGAGGCAGATGAATCGGATACACGTTGAGTCGATAGAAGAGATCCTGCCTGAATTCTCCGCGCTCTGTCATGGAGTTGAGATCACGGTTGGTGGCTGCGAGGACACGCACATCAACGGGAATTGGACTCGCGCCGCCAATGCGGTCGATCTCCTTTTCCTGAAGTGCGCGCAGAAGTTTGACCTGGAGATGAACATCGAGCTCTGCAATTTCATCCAGGAAGATCGTCCCGCCGTCCGCCAGCTCAAACTTGCCGAGCTTGGTTGCCGTCGCTCCCGTGAACGATCCTTTCTGATGACCGAACAATTCGCTCTCAATGAGTTCGCGCACCAGCGACGCGCAGTTCACCGTGACGAAGACGCGCTGACTTCGTTTGCTGGCGGCATGGATTTCGCGGGCCACGAGTTCCTTGCCTGTCCCGGATTCGCCCGTGATCAAGACTGTCACATCCGTCATTGCCACGCGCTGAATCGATTCGAACACTCGCTGCATGGTCGGACTGGTACCGACGATGGTTCCGGAGACGCGCTGAACTTCTTCACGCAGAAGCTCGTAGTCGCGTTTGAGTTCTCGTTCCGCCAGCGCTTTCTCGACCAGCGCCCGGAGCTCTTCAATCTTCGGGGATTTGGAGATGTAGCTGTATGCCCCCAGGCGCATCGCTTCCACAGCACTCTCGACCGATGCGTGCGCTGTCAGCATGATGACAGGGAAATCCGGCATCGACTCTTTGACGCGTTTGAGAACATCGAGACCGCTCTGCCCTTCGCTGAGCATGAGGTCAAGAAGCATCGCGTCAATTTTCATCCGACTCAGCGTATCAAACGCATCGGCTTCCGACTGCGTTGTGATGATCTTGAACGCTCCCTCCATCAATGATTCGAAGTCTTCAAGAAAGACCCGATTATCATCGAGGACCAAAACTGTGCGGAGAGACTCCATAGCTGCCTGTTGGTAACGCGATAGGTTGAGAAATGCGATGAACTCTACAAATTAAGCAATTACTTCGGAAAGATGAAAGAACACACCGTCAAACGGCCACCTTGAGGCGCAGGAGCACGGTTGTCCCCCCTTCACGAACTGTACCTTTGATGCAGATATCTCCCCCATATTTTGCCAGAATTGGCGGAATCAGCGAAAGTCCCCGCTCCGGCTGGCCACCCGGCGCCGGTTCAAAAACGGTCGCCCAGACGCTGGAATCCAGCGTTACGCTTGCATCACGCATTTCCATCATCCATCGATCGCCGGCCGTCCGAACCAGAAAATACAATTCCCGCCTGTCGGAGGCGGACTCCCGCCCAATCAGAGGAGTGTCAATCAACAATTCGATCATTCGGGCAAAATCTTCATTCGTTCCGATGGTGCGCGGATTCTTCGCCGAAAGCGGTCGTGGATAAATGATCTGCGCCGCCTTCGAGGAAGCTGTCCTCTCTTCCAAAATCGCCTGAAGGAGTTCGCCGGGGTTGCACTGGAATTCGCGGAGAATCATTTCCCGCAGCACACGAAATGCATGGAGAAGTTGATCGACATGTTTCGGGATCTCCGCTTCAAACCGCTGGGATTCCTCTTCTGAAATTCGGGGGTTGAGGCTCAAAGCACCGGCGACAGTACCAAGCTCATCGGCATGAAACACCAGGGTCTGGACAAGGTTCGGGTCGACGTGAACAATCTGGAACAACTGAGCGATCCTTGCGATGGACGGCTGAACTTTTACCAGATACTCTGAGAGGGCCGCCCTGAAGCGATCGTACTGGCGAGGCGATAACGATTCGTTGAGATTCCGGCCAAAGAGTGCAACGCGATTGATATTCATATGTGCCCATTCGCCATGGGAGAACGGCTGCAGTCCAATGAGGATTTTTTCCTTGATTTCCTTTTCGACGGTCTGCGGATCTCTCGGTTGTCTCTCTCGAGTGCTTGCCATGCGCTGATCCTTTCGGAGTGATTCTTGATCTGCATACACCGATCTGCGCGATTGCAGATCAAAAAGAATACTGAACGTTGATCCGACCCCGACTTCGCTCTGGACCTCCATCGAGTACCCCAGAAGCTCACACAAAGTTCGGGAAATCGCGAGTCCCAGTCCAGTCCCACCGTACTTGCGCGTCTTCTTGTCGTCTCCCTGCGTGAAGGGCTCAAAGATCAACTGCTGTTGGTCACGCGAGATTCCGATTCCCGTATCAACGATATCAACGCGGGCGGGGCGGCGCGTCACTTGGTCGACTGCCACACGCACCCTGATCGAGCCGTGTTCGGTGAACTTGATAGCGTTTCCCAGGAGATTGATCAGGACTTGTTTGAACTTGCCGGGGTCGGTTTCGATCGGCATCATGGGACTCGGCATTTCGGCGATGATGGGAATTTCTTTCCCGATGAGTTTGCCTTCAATCTGTGCTATGGTTTCGCGGATAAGGATTTCAAGCGAGACAGGCGACCGGCGAACGTCCATTCTCCCGGCTTCTATCCTTGACAGATCGAGAACATCCTCAATGAGCTCGAGAAGGTGTTTGCCGTTCTCCAGGATCCTGTCCAGATAGGTCAGATCCTGCTCCTTGAGGTTCTTCGCTTTGTTCTTGAGCATGATGTTCGTGAATCCGATCACCGAATTCAGCGGTGTTCGCAATTCATGGCTGACGTTCGCCAGGAATGCGCTTTTCGTCTGGTTTGCTTCTTCGGCCCGGGTCCTTGCCACTTCCAGCTGTTTGGATTTCTCTTCCAGTTCCTTCAGAAGATCGCTCAGTTCTTTGTTCGCATGTTCGAGGGCGTCCTTCTGGCCAACGATTTCATCTGTGCGGCGTGTGACCGTGGACTCAAGTTCGTGGGTTCGACGAACCAGACGTCTCGTCCGCAGGGAATAGGCACCTGCCGCGCCCCCCACCACAACCAGCACCATGCAAACGGTGAAGACGGTGGTTTGGTAAAAGTAGGGGCGAAGCGTGAAAGAGGCGAACGCTCCGTTGAAGTTCCAGGTTCCGTCCTCGTTGGCAGCAATAACCCTGAAGGTGTAGCGTCCGGGTGGAATATTCGTGTAGGTCACCGTGCGGGAGTTGCCGGCGCTGACCCAATTCTTGTCATAGCCTTCCAACATATACTTGAACATCACATCCTGAGGGGAAACAAAACTAAGCGCCGCATAGCGGAATTCAATTCTGGTGACCCCGGCATCCAGCACTCCTCTCCTGGAAAAACGGATTTCACGATTGTCGGCAAGAAGATGCTGGATCACCACGGACGGGGGAACGGTATTGATTTTGAGGTTTCTCGGATCGATGACCGCTATCCCCTTGACCATGGAAAACCAGAGCCGTCCGTCCTTGGACTTCCAGCACGAAGGCTGGGAACCGCCGCTGCATTCACGCGCTTTCAGTCCGTCTTTCTTTCCAAAAGTCATCGTCGATAAGAAACCGATCTTCCCTGCGGCGTAGTCGTTCAGTTCGTTTTTGCTGATCCGGCAAATCCCCCGATCACCTCCGAGCCAGAGATTGCCAAGATCATCCTCAAGGATTTGGTACACCGTATTCTCGGGCAAACCGTCACGCATCGTGAAGGAGTTGAACAAGGCCCCCTTCGAACGAATCAACCCTCCATCGGCTGTCCCAAACCACATGACCTTATCCCGGTCTTCATAGGAGCACATCATGGAATTGGTGGAGAGACCATCGCGGGCTGTGTAGTTCGTGAAATGGTTCGCTGAGAAGAAGGAGAGTCCTTCGGTAGTTCCAATCCAGAGTCCTCCCGTGTGGTCACCCCTTATGAACCGGACGAAATTTCCGGCGAGCCCATCGGAGCTCGAATACCGTTTCAACCGGCCCTCGACAACCGAAAAGAGTCCGTCGCTGCTTCCAATCCAAAGAACATGTCGGGAATCCTCGAAGATGCCGTACACAAATGCAAGCTGAGGACGGTTCAGATTTGAGCGAACGATGCGTCCATCGATCAGTTCACAGAGACCTCCGCCGTATGTTCCGATCCACAGTGTGCCTTTCGAATCTTCACAGAGGGCGCGTACGGTATTGTTCGTCAGGCCGTTTTTCATGGTGTACGATTGAATCCCGGAGCGCTGAATGCGGTTGAGCCCGCTGTTCGTTCCAAGCCACATCGTTCCCTTCGAGTCTTCCAGCGAACACCACACGGCATCATTCGAAAGGCCTTCCTCGACCGTAAACGTTGTAAACGCTTCGTCTTTGTACTGGTTGAGTCCATCGGCCGTGCCAACCCAGAGATTCCCTTCGCGATCTTCAAGAAACGAGAGGACGCTGTTGTTCGTCAATCCGCTCTTCGATGTCAACGAGCTCAGCTTCCCTTGCGCGAATCGCTTCAAGCCTCCGCCACCGGTGCCGATCCAGAGACTTCCCTGACTGTCCACAAACAACTGCATGATCGCTTCATTCGAGAGCCCGTCCTTCGAGGAGAGCGTCGACACCTTCCCCTCCTTGATGCGGTTCACCCCGACGTGCGAGCCGACCCAGATGCTTCCGTCGCGCCCTTCAGCAATGGTCCGGATGACATCCGTGAGCATTCCTCCCCGCGCCGTATATCGGCTTTCACGCCCGTTTTTAACGCAGGCGACACCGGCACTCGAGGTGCCGATCCACAGACTGCTGTCTCTGGCACTACAGAGACTCCAGATTGTTCCGAACCTCAGGTCTCCTTCAAAGGCGTACGGCGTGAACTCTCCATCGACGAACTTGACCACACCGCCCCCCATGGAGCCGATCCAGAGTGCGCCCTGTTGATCGACGCAGAGCGAGAGAAGAGAATTCGATGTGAGGCCGTCTTTGACACTGAAGCGTTTGAAGCCATAGTCTCTATATGCCACGAGCCCGTCGCGTGTCGCAATCCACAGCGTCCCTTCCTGATCTTCCGCCAAAGCATAGACACTGCTGTTCTTCATCTCCGGTGTGTTGACGGAATTGTAAACCGTAAAGCGTTCGCCGTCGAAATTGTATAGCCCCTCCTGTGTGCCGATCCAGAGGTAGCCATCCCTTGACTGAAGGATGGCGCGTATCGCCCCCTCCAGAGGAGTCTTGCCGGTTTCCCAAACCTGATGGGTGTATTGTGTGAGTGCCTTGAGAGGATCGAGGGAAAGGGGGCGCTGACTCTGGGCGAGAAGTGGGTGCGATGGGAGGAAAAGAATCAACGTCAGGAGAGAGATTCGAACAAAGCCAGAGCAGCGCATCAGTACGAGCGTACGGATGGCATGCCACCGGGGAATGGATAGATTCATGGGGTGCGGGTCAACCATCGCTCGATTGATTGAAGGAAAGCATCTTCATCAACGATTGGCTTGGCAATATAATCATTAAAACCGGCAGCGAGATATTGCTCACGGTCACCGCTGACTGCATGGGCTGTCAGGGCAATAACGGGAATCTTTTTGAGCCTCTCATCGTTCCTAAGTTGGGAGAGGACTTCGACGCCGTCCATGCCGGGAAGGGAAATATCGAGCAAGATGAGATCTGGAACACTGTTCCGAAATCCCTGGAAGGCCTCGAACCCCGTTTCGAATTCGGTGATTGCGTAGAATTCACTGAGGAGCGAACGGACGAGAAGACGGTTGTCTTTGTTGTCTTCGATGACGGCGATAGATTTCATCGGGGCAAGTATAACAGCTTATGGCCGAAAGTGCAAGGAGTCTAAAGCCGTGGTGACACAGAGCAATGAACCCAACATCGTTCGATGATGCACGTATGCTAAACTCGCGGTTACAAGTCCCCTTGATTTTTGTCACTCTGGAGAGGTGACCGTGTTGAGAATTCAGCGAAGAATGCTAAGTCGCAATATCCTTCCAACCAATACAACCCCTTCCCTATCACTCAATCAATGGAGGTCTCTATGAAGAGATCATTGCTACTCCTTGGTACCGTTGCAGTGCTCTTGTGTGGAACTCTCACCGCTTTTGCTCAGATACCGAATGCAGGCTTCGAGAATTGGACAGCCGGTGCTCCGGACGGTTGGTGGACAAACAATATTGCAGGGATCGGCGTCCCTGTGACCCAATCTCACACTTCTCATACGGGATCCTCTGCTGCTCGCGGCGATGTCCTTAGCATTATCACGGGTGCCCCGTACTCACCGCAGATAATAACGGGAGTTTCAGCCGGGGGATTTTCAGTTAACCAGCGCTATGGGTCAATTACAGGGTACTATCAATTCTCCCCTCAGTCGGGAGACCGGATTCTAGTAAGTGCTGCATTGTACAAAGGCGGGTTGACTGGTACCGGTGTTGCCGCCGCGGGAGGGATCCTAGCCAATGCCGCTTCATCGTACACACAGTTTTCGGTACCCTTTCAGTACATTACCAGCGATGTCCCCGACTTATGTGTCATCACCTTTGTCATCGGTGGACCCAGCAGCAGTAGTAGTACGCCTCATGCGGGCTCATATTTTCTCCTTGATGATCTCGCGCTTTCAGGAACCGCCTCGGCAGTGAGCGATCCTGCCGGTCTGCCGCAATCGTTCGCTCTGGAGCAGAATTACCCGAATCCGTTTAATCCCTCAACAAACATCAGATTCTCGGTTGCCCAGCCGGGACACGTATCTCTAAAAGTGTACAACGTTCTGGGTGTTGAGGTAGCATCTCTCGTGAACGAGCAGAAGGATGCAGGAACGTTTAGCGTGAACTGGAACGCAGCGGGAATGCCGAGCGGAATGTATCTGTACCGGATGTCAGTGACATCTGAAAAAGGACAGGTCTTTGAACAAGCGAAGAAGCTCGTGCTCATGAAGTGACAACGTTTCTCAGTTGTCATCCTGAGGGTCGACCTTGTTTGTCGAACCGAAGGATCTGCTGAACCATGACGCTTCAGCGTCGTCATCCTGAGTCCCGCTGTTTGGGACGCCGGCCTGCACTTAGTACGCTTTCGAGGCGGGCAGGAAGGATCTGAACCTGCAAGTCGCTTCAGCGTAGTCATCCTGAGGACCGCATGCGTTCAACGTGTCTTCGAGGCGGGCAAGAAGAACTTGACATCACGCAACAATCTTAAGCAAAAAACCTCGGCATCATGGCCGGGGTTTTTTGTTATAGACTTGACCAAGTTGCACTGTTGCTAGTCCGCTCGAATTTTGTTACTGTAAGAGGAGGTAAGAGAAATCTCGAATTCAAAAAGAAACACGTTTTGTGTCTGCCTTCCAACGCACCGTTTTCATTCCGCAATAATCTGTTTATGGAGGTCCGATGAAAAGATCCTTGTTACTCCTAGGCACAATTGTATTGCTTTCCTGTTTCACGCATACCGCTTTTGCTCAGATACCGAATGCAAGCTTCGAGAGCTGGACCAACGGTGTTCCCGATAATTGGTGGGTGGATAACATTGCAGGCCTGTGGTCGCCGGTCAGTCAGTCCAGAACAGCGCACACGGGGACCTTTTCCATTCGCGGTGATGTCGTCACGACTGTCGCACCCAGCACTATGGCACCTCAGATTGGTGGTGGATCTAATTTGGATGGATTTGCCTGGACACAGCGATCCGGATTCATCACCGGATACTATCAGTTGTTCCCTGCGACAGGCTCAGGCGATCGCCTCTATGTGTTAGGCTCCCTGATGAAAGGCGGAATAGCCGGCGCTGCTGTCGCTATCGGCGGTGGATATGTACCTACGGCCACATCGACTTGGGCTCAGTTCTCCGTGCCGTTCACGTACATATCACCCAACATACCTGATTGGTCCAGTCTTCAGTTCCTCCTTGTCGGCCCCACATCCAGCAGCACGTCTCCTCACCTCGGATCATATTTTCTTCTTGATGACATAACATATTCCGGGACAGCCACGGACGTAACTGAGTATGGAACATCCACCCCAAATTCGTTCGCACTGGAGCAGAACTATCCGAATCCTTTCAACCCATCGACCAACATCAGATTCTCCATTGCTCAACCCGGACATGTGTCTCTGAAGGTGTACAATGTGTTGGGAGTTGAGGTCGCTTCGTTGGTAGACCAGCAGAAAGATGCGGGAACATTCTCCGTAAACTGGAATGCAGCCGGATTGCCGAGCGGAATGTACTTGTACCGGTTGTCCGTAACATCGGAAAAGGGACAAATATTCGAACAGTCAAAGAAACTGGTTCTCCTCAAATGAGAACGTTTCTCCGTTGTCATCCCGAGGATCGACGTTTCTTGTCGATTCGAGGGATCTGAAGTCACGCACCATCAAAGAAAAAACCCCGGCACCACAGCCGGGGTTTTTTGTCATGAAGAGTGGCGAAGAATGTTGTGGACGCTGCTGGGATCGAACCAGCGACCTCCGCCTTGTAAGGGCGGCGCTCTGAACCAGCTGAGCTAAGCGTCCGTGGTTTTCAACAAAATTCGATGATTTCCCTGCCCGCTACCGCGGGCAAATCTACCCCCCAATGTAACCACTGTAACCAGTTGAACAACCACCCATCGTGTGTGGAAACAGTTAATTCAATCCAAATATACCAAATAGCACACTCTTATTCAATAAATGAAAACCCCCCACAGTTCATCACCGCAGGGGTTCGACATTGCCATCGACAAAAAGCCTATGCTGCAACTGGCAGTGGCAAAGCTTCTTCATCTGAATCGGCAGAGGGCAAACGGTACACTCCGTTCTTCCCAATCACAGGAAGCAGCGCACCGGTCTCTCTGGCATGCTTCAGAAGCCGATCCACAGTACGTTCTGCGACGTTTATCCTTTTACATCGGTCTACAATCTCCTTCCGCGGAAGTTCCTTTTCCTTCCCAAAAATCATGTCCCAGTCCATATCAGTCGCCTCCTTCCCTTGCGTTCCATTCCCGCCGGGGAAAACAATATGATCTTCTTCATTCACTACACCTTCATCTACGAACCACAGGGAATGTGATTCGAGTGACAGAAGATGCGCTTGCCTCAACTCATCCTTTCCGTTTCGGAGTTTCGTCGGCTTGAACAGACGCTTGGTCTCGTCTGTGCCTGAACGTCGTAACATCATGTTCGTATCAGCGCTGGCGCTGAAGACCATCGAACCACGCATGTTGTCGTTATGCATGGTTTCACCCCTCACGCCCTTCTTGGTATGATGCACAACGAGCAGGGCAACTCCGAACTTATCTCGCAACTCAACAAATTTCCTCATGATCTCTTTCATCTCTGACGAGTCATTCTCCTTGCGATCGTGGGCCCAGTAAAGGCAGTCGAGAATGACGAGGATGGGTTCTTCCTGAACGATCACCTTACAAATATCGTCCCACGATTCGTTCAGCGGTTTCACGAACTCGGGAGTCAGGAAGTTATCCAGTTTTGCCAGCTGAGGTTGGCTCACAGCACGTCGCATACACTTGAACCGAGAAACAAACACCTGGAACGACAACTCGTTGTTAAGATACAGAACCTTCCCATGTTTTTTTACAGCAAAGCCGAGGAATGTGGAAGCGCCAGTGGCGACAGCAAGCCCGAGGTTCATGGCGAGCAAGCTCTTACCTCCGCCTTCCTCACCTGCAAGAAAGTTGAGCGAGCGTTCACCGATGATCCCAGCAACAATATCGTTCATGATCGGTGGCTGCATGAGGTGCATGTCCGTGCCTGTGCGGATTACCATGTCTGAGGAGGGGTAGCTGAACACCGACTCCACGATCTTTTGTACTTCGTCCGGATCAAGCGGCGGGTTGCATACAGCCACATTCACTTTCAGCAGCAATACCAACGCTTCGGAATACTCCATACCAAGTTTTCGATAATGGCCGGCAAGAGAGGTCAACCAATCGTTTCGATTGCCTTCGCTAACTCCGTTCAGCAGTCCATCAGTGTACTTGCCTTTCTGGAACGCCGGGACGACTTTCTGGCCGTTGTCGGCCTTCACATAGGCAACAGATTCAAACGCATCCAATATCGCACCAACACTCACGAACTCAGGTGCAACTGTCGGTTCCGCATTCATCCAAACATACTGCCCGCCACTTGAATGAACAGAGGGAGGCACCAGGGTCTGGCACTCTCTCCATCGTATTTCGAGGTGGTCGAAGGAATCGTCCTTACTCAGTCCTTTCACCACACCTTTCTTACCGGGGATTTCACCGTCGATGCGGACCCATACGTGGTATCCGACGCCGCTACCACTCCTTACTGTCCAGGCATAGTCACCCGGCAAGCCGAGTTTCTCCAAAATCATCGTCACCGCAGCTGCGCTGGCCGCCTTATCAATATCAATACACACATATCCATTCACACCGCAGACGAGCCCAAGACCTGTGCAGCGGGTCCAATCATATCCACGGAGCTCTTCAATCGACTGACGTTCAGTGTGCAGATGCTCCCATTTCATGATCGGTGCTTTTCCTACTATCGGTACTACGTTCGCGCCAAGGGCGTGAAATTTTTCTCCTTCGTCTTTAAGGTTTAACATAAACTGCCTCTTGAAAATAAAAAACCCCAGGAGCATGCAGGAAGGGTCGAGGATCCTGCCGCCCATGGGGCTATCAACTTTCATGTCCCTGCTATCCAACTTCACTGAAGCGACCCTCAGTCAGGGCAAGCCGCAGCGCACAACAAGTGCACTTGACTTTATAAATATATTATAATAAATTATTATATTAATGTCAAGAGCAAAGGAGAAAAATAGTATGAGCACATCCAGCGTATCACTACAGAAGATCGTCGTAGAGGCGGTCAAAGAGAAACACATGAGCTTAAACGAGATTGCGAACATCTCGGGGCTCAGCATCACCACAGTAATCCGGATCTACAACGGCGAGACCAATACCCTGCACATGAAGACGGTTCGCCACCTTGCCGAAGCCTTGGGGTATGTAGTCAGTCAGGAAGGCGGCAGAGGATTCAGGCTGGAAGAGCGAAGCGAGAACCAGCAGCGGAGAAGCCTCACCACGGCTCAGAAGGAGCGCATTATCGAGGTTGTGACCAAGGCACTCAGAGCCGAACTCAACAAGCTTTGACATTGCCACGTTGCCAAAACCCTATGAGTAGCTGGCAATGGCGAAGTCTATGTCAGATGGTCTACCAGTTAACAACCGCGCTTGGTTCACGCTGTTGCGAAGACCGATTCGAGTTTTTCGTTAATGCATCCCGCTACTGTACGAACGGACATGAGCTTACGCGGATATAAGGTTCGACATCGACACTTTGCCAAACTCCTACAGATTGCATGGCAATGGCAAAACTTCATGGCAAACCTTCCTAGAATACTCCCGAGGTTTGCCTTTGCCACCGCTACCTATAGGGAAATGGCAATGGCGAAGTGGCAAAGGGTCATGAAAGTATCCCCGAACAAACCCGAAGGGTAGCGGCGATCATAGAAAAGGCGCGGATGACAGTCCACCCGCGCCTCATGTCCTTTTGCTTACCAGGGGCTATGCGTTTACTTCAACAACACCATTCTCTGGATAAAGGACTTTCCGTCCACCTCAAGTCTGCAGATGTAAACTCCGCTCGGCAAGCTCGAACCATCGAACTTCACTTGGTGAGCGCCCGCCGTCAGTGGTCCATCCAAAAGCATTGCCACCTCTTTGCCCAATATGTCAAAGACCCGGAGCCTAACCTGCCCCTCAGCTGGCATGCTGAATCGGATTACGGTAGCTGGATTGAAAGGATTTGGATAACTTAAGAATTCGACCGCATCCTTTTTCGATGCCAATACCGTCGCCGCAGAATTTGAGTTGATCACCGATCTCGATTCAGCGCTCATGGTGCTCGATGCAAATTTTGAGAGGGGGCTCGATGGGAAGCTCGCCACCAAAGCTGTGAACATCTCATTCGCGCGTTTGGGATCATTCAGGTAATTCTTGCAGATCAGACCTTTTTCGTATAGCATTTCTGCAATCAGATCCCTATCGGCAGTTGACGAAGAAGAGATCGTGTCGGCGAGCTTTATCGCCTGTTCGAATTGTTTGTCGTCGACGTAATTCCAGATCAAAAACCTCTGAAGATATGGCTCAACGATCTTGAGAGTCCCGGCTTGAAGAGTAGCGCGGACGTATGCAGTCAGATCTGCTTTATTCCCAAGATCTTTGTAAAGGTGACCAATTTTCGACAAGGCTGCAATGATGATGCTCTTGTCGAAACCTGGCTTCACGAGATTCTTGTACGCATCAAGCAACGCTGTGTATTCCGGCACATAGTTCTGAGTGGAGTACGTGCCAGATGCTTTATCCGTGTTTGTCTTCCAGAGCAATGCCAGGTATTGTCCATTGAGGTCGTCGAAATATGAAGCTCCTTCGGTCGCCTCAAACAAATCATCCTCAAGTCCACACATTGGGCCACATGTGTTATTAATGCCGGTTATGAAGACATTTCCGTAGACAGCGCCCGGAAGCGCGCGACTATAGGTATTGCTGATGGCGTATGCGTAACCGCCGCCCGTCGCACTGATATCATAGCCATTCCCGCAGAAAATGTTTCCGGTGCCGACATTGTAAGAAGCATTATTGACGAGCATCACGCCGCAATCGCCGTTAGAAATCGAGCAGGAAAATATGTTTCCGGTGCCACCGTAGGAGTAGACTCCTTGAGAAGCGCCGATGTTTGATGCGGACATCGACCCTATCGCACTGTTGGTGCCAGCATAGTCAGCCACCATGGATGTTCCCGTTACTGCGACCCCGCTTACATTTGTGTTGGAGCTGTTGCTGATGTAGAGGTAGCCGCTCATGGTCAGCCCTGAAATGAAAATGTAACTTGAGTTCGTGACCGAGACTGACCCGCTGAGTGTAGTGCTTCCTTGTCCTTGTCCAGTCAATGTGATATTGGATTTGCTGCTGAAGCTAGGACTTTCACTGTATGCTTGTGCCCGCAACTGTACGGTTTGACCCGACGATGCCGCATTGATCGCCGGCTGAATGGAAGAGAAAAACCCGCCATTGGATCCCTGAAGCACTACACCGTTTATTGTTGCTCCAACATTGACCGTTACAACTCCTCCTCCTGTGGTTACAATTTGATACCCGTTGAGATTGACAGTTGCACCACTTATTACCGTGAGCGAAACGCCGGACGGTAGAGTGGTGTTGCTACTGATGCTACTGGTTCCTGATGTGATAGAGATTGTCTGTCCATTGATGGCGGCTGAATTAGCCGAAGCAATTGTCGGATAGACATCAGGAACGTAGAGATTTCTCACTGCGCCGTTGGCGTTCAAGCGACCATAACCATATTGATTTGTGAAATTCTGTCCATTCATGCCGGCCACTTTGGTGGCAGAGTTTTGAAGAGTCGTCCTGATCTGAGAAGGGGTTAGCGAAGGCTCAACCGAGAGGATGAGGGCCACTGTTCCAGTCACCTGCGGGGCAGCCATTGAGGTACCCGCAAGATAGCCGTAATTCTGTGCGCAATCAGTGCCATTTTGTAAGTTAAACGAATAATTCGGTTCCGTAGAAAAAATATTCCGGCCGAGATTGTTTGTTCCATTATAGCGCTGGACGCTGCCGTCCTGATAGACGCCCCACCCTCCAGGTGATGAAACGTTTATTTGCGAGCCTGCATTGGAGTACGATGCGACAACATCGTTTTGGTCAGTTGCCGACACAGCAATGACATTTGAATATGAAGATGAATATGCGGCCGGATACAGAACCGATCCACCGTAATCATTTCCGGCAGAAGCAACAATTGTTACACCGTAGGTGTTTGCATAGCTCACAGCACTTTCTTCGACAGAGGATGGAGAGCTACCTCCTCCACTATAATTAATAACCATTACATAGCCTGAGTGGTTGCGCACATAGTCGACAGCGTAGTGGACTCCATTGTAGAAGTATTGTGGAGTACCGCTTCCATTGGCATCGAAAACTTGCACAACCAGCACTTTGCAGTTCCCGGCGATACCGGCTATCCCCGTGCCATTATTTGTCTCTGCTGCCGCAATCCCAGCAACGTGAGTGCCATGCCCGTAATTATCCGTGACTGAGCTATCAGTTTCGTTCGTTTTATCCGCACCCAAGATTATCCTGTTCGTATTGTTAAGATCCGGATGAGAGAGCGATCCATTCTGCAACGGGATTCCTGTATCGAGAATTCCGACGATAACGTTTGAGCTGCCCATCGTAAGATTCCAGGCATCAACAGCATCTATATCAGCCCCGGATGCTCCTCCAGGAGGCACTTGCCCATTGTTCTTCAATGCCCATTGATATGCATAGGTCGCAGGGCTTGTGCCATTGAAATACGGGTCGTTAGGAAGTACGTGAACTCGAGTCAAGAAATTCGGTTCTGCAAATTCTACTAACGAAGATTTCTTCAGTTCCGAGACCAGGGTCATGACATCTGTCGCATCCGGTCCTTCAATCCATCCCCACCCGAATTCGTCAAAGTCCTGTTTGATCCGCAAATGAAATTGATTGAAGATTTGTGTGAACTGTGTAGTTGTTGCTCCGATTCGTAATTTAACTGCGACCTCACCGGCAATGTATTTTGTTGCTTTGCCATTCCAAATACCGGACTCTACTGTTTTTCCTCCGACTTTTTCCTGCGCAAAGGCTCCTATCGAAATCAGAAATATGAAGAACATAGCGAAGAAACGAATCTTGCTTACTTTGGTGTTCATGGTGTTTTTCCTTCATTTTTTATGTTGATATGTACCTTCTATCACAAAAATGAAAGGCGCCCTCGAAGCTATAGAACTCCTCTTGCAGAACGATTCCTTGCGACGGACTTTCTGCTTGAGGTGCATCGGGGCGCCTATCTATTTTTCCCTAGCGTTGAGAGCGCTCTTCAGTCCTCACTTTGCCTTTGTCTTGGCATTTGTCTCGCTTCCGTTCATTCAAACTTAAGTCTGGATAATCCCTTTCCTCCAAAAAAAAGATACCTTCCTGCCGGCGATACTTTTAGATCTGAGTAATAGTAATCGTACACTGAGTCGATTCCAATTCTCTTCCACATCGCGGTAGAAACTTGATAATTGTAAATTCCTGCCCCGGTAGGGCCGGAAAAGACGATGAAAATATCTCCTGTTTTTTCCTGTGCAACAATTTTTGTTGCACCACCGGCATCAGGCAAGCCATAGTTGCAGGCCTGCCATGTATTTCCTCCATCCTCTGTTTTCCAGACGCCGTGGAATGGAAAAAGGTCCGTTGGATGATTATTTGCTAATCCAACATAAATTCTCTTCGAATCCTCCGGGTCTACGCAAACGTCGACTGGCAAATCAGTTTCACCCAATCCTGTTCTATTCCAATGCTCTCCTCCATCGATTGTTTTCCACAGCATTCCCCTGCCCGCTGTTCCTGCGTAAATCGTATTGCCATTATAAGAGTCAATTGCAATACTCGTAACACCATCCGACAAGCTATCACCAATCCAAGTCCAACTTTCTGCTCCGTTAGAGCTCTTATACAGCCCTCCTCCGAAAGGTCCACCAGTTCCCGCATACAATATGTTTGAATTAAGTGGATCCATCTCAAGGGCCAATACATGGTGTTCCCAATCCAACCTCATTCCATTGTCTTTTTGTTGCCATGTCTTTCCATTATCGGGACTTTTCATGATACCCCATGGTGAGGCATAAACTGTTTGTGGACTATTAGGGTCAATCACAATTGCCGAATATTTTGCACCTGTATCAACAATGAGTGTGTCCCAATTCTTTCCACCATCTACACTCCTAAATAGTCTTCCGGGCTTACCTCCACTAAAGTCCGACATACTCCCCGTGAAAATAGTGTTTGGATTTACCGCGTTTAATGCGACCGCCGTAATCGTCTCATTCCCCAGTCCGAGATATGCCCAGCTGGTGTCAGCAGTTCCTATTGGCCCGGTTCCTTTGTCCCCGCAACTTTGAAATCCAATCGCCGCGGCTGCAAGAAACATCATCAAATTCCCAAGGCATTTCATGATTCTTCTGTCCCCTACTTATTGGTCTCAACCCCACCATTTGAAAAGTTAAGATATCAAGAACGTTGCAAGAGAATCCTCATTTCGAACTTTGCTGTCTCAAAGCCCGAAACGGCGATCCTCATTTCGTTGCAGCACAGCATCCTTCCCGCCATATGCAGCCAACCTATATCGGTCATTCTCGGGTCTAAGAGGAGAACACTCCATGCGCATCAACTCATTCCGTTCAATGTTCATTTTGCTTGACTTCCTTTGTCGTTGTCACTTGTGCATCAAGCTCGTTTCCGCTGCTATCGTTGAGGTGCTGGAGTGTCTTCAAGCCCCAGGCAGATAATGCGTACATACCCCGGCTTGTGCGCACCAATTGAGGTTCGCGACGAAGATACGAGATCAGGTTGGCCTGAGTCCCCAGGCCGGGAACTGGAATTCCCCGCGTCCGGAGCATTCTCATCAGCTCAGAGATGTGGACCGGTCGCCCGGAACTTGTCAGCTCTTCAATGACCGCATCAACCAACTGACGCCCCATATTTCCAGTTGACCTCTTCTCTCCCGGGAGGGATTTGCGAACCGCGCCGCTCTTCTGCCCGGAATCAGGAGATTGAATGCCCCGCAATTCAAGCAGTTTGACGAGAAGACGCTCTTCCTTTCGGGCGGCTGTAATGGCTGCTTCAAACTTGCTTCGCTCGCCCTCGGCTTGTCCAATTCGCTCCCGAGCTGATTTTAAGGCATCCAGCAAAGCGGTTTCTGTCATCGATGATTGTTGGTCCTTCTTGAACATGCTGCTCTCCTTAAGTTGTATTATTGTTTTAAGGTAACAATACAACTTATCAAAGTAAAGCAAATTACAGTAATGCCACATATTCAGTATGGACAATGCCTATCAATGCCGATTTTGACGCAAGATCGTGTATTTGTAGTATTCCTACAAATGACTAGGACTACCAGGCACGGATGTGGGATCCTGCAAAGTTACTGCATTCGTTGGGGCACAATACACCAATGTTCACCGTACCGATAATGAGATTTCGGGTTGGAATATTGAGGGATCCAGCAGATCATTTCTGATGGGATATCATGGGTCGGATACACACGATTTCTGGATCGATGCTGATCCTCGTCCTTCTATTTCTCAATACCTTTAGGTGCTTTGCCACTCTATCTGTAGGCAAATGGCAATGGCGAAGTGGCAAAGGGATGCCAAAACCATGTCTGGATGACCACAAAAGCATCCCAAAACATTCCCAGGGGGTGGCGAAAACGTGCCAAAACATACCCAAGGGATAGCGAAAGTATGCCAAGAGAATGACAAAACAGTCACCAAAACATGACAAAAGTGAACCACACTTAAGTTATTGTAAATAAAGAAATTAACCTAAAATTGACCGTGATCCAGCCTGCAAACTGCACGAAAAGCACAAAAAACGCCGCGTTGGGATCGAAAAGACACCACAAAGCACCCCTCGCCAGTAGGATTTACCAAAAAAATCCAGAAAAAAATCACAGAAAGCACGTCAGCCATCCAGAATCTGCGATGCCGACCAGGCTTTACATCGAGTAGAAGCATCTCCCAGGATCTCCTGTAACAGTACTTTCTGATGGGACCCATTATTTTCACTCGTTGGAGTAAAAGAAGAGCGCAAGAATCGCACTCTTCACCGCTGTCAGAGGTAGGCGACAGCCTTTTCTTGGATGGATTGTCGGAGGGATTGGAGTTGCGGATTGTTGAGCTGCCGACGTGTGCGAATTTCTTGATGGGAATATCCAGCTGAAAGATCGTTGATGATGTCGGCTTCTGGGTCGGACAGACTTTCTAGGAATTCATTCGTGATTGTGTAGTTCAACGGTGTCACATTGAATCGCAGGAGGAAGTCACAAAGCGAACTACCCTGATCGACCGGCGCATCCAGATACACACGTTCATGATTCCACACATCGTTTTTGCGTTTGCCTACTTCATTCACAGGGAATGCTGACCGCTTGTTCAGCTCCCTCGACCGGAAATGCATTGCTGATTTCATGAGTTTCATGTTGCATCGAGGTCCTAGCTTTTCACCTTCCCTCCACGCCATCGTAACGAGTTCTGAGCGCTGCAGCTTGTCCCGTGTGAACTGTTCGCTGTAATGCCACAGGTCGTTGTATTCCTGATTGCTCATTGCTTTCTCCCCGATCGTGAAATGATAGAGTCGTTCGTAACCCATTCTTATTCCACAAAAGCGGAGAGAATTCCGCGGTATAAGAACCTTGTGATGTCACGATCTACTCATTCATGAAAGGAGAAGCCGTATGCACGCAATCAACTGGAAACGAATCTGGCGGGCAATGCGCATTATTGGCGATACCATAATGGAGGGACTGAAGCCACGGAGGGTAGCATGAAATCAAAACACATCAAGGTGATCCTCGCTGTGCTCAACGGGATTCTCGTGGGCCTTTCATCAATAATCAGGAAGGGCAAATGACAAACCAATGCGTTGAAACTTGGTTAAGGAGGAGTCCCAAAAACCCCAAACCCCGGGCTCTGCCGGGGCTTGGGTGAATTAGCATGAGATCTCAAAGTGAATAGAATGAAGCGGTCGCGATTCCGCTTCTGATTCCGTTGCTTTTGACCCCCTGAACTGACCAATAATAAGTTGTGTTAGAATTGAGCGTATCTGCCAATTCATCGTTCCCGTAGACATGGGTTGATAGTCCATTTACGAAGTTAGGATTGTCAGCATAGATCACCCAATAATACTCCATCCCCGCTAGACTGTCCCAATGAAGAAGAGATCTTCCGCCTGTTACTTGGGTCCCATTTGGAACGAGTCCAGTTGGTGCCGCTAGGAGTTCTGGAGGATTTGGGGGATCTGGAACGTATTGCTGCAAACTGCCGAGTTCTCGCCGGTCAAGTTCACAGAGATCAGGGTTAAACGTCTGAGTTGGACAACAGTATATATCCAAATATTCATTCTGCAGCATCTGCAAATGCCCAACTGCCCATGCCTGTCTTGCCAAATCCTCCGTGCGGTGATCGGGGTCGGTGGGATACCCTGGGGGCTCCCCCACCCATGTTCCACCGATCATTCTGTGAACACCTCCGAGGTTTCGCGCATGGCCAAGCAACAGACCAAGTTCATTGTAGCTCTGTGCGGTGGTCAATCTAATCCACGCGAAATTGAAGAGATCTCCTAACTCTTGGCGCAAATAATCCCACTGGACGCGCGGATCCGCACCCAGCAATGCACCCTGATGAAAATAGGTGTGGTTCCCTACCAACGGCTTCGGGCTTCTGATCTTTACTGATTGAGCCAAGCTATGAACCCTGCTGGGATAGTCGAGCCACTCTTCTTGCCCTGCAGATTCAGATGTCAGAACCTGCCCCCCAATCGATTGTGCGTATGCCGTCGCTTCAAACAGCAAGTCCGTCAGACTCTTTAACACAGGTTCGTCCAAATAGAACAGGGATATGCCTTTCGCAATAGCGCTATTGAAGGCACTTTGATAGTTGTAGTCGGAAAAGCCGACAATGATATTGAAGGGATGATAACCAAGCGAAAGGAGATAGTCTACAGAACCGATATCGCAAATCACTGTGGTGCAACCGTACTTTTGAATGCAATTGATTTCTGTTCCATCAATTGCGCCACCCCACCCAATCCTCGGAGCATTAGTTACGTATCTATACTCGTTTTGATCTACCCAGACACGACGCGTTATCTTGAACCGTCCATCTTCACAGTACTCGGCCATGATTGAATACCTCCCTTCCATGATTATTCATATGAATTAAAACTTCATGCCCATGCCAAAGCGGAAACCATGGTACCACCAGGCTCCATCACCACCATCCGCAGAACCAAACATGAAGTAGTATCCAATTGGTACATAATAATCTTCATTTATAGGTATTGCAGCTCTCAATCCGACGAGGTAATAAGCCCCTGTCCGACCGCCGCCATCATAGAATCCCCGTACGATGAAATCTGACGGACGTTGTATTACTTCGTTGGACTTGAAATGATAGATTCCGGAGCCGAGAACGAGAGTCTTGAACAAAATGAAACTCACACCGCCCGTGAAGAGGGCCATGCCATTGTTGTGCTCATCTGATGTTCGCCTGTAGGCATGATACTCAAAAGCAAGCTGCGCAGAAACCGCGGTTGATGTATGAAGATGAACTCCAGCCGATAAATTTGGATCGTAAGCGAAATCCCTTCGATAATTTCCAAGGAAATCGACGCCGTCCGCGACCGAACTAATCTCGAATCCCCATTGGGCCTGAGATTTTGTCCTCACTGTATCGGATGTTAGTTGCCCAAATACAAATTGTGTGATCACACACAACATTGCCAAAAGAATTTTCACTCTCATAATTCCCTGCCAATGTCGATAGAGTCCTGCTTGCTGGTCAGCAAAACATTCGGACTTAAGTACTATTCGGGGCGGTTTCGTTCGGGAAACCGTTCTCAATAGGATTCTCATGTGCCCTTGTTAGTGAGTTGGAAGTCCCCATACGCTACCTGCGCAGGAAATCCTCCCTGGAATCTGAAGTACTATACCACTGAATATAGTGAGACGTAATAGTCCGAAGGGACGAAAAGGGAATTAATCCCTTTGCGATGATCATGAGTGCCCCGTAGCAATTTACCGTTCGCCCTGATCCTCAATATTTACGGTACAATCCTGCTGATCGTGAGCTTGTAGGAAGTGCACGGAAAGCAACCAAAGTGAATCATTCTGGACATTAATCGACCGTGAAATTCTTTCCAGCCTATCGTGTCGGATCCTGCCAAATTGAATCGTCAACAGCTGTCAACACAAAACAATCACACCTATTGATCCGAAATGCGCAAATGAATACAATAGATCAGAAGGAGTAATTGTTATGAGAAGCGAATGGGAAGTAACAGATCGCTACGATCTCGAAGGTGTGCGCAAATTGATAGTAAACCTGACTGATATGGAAGGCATGTCGTTGTTTCAGATGTCCCGAAAGGCCGGACTGAGCCATACGACGTTATGGGCAATCCTGTACCGAAAAAATCGCAAGGAGGGCAACACAGTCCACCGGAGCACCATCAAGAAGCTGGGGGATGGCCTGGGATACCAGGTCCTGTTCAGCTCTTCAGACGGGACGGTCAAGTTCACCAAGCAGATCGATGAGGATCGCATTCAAGAGTTCCAGAAAGATGAATCCGCTGAGGCGGTCCCTGTCGACATCGAGCAGCTGAGGTCCTTGTGGTAAGCTTCGCCACTTTGCCTTCGCCAAACACCATACATACATCCTGGCAATGGCAAAGCTCTGGTGGTTACCACATGGTTCGCCACTGCCACCAATCCCTATAGACTTTGGCAAGGCGGCAAAGTGATGGGAGGTTCGACACTTCGCCACTTTGACACAACTTTGGCAAACCTGACTATATGGCAAACCCCACTTCGACATTGCCACGAATACTATGGGGATCTGGCAGACTGACAATGGCAAAGGACATCGCCATTTCGCCACTTCCACAGAAATCGTGTCAATTGGCAATGTGGCAAACCTCGGTTCGACATCGCCACAGAATGTGCGGGGTTTTGGCGGAGTGACGGTGGCAAGGTCCTATTACAGCACCACGCCAATCTTGTTCACAGTGTTATGCAGTTCATTCGGTGCCAGATGAGAGTAGATTTGCGTTACGGCAATTGAGCTGTGGCCTAACAGCTTTTGCACTTCATAGATGCTTACGGATTTCTGGACGAGCCACGTTGCGAAGGTTGAGCGCAATGAGTGAAAATGAACGCCCGCGTTCCCCGGCAGCAATGCTCTTACATACGCTTTGAACTTGTGTGTGATCCAGTCTTCGAAGATCTTGTCTCCATTCAGTGTGAACACCAAGCCATTCGGATCTGAACAATGCTCTTTCTTTGATTCCAGCAATGCATAGACCTGATCGTTCATCGGGATTACTCTCTTGCGCCCTAGCTTGGTCCGATAAGTAGGTGAACTCTGGATTGCAATCGTCTTCCGAATCACATCCACATCTTTCCAGTGAAGGTTGACGATCTCTCCCCGTCTCATGCCAGTCAACACCGCAAACAGCACGACGTCACGCAGCCATTCCTCCTCTATGCTCAAATAGAGTGTCCGAAATTCGCCTTCTGTCAGGTGAATAGGAATGGCCTCGGGAACGCTCACCATCCTCACTCCCTCGAAAGGATTTTTATCCAGCAGGCCCCACCGCTTTGCTGTGTTAAGTGAAGCTTTCAGTTTCGCCAGGCGAATATTGACCGTTACTGGGTTGATCCTGGTAGCGAGAACGGATTTGAATCGATCAATCTCATATGCCGTAATGCTGCGAAGAGTGCAATCACCGATGATCTGGAGAAAAGCCTCGAACGCAAGGCGGTACAGATCACATGTGCCGGCTTGATACGTTGATTTTGCGTAGGCCTGAAACTCCAGGACAAATGCGGAAAAGGAGAGCGACTTCTTGCGGGCAGGATCCGTTTCTGCTCTGAACTCCCTCACGAATACCAGAGCTTCTGACTTCAATCTCGATTTGGTGGAAATCTTCTGACGTTTGCCGAGATTATCGGTATACCAGAGATAGTACACCCCTCCTCGCTTCGACAGAAACATGGTTCATCCCTCATGTAGGGATGAGTGGTGACCAGAGGTGTAACCAGTGGTGGGAGAAGAAAGAAATGTACCGCGACTACTGAGGAAATTTTCGTTGCAGAGAAATCCTTTTGAATCTTGTAAGGGCGGCGCTCTGAACCAGCTGAGCTAAGCGTCCCGCATGATTACGCGTACGAATTTGCGATTTCTGATTTCCGATCTATGATTTGGAAGAACATTCTCGTCAACCAGAGGCGCGAATCTGAACCGCTTGAGTGGCAAAGATTCCGCTTCGAAGACCGATGCTTAGTCAACCTACGACCTCCGTCCCGACGAAGTCGGGAGCGGCGCTCTGAACCAGCTGTTTACCCGCCGTGCTTTTCCTTTTGGCGGGAGCTAAGCGTCCCGCATGATTACGTGTACGAATTTGCGATTTCTGATTTCCGATCTATGATTTGGAAGAATATTCTCGTCAACCAGAGGTGCGAATCTGAACCGCTTGAGCGGTAAAGATTCCGCTTCAAAGACCGATGCTGAGTCAACCTACGACCTCCGTCCCGACGAAGTCGGGAGCATCTGGCTCTAAAAGATAATGTTTTTTTCAGCCTGATGAAAGCCTGTCACCGGTTACATTCTCTCCAGCTTGTCCGATAAGGGTCAAGATCTTCGTCACTCCCTCGGAAAACACTCTCTGTTCCGGCAGCAGACTCAGAACGATGCACGATTTCATTTCAATGTCGAACAGGTGCCCGGGGTGCGTGAGAACCCCGGCGCTCTGCAGTATCTCGCGAGCCCATTCCTCATCCGACTTTTTCTCCGGCAATCGAAGAATTGCGTTCCATGCCCCTTCACACCGAAAGAGCGTGGCCGACGATCCGGCCGTGCATGCCGTTCTCAGAAATTCATAATTGTTTTTCGTTCGGGCAAGAATTTTTCCCGTCATCGCTTCGGTGTCATTCAGGAGGCGAGAGAGTGCTTGCTGGACGAGGGTGCCGACGGAAAGATAGGTGTCCGCGATGACCTCGAGGCGCTGAACTGCTTTTTCACATTCCTCATCCGGACCCGAGACGACGATCCAGGCCAATTTCATCTGAGGAAGTCCGAGAAGTTTCGACAAACCGTTGATGGTGAACGTCAGCGTGGAACTTGTCCCGGCGAAACTTTCCGCACATCGTGCATCGTCCAAGAACGAAAAGGCACTGAAGACTTCGTCTACGATGATGGGAATGTTCCGGGCCAACGCTTCAGACACAACCCGATCCCTTTCATCCTTCTTCACGAATGAGCCTGTGGGATTGTTGGGATGAACAAGAATCAGCGTTTCCGCATTCGACGAAAGGGCGTCGTCAACGGACGAAAGGTCGATGTGCCACTCACCATCATAGGCCAGGCGATACTGCTGGCAGAGAATATCATTCAGATGGGCCAGGTATTCAAAGAGAGGATAGCTCGGCTTCGGAACGGCAACGACGTCACCGACATTGCACAGAAGTCTGAACAGGAATGAGTACGCTTCGCTTGTGCTCGAGGCAAGGACGATACGGCCGGGGTCTACGTTGATGCTCTGGTGTTTGTACCAATCGGCAATTGCCTGACGAGCCGAGAGAAGCCCTTGAGGGTCCGGTTCATAGAGCACTGAACGCTGAAGCGATCCGGAATCGATGAGGGCCGAAGAAGAATGGATGAAGCCGCACTTCGTAGGATTGGATTCGGTGAGATCGAGTACTTCTTCCCCGCGTGCACGCTTTTGCTGAAGGAGAGAGTACAACGGAGAGGGTCGTAAATCCCAATCTGTGCGTGTTGAAAACATGCGTCTGAGGGTCTGGTGGGGGATGGCAGCGGCAGAGCCATGCATCGCCGCTGCTATTCTACGATTTCAGCTTTCTTCTTTGACATCCGGTTCCGCTCGTTGTGATCGAGGTACCTCTTGCGAAGTCGGATGGAATGTGGCGTCACTTCGACGTACTCATCTTCTCCGATCCATTCGATGGCCTGCTCGAGCGTCATAATATGCGGCTGTTCCAGGCGAATCGCTTCGTCGGAGCCGGAGGCCCGCATATTCGTTAAGTGCTTTGTTTTGCAGACGTTGATCACCATGTCGTGCTCGCGCGCGTTTTCACCAACGATCATGCCGCGATAGACTTTGATGCCGGGTTCAATGAAAAACGTCGAGCGCTCCTGAACTTTGAACATGCCGTAGGCAACGGATATGCCGTCTTCGAGCGCTATCAATGCTCCGCGGGTGCGATGGGAAAGATCGCCCTTGTAGGGTTCGTAGCTGTGGAAATTATGATGCAGGATGCCGGTGCCTTTGGTTTGCGTCATGTATTCGGAACGAAATCCAAGCAGCCCACGCGCGGGAACGATGAATTCAAGGCGGGTACTCCCCTGCACCTGAATCATGTTCTTCATCTCCCCCTTCCGCTGCCCCATGTTCTCAATCGTCACGCCGACAAACTCATCCGGGACATCGATGATCACATGCTCCATCGGTTCGCACAAGACGTCTGCGATCGACTTAAAGATGACTTCGGGCCGCGAGACCTGGAATTCGTACCCTTCCCTGCGCATCGTCTCAATCAAAATGGCCAGGTGGAGTTCACCCCGGCCGCTTACCTTGAAGATATCAGGCGAATCGGTCAGCTCAACCCTCAGGCTTACGTTTGAGCGAATCTCCTTCGCCAGCCGTTCTCCGAGATGCCGGGTGGTGACATATTTTCCTTCGAGCCCAGCGAAGGGCGAGTTGTTGACCACGAAATTCATCGACAGCGTCGGCTCTTCGATCGACACGAACGGGAGCGGGGCGGGATCACTCGCATCGGCGATCGTCTCACCGATGTCGACATCCTCCATCCCTGCAAGTGCCACGATTTCGCCGGCACTCGCCTCGTTTACTTCGACACGCTTCAAACCTTCGAAGACATAGATTCTCGTTACGCGGGCATCTTCTACGGAAGTATCCCGATGAACGATCTTCATCGGAGATCCGAGCTTGATGGTTCCCCGGTTAATGCGGCCGATACCGAGTCTTCCCAGATAATCGTTATAATCGATCGTCGTCACGAGCATCTGGAACGGAAGGTCGATCTCACCCGGAGGGGGTGGCACCTTGGCTATGATCGCCTCAAACAACGGCTGCAGGTTGGTGCTCGGGTCGTCAAGCTCGCGCTTGGCTATGCCTTGCTTTGCCACAGCGTAAATGGTAGGAAAATCAAGCTGGTGGTCGTGTGCACCGAGCGAGAGAAACAATTCGAAGACTTCATCCAGGACTTCGTGCGGCCTGGCGTCTTTGCGGTCGATCTTGTTGATAACGACAATTGGTTGAAGGTTGAGTTCCAGCGATTTCTTCAGAACGAACCGTGTGCCAGGCAGCGGTCCTTCGGCAGCATCGACAAGCAACAGAACGCCGTCGACCATTTTCAATGTCCGCTCGACCTCTCCGGCAAAATCGGAGTGGCCTGGCGTGTCGACAATATTGATCTTGGTAAGTTTGCCGCCCTTTGGAGTGAAGAAAACGGCCGTGTTTTTGGCCAGGATTGTGATTCCGCGTTCGCGCTCCAGTTCATTGGAATCCATCACACGACTCATGACGTCCTGATTGGCGCGGAACGTGCCCGTTTGTCGGAACATGAAGTCGACAAGAGTCGTCTTTCCATGATCGACATGGGCGATAATTGCGATATTTCGGATATCTTCTCTCAGCTTCATAGATCGAAACGTAATTCCCTTCCGCTCAGACTTCGATGTTGTTTTCGCTCGAGCAAACCGCAGAAAAAAAATGCCTCAGGTCTGATGCAGCAACCAGAGGCGAACCATTTCCTCTCATCTTACAATTCACTTACAAGATAGCATTTTTTGATGAGAATGGAAAGCGCCCTTTCGGGGACAAAAACCGTTGCGGCTCAACCCCTTTCGTCGTATCTTCATCCCGCATCGAAGACAGAACAGAATTCATCAAACAAAGGGAGGTTCGCATGCAGAGATTCGCCGTTGTGCTGTTGGTCATTTTGGTACTTGTCGGCATCACCAGCGCCCAGACAACCACTGACAAAACCGTGACGTTGGCTGTGTCCGGAATGAAATGTGAGAACTGTGTCGCCAAGGTCGACAAGGCACTGCGTGGAGTTGAGGGAGTGAAGGATGTCAACGTGAGCTTGAAAAACAATTCGGCCAAGGTCGTACTGGCATCGACGTCGGTCAAGCCGGAGATGCTCCTCAGTGCGGTTTCTGATGCAGGGTTCGCCGCCTCCGCAGGCAAGTTGAAGGTCGC
>Ga0182021_10000295_pt1 | contig 51079 bp, 46 predicted proteins | sample 612E3MmetaG_FD_120493 | JGI IMG/M metagenome (GOLD analysis project Ga0182021, IMG submission 120493) | Permafrost microbial communities from Stordalen Mire, Sweden - 612E3M metaG (Illumina Assembly) | ecosystem: Environmental > Terrestrial > Soil > Wetlands > Permafrost | place: Sweden... | reverse complement strand
TCGCGGTCTTCCCGCAACACGGAATCGGGCTTTGCAGCTTCTTCGAGGATCTTCGCCAGGTTTCCAAGGCCACGCAGGTTCATCATGTGCGGTTATTACTCCAGAAGGGGCCACGGGCCACCACTGATTAGCCTAACGGGAGGTGCTTCATTTACATAGTGCTTTTAGGCACAGGGTGCGGTTTTTCGCCGGCGGGGTTGGCGGCTCCTGAGACACTGTCGCCATGGGGACCTCGACCTTTGCCCTGAAGACACGCCTGGACGGGCTCTGCGAGCGGTACGACACGGCGGTCGCGCTGGCCAGGGATCCCCTCAGCGTCCTTTTCGACTACGAGGCGCCCCTGGACCGCGAGGTCGGCGCCTTCGTGGCCGCCCACCTTGCATATGGACGGGTGGACCCGATGATCCGCGCCATCCAGGCCGCCCTGGCCCCCCTGGGGGCCCGGCCCGCGACCTGGCTCCGGGAAAGGTCCGTGGCCGCAGCCCGGAAGGCCCTCACCTCCGGCCTAGCCTCCTGGGCCTGGCGCTTCCACACCGGCCCCGACCTCGTGGCCTGGTTGCTGGCCTGGAAGCGCCTCGACGGGGAGAGCGGCCAGGGCCTTGAACCCCATCTCCTGCCGGGCCCCGGCGAAGGGCCCGATGACGCGCTTTCGCGACTGGTCCAGCGCCTGCGAACCGAACTGCCGGCCTCCTATGGCTCCCGCTTCTCCCTGCCCGATCCTCTGGAAGGCGCCGCGTGCAAACGCTGGCGGATGTTCCTCCGCTGGATGGTGCGGACCGGCTGGCCCGACCTCGGCCTCTGGACCCGCTACCCAGCGGATGGGCTGACCATCCCCCTCGACACCCACGTGGCCCGCGTATCGCGCTACATCGGCCTCAGTCGCCGGGCCACCCCAGACGGGAAGATGGCCCTCGAGATCACGGCATCCCTGCGCCGTCTCGATCCCGCCGATCCGCTCCGCTACGACTTCGCCCTCAGCCACCTCGGCATCCTCGGCGATTGTCCCGGCCTGCGCAAGCGCAGCACCTGCGCGGCGTGCCCGCTGTACACCGTGTGCCGCGCGGGCTCAGAATCCGCCGCGCGGATTCTGGGACAGAAAGACGCCACTGCCGTCTAGCCTCAGTCCCTGGCTGGACTGGTTGTCCGGTTTCCGATGGCCATCGCCTGCTGCACCGTTTTTTCGGGAATCCGGATGCAATGGCTCAATGCCTGGAGTTCTGCGTCAAGCGCGGCGTTGTAGAGTCCGAACATCCGTCGCGGATCCCTCATCGCTGTGAACACTGCTTCCTTGCCGAAGGCCGTGTCGATGGCGCCAAAAATCTCTGAGCCGAGCACATAGGCGCGGCCGATAGAGCCACTCAGCCAATAGTCGCGCAGGTCCCCATCAAATCCCTCCGCCGTGAGGGCACCGGAAGTGGCCCGGTCCAACTGGGAGGCCAAATGGTCTACGATCTGGGCTTCCTCGGCGACTCGCTCGTTCCAGGCCCTGGTCATATCCGCGTCGAAGATGTGGAAGCGGGCGCCGGGAATCGCCGGCACCCGACCTGGAGGGGGGCCGCTGATGAATTCCGTCGCGACGCCTTCCGCGACACAGAAGCTAACCACCCTGTAGGCCACCTTCTCGGCCTGGGTCAAAGACTCCGGTGTTGTCGGCCGCAGGCCCAAGTGATTCGACTCGTGGGAGATCGTGGCCACCAGCCACTCCAGGTCAAGCCCTCCCGAAGGGGTCAAAGGAAGCTGGAGGAAATCGAATCCCTGAGTGCCCTCGATGGCGAACGCCGGGCTCCCACCGTTGGGGATGACCGGAAGGTAGAAACCGGGAATCTTCCACTCCGGTGGGAGCCAGCCCTGGGCGTATCGGATGCCATCGGCGATAAGCGTGCGCAGGTCCACCGCCTCCAGGGCGCGAAGGCGTTCTCTGTACCTTGAAGGATCGCGATAGAAGCCCTTCCATTGCTTGAGCATCGAATCCGCGCGGGAGTTCTCGCCGGGAGTGTATTCCCCCTCAAACCGCAGGCTCAGGATCATCCTCTTGAATACGGGCTTGGGAAGATGATTGGGCCTCCAGGAGCGGTTGTAGTGTTTGAACATCATCTGATAGGGGCGCGTATCGAGGAGCGCGTCGAGCCTGCGCGACACGCTTTCGAGCGAAGCGCAGTTGTGCATGGCCTCCAACACTTCGGACATGCCCTGGCAAGCGGAGAAGTCCACCTCCACTTCCTGGGCCAGGACACGGGTCGTGACCACCAGGAAGACGGCTGCAACACCGAGTGCTCGGACCCCTGGCTTCATCGCGGATCTCTCGGATAACGAGTCTTCGAGATTATCTGTAGCAATCACCCTCGCCACAATCAAGTTTAACATTCTACATTAATCATATCTGCAATAATGAAATCATTCAGACACCTCTTCGAATGCCAATGCCGACCCGCGAGCGCAAGCCGCAGGCGCCGCGCAAACGGTTGGTAAGCCCGGCCCCTTTCGCGCCAAGCGCGAAAGGGGCCGGGCTTACCACGGCACTCGAGGGAACGACTTAGGGCTGCTTCTTCCGACCTGACCCGGTTCATCGCACCCCGATGCATGGGGCCCGGCTTGCATCCAGGCTAACCGGGATCGGACCCTTTGGGCCAATGCGAGGCATTTGCGCGAAGGGACACCATGATGAAAGTCGCTGACTCCCAAGCGCTTTTAAGATGATAGGAAAATCCGGTCGCCAGCCCTTGACACCCCTACATCTTGGGGCCACCCTTGTCTCTCAGCACAATCCCTAGAGGTAAGCTTAAAGCCCCCACCTCCCGGGGAGGGCTTTGTACGCCCTCAGTCATGCCGTGTTTTTTGAACAGTTCTCTTCCCCCCTTGCCCAGGACAACCAAATGAAGATCGCCCGCCACTTCACCAAGGCAGGTCACGATCCCCTGGAAGGGATCCCGTTCGTACCCAGGACCAGCCGCATCTCCAAACTCGATGGCACCGTGGTCTTCGAGGCGAAGGACGTGATGGTGCCGGAGACCTGGTCCCAGGTGGCCGTGGACATCCTGGCGCAGAAATATTTCCGCCGGAAAGGGATCGACGCCCAGAACAACGGGGAGAAGGACGCCCGGCAGGTGTTCCATCGCCTGGCGGGCTGCTGGCGGCACTGGGGGGATACACACGGGTATTTCGAGACGGCCGAGGACGCCCAGGCCTTTTACGACGAGCTCACCTACATGCTCGCCAATCAGATGTGCGCCCCCAACTCGCCGCAGTGGTTCAACACGGGCCTGCACTTCGCCTACGGCATCAGCGGCCCGGCCCAGGGCCACAGTTTCGTCGATCCCCTCAGCGGCGAGATGAAGCAGTCCACGTCGGCCTACGAGCGTCCCCAGCCCCACGCCTGCTTCATCCAGAGCGTGGCCGATGACCTGGTGAATCCGGGCGGCATCATGGATCTGTGGACCCGCGAGGCCCGCATTTTCAAGTACGGCTCCGGCACCGGCACCAATTTCTCCAAGGTCCGCGGCTCCGAAGAGCCCCTCTCCGGCGGTGGGCGGAGTTCCGGTCTCATGAGCTTCCTGGCCGTGGGCGACCGCGCCGCGGGCGCCATCAAGAGCGGCGGCACCACGCGCCGCGCCGCCAAGATGGTCTGCCTCGACCTGGACCACCCGGATATCGAATCCTTCATCGACTGGAAGGTGACCGAAGAGCGCAAGGTGGCCATGCTGGCCGCCGGCAGCGCCCTCTTGCGCCGCCACTGGGACGCCATCTGCCTGGCCGTGGAAGGCTCCACCAGCCGGGATGCCGATCCCAAGACCAATGAGGCCCTGCGCAAGGCCCTGGCCCGCGCCAAGCGCGAGGGCGTGCCTCCGGCCTTCCTGACCCAGTGCCTGGGCCGCCTGGCCGAAGGCGATTTCTCCCGGGATCTGGCGGGCTATGACACCTCCTGGGATGGCGAGGGCTACCTCACCGTGGGCGGCATGAACTCCAACAACTCCGTGCGCGTGCCCGATCCCTTCATGCGCGCCCTGGAGATGGACGGCGACTGGGACCTCAAGCGCCGCATCGACGGCAAGACCAGCAAGACTTTGCGGGCCCGGGACCTCTGGGAGAAGGTGAACCGCGCCGCCTGGGCCTGCGCCGACCCCGGCATCCAGTTCAACACCACCATCAACGACTGGCACACCTGCCCCGAGGATGGCCTCATCAACGCGAGCAATCCCTGCTCCGAGTACATGTTCCTCGACGACACGGCCTGCAATCTGGCGTCCCTGAACCTCTGCACCTTCCTCACGGAGGACGGCGGCTTCGACCTGGCGGGCTACCGCCACGCCATCCGCCTGTGGACTGTGGTGCTCGAAGTCAGCGTGCTCATGGCCCAGTTCCCCAGCGAAGCCATCGCGCAGCGCAGCTACGACTTCCGCACCCTCGGCCTGGGCTACGCCAACCTCGGCGCCATGCTCATGCGCATGGGCATCCCCTATGACAGCGTGGAGGGCACCCAGTGGTGCGCCGCCCTGACCGCCATCCTCACGGGCGACGCCTACGCCGCCAGCGCCGAGATGGCCCGGGAACTGGGGCCCTTCCCCAACTACCCGAAGAACGCCGCGGCCATGCTGCGGGTCATCCGCAACCACCGCCGCGCTGCCTACAACGCCCCGGCCTCGGAGTACGAGCAGCTCTCCATCCGGCCCCAGGGCCTGCACGGTGCCGGCGTGCCCAAACGCATCATTGAAGCCGCCCGTGAAAGCTGGGACACGGCCCTCAGCTACGGCGAACAGTGGGGCTTCCGCAACGCCCAGGTGAGCGTGCTGGCGCCCACGGGCACCATCGGCCTCCTCATGGACTGCGACACCACGGGCGTCGAGCCCGATTTCGCCCTGGTGAAATTCAAGAAGCTCGCGGGCGGCGGCTACTTCAAGCTGGTGAACCGCGCCATTCCCGAGGCCCTGGCGCGCCTGGGCTACTCGCCCACGCAGATCCTGGAGATCGAGCGCCACGTGGTGGGCTGGCTCCAGATCACCGACGAGACCCCAGGCATCACGCGCTCCATGCTGAAGGGCCACGGCTGGGCCGAGGAGGAGATCGCCCTCGTGGAGCAGAAGCTCCCCACGGCCTTCGATCCCGCCTACGCCATCGACGTGGACCGCCTGAAGAACGACTTCAGCCCCGAGCAGGTGGAGGCCTTCATGCTGGCCCTCAGTGGCAGCATGACCGTGGAGGGCGCGCCCTACCTCAAGGATGAGCACCTGCCCATCTTCGACTGCGCCAACCGCTGCGGCCGCACAGGCCGCCGCTACATCGCCCCCATGGGTCACCTACGCATGATGGGCGCGGCCCAGCCCTTCCTCAGCGGCGCCATCAGCAAGACCATCAACCTGCCTGCGGAAGCCACCGTCCCCGAGATCGGCGCCATCTACGAAGCCAGCTGGCAGCTCATGCTGAAGGCCGTGGCCCTCTACCGCGACGGCTCGAAGATGAGCCAGGCCATGGCCACCAACCTGGACTTGCTGGACGGCGCGGACACCCTGCTGGACGACCAGGCCACGGCCACCGAGAAGACGCCCGCGATGGCCCAGGCCCTCACCAACCAGCTGGTGCGCACCTACCGCCGCCGCCTTCCGAACCGCCGCGGCGGCTACACCCAGGCCGCCACCATCGGCGGCACCAAGCTCTACCTCCGCACTGGCGAATACGAGGACGGCAGCCTCGGCGAGATCTTCCTCGACATCCACAAGGAGGGCGCCGCCTTCCGCGCCGTGCTCAACTGCTTCGCCATCGCCGTGAGCATGGGCCTCCAGCACGGCGTGCCCCTGGAAGAGTTCTGCGACGCCTTCCTGTTCACCCGCTTCGAGCCCGGCGGCATGGTGGCCGGCAGCGACACCATCAAGCTCAGCACGAGCCTCATCGACTTCGTGTTCCGGGAACTGGCCATCAGCTACCTGGGCCGCTACGACCTGGCCCATGTCGAGCCGGAACAGCTCACCAACGCCGCCACGGGCCTGCGTCCCAACAGCCAGACCCCCGGCGTGAACCTCCCGAGTTTGCCCACAGGCACGCCCCTGCCCTTCCCGGACTCGCCCGCCACGGGCGTCCCCGTGGCCTCGGCCCCCGCTCCCGTACCGGTACTCGTGGGCGTCTCCGGTGCCCGGGCCACCGTCAGCGCCGCCCAGGCCGCCCGCGAAAAAGGCTACACCGGCGACCCCTGCCCCGAGTGCGGCCACCTCACCCTCGTCCGCAACGGCGCCTGCATGAAGTGCCAGACCTGCGGAGCTACAACGGGGTGCAGCTAAAAGAATATTCGCCTCAAAATACATAGAGGAATGAATAGAGGGCGGGAGCAATCCCGCCTTCTATTTGTCATCGATGTTCACCCATGGTTGATAGTGCAAATAAACTGAAATGGGCATGCTTGGGTCGATACAATTTGGACAATTTCGCTACGTCTGATGAGGTGCTCCGTGCTTCCGTCGATCACCCTTCATCCTGATCACACATTGGCCGGGACCCTACGGGACCTCTTCCGCCGGACGGTTCCGACGGCGGCTTTTCTTGCCAGTGCCGTGTTCATGGCCAGTGGCTTTGCATGCGGAGGGCGCCACCTCGGCCCCAGCCCAGCTCAGCCCCCCGCCCCAATCATCGTGAGCTTCACGGCCCCCAGCTATGTTACTAGCGGGCAATCCGATTCCCTGCAGTGGAACGTGAGTGGGGCCACCAGCCTCAGCATTGACAATGGCATAGGAACGGTGACTGGCAACTTGTATTGGATTCGTCCAACTTCGAATACGACCTATACCCTATCAGCCAGCAATTCAAATGGGACCACGACTGCCACCTGCACTGCGACTGTTTACGCATCAACCGCTGGCAACACATCGATGCTCGCAAACATTCCTTTTTCGCCCATAGTCGATGGACCCAGGGCTGATGCGAGATTCAACTACACCGCCGGGGTCGCGATGGATCCGTCAGGCAATCTCTATGTTTCAGACTACGGGAACCTGGCCATTCGCAGGATTTCCCCCGAGGGGATGGTGACCACACTCATTTCTGGTCTGCCATCAGGTCCCTGGGCCATCGCCACTGGGCCCTCTGGAAACCTCTATCTCACGATAGGCGCCTCCATTTGCAAACTCATTCCTGATGGCAGTCTGACCACTCTGGCAGGCTCAGCCAGCCAGGCTGGAAGCGCCGATGGGCCCGGTTCATCGGCCCTCTTTTCCTCGCCAAGGGGGTTGGCGGTGGATGCATCGGAAAACGTCTATGTGGTTGATTCGGGCAATGACACTATTCGTCAGGTTACTCCCCAAGGAGTGGTAAGTACACTGGCAGGCTCCGCAGGGAAAGCAGGGTATGCGGATGGAACTGGTTCGGCGGCCCTCTTCAACCAGCCTCAGGGCATCGCGGTGGGGCCCTCCGGAAACCTCTTTGTGCTGGACACCGGCAATCGGGCCATCCGGACGATCACACTTCAAGGGGTCGTTACGACCCAAGTGCCCTGGCCTTTATGGATTCCCCTTTGGTCGCCAGTGTCATTGGCGGCAGGTTTCGACGGAAGCCTTTTTTTGGGCGGATCCAACTCGATCGTCAAGATCACCCCTGGAGGCACGGGGTCGACTCTGGCTGGCACTGAGGGTCAGTTTGGTCTGGTCGATGGGCCCGGTTCTTCAGCGAAGTTCAGCAACATTTCGGGATTGGCCGTGGATGCATCCGGGAATGTCTACGCGGCCGATTACCAGAACAGTGTGATCAGGATGGTCACGCCTGAAGCGGTAGTGACAACCCTTGCGGGGCGACAAACCAGTCCCTACTTCGGTCCTGTGAACCTGGGAGTGGACTCCTTTGGGAATGTGTTTGTGCCAGCCACCAACAACACGATCCTCAAGATCACACCGGCAGGATCGGTCACCACCTTTGCCGGGATTCCCAACCAGAGCGGGAGTCTTGATGGGCCTGTTTTGCAAGCATTGTTCGGTGCAGCCATGAGTACTGCTGTCGACGGTACCGGGATCGTATATGTTGCTGACCTCTCCAATGCCACGATCCGTAAGATAACGCCGGATGGACAGGTCACGACCCTGGCCGGCATGGCTGGTCAGAATGGGAGCCAGGATGGCCTTGGTCCTCAAGCTAGATTTGATGGTCCACTGGGCATCACGGTGGACGGCCAGGGGAACGTCTATGTCACCGATGGCAGTTCGACGATTCGGAAGGTGACCCCCGACGGGAACGTCACGACCTTAGCCGGAACCCCCGGACAGTACGGATTCAAGGATGGCAATGGCGCGGCAGCGAGATTCAATAATCCCGATGGGATCGCAGTCGACCTTTCAGGAAATATCTTTGTGGCGGATTGCTCCAACGCCGCCATCCGCAAGATTACTCCTGCCGGTGAGGTGACGACCTTGACCTTTTCGCTTGGCTTCCTCGGCAGTGCGGGGGCCGCGACAGCGGGACCACTCCTCTACTACCCCACAGGCATTACCGTGGATGGGAATGGGAACGTCTACGTGGAAGATTGGTACGGTTACAACATTTTGCAGATCTCCCCTGCCGGGATTGCGAGTCGAGTGCCGTGCTTCAATTCGATTGATACGCTGAATTTCCGTGGCACCGGCATCGTGCTATGGGGAGGGAATTTCTATGTGGCATCCCCCTGGGGTGTGGAAATGGACAGCCTATATTGATTGGACTCTCAGGAGGAGAGCTGAGAAGGACACAGTGGTTTTTTGCTTTTCTCCGCTTTCCTCAGCTATTCCGCTCTCCTCCGCTAATTGATATCTTTTCCAGCCCAGCAAACCCAGTTCCGGCCTGGAACAACGGCCCGGATTTCATCCGTGTGTATCCGTGTTCATGCGTGGCTGAACTCTATTTCTGCCAGAGCCTTTTCAAGGCCGGTTCTTCCGCCAACGGCGCTTCGGCCTCTGCGGCTGGTTCAGGCGACTTCCCTGGGGTGAGAGGAGACCAACTGCCAGCGGATCGAGCCTTGGGTACTGGAATGTCGATGGTGATTCTGGGGTGGGAGATGGCGCCCTCGGGCCAGGGCGATGACCTCCCCGCAGCCCAGGCAGCGGTAGAGCCCGGGAAAGGGCGCGGCCTGGTCAGGATCGTGGATGGAGTCGAAGGCAGGGCGGCCAGGATTGTCCGGGTGCTGGCCGGCATCTTTAGGACCACCCTCCGGAGGATGGCTGGTTCCTTTCAGCTCATGGTCCGGGTGATGGGCGGCCACTCTTTGACCATGGTCCAGGTGGGAGGAAACGACATTCCGGCCCTCCTCGGGGTGGTAGCCGGTGCCTTTACGCAGCTCCATATATAGATCCATGAGGCGCCTCCTTTTGATCAGCCGGAAGGTCACGAGACCAAGAAGATTTGTTAATCTCCCTCACTTATCGGTCTCGCCACGACTCCGTCCATGAGAATCCGGTGAACGGTGGGGTTTCCTCCCCTGAACGGAAAAGCCCTCTCCGTCCTGGGAGAGATCCCTCGGACCCCCTGGCGATCATATATTGGAAGTCCCACCAGGCCGGCCTGCTGCACCCGATGGTGCGTCTCTGAGCGGGGAATGAGGAACGGCCCAGCAGCGTTAAGGAACAAAGCGTGGCCCCTGTCGTCCGTTGCGAAAAACAGGAGGGACCGCTCAGCGGTCGATGGTGGCCATGATCTGGTCGGCGTAGCGCTTGCCCGAGACCTTGCCTGGCGCCATGGCCTCGTCGAGCACCTTCATCTGGGCGGGATCCAGGTGGACGGTCGCGGCGGCCACGTTCTCTTCCAGGTAGGACCGGCGTTTGGTGCCGGGGATCGGCACGATGTCCGCGCCCTTATGCAGCAGCCAGGCCAGCGCGATCTGCCCGGGCTTCACGCCCTTGGCCACGGCGATCTCGCGCACCGTCTGCGCCGCCTTCACGTTGGCGTCGTAGTTCTCGCCCTGGTAGCGAGGATCGCCCCGCCGGAAGTCCCCTTCCGGATATTCTTCCGCTCGCTTAACCGCGCCGGTCAGGAAGCCCCGGCCCAGGGGCGAAAAGGGCACCAGGCCGATGCCCAGCTCGCGGAGTACCGGGATCACCTCCGGCTCCAGATTCCGTTCCCACAGTGAATATTCGCTCTGCAGCGCGGAGACTGGATGGACGGCATGGGCCTGGCGGATGTTGGCGATGCCGGCCTCGGACAGGCCGAAGAACCGCACCTTGCCCTGCCTGACCAGCTCCCCCACCGTGCCGGCCACCTCCTCGATGGGCACGGCCGGATCGACGCGGTGCTGGTAGAGCAGGTCGATGTGGTCGGTGCCGAGCCGGCGCAGGGAGCCTTCCACCGCCGCACGGATGTGCTCGGGCCGGCTGTCCCGTTCGGTGCCGACCTGCTTGCCGTCCACCACCCGGAAGCCGAACTTGGTGGCGAGCACCACCTGGTCTCGCCGGTCCCTGAAGGCCCGGCCCAGCAGTTCCTCGTTGACGAGGGGACCATAGACTTCCGCCGTATCGAAGAAATTGCAGCCCAGCTCGATGGCGCGATGCAGGGTGGCGATGGACTCTCCCTCATCCGCCGGACCATAGGACTGGCTCATGCCCATGCAGCCCAGGCCGACGGCCGCTACCTCCAGTCCCTGACTGCCGAGTTTCCGTCTGCTCAAAGTCATGATGGCTGTCCTCTTGAAATGAGATGCCCCCTCGCGAGGTTCCATATCAAACCCAGTGCTCTCAACCTGGATCCCCTTCCCCGATGGCCGCATCGATCATCCGCCGGGCGATGCTCATGGGGCTGGGCAGCATGGGCAGGTCGTCCGGAGTGAACCACCGGGCGTCCTCCAGTTCGGCGGGATCGGGCCGCAGTTCGCCGGACAGGTACTCGGCCCGGAAGCCCACCATGAGGCCGTTGGGGAAGGGCCAGGGCTGGCTGCCGAAGTAGCGCAGGTGATGGATGCGGATGCCCAGCTCCTCGGCTACTTCCCGGTGCACGGCCTCCTCCAGGGATTCCCCGGGCTCCGTGAAACCCGCCACCGAGCTGTAGACACCGGGCTTGAAGTGGGGGGAGCGGGCCAGGGCCCAGGCCCGGCCCGGCCCCACGCCGCGCTGGATGAGGACGATGATGGCCGTCGAGTGCACGGGGAAGACGATCCGCCCGCAGGCAGGACAACGGCGGCTGTGGCCCTCGCCAGGCTCCAGGACCGTGGCGCAGCCCCCGCAGAAGCGGTGGCCCGCCGCCCACTCCAGCCACTGGCAGGCCCGCCCAGCCCGCAGCCAGTCCGCCTCCTTCATCCGGGCATAGGCATCGCGGAGGCCCAGGGCCTCCACGCCATCAGGGAGGGGATATTCTTCGGCCACACGCAGCACCAGGGCTCCCTCCGGCAGACGCAGGCTCAGCTCCGCCTGGACCTCCGGCAGTGGTCCGGCAGGAAGCCACAGGCGATCCCCCTGAAAGACGATCCGTATTTCATCCATCCATCCTCCGATTCCAGGCGCCATCGGACAGTAACCGCCTATCCACCCTAGCAAAGCCCCGGGGGAGGTGGGGTCTGGCATGGGGCCCCATCATTAGGGGTAGAGGCACATCATGACCTTCACCCATTTCTGGATCCTCACGAAAGCCGCGGCCTCCTCCTGGATCGACGACTATGCCCAAAGCATGGGCGCCGCCCTCGCCTTCTACACGATGTTCTCGATCGCGCCGCTGTTGCTGATCGTCACCTCGCTCGCCGGGTTCCTCTTCGGTGTGGAAGCCGCCCGGGGGGAAATCGTGGAGCAGTTGCGAGGTCTGATGGGGCCGCAGGGGGCCCAGGCCGTGCAGGGCCTGCTGGTGAGCATGAGCAAGCCGGCCGAAAGCATCATGGCCGTGGTCGTCGGCAGCACGCTGCTCCTGATCGGCGCAACCTCGGTGTTTGCGGAACTGCAGGATGCCCTTGATCGCATCTGGCGGGCTCCCAAACGGCGCAAGGGCGGGATCTGGAGCCTGCTGCGGGCCCGCCTGCTGTCCTTCGGCATGATCATGGGCATCGGGTTCCTGTTGATGGTCTCCCTGGTAGTCAGTGCTGCGCTGGCCGCCTTCGGAAGGCTGTGGGGGCCCCTATTCGCCGACTGGGCGCTCCTGGCCAGTGTAATCAATTCTTTGTTCAGCTTTGTCTTCACCACAACCTTGTTCGCCTTGATCTACAAGATCATGCCGCGGGTGGACGTCGACTGGGCGGACGTCTGGATCGGCGCCGTCGTGACCGCGCTCCTCTTCACCGTCGGCAAATTCCTCATCGGGTTCTATATCGGCAGGAGTGGTGTGACGTCCGGATTTGGCGCCGCGGGTTCGCTGGTGGTCCTGCTCCTGTGGGTGTACTACTCGGCCCAGGTCTTCCTGATGGGCGCGGAATTCACCTGGGCCTATTCGCTGACCTTCGGGTCCCGCAGGGATCAGCCGGTGCCGATGGCTGCTCCGGTGATTCCCAGCCAGGCGACCACAGGACGGCCCGAACCCCACATGATCGGGGCCAAGGAGGCGGCGGCAGAGGAACTCGACGAGAAGCACAAGGACGGCTAGGGCCCGCCTTCAACCCTGGCAGGGCCCATGAAGCCCTCACACGAAAGTCACCGCATGCACCGGCGGCAGGTGCTCGGCCAGGGTCAGCCAGCTGTCGCCGCTGTCCTCGCTGATCCACACGGACCCCGTGGTGGAGCCGAAGGCCAGGCGCTCGCCCGAGGCGTCGAGATCCAGGGCGTGGCGGTAGACCAGGTCATAGGCCCAGGATTGGGGCAGGCCCCGGCGCAGGGTCTCGAAGCTGCGGCCGCCATCCCGGGTCCGGTTCACCACCACCTGGCCCTCGGCGGGGATGCGGCGCTCGTCCTTGATGGCCGGCACGAACCAGGCGGTGTCGGGATCCTTGGGATGCACCACCACCGGGAAGCCGAAGACCGAAGGCTTCACGTCCACGATCTCCGTCCAGCTCATGGCGTTGTCCGTGCTGCGGAAGATGCCGTTGTGATGCTGGATCCACCAGGTGTCCGGCGCCCCGGCGCACTGCACCATGCGGTGCGGATCCTGGGATTCGGGAGCGGACACCAGCTCGGGGGGCGCGTAGTCCGCCCGCATGCCCGTCGTGTGGGCGCTCCAGGTCTGCCCCAGGTCCGAGGTGTGCCACACGCCGCCGCTGGACACGGCGACGACCACCCGGTTCCCGTCCCGGGGGTCCACGCAGATGGAGTGGATGCCCGGAGCGTCCGCGCCGCCACCGGCCCACTTCCGGCGCTCCGGCATGTGCCACAGGGCTTCCACCAGGTGCCAGGTGTCGCCGCTGTCCTCGCTCCAGAACAGGCCGCCGGGAATGGTACCCGCCCACAGCAGGCCTGGCTGCGTGGCATGCCCCGGCGCCAGGCTCCAGAAGCGGATGAGGCGCCAGGGGATCTCCCGGCCCAGGAAGTCCTTTTCCACGTGCCCTTCGGGTGGCGTGGGGTAGGTCGGCACGCCGATCTCCTGCCAGGTGGCGCCGCGGTCCCTGGAGCGGTGCAGCTTGGCGCCGAAATGGCCGTGGTCCAGGGCCGCGTACCAGGCGCCATCCCGGGGATCCGCCAGGGTGAGCGAGACGTTGTCCCCCAGGAAGGACACGGAATCCAGTTCCCAGTCGCCCTTTCCTCGGCGGCGGGCGGAGAAGAGTCCCTTGCGGGTGGACAACAACAACTGGTCGGACATCTCAGCCTCCGGAAAGGGCCTGCATGACATAGATCACGCCGGACTCGGACACCGGGTCGCTGAGGCCCCTGCGGTCCGCGATGGGAATGCCATCCACATAGACCGCCATATGGAACCTCAGGGCGCCGTGCTCGTCCAGCACATAGCTCCGGGCCTGCGGATACAGGGTAAAGGCCGCCTCCAGGCTCTCCCGCACGGTCACGCCCCGCACGGTGCAGGGTGGACAGGCCACATGGCGCTGGAGGTTGCAGGTGAACGCGACGCTGGGCATGGGGTACCAGGAAAATACCCGCCAATGTCTCCCTGACGGAACTTCCTGTCAAGACAGCCTCGTCAGATCCTGAGACCAGAAAAGCGCTGGTCGCGGAAGCCGCGGAAGAAAGCCGCAAGACCGGGAAAAAGACAGGGGCCTCGGATTTTAAAGCCCGGGCTGCATCCCGGGGGGCCCGGGGCTGCGCTTCTGGGACGCAACCCTAGCGCCCCCCGGGATCACTTCCGGCTAGCCGGAAGCCGCCATCGGCGGGCCCGTGCGACGAGGGCCACGGCCCCTTCCGCGTCTTCTGTGAAATTCCGTGTCTTCCGTGACCAGCCAAACCTTGAATAGCCTGATACGAAAAGGGACAAAAAAACGCAGGGGGTCGCCCCCCTGCGTGATCTGAAACGGAAGATAGGGCTAGATGAGTCCGAGCTCCTTCACGGCCTGGCGCTCTTCCTCGAGTTCCTTGGCGGTGGCGTCCATCTTGGCGCGGGAGAAGGCATTGATCGTCAGGCCCTTCACGATCTCCACCTGGCCGTTCTTCACGGTGACGGGGTAGCCGTAAACCAGGCCCTTGGGCACATCATAGGCGCCTTCAGAGGGGAAGGCCATGCTGGTCCAGTCGCCCTCGGGGGTGCCGAGTACCCAGCTCTTCATGTGGTCGATGGCGGCGCTGGCGGCGCTGGCGGCGCTGCTGAGACCGCGGGCCTCGATGATGGCCGCGCCGCGCTTGGCCACGGTGGGGATGTAGGTCTTCTCGTACCACTCGTGGTCATTCACCAGGTCGTAGGCGATCTTGCCATCCACTTCGGTGTGGTAGAGGTCGGGGAACTGGGTGACGCTGTGGTTGCCCCAGATGGTCATCTTCTTGATGGAAGTGACGGGCTTGCCGGTCTTCTCGGCCAGCTGCGAGATGGCGCGGTTGTGGTCCAGGCGCACCATGGCGTGGAACTGGGAGGGCTTGAGCTTGGGGGCGTTGGACAGCGCGATGAGGGCATTGGTGTTGGCTGGGTTGCCCACCACGAGCACCTTGACGTTGCGGCTGGCCACTTCACTGAGGGCATGGCCCTGGGGCTTGAAGATGCCGCCGTTGGCGCTCAGCAGGTCGCTGCGCTCCATGCCGGCCTTGCGCGGCAGGGCGCCCACCAGCAGGGCGAAATCCACGTCCTTGAAGGCCACCATGGGATCGTCGGAGGTGACCACGCCCGCCAGCAGCGGGAAGGCACAGTCCTTGAGCTCCATGACAACGCCATTCAGCGCCTTCAGGGCCGGGGTGATCTCCAGCAGCTGGAGGATCACGGGCTGGTCGTTGCCAAGCATTGCGCCGCTGGCAATGCGGAAAAGAATGCTGTATCCGATCTGACCGGCTGCGCCGGTGACGGCCACACGAACGGGGGGCTTCATGCTGGATCCTCCTGGGAGATTGGGCCCCATTCTATACCGCGGTTCAGCCTAGGAAACCAGCGGGTAGGGAATCGTGATCTTTGCCCGGGGTTTCCGGCCCAGTGGAACCTTTTGGCGCCTCGGTTCAGCTTTCCAGGTCCTTCACCAGCTGGTCGCCCCCCAGCTGGCGCATCTGGTTGAGGATCCAGGCCTGCCGCCCGCGGATATAGTCACTGGGGGCATCCGCGTGGAACCGGTGCGGGTTCGGCAGCACCGCCGCCAGCAGCGCCGCCTCAGAGGGGGTGAGACGCTTGGCCGGCTTGCCGAAGAAGGTGCGGGCCGCAGCCTCGGCGCCATAGACGCCATCCCCGAATTCCACGATGTTCAGGTAGACCTCCAGGATCCGCTTCTTGGACCAGCCCGCCTCGATGAGCAGGGTGAACCAGGCCTCCAGCCCCTTCCGCGTCCAGGACCGGCTGCTCCACAGGAAGAGGTTCTTGGCCGTCTGCTGGGACACTGTGGAGGCGCCCCGCTTCCGGCGGCTGTGCTCGTTGTGCTGGACGGCCTTTTCGATGGCCTGCCAGTCGAACCCGAAATGTTCGGTGAAGTTCTGATCCTCCGCCGCGATCACGGCCACGCCCAGGCTGGGCGAGATGTCCTCCAGCGGCACCCAGGTGTGACGAGACTTGTAGGGCTTGTCGCTGGACCAGGACTCGATGCGCCGCTGCACCATCAGCCCCGACGTCGGCACCGGCACGAACCGGAAGACCGCCACCAGAAGGATATTCAGCACCAGGAAAAGGCCCACGACCCAGCCGAGGAAGATCAGAATCCGACGCATCCAGCTTCGTTTCTTCACCATGCCTTCACCAGGATGAGGTGCACCAGCACGGTGCCATACAGGTCCATGTCCTCGCGTCCCAATTCGACGAACCCCCATCTTCGGTAGAAGGCGCGGCCTCTGGGGTTATCCTCCCACACCTTCAGCCACAGGCCCCGCGCACCGGCGGCCTGCGCCGCATCCACGCAGGCCTGCATCAAGGCCTGGCCGACGCCACGCCCGTGATGGGTTTGCCGGACATAGAGCCGGCCCAGTTCCCAATCCGGCCTTCCTTCCACTCCCTGGACCGGGCACGGGGCAGGCTGGGCCTGGGCGTAGCCCACGAGCCGTCCACCTTCCTCGGCCACCCGGAGCCAGCCCTCCGGGTCGTCCTGCAGGGCCTCGAACTTCGCTTGCGTGAAGCGTCCGATGAGCAGCAGTTCGAGGGCTGGACCCACCAGGGCATGGGCGAAGGCTTCGCGGAAGGTCTCCTCCGCGAGGTCCCGCAATTGCGGGATCTCTGCGGCCAGAAGGGGTCGGATCACCAGGTCGGTCATGGGTCCAGTCTGCCAGCGCGGATCCCGCTTGTGGGGCGCCTCTGCGGATGCTAGGCTGGCGCATTCATTGAAACGAGTCCCCATGTTCCGCCGGTCCTGCTCCATTTCGATTATTCGCATCCCCGGCGGGGGCTAGGACAGGTTCCACACCTTGATTCTTTGCCGCCCCCCCACCTCAGGTCGGGGGGTTTTTCGTGCTGCCCTTCCGGAGTTCCCATGTCTCAGCCGACCATCCCCGAATCCCGCGACCTCCTGGACCGCATCCTCACGGCCCTGGTCTACGACGTGGCCATTGAATCCCCCCTGGAACCCGCGAAGCTGCTCACGGCCCGGTTGGGATCGCCGGTCTGGTTCAAGCGGGAGGACCTGCAGCCGGTGTTCTCCTTCAAGCTGCGGGGCGCCTACAACAAGATCGCCCACCTGGATGAAGCCACCCGGAGTCGCGGCGTCGTCGCCGCCTCGGCGGGGAACCACGCCCAGGGCGTGGCCCTTGCCGCCCAGCGCCTGGGCTGCCGGGCCACCATCGTCATGCCCGTGACCACGCCCCAGATCAAGGTGGACGCCGTGCGGGCCTTGGGCGCCGAGGTGGTGCTGCACGGCGATACCTTCGAAGGGGCCTTCGCCCATTCCCAGGACCTGCAGGCCGCGAGCGGCGCCACCTACATCCACCCCTACGACGACCTCGATGTCATCGCGGGCCAGGGCACCATCGGCATGGAGCTGCTCCGCCAGATGCCCCGGGGCATGGAGGCGGTATTCGTCCCCGTGGGCGGCGGAGGCCTCATCGCGGGCATCGCCGCCTACCTGAAGCGCCTCCAGCCCGGCCTCCGTGTGATCGGCGTAGAGCCCGCGGACGCGGACGCCCTGTACCGTTCCCTGGCGGCGGGGCATCGCGTGAAGCTGGACCAGGTGGGCCTCTTCGCCGACGGCGTGGCCGTCAGCCAGGTGGGCGAGAAAACCTTCGAACTCTGTCGGCAGTTCGTGGACGAAGTGGTGCTGGTGAGCACAGACGAGATCTGCGCGGCCATCAAGGACGTGTTCCAGGAGAACCGCTCCATCCTCGAGCCCGCCGGGGCCCTCGCGGTGGCGGGCCTCAAGGCCTGGTCCGAGCGGAACCCGGACCGAGCCGCCCCCGGCGCCCTCGTGGCGATCCTGTCCGGCGCCAACACCAACTTCGACCGGCTGCGCTTCGTGGCAGAGCGGGCGGAGCTGGGCGAGCAGCGCGAAGCCATCCTGGCGGTGACCATCCCGGAGCGGCCCGGCAGCTTCCGGGCCTTCTGCGAACGCATCGGCAAGCGCTCCATCACTGAGTTCAACTACCGCTATGCGGACCCAAGCCGGGCGCACATCTTCGTGGGCATGCAAGTGGCCGACCGCGCCGAGACCCGGCAGCTCCTGGACCACCTCCGTGCCGACGGTCTGGAGGCTGAGGACCTCAGCGACAACGAGATGGCCAAGCTTCACATCCGGCATCTGGTGGGCGGCCGGGCCCCCTCCGTCACCAATGAGCGGGTCCTCCGCTTCGAATTCCCCGAGCGCCCCGGCGCCCTGCTCCGCTTCCTGGACCGCATGAACGCGGGCTGGAACATCTCGCTCTTCCACTACCGCAATCACGGCGCGGACTACGGCCGGGTGCTCGTGGGCATCCAGGTGCCGCCGGAGGACCACGCCGAGTTCCAGGCTTTCCTCGATCAGCTGGGTTACGCCTGGGTGGACGAAGGCGCCAATCCCGCCTATCGGTTGTTCCTGGCCTGACCTCGACAGCCTTCCCCACCTGGGGCATCCTCCCAGGCGGAGGGCGGCATGAGCGAACAGCTGTCTGGTCCGGAACTGGTGGCTCTGGTGCAGCGCGTGTTCCAGCCCCAACCCGGTGAAGGCGCGCTGGCGATCCTGGTGGATCTGCCGGACGCCAAGGTGCCCGATGACACCCCCTGGGCCGCCCGCCGCGCCATCGCCGAGACCTGGGCCAAGGAGCTCACCGCGCACCGCGCCGAGCTGGGCCTCGACACGCACCTGGTGGTCTATCCCAATGTCCACACCAACAACGGTGACCTGCCGGAGCGGGCCTGGGTCCATTCGGGTGGCCACCTGCCCTCCACTGATTCCCTGGATCCCGCGGCGTCCATCGCCTTCGCCGACCTCTACGCCACGCATCCCATCCTCATCGCGCTGACGAAATTCTCGGCCACGGCGCCGCTGAAGCTGGCGGCGAAGCAGCATCCCATCCGCGCCGCCACCATGCCGGGCTTCCGGGCGGACATGATCCCCGCCCTGCGCCTGGACTACGCGGAGGTGAACCGCCGCGTGAATCTCCTGAAGGAACTGCTGGACCGGGCCGAGGGCGCGGACTTGCGCTTCGATACGCCGAGCGGCCCCTGCGACCTGCACCTCGACCTGCGCCACCGCACGGGCCATGCCTCGGGCGGCCTGCTCCCCAAGCCCGGCGTGGCGGGCAACCTGCCCTCGGGCGAGGCCTACATCGTGCCCTACGAGGGCGAGCTGACCGGCGATCCCAGTCGCAGCAGCGGCGTCATGCCCGTGCAGTTCGGCGCCGAGATCGTGCGCTACCGCATCGAAGGGAACAAGGCGCTGGAAGTGATCAGCGAGGGTCCCAAGTCTCGTGAGGAGGCCGCCCTGCTGGCCAGGGAACCAGCCTACGGCAATCTCGCCGAGCTGGGCCTGGGAGTGCTGGCGGCCTTCGGCATCAAGCCCATCGGCGAGATCCTCCTGGACGAGAAGCTGGGTCTGCACCTCGCCTTCGGCCGCAGTGACCACTTCGGCGGCCAGATGGGCCCCGCCCAGTTCTCCGGCCCCGAGGCGGTCATCCACATCGATCGGGTCTATGCCCCCGAGACCCAGCCCGACGTGAAGGTCCTGGCTGTGGACCTGGCCATGGCCGATGGCAGCATGGTGGCGCTCATTCGAGATGGGGAGTACGCGGTGGGGTTCTGAGACCCGGCTAACCCTCGAACCCCAGTTGTCTACTCGGTTTGTGGTCGATCAGGAATCAGAACAACCGCCCCACCAGGGTCGCCAAGGCAGTTTCCGTGCGCAGGATGCGGGGGCCCAGATCCAGGGGGCGCAGACCTGCCTTCAAGAGACTCTGCACTTCGGCCTCGATCCAGCCGCCCTCGGGACCGATGGCCAGCGTGATGGGCGCCACCAGCACCTTCGGGGCGGTCTCGCAGGTCCCGGGATGGGCCATGAGGCCCGTTCCGCCGCCGAGCAAATCCGGCAACTCGTCTTCCACGAAGGGCCGGAAAAACCGCACCAGCCGCAACTCCGGCAACACGGTGTCCTTCGCCTGCTCCAGGCCGAGGATCATCTGCTTGCGCAACTTTTCGGGGTTCATCTTCGGGCTGGCCCAGTAGGCCTTTTCCACTTTCCAGGCATTCAGCAGCACGATGCGGGCGGCGCCCAGGCTCGAGGCCGCCGCCACCACGCGATTCAGCACCTTGGGCCGGGGCACGGCGATCAGCAGCGTCAGCGGCAGTTTGGGCGGCGGTTCCTGATCTAGGGTCAGGGCCAGTTCCAGGGCCTCGTCATCCAGGCGCAGCACCCTGCCCCGGCCCATCTTCCGGCCCAGCAAGCCCACCGCCAGGTCATCCCCGACACCCGCCCGGTGCACCTCGCGAACATGCTGGAGGCGACGGCCCGTGAGACGGGCACGGTCGGAGGAAATCAGATCCTCGGGCAGGAGCAGGACCAGGTTCACGGGCCTACTTCCGCGGTGCCTTGGGCTTCCCCGCGGCTTTCGGTTTCGCCTTCGCGTTGGGTCCCGGCTTGGCCTTGGGCTTGGCCTTCATCGCCACCGCGATGGATTTGGCCATCCAGGGGGCCAACAGCTCCGGATCCTCCAGAACCTCGGCCGGCAGCTCGTAGTACTGCATGGGTTTGTCGGGATCGCCAAAAGGCAGGAAGGGGCCCATGTCCGCCGCCACGAAATCAGGGCGGTTGCTGTCATCCACCTTGAAGTACAGCGTGTCCTGGGCCACCAGGGCGAAGGCGCGGCCCTCGGCGAAGAAGCAAAGACCACCGAACATGGGACGGGAGGTCACGGGCCGGATCTGTCCCAGCTGTTCGAGGAGGTATGTGCGGAAGCTCACAGAGACGGCCATGGGGGAATGCTACTCTCCCCAGGAGCCGGACAACCCCGGCGACTTTTCACAGGTACTGCCATGCGGATCAACACCCTTGATGACCTGCTCCGCGCCGTGATAGACCGCCCTCGCAAGTGCCTGGTGGTGGCCTGGGCCAACGACGCCCATACGCTGGAGGCCGTGAACGCCGCCGTGGAGTCAGGGGTGGTGGAAGCCATCCTCGTGGGCGACGAGCCGGTGATGGCGAGGGTCTGTCAGGAGTTGGGGCTGCCGAAGGAACGCTTCCGCATGGTCCACGCCACCACGGACGCCGAAGCCGCTACCGTAGCCGTGGCCCTGGTCCGTTCCGGCGAGGGCGATCTGCTCATGAAGGGCCTGCTCAGCACGGATAAGTACATGCGGGCCATCCTGAACAAGGAGCAGGGCCTCCTGGATCCCGGTGCCATCCTCAGCCACGTGACCGTCATGGCACATCCGGGCTACCCCAAGCTCCTCATCGCCGGCGATGTGGCCGTGATCCCCGAGCCCGACTTCAGGGAAAAACTGGCCATCCTCGGTTACCTGGTGGAGACGGCCCGGGCCCTGGGCATTGAGCAGGCCAAGGTCGCCGTGCTGGCGGCCTCGGAGCTGGTGATGCCCAAGATGAGAGCCAGTGCGGAAGCCGCTCTGCTATCGAAGATGGCCGATCGAGGTCAGATCCAGGGCGCCTTCGTGGACGGGCCCATGGCCCTCGACGTCGCCATCGACCCCGAATCCGCCCGCATCAAGGGCATCGGGGGTCCCGTCGCCGGGGACGCGGACTGCCTGCTCTTCCCATTCCTCGAGGCGGGCAACGTGTTCTACAAGATGGGCACCAAGCTCGGCGGCGCCGAGGTGGCCGCCATCGTCGCCGGGGCCAGGGTCCCCTGCGTCCTCAGCAGCCGCGGCGACAGCGCCAGGACCAAGCTCAGCTCCATCGCCCTGGCGGCCCTGCTGGCCTAGTGAACCCTTAATTGAATCAGGCTCACCGGGCCATCACCCAGGGCACGGTGATCAGGAAGAAGGCCGCCATGTACACCACGCCGAAGATCGTTCCCAGCTTCCAGTAGATCGGTCCAGGCAGGAACCCCGAACCGAAGTACACCGGGCTGGGCCCCGTGCCGTAGGGGGTGATCACGCCCATGATGCCCAGCTGCAGACAGAGCAGCAGGGCCATCCTGTCCACGGGCATTCCCGGTATGGCGGCCCCCACCGCCAGGAGCACCGGGAGGACCGCGGTGACATGAGCTGTGACGCTGGCGAATAGGTAGTGCAGCAGGAAATTCATCAGCAGCAGGATCACCAGGGCCTTGAGAACGGAAAGCCCACCGAGATGCGAACCCACGGTGGTGGCGAACCAGGGGATGAAGCCCACCCGGGAAAGGCCGTCGGCCAGCGCCACCAAGGTCGCGAACCAGGCGTAGGTGTTCCACGCGTCCTTGTTCTGCATCATCTCGGCCCAGGTGATCACCCGGGTCATCAGCATCATTCCGATGACCAGCAAGGCGACGGTCGTGGGGCTGATGAAGGCGTCGCCGAAGATCCAGAGTGCGAGGGCGCCGGCCACATAGGCCAGGAGGAGGATCTCCTTCATGGTCAGCTTACCCATCTTGGCCAATTCCCCCGTCGCCCACTGGGGAATCTCGGGGCCGCTCTTCACCGAGGGTCGTTCCAGCCAGTAGGTCAGCAACGGCACCGCGGCCAGGAGCAGGACGCAGGCCGGCAGGGCGGCAAACAGCCATTTGAGCCACTGGAGATCCACATGGACCGTCTTCCGCACCAGTTCCACCGCGAGCACGTTGGGGGCAAGGGCGGTCATGAAGAGGGTGCTGGTCACACAGGTGGTGGAGATCGCCACCCACATGAGGTAGGTGCCAATCCGGTGCATGGAAGGATCGTTGGGCTTCGAATCGTACAGGGGCGGCAGGTGGCTGATGACCGGGAAGATGGTACCCGCGCTGCGAGCGGTGTTGGAGGGCGTGAAGGGGGCGAGGAGCAGGTCCGCCCCCAGGACCGCATACCCCAGGTTGAGGGTGCTGCGGCCCATGCGCTTCACCAAGGCGAGGGCGATGCGCCGGCCCAGACCGGTCTTCTCGTAGGCCATTGCGAACATGAAGGCCCCGAAGATGAGCCAGACCGTGGGGTTGGAAAATCCGGAAAGGGCCCAGGCCAGGGCCGCATTGGGAACGCTGAAGCCAGGCTTGGCCAGCTGCTCTGGGCTGAACAGGACGTACCTCGCCAGGATCACAGCCACCGTGAGGCCCAGGAGGCCGACGGCGCCTCCAGGCAGGGGCTCCAGAACCAGGGCCACGACCACTGCCGCGAACAGGGCGAAGTAGTGCCACGCATAAGGGGCGAGACCTGCTGGCGCCGGAAGCAGTGCGATGCAGATGCCGATCAGAGGTGGAAGCAGTGCTTTCCATGCTTTCATTTCGACCTCCAAGAATCACAGGCATTCTAGGCATTTGAAGGTATTGGCATGTATCTTTATTTTTGTTTTTTTCAAAATATTTAGCTCACACAAAACAAATACACTTTTTAAACCCTTATAACATTCTAAACATCATAATTTACCGCAATATCACGTAAATAAAGGCCTATAAGGTAATTAATAATATTATCGATTTTATACCATCAAAAAGTTATATCCCTTCATCGAATCGCCTTCAGGGGCATCCCAATCATTCCTTGGCATAAGTATATTATTCGCCAATGTTTGCATGGCGTTTTCAGTAAAAAATCCAATGGCATTACCCTTGCTCTGTGGGTCCCGTCCCCGCTGAGGCAGGGCCAGGAACAAGGATGTCGGGAAGGTTGGAGCCCCCCCTGAACCCCGGGCCAAGTCCCTGAACGAGGCTTGCTCTGAAATCAGTCCAGATAATCAACCCGCCACAAGGAGAAGCAGACATGAATACCACCAGACTCATTTCGAAACCCTGGGCAACCACCTCCCTGGCCTGTGTCCTTGCTCTCGCCTCGGCGAGCCCGGTCTTGGCCCAGTCCACACGCAAGGAACACGATTCGCTCGGAGACCGACAGATTCCCGTCGCAGCCTACTGGGGCGCCCAGACGTCCAGGGCCGTGGAGAACTTCCCCTTCAATACCCAGAAGCTCGACCATTTCCCGACCTTCATCGCGGCCTACGCCTACGTGAAGAAGGCTGCCGCCCAGGCCAACTACGAACTGGGCATTCTCTCCAAAGAGAAGTTGGATGCCATCAGCCAAGCCTGCGATGAACTCATTGCCGGCAAGCTGCAGGACCAGTTTCCCGAGGACATGATCCAGGCCGGCGCAGGCACCTCCACCAACATGAACTTCAACGAGGTCATCGCCAATCGCGGTCTGGAGATCATGGGCAAGCACAAGGGCGAATACGCCTTCCTGCATCCCAATGACGATGTCAATCTCTCCCAGTCCACCAACGACAACTATCCCACCTCGGCCAAGGTGGCCGTGGTCATGGAGATCGACCAGGCCCTCAAGAACCTTAAGAATCTCAAGGCTGCCCTCGAAACCAAGGGCACCGAGTTCAAGGATGTCATCAAGATGGGCCGCACGGAGATGCAGGACGCCGTGCCCGTGACCCTGGGCCAGGAATTCTACGGCTTCGCCGACAACATCAACGAAGCCATCGAACAGCTCCAGGATGCCCAGACCTCCTTCATGAAGGTCAATCTGGGTGGCACCGCCATCGGCACCGGGCTCAACAGCCCCCCGAAGTACAGTGCCCTGTCCATCCAGAAGCTCGCGAAACTGACTGGCTTCCCCTTCGTGCCCAACCACGATCTGGTTGGCGCCTCCTCGGACTGTGCGAGCTACGTCCGGATGTCCGGGGCCATGAAGCGCGCGGGTCTGGCCATGTCGAAAATCGCCAATGACCTGCGCCTGATGTCCTCCGGCCCCAGGACCGGCTTCTTCGAGATCACCCTGCCGGCCACGCAGCCTGGATCCTCCATCATGCCTGGCAAGGTGAACCCGGTGATCTGCGAGGTCACATCCAGCGTCGCCTACCAACTCTGCGGATACGACACCACGGTGACCATGGCCGCCGAATTGAGCAGCCTCGAACTCAACCCGGTGGAGTGCATCATCGTCTACGACGAACTCGTCGGCGCCGATCTGCTGGGCAAGGTGGCCGATGTCTTCACCAACAAGTGCGTGGTGGGTATCAAGGCCAACACTGAGCGATGCCGCACCATGGTCAAGGGCAGCATCGGCCTAGTCACCGCCCTGAACCCCGTGCTCGGCTACGAGCGGTCAGCCTCCATCGCCAAGGAATCCCTGGCCACCGGCCGGCCGGTGTACGACCTGGTGCTTGAGAAGGGCTGGATGACGAAAGAACAACTCGACGACATGCTCAAGCCCGAGAACATGACCCAACCCAGGGATTGGCCCAAGAAATAGACCCTGCCCCGCACCCTGAAGATTCGATGCGGAGGGGATGGCCCTGCGGGGCCTCCCCTCCGCATCGTTAGATAAAGTCCTCCCCATTAAGGACAATAAAGTAAACTACGCCAGCTCCTGCAATCATGACCCTTCCCAGGTCCGTCATTCCAGGAGCGCGGCCCTTCTTGTCGGCTCGAGGACCATGCGATATCCCCTCCTGATCCTGTTATGCGGCCTGTTTGCATTTCAGATGCCCGCCCTCGGCGAGGCCGACCAAATGACCAGGCCCAGGGCTGTCATCGTCGTTGGCGGCGATCAGAACTATCCACCTTTTGAGTTCCTCGACAAATCCGGCAAACCGGCTGGCTTCAACGTTGAGATCACCCAAGCCATCGCCGAGGTGATGGACCTGCCGGTGGACATCAGGCTTGGCGACTGGAACGACATGCGCCACCTGCTGGAGAGCGGCTCGATCGATGTCCTGGAAGGGATCTCCATCTCCAGTGAGCGGTACAGGATCTTCGATTTTTCGGCCCCGCATTGCCTCGTACGCCAGTCGATTTTCGCCCGCAGGGGATCCCCCCCGATCGCGTCGCTGGCGGACCTGGCCGGCAAGGAAGTGGTGGTGCAGAAGGGCGGGATCATGCAGGATCGCCTGACGGAAAGCGGCATCGGGGCGAAACTCATCCTGGTGGATACGCACGCGGCTGCCCTGCGCATGCTGGCGTCCGGACAATCGGAATACGCCCTGGTCAACACCTTGACGGGCATGTATTTCGGACTCGAGCGAGGCTTGACCAACATCGTACCCGTCAGCCAGCCGGTTGCGGAAATTCCCTACGGGTTTGCGGTGAAGAAGGGGAACAAGCACTTGCTCGCCGAATTCGACCAGGGTCTTGAAATCCTGAAAAACACGGGCCGCTACCAGCTGATTCATGACAAATGGCTGGGCATCCTCGAATCCCACCCAAGTCCATGGCGGAGGATCGTCAAATATGGAGCCATGATATTGCTGCCGCTGCTTGCCATCCTCGGAAGCATCGTGGCCTGGTCGTGGTCCTTGAGGAAGAAGATCGAGGCATACATCCAGGATTCCCAGATCCGCCAGCAGGAGCTGATCCAGGCAGGAAAGATGGCGTCTCTCGGGATTCTCGTTTCAGGGGTCGCGCACGAGATCAACAACCCGACGGGATTGATACTCTTCAACCTTCCTATCCTCCGCGGCGCCTACCGGGTCGCCGAAGCCGACCTTGAAGCGCGCTTCGAGGAGAAGGGCGATTTCTTGATCGGTGGCCTCAGATATTCGGAACTCCGGGAGGAAATACCCCGCATGTTCGATGAGATGCAGGGCGGCGCCAAACGCATCAAGCGGATCGTCGAGGACCTGAAGGATTTCGCGCGCAAGGATACGTCCAGTCTCGACGAGACGGTCGACATCAACACGGTGGTTCAGACCACGGTCCGGCTCCTGGATAACTCGATCAGGAAATCCACCGCCCACTTCCATGCCAGCTACATGGAGAACCTCCCGCCGGTCCGCGGCAACTCCCAGAGAATCGAGCAGGTCACCGTGAACCTCATTCTGAATGCCTGCCAGGCTTTGGACGGTCTTGAACAAGGCATCCACCTCTCGACCTCCTTCGACCGTGAACTGAATGTGGTCACGCTTATGATCAAGGATGAAGGCGTGGGAATTCCCCCGGAAAACCTGGCACATGTGACCGATCCATTTTTCACCACGAAACGCGAAGTCGGAGGCACAGGTCTGGGGCTTTCCGTCTCCGCCGGAATCGTCAAGGACCATCATGGGAAGCTTGAATTCAGGTCTACGCTCGGGGAAGGGACAACTGCCATCCTGACTCTGCCCGCCATGGAAGGAGGATGAACCGATGCCAGAATCCTACTATCCATCCTATTCCGTGCTTCTCGTCGACGATGAAGAAGCCTGGCTCCGAAGCCTCAGCATGACCCTTTCGATGATGGCGGGCATCAACAACACCATCCGATGCTCGGACAGCAGGCAGGTGATGGATCTGCTCGCCACCAACAATGTCGGACTGGTTCTTCTGGATCTGAATATGCCCCACATCTCGGGGCAGGCCCTGCTTTCCCAGCTGCTGGAGAAGTATCCTGAGATCCCGGTGATCATCATCAGTGGCCTGAACCAGGTGGCGACCGCCGTGGAATGCATGAAACGGGGAGCTTTCGATTTCTTCGTGAAGACGGTCGAGCAGGAGCGTCTGATCCAGGGCGTCCAGCGGGCCCTCAAGATGATCGATCTGCAGCGGGAGAACTGGGAGTTCTGTTCCCGGGTGCTGGATGACAGGCTCGCCCATCCGGAGGCCTTCGCCGACATCATCACCCAGAACAAGGCGATGCGGGCCATCTTCCGGTACATCGAGGCGATCGCAGGTAGCAGCCAGCCTGTGCTGATCACAGGCGAGTCCGGTGTGGGCAAAGAACTGCTCGCTGTGGCCATCCACCGGCTGAGCGGACGGAAAGGCAAAATGGTCTCGTTGAATGTGGCCGGTCTCGATGACAATGTGTTCAGCGATACCCTGTTCGGCCACGTCAGGGGCGCTTTCACGGGGGCGGATGCCCTCCGGCGCGGCTTGATCGAGGATTCTGCCGATGGCACCTTGTTCCTGGATGAGATCGGCGATCTTTCCACGGCCTCGCAGATCAAGCTGCTGCGGCTGCTCCAGGAAGGCGAGTACTTCGCCCTGGGCAGTGATGCTCCGAAGCGATTGAGATCGCGGGTCCTGTTCGCCACTCACCACGACCTGTCCGCCAAGCAGGCCGCTGGACAATTCCGGAAGGATCTCTACTACAGGCTATGCGTGCACCACCTGAATGTGCCGCCCTTGAAGGATCGGGCGGATGACATCCCCCTGCTGGTGGACTACTTTCTCGATCAGGTGGCCAGGGAACTCGGCAAGAAGAAACCCACTGTCTCAAAAGAGCTGTATGTACTGCTCGCCAACCACACATTCCCGGGCAATGTCCGCGAGTTGAAATCCATGGTCTACGACGCCCTGAGCGTCCACCAGTCGAGGATGCTGTCCATGGACTCCTTCAAGCGGGCCATTGACAGCCACAGCGGCCCCCAGGCCGCTCCGGGTGAAACGAAGGGATCCGAACAGAGCCTTTTCGTCGCTTCGGAGCCATTGCCCAGCTTGCACGATCTCTCTGACCTGGTCATCACGGAGGCCATGCGCCGGGCACAGGGAAACCAATCGGTAGCTGCCCGTCTCATAGGCATTTCCCAACCTGCCCTGAGCAAACGCCTCAAGAAGAATCATCCCGGTCAAGGCTAGGGTCTGTGTTCAAGATGGGCCTTCCAATGGGTCCGCTATTCGTCCGCGCAGCCGAGCTCGGGCTCGGGTGCGATGGCCTAGGATCCATTTTTCAACCCGTATAACATCGAAACCCCAGGTCTCCCCCTGATTGAAATGTAAATGATGTTTTCAAATAACTTTAAAAAAATCAGCACAACGAATCGCCGAAAGGTTATGACCCTTTACATCATCAATAAGATATACATTTTTATTTTATTAATGTCTATTTATTGATATTAATACTTTTAAAATAGACTTATCACAAGCTTTAAACAATGGCATTGCGGTTGCTGCCTTGGGCTGCCCCACGCCCGACACTGGGTCAGAACCAACGAATGACCAATCCCGGAGTTCCGCTGCCAAGCAACAAGTCAGGCCCATGGCAAGGCCTGGCCCGGAGCATTCCCGACCCGTCAACCCACCACAAGGAGAACCGCCTATGAAACTCGCCCGTCTCATTTCGAAACCCTTGGTGACCGCCCTGGTCTGCGCCCTGGTGGTCGGCTCGGTCAGTCCCGTCTTCGCCCAGGCCACGGCCACCACAGCCACCACCGCCCCCACCAAAATGGCCAACATCGTCATCGTAGCCACCGGCGGCACCATTGCCGGCACCGGGGCTACCAGCACCACCACCGTAGGCTATACCGCCGCCAAAGTCGGCGTCGAACGGCTGATCGAAGCCGTGCCCGAGCTGAAGAAAGTAGCCAATGTCCGTGGTGAGCAGGTCTTCCAGGTCGCCAGCGAGAACATGACCGATGAGCTATGGCTGAAACTCGGCAAGCGCGTCAACCAGTTGTTGGCCCAGAGCGACGTGGACGGCATCGTGATCACCCACGGGACCGACACACTCGAAGAGACCGCCTATTTCCTCGACTTGGTCGTGAAGAGTTCTAAGCCGGTGGTCCTGGTGGGTGCGATGCGTCCCTCGACCGCCATTTCGGCGGATGGCCCGATCAACCTCTACAACGCCACCATCCTGGCCGCCAGCCCGGCGGCCGTGGGTAAGGGCGTGATGGTGGCTCTGAACGACCAGATCAACGCCGGACGCGACGTCACCAAGCTCAACACCTCCACCATCGATACCTTCCGCACTCCGGACCTGGGATTCCTGGGCTATCTCCAGGACAACAAGGCCCATTTCTACCGGGCGCCGATCCGGAAGCACACGGTAGCGACCGAATTCGACATCAGCAACCTCGACGTCCTGCCTAAGGTTGATATTGTCTACGGCTATTCCAATGCGACCCGTGTGCCCGTCGACGCCTTCGTCGCGGCTGGTGCCAAGGGCATCATCCATGCCGGTGTTGGCGATGGCAGCGTGCACAAGAACGTCATGCCTGCACTGACCGATGCACGCAAGCAGGGCGTGATCATCGTGCGCAGCTCCCGGGTCGGCAGCGGCATCATCGCGCGCAATGGCGAGGCCAACGACGATGAACTGGACTTCGTCGTCTCCGACTCGCTCAACCCCCAGAAGGCCCGCATCCTGCTGATGCTGGGGCTCACCAAGACGAACGACACCAAGGAACTCCAGCGGATGTTCCGCACTTATTGATCAAGCAGTTGGGCGCACGGCCCCCCGCCTTCTGGGCGGAGGGCCGTCCTCATGGAGAATGAGGTGGGCCTAGGCATTTCGTATTCACCAGCCAAGCCAAGCTCCGGGCCGATCAGGCCTAATCCTTGATGAGGCTGGCCTCCGTGAAGGCCACCAGGATGTGGGTGGTGCTTTCTCCGACCCGGGCGGTGAGGTCCAGATCCGAAGGCAGCACCAGCCCCTGGATGGGCTGGTTCTTGATCAGGACCTTCACATGGATCTTCGCTCCTCCGGACTTGTCCAGGTAGTCGGCTTCGTAGCTGGCGAGGACGAGGCCTCCGGATTGCCGGTCGAAGACCGGGTAGATGACGGAATCGAACACGGGGCTGTTCACCTTCATCTCGGAGACGGCGTAGGTGCGGTCCATCAGGATGTCCACCTTGATGTTCTCCTCCTCCACTCAACGGACCCGGTACTTGTCGCCGGATTCCTCGAGGTTCAGGGCCTTGCCCGGGCTGCAGAACGGGGTCTGGAGCATGAAGGGGTGCTAGGTCTGGAAGAGGCCCGTGAGCATCTGGTCCATGCCGTCGCAGACCTGGTTCATGCCGGCCTTGGTCTGCTCATTAGGGGTTTCGACACTATTGTGCGAGACCTTGGCCGCGCCCTTGGCATCCACCACCACATCGAAGCGCACCTTCGAGAAGAGCGCCATCGCGGAGTCGAAGGCAGCAGGGTTGGTCTTCGCCAAGTCCCCGAGCAGGTAGGCCCAATCCGGATTGGCCAGGAAGCGATACCGCTTGAATCACCTTGACGAGAGGTTGTAGTAGGCCGAGTGAGCCTGGCCCAGGATGACCTTGGGATCCAGGTTCACGGCGGAGGCCTGTTGCGCCCCCAGGGTCGGCGGCAGGGTCATCGCGCCAAGGCTGGCGATGAGGATGGGCAGGATCTGGGCAAAGCGTCGGTACCGGCTCAAGGGCCCCCCCGGAACATGGGTCGTGGAACGAAATAGGCCCAGTCTAGGCGAATCGGCGGTTTGAGCCATGAAATCCCGATGCCTCCCCCCTCAGGCTGGCGGATAGTCCTTGGCTGCCTCTCGGCCCGAGAGCACGCGCAGGGCGCCCTTGGCGAGGGCGGCCATCTCGTTTTCGCCGGGATAGACCTGGACCGGGCAGCCCAGGGCCGCCGTGAGGCGGCGCAGTTCGCCCACGAGCCTGGCGGAACGGGCCATGCCGCCAGTGAGCAGGATGGCGTCAATCGGTTCGCCCTCGAAGGCGGGAACCAGGGCCGCGATGGCCTTGGCGATCTGGTAGGTCAGGGCCTCGAAGACCAGCTTGGCCTCGGCGTCCCCGCCCTCCACGCGGCGCTCCACCTCGCGCAGGTCCGAAGTGCCCAGGAGATCGATTAGGCCGCCCCGGCCCTTGTTCAGGAGCTTCAGTTCGGCCTTGGTGTACTTGCCGGAGAAGCAGAGGTCGATGAGCTGGCCCGGCGGCAGGCTTCCCGAGCGCTGGGGCGAGAATGGCCCTTCGCCATCCAGGCCGTTGTTCACGTCGATGTAGCGACCCTTGCGGTGGGCGCCCACGGTGATGCCACCGCCCATGTGGGCCACGATGACATTGATGCGTTCGTAGAAGGTCTCGTATTCTTCCGCGTAACGGCGAGCCGTGGCGATCTGGTTCAGGGCATGGCTGATCACGCGACGGGGCAGTTCCTTCAGGCCCGTGACCTTCACCTTGGGATCGGCCTCGTCCACCACCACGGGATCCACGATGTAGGCGGGCTTGCCCGTGCCCGCCACCAGTTCTGAGGCGATCAGGGCGCCCAGGCTCGAGGCATGCTCGCCGCGGGTGCCGCCCTTCAGATCCTCCAGCATGGCGGTGTCCACCTTCCACGTGCCGTGGGGGATGGGCCGCAGCAGGCCTCCTCGGCCGGCCACGGCATCGAAGTCGGAAAGCGAATAACCGTGGTCCCCCAGGAAGCCCAGCACGGCCTCCTTGCGGAAGGCGAACTGCTCGGTGATGGGCCGGCCGTCGAAGGCCTTCAGCGCCTCGACGGGATGCTGGATCTCCTCGGTGAAGCGCTCCTCGTCCCCCTCGAAGATGGAGGTCCTTGTGGACGTCGATCCGGGGTTCAACACCAGCACCCGGTGGCGGCGGAAGAAAGTGTCCCGGGGCGTGCGCTGCCACTGGCCGTAGTGGTGCAGGCGTATGACAGAGGCCTTCACGGCCAGCCGGATGTCCTCGGGCGTGCAGTCCATGGGCAGGTCCACAGCCTGGAACAGGAATCCGAACATCACCGGGAACTTCCGGGCGCCGGGGAAGCGCGTGGCGTAGAGGTTGTAGAGCAGGTTCCCCATGTCCAGGTTGGGGCAGACGATCACGTTGGGGGCCCCTTCCCAGGGCAGGCCTTCCGCGTGATACAGATCCGCGGAGCGACGCGACAACGCCACGTTGACCTTCACCTCCCCGCGGATGCGGATGCTGCGGTAGCGCTCGGCGTGCTGGATGCGCTCCGCCAGAATCTCAGGCACCAGGTCCGCGGCCTGCCGCACCAGTTCCGGCGAAGGACCTTCGTCGCTGCCACGATTCGAGTAGGACACCATGGCGCAACGGATCTCCGGCAGCACCTCCTCGGGAATCAGGTCCCGGGCCACGGCACAGGTGCCCACGGCCACTTCCGCGAGGATGCGCGGGGTCATGGTGGCGTTCACGCCCACGTCCCCGAACACCACGATGTTGTTGGGGTAGACCTCTTCGGGATGGTCATCAGGCAACACGAAGACGCCCGCCTCACAGGTGACCTGGCGCTTGGCCAGCAGGTCCACCATGGGGCGGAAGAAGGCCTTCGGTTCGTGGATGGCGCCCCCCACTACCATGTCCGCATGGCCCAGTTTCACCGCCCAGATGCCGAAGCGTCCCGGCTCGGACACCATCGAACGGGCTACGTCCAGGCACATGGGGCGTTCGTGGAGCTGACACCATTCCAGGCAGGCCGCCGCAAAGGTCTCCACCAGGTCCGGACGGGATTCGGGCGTGACGAAGGCGCTTTCGGACAGGGTATAGGCCACCCGGTCCTCGCCGAGGTGACCAAGCTCCCGGGCGGCCAGGGCCCGCACCTCGGCCTCGGATGCCAGGAAGACCGGCCGGATGAAGCGGCCCAGGAAGCAGGCGGCTTCCAGGGTGCGTGGATCCAGCGCCTCCGGAAACATCACCGTGGGACGGTTCCGGGGCACGGCCAGCAGTCGGCTATCGAGAGAGGCTTCGATGTCAAACATGGGGCTCCAAGGCCACCAAGGGCCTTCGAGGGCCGAGTCTATCAGGGGACCCAACCCCGTTTTCTACCGGAAGGTCATATGTGACGTCAGTGGTCTGCGGCGCTCGCTGACTCTACCCAAACGACCTCGCAGGAGCCGTCCCCGGTATCCGTCCGGGACAGGCTGCTCACCCAATGCCACCCGTTCTTTCCATTGGCCCGGATCAGCTGGCCCCGCAGCTCCAGGAGCTGGCCCGGCCGCACGGCGAGCAACCGTCTCGCCACCGACTCGTTGGACGGGATCATGTGCATGTTCGCGCTGTGGCTGATCACTTCAGAGGCGGGGATCGGCATGTTGCTGGAACTCCAGAAGTACCAGCGGTCCCGCTGCTGAATGGTGAACGCCTCCAGGATCCGGGAATCGGACATGGGCCCCCAGCCCAGGGCGAAGTCCACGGGGGATAACTCCGAGGCCCGGTCGAAGCGGTAGCGCTCCGTGCTCAACACCCGCGCCCGGACCTCGAAGCGGGCCAACGGCGTGATCTGGTGGTCCCGGAAGGTCCAGGAAGCCGGGGATTCCGGTTCAGTCTGGACAGGATCGAGGGGCGCGAGGATGCCCGGGGGCTGGGAGATGGGACGCCCATGCCACCACCAGAAGCCCATGGCGATCGCGAACAGCCCGGCGATCAGCAGGCCCCTCCGCTCGCGGATCCAGTCCTTCAAATCGTCCATGCCGAAAGCATACCGGCCGGGCCAGGGTGATACCCGTCACGGTGCCCGGATCTCGGTACACTTGTATCAACCCGTCCCCTGGAGCCGTCATGGACTATTCCTGGCTTACCGCCAACCCCGGTCTCTTCCTGCTGGTCCTTTTCGGCGCCGTCTTCACCTTGATCCTGCTCAGCAAGTGGATCCGCTACATCCCCAACAACCGCGTGGGCATCGTGGAAAAGCTCATCAGCGGCAAGGGCTCGGTCAAGACCGGCCTCATCGCGCTCAATGGCGAGGCGGGGTTCCAGCCCAGCCTGCTGCGGGGCGGCTGGCACTACCTCACCCCCTTCCAGTACCGCATCCACAGGATGCCCCTGGTGACCATCCCCCAGGGCAAGATCGGCTACGTCTTCGCCCGCGACGGCAAGGACCTGCCGCCCTCCCAGGCCCTGGCCAGCAATGCTCGGGGTGCCGACTTCCAGGACCTGATGGGCTTCATCCAGGGCGGCGGGGAGAAAGGCCCCCAGCGGCAGATCCTGCGCGAGGGCATGTACGCCATCAACCTCGTGCAATTCGTGGTGCTCACCGAAGACCAGGTCTACTACCTGCCCCTGGACAAGAGCGAGGTGGAGACCTTCCAGAAAATGAGCGCCATCATCGCCGAACGCGGGGGCTGGCGGCCGGTCATCATCCGCGGCGCGGACGACTCGGTGGGCATCGTCACCGTCCACGACGGGCCCAGCCTGGCCAGCGGCGAAATCATCGCCTCCACCGTGGGCGAGGACCCGCACCAGGCCACGACCTACCATAACAATTTCCAGGACGCGGACAAGTTCCTGGTGGCAGGCGGCCAGCGCGGACGCCAGTACCAGGTGCTGGTGGAAGGCACCTACTACATCAACCGCCTCTTCGCCACGGTGGAGCTCATCCCCAAGACCGTCGTGGAAGTGGGCACGGTCGGCGTCGTGGTGAGCTACACCGGTGCCCTGGGCGACGACATCAGCGGGTCGGAGTACCGCCATGGGGAGCTCGTGACCCCGGGCAGTCGCGGCGTATGGAGCGATCCCCTCCTGCCCGGCAAGTACGCCTTCAACACCTACGCCGGCAAGGTGCTCATGGTGCCGACGACGAACTTCATCCTGAAGTGGACGAAGGGCGAGGTGGGCAGCCACAACTACGACGAGAACCTGAGCGAGGTGAGCCTCATCACCAAGGATGCCTTCGAGCCCAGCCTGCCGCTGTCCGTGGTAGTCCACATCGACTACCGCAAGGCCCCCCTGGTCATCCAGCGCTTCGGCGACATCAAGAAACTGGTGGAGCAGACCCTCGATCCCATGGTCAGCGCCTATTTCAAGAATGTGGGCCAGACCCGCACCCTCATCCAGCTCATCCAGGACCGCAGCGCGATCCAGGAGCTGAGCGGCGTCCAGATGAAGGAAAAGTTCACCCAGTACAACCTGGAACTCCAGGAAGTGCTCATCGGCACGCCCACCAGCGGCGCCCCTGGCGGGCAGATCGAGCAGATTCTCGTCCAGCTGCGCAGCCGGCAGATCGCCAATGAGCAGGTGGAGACCTATGCCCGCCAGGAGAATGCGGCTGTGAAAGAGCGGGAACTCCGCGAGGCCGAGGCCCGGGCTAAGCAGCAGACCATGCTGACGGAATCCGCCATCAGCATCGAGGTGCAGAGCAACCAGGGCAAGGCCGATTACGCCAAGGCCCAGCAACAGGCGGCGCAGATCCAGACGCTCGCCGGCGCCGAGGCGGAGAAGGTGCGGCTCATGGGCGAGGGCGAGGCCAAGCGCATCAAGGTCATGGCCGAGGCCCAGGCTGAGCAGGCCGCCCGCGTGGGCATCGCCCAGGCCATGGCCATCGATGAGCAGGTCCGCGCCTACGGCGGCCCCCAATTCCAGCTGGTGCAGCAGGTCATGAACCGTTTCGCCGAAGCCATCGAGAAATCGCAGGTGGACGTCGTCCCCAAGATCCTCATGGGGGGCACCCAGGGCGGCGGCAGCCTCATCGAAAGCCTACTGGGCCTGCTGCTCAGCGAAAAGGCCGGACAGCTGGCGGGCATCGCCCCTTCGACGGTGGCCAACCCCGAGACCGAGGCGCTGAAGGCCGCGCTGCGAAAAGACCTGGGCAAGAAAGGAATGATCTAGACCATAGCGTCAAAATGGCTACTCCACCAGCAGCGCGTCGATCACCTTCTCCACATAGCCGGGCTTGAGGCCGATCGCCCGCAGCGTGCCTCTCCGGTCGATGACGGCGTAGGTGGGCCACCACTGGACTTTCCAGGCCGCGATGCTGGCCTGGGCCACCCGGGCCGTGGGATAGGCCAGCCCCGTGGCCTTGGCGACCTCTTCCATCTTCTCCTCGCCCCGGCCGCTGCCACAGGCGCCGATCACCAGCACGCCGTTGCCAGCGAATTTCTTCGCGAGTTCGTTGTTGTGGGGCACCGAGGCCCGGCAGGGCCCGCACCAGGTGGCCCAGAAATCCACGACGACGATCTTCCCCCTCATGGCTGAAGGCCTCACCTCGCCGTTGAGCCAGCCGGTCAGATCCAGACTCGGAGCAGGTTTTCCGAGCATCGGCCCGTGGGCGGCCCAGCCCGTTTCCAGCCAATGCCCCTCCCTGGCCAGGGCGGCCACCCTCGGGTTCTCGACGGCGCCGGCCAGGCACGGAATGAAGAGGCACAAGGCCAGTACCCGCAGCTGATTCATGGGGACTCCATGGGAAGGAACCAGGATAGCGGGGATGAATAGCGGGCTCTCCGGTGTCCTACACTGGTCCCATGTCCGATGCCCTGCTCCAGGAACTCCTCGATGCCTGCCGCCGCCTTCACGCAGGGGGCCTGCTGGCGGCTTCGGACGGCAACCTGTCCGTGCGCCTGCCCAACGGCCTCATCGCCATGACGCCCAGCGGTGTACCCAAGGCCAAGGTGCAGCTGGGCGACCTGGCTCACCTGCAGCTGGACGGCACCATCCTGTCGGGGCGGCCCAGCAGCGAACGGGCCATGCACCTGGCCATCTACCGCGCCGTGCCTGCGGCCAGGGCCATTGTCCATGCCCATCCCCCCACGGCCATCGCCTGGTCCCTGGCCCGCCCTGAGCTAAAGGAACTGCCTTCCGACGGTCTGCCCGAGGTCATCCTCGCGGCGGGCCGCATCCCCATCGTGCCCATGGCCATGCCGGGTACCGAGGACATGGGCACCGGCCTCCTGCCCTTCCTGCCCGAGCATCGCCTCCTGATCCTCGCCCGCCACGGTGGCCTCTGCTGGGGCGAGCACCTGGACGAGGCTGCGGGCGGCATGGAGCGCCTGGAACAGGTCGCCGAGATCCTCTGGAAGGCCGAGACCCTGGGCGGCGCCAAGCCACTGTCCACAGAAGAACTCCAGGAACTGCGCTCGCTTCGGGCGAAGCTTGGTCCGAGGATCATCTGAAAAGAAGAAGGTGGAAAGAAAATCTTTATGAATCTTTTCGACTCCCTCGGTCTCCGCCACGATGGCCGCACGCTCTGGGTGCTGGACCAGACGCAGCTCCCGGATGCGGAGGTCTGGCTGGATGGCAGCATGCCCGACGCCATGGTCGCCCTCATCAAACGATTGGCCGTGCGCGGGGCCCCCCTCATCGGCGTGGCGGCGGCGGCGAGCCTGGCCACCTTCGCCCAGCGCGGGGCTTCCGCCAGCGAGTACGCCGCCGCCTGCGCGGCCCTGCGCGGGGCGCGGCCCACGGCCGTGAACCTCATGTGGGCCATGGATCGGATGAAGGTTGCAGCCGATCCCATGGGCGAAGCCCGGGCCATCTTCGAGGAGGACGTGCGGCTTTGCGAAGGCATGGCGAAGCACGGGGCGGCCCTCATCCAGGAGGGCGAAGGCCTGCTCACCCACTGCAACACCGGCGGCCTCGCCACCGCGGGCATCGGCACGGCCCTGGGCGTCATCCGCCGCGCCCACGAGCAGGGCAAGCGCATTCACGTCTACGCGGACGAGACCCGGCCCCTGCTCCAGGGCGGCCGGCTCACGACCTGGGAGCTGAAGAAACTCGGCATTCCCTCCACCCTCATCACCGACAGCATGGCCGCCCTGCTCCTGCGCGACGGCAGGGTCCAGCGGGTACTGGTGGGCTCGGATCGCGTGGCCGCCAATGGCGACTTCGCCAACAAGGTCGGCACCTACGGCCTGGCCGTGCAGGCCCGCTACCACGGCGTGCCCTTCCATCCCGTGGCCCCCTTCTCCACCGTGGACCTGGCCTGCCCCAATGGCGCCGCCATCCCCATCGAGGAGCGCGACCCGGCCGAGGTGCGCGGCTATGGCAGCCTGCGCTGGGCGCCGGAAGACATGCCCGCCTGGAACCCCAGCTTCGATGTCACTCCCGTGGACCTCGTCACCAGCCTCGTGCTGGATCGCGGCGTGTTCAACGCTGAGGTGCTTCAATCAGGCGTGTTGATGAAGGTGTGCGGATAGCTCCAGTGCAATCACGGGTCGAATTCGTGTGGCTACTTGCGATCGATTTCGATGTTCTCCCGGGTACCACTGTGGGAAACGGCGGTCATGATGCCCGCCCCGATCAGGATAACGACGCCGATGACGGTCCAAGTCGTGCCGATGGTTTCCAGGACACCCATCTTCCAGAGAGCCCCCAGGACACCGCCGATGAGGATGATAAAACCAATGAAATACATGCCAGTCCATTTCATGGTGGACCTCCTCTGGATCGCAAACGATGACCACTGCATCCCGGCAGGGCCGAGATACACCTGAATCAGGGAGTGAGCAGGTTCCGAGCCATATGATTAACTACAATTATGTTATAAATTATTGCATCTTATTATCGATTCATCCTGCAGCATCCGATCAAGTTGACCTACTGATTCCTTCAATTCGAAGGGTGAATCAGCCTTTCACTGCCCCCGCCCACTCAACGCCTGCAGTCCCACACCCACGACGATGACCGCCAGCGCCACCCATCGCATGGGTGTCATGGCTTCGCCAAGGAAGGCGCGGGCCATGAGGGCATTGGCGATGAAGCCCAGTGCGAGGAAGGGGTAGGCGTAGTTCACCTGCACCAGGGACAGGGCGCCGAGCCACACGATCACGCTGACGGCATAGCAGGCCAGGCCCGCGATCACCCAGGGTTCCAGCATGAGCCGGAACAGTGGCCCCACGGCCAGCTGCATGCCGCCCGCCGCCTGGAGGCCCTTCTTCAGGCAGATCTGCGCGGCGGCGTTGAGCAGCACGCCCAGCACGATGAGGGGGATGGCTTTCACATTGGGGCTCATGGGGCTTCCTCCGGGTCTGGGTTCGTGCGTTTTTTCAGCAGCAGGATCTCACCCCCGCCCGTGGGTACCGAAAGGAGCACCTCGAAGCGCGATCGCAGGGCCGGGGTCAGGCCCCAGGCGTCCTGTTCCCATTCGCCGCGCTGGGCCACCAGGCGGGCCTCGGGATCCAGGGCCTCCAGGGCCTTGGCCGAGCGCAGCTCGGGCATGAGGTGATCGGTGTAGACCATGACGCCGCTGCGGATGGTCTGCCAGTAGTAGACCGGTCGGCCCGTGATCATGGGTTGGACAGCGGTTGTCCAGCGGCGATAGGACTTGGGCGGGTCCAGGAGCCGGAAGCCCCAGGTGCCCCCCACCAGGTAGAGCCACCCCAGGCTTAGCGCCACGGCGGGGATGAGCCGAGTCGCCTGGCCCCGGGCCGCCTGGATCACCACGTAGACCGTGCCGCCCAGGATCCCCAAGGCCATGAGTCGCAGGGGGCCGAGGAAGGGCGCGATCTGGACCTGGAGTTTCGCACCGCCCGCGCCGAGGACCAGGGCCGCCAGCGCCGCTGCGAGTATCGCCAACCCGCCAGCGAGGAGACCGCCCAGGCGCCGGGCCCGCGAAGGTTCCATTCGCCGGAACAGGTTCGCCAGCAGCAGGGCCAGGAAGGGATAACCCATGAGCAGGTACTTGCCCTGTTTGCTCTGCACCAGGCTCAGGAAGACGAAGGGCACCAAGAAGGCCAGCAGCAGGAAGCGTCTCGCGGGCTCGCCCAGCCCGCGCGTCCGGCGCAGGTGCAGGGCCAGGGCGGGCAGCAGTAGCACCCAGGGAAAGAAATCCCCCAGCAGGTATTCGCCGTACTTCCACCAGGGCTGGATGTGGTCCCAGGCCTTGGTGGCCCGTTCGAAGTTCTGCAGGATGATCAGCTCGTAGACATAGTGGGCGCCGCCCTTCATTCCCGCCGCGAAGTACCACGGCGCCACGATGAGCAGGGTGATGACCAGTCCCGCCAGGAGGTGGCTGCGCCGGAGCGCCTTGAAATCCCGCTGCCAGATGAGGAACCCAGCCAGCAGCAACACCGACAGTACCGGCGCCAGCGGTCCCTTGGCCAGGAAGGCCAGAGCGAGCCAGAAGTAGGCTTTCAGGAACCAGCCACGGGACTCATCGGACGGGGATGCCTCGGAGGAACGCTGAAGCAAGTAGCCTCCGAGCCAGCAGAGCCAGCTCCAGGCCAGCAGGGCCGAGAAGAGCAGGTCGATCTGGATGAACTGGCTCTGCCAGAACCAGAGGGGCGTGGTGGCCAGGATCAGGGCCGCGGGTTCCGCAGTGTCAGGTTCCAGGAAACGCGCGGCCCAGCAACGGAAGGCGGAGAGGAAGGCCACGGCGGCGATGATCGAGGGCAGGCGCAGGGCCCAGGCCGCCACGCCCTGGGTGAAGCCGAGACCCCCGGTGAGCGTGTCCAGCAGCATCGCGGAGGCCTTCATCACCCAGTAGTAGAGGATTGGCTTTTCGCTGTAGGGCACGCCGTTGAGGTAGGGCAGCAGCCAGTCGCCCCGTAGCCGCATCTCCTTCACGCATTGGGCGAAGTCCGGCTCGTCCGGGGCCCAGAGATCGCGCATGGGCAGCACCGCCAGCAGGAGGGCGGCGAAGAGCAGTTCGGGCGCATGGGCCCGCAGCCAGCTGGCTAGGCGAATGCGGAAAGGGGGCTGGGGCGAGGATCCATCCATGCCTCCATCTTCCCCTGGAAGCGGCCCCCTCGCCCAGCGCGTTAGAATGGACCATGACTCCTGCGCTCCTCAGCCTCCTCCTCCTCGCCAGCCTGGGCACCGTGGATGGCCCGAAGGAGGATATCAAGCACGCGGGCAAGGAGATCGGCCAGGGCTTCAAGAAGGGTGGGCTGGCGGTCGGTCATGCGGCCAAAAAAGGTGGCCTGGCCGTGGGCCACGGCGCCAAGACCGCGGGCAAGGGCATCGCCCAGGGGGCCAAGGAAACCGGACACGGCGTTAAAGAAGCGGTGAAGTAGGAGTCCGGAGGCTGGTTTATTTCCTCCGCGCCATCACCGCCGCCGGATTGCGGGCCAGTTCCTCCCACTGGGCCTTCTCATCGATGCCCAGCTGATTCCAACTGGATGGCTTGGCCAGCACGAGGACAGGCCTTGAGGGCGCCTCGGCCTTCAGGCGATCGGCGACGAGGCCCAAAGCTGACGGATCCTCCTTGAACCAGCGCCCGGCATCCGGCAGGTGATCGCGGCCGAAGGCCAGTTCCCCCGTGCCCGCCACCACCACCGCCCGGGTCCGGGCATAGAAGGGGAGGCCCTGGAAGTAGGTGCCGTAGCTGATCCATTGGGCGTTGGCTGGGCTTTTTCGCACAAGTTCCAGCACTGACTTGCCCGGGCCCGCCGCGGCCTGGGCGGCAAGGATCAGCAACCACAGGACCGCGCCCAGGGCCACTTTCAATCGCAGCGGTGTCAGCCCCTGCCGCCGGTGGGTCCATAGGCCGAGGCCCACGAAAGCGGCACCGAGGCCGAGCACCCAGACCACACCCACCAGATCCTTGCGGAAGAGGGTTGCCGCCAGCAGGAAGAGGCCGCCCAGCAGGACCAGTTCCTTCCCCATGCGGCGCAGCGCCAGCCGTTCCTCGCCGTTGCGCTCGAAGCTGCAGGCCAAGGCGGCCAGGGGCACGATGGCCGGCAGGATGTAGGGGGGCAGCTTGGAGCCGGACAGGCTGAAGAAGGCCAGGGGCCAGAGAAAGGCCATGACCGTGATACCCACGACCCACCGGGCCAGATGGTCCTGGCTCTGGGGCCCCCTGCCCTTCAGGAAGGTCCAACTCCGCTTCAGCCCCGTGACCGAGGCCGACAGCCAGGGCAGCAGGCCCACGGCCAGGATTCCGACGAAGTAGAGCTTGTCCAGCAGCCAGTTGTCTGAGCCCTGCCGGGCGTGTTCGTGGGTGAGGAAGCGCGTGAAGTGCTCGTGGATGAAGAAGAACTGGGCATGGCCAGGATTCACCCGGTTCACCACCCAGAACCAGGGCGCCACCAAGATCAGGTAGAGCAGCCAACCCAGGGGATCCAGGGCCGTGCGGAGCACCGCCCGGCGCAGATCCGCGTCCCGACTGGCGAAGACCAGGGAGAACAGCAGGATGCCGCCCGTGAGGATCACCTCGGCCAGTCCCTTGGTGAGCATGGCGCCCGCCAGCAAGCCGAAGGCGAACAACGTCCACCTGAGGGTGGGCCCACCCTCGCGGTGCCGGGCCACCGCTTCCACGAAGGCCGCGATGGCCGCCACCAGGAAGGCGCTGAAGAGGGCGTCAAGGGTGAGGAGCTGCCCCACCAGAAAGGCCAGGAGGCCCGTGGCGGCCATGAAGGGCGCCCAGAGCGGATCTCGGGCCCCCAGGCGCTTGGCCAGCCGCCAGGCGGCCCAGATCATCAGTCCCGAGGCCAGGGCTAGGGGCAGGCGCGCCGCCGCGCCATTCACTCCGAAGAGCTTCATGCTGAGGGCCGACAGCCAGTACTGCAGGGGCGGTTTTTCGAAGTAGAGCACGCCGTTGAGCCGCGGCGTCAGCCAGTCCCCCGTCGCCAGCATCTCCCGCGGGATCTCTGCGTAGCGGCCTTCGTCCGGTTCCCACAGGGGTCGGACCAGCAGCGGCAGGAAGCCGAGGAAGAACCAGAGCAGGAGGAGAGAGTTGCGTTCGCGGCGCATCATGGGGCGCAGCCTCAGGATCGGCTAGTTCTCAGTCTCGACGACCTTCTCCAGCTGCTTGTGCTCCTCGACGAAGAAGTCCATGGCCTTCTTCAGCGAATCCTTCATGGACACCTTGGGTTCGAAGCCGAAGGTCTCCTTCATGCGCTTGATGCTGGGCGTGCGGCGGGCCACGTCCTGGTAGCCCTTGCCGTAGAAGTCGCCGCTGCCGGTTTCCACCATGCGGCCTTCGGGGATGCCCCGCTCGATGCGGAAGGGATGGTCCTTCCAGATGGCGATCATCATCTCGGCGATCTCGCGTACGCTATAGTCGTTGGCGGGATTCCCGATGTTGAAGATCCCCCCGTCGGCCTTGCCGCCGTCGTTGCGCAGGATGGCCATGATGCCGTTCATGGCGTCGCTCACATCGCAGAAACAGCGGTGGGCATGGCCCCCATCCACCAGGTTGAGGGGCTCGCCGTTGAACAGGTTCCAGCTGAACTGGGTCACCAGGCGGCTGCTGCCCTCTTTGGCGGTGTTGAGGCTATCGAGCTTGGGCCCCATCCAGTTGAAGGGGCGGAACAGGGTGAACTTCAGGCCCTGCTGGAAGCCGTAGGCCCAGATCACGCGGTCGAGCAGCTGCTTGCTGGTGCTGTAGATCCAGCGGTTCATGGGGATAGGACCGGTGACCAGCGGGGATTCGTACTCGTCGAATTCCTCGTCCGGACACATGCCGTAGACTTCCGAGGTGCTGGGGAACACCACGCGCTTCTTGTACTTCACGCACTGGCGGACCACCCGGAGGTTCTCCTCGAAGTCCAGTTCGAAGACGCGCAGGGGATCCGTCACGTAGACCTTGGGCGTGGCGATGGCCACCAGGGGCAGCACTACGTCGCACTTCTTGATGTGGTACTCGATCCATTCCTTGGAGATGGTCACGTCGCCTTCCACGAAGTGGAAGCGGGGGTTGGCCAGGTGATCTGTCACCTTGTTCGTGCCCAGATCCAGGCCATAGACCTCCCAGTCCGTGTCCTGCATGATGCGGTCCACCAGATGGGAACCGATGAAACCGTTGACGCCGAGGATGAGAACTTTCACGGGAGCTCCGAAGGCAAACGGATGATTCTAGCAGGAGATGGGCCGACCCTCTCGCTCAGAGCCTGCACACCACCTTGCCGAAGCCCTGGCCGGCTTCCAGATGGCGCTGGGCCTCGGGGTAGGCAGACAGCTCGAAGACCCGGTCAATGACGGGACGGAAGGGCGGATTGGTGGGGTTGCGCTGGATCAGCGAGAGCAGGGTCCAGAGGTGCTCCTTGCGGCCCATGTAGGAGCCGCGGATCTGGATCTGCTTGGCGAATAGGGCACGCAGGTCCATGGCCGTTTCCCGGCCCGTGGTGGCCCCGCAGGTGACGATGCGACCGCCCCGGGCGCAGACCGACAGGCTGGTGGTCCAGGTGGCGGCGCCCGTGTGCTCGAAGACTACCTCCACGCCCCGCTTGCCCGTCAAGTCGCGAACCTTGGCGGACAGCGCCTTCAGGTCGCCGCGGACGATCACGTGCTCGGCGCCCAGGTCCCAGCACTGCATGGCCTTGGCTTCGCTGCCCACCACGGCGATGGCCGTACCGCCCAGGGCCCTCACCAACTGGATGGCCGCGCTGCCCACGCCACTGCCACCGCCCCAGACCAGCACGGTCTCGCCGGGCCGCAGGGCCGCCTTGTGGACAAGCATCTCCCAGGCCGTGAGGAAGACCAGGGGGAAGGCCGCCGCCTGTTCGAAGCTCCAGTTGCCGGGAATGGGCAGCAGGTTGGCAGCGGGCACCAGCACGTGGGTGGCCGCCGTGCCGTCACAGATGTGGCCCAGCACGCCGTAGGATGCACAGAGCATGTCGTCACCGCGGAAACAGGCCGGGCACACACCGCAACTGAGCCCGGGCGCGATCATCACGCTGCCGCCCAGCTCCACCCCGGGGGGCAGCACCGTGCCCTCGCCCATGGCCTCCAGGGTCCCGGCCCCATCGCAGCCCGGTGTGATCGGCAGGGGCAGCGGATAACCGGGGATCCCCTCCGTCGTCCAGAGATCCAGCCGGTTGAGGGCCATGGCCTTCAACGCCAGGCGCACCCAGCCGGACTTCGGATCAGCCGGCGTGAAGGCCTCCCGCACCGGCGAACCCGCAGGACCATGCTGGAGAATGCGGAAACGGAAGGCTTCGGCCATGGGGACCTCCTCCTTACTCCGACTTCAACGACCGGGTCATCAGCCGCCGCACGGCTTCCTGGGGGGATTCTCCATTCAGCAGGCGCTGCACTTCGGCGGCGATGGGCAGATCGAGGCCGTGTTCTTTCGCCAGGGCGAGGGCGGCTTCGGTGGTGAACATCCCTTCGATGACCTGGCCGCCCAGGGCATCCCGGGCCGCGTCCACGCTCTGGCCCTTGCCCACCATCTCGCCAAAGGTGCGGTTGCGGCTCTGGGGTCCCGTGGCCGTGAGCAGCAGATCCCCCATGCCGGCGAGGCCCATGACTGTGGCGGGCTGGCCACCCAGCACCTCCACCAGGCGGGACATCTCCGCCAGGCCGCGGGTGATGAGGGCGGCGCGGGCGTTGTAGCCCAGCTTCAACCCGTCCACCAGGCCCGCGGCGATGGCGAGGACGTTCTTCAGGGCGCCGCAGAGTTCCGTGCCCACGACGTCGCGGCTGAGGTAGATGCGCAGCTTTTCCGAGGCCAGCTGCGCCTGGAGGGCCTTGGCGCGCTCCTCGGAAACCGTGTTGGGCAGGGCCAGCACGATGGCCGTGGGGACGCCCAGGGACACCTCGTCGGCGAAGGAGGGCCCGGACAGGGCGCCCACGGGCACGTCCAGTACCCCCGTGAGGGCCTGGGACAGGGTCTGATGGGTGCTTTGCAGGATGCCCTTGCTGACGTGAATCACCAGTTCAGGGCGATGCGAGGTGCGCGCAAGCAGTCCGCGCCAGGCCTCGGGCGTCACCTGGGTGGGCATGGCCGAGATCCACAGGGGCGCCGCGAAGGCGTCGGTGGGATCATCAGAGGTCGACAGGCCCTCCGGGAAGGCCACATCCTTCAGGCGCAGGTGCCGGCGCGTGGCGGCCATCTGGGCCATCTCCTCGGGGAAATTGCCCCAGAGCGCCACCTTCGCGCCCTTCCGGGCCCAGGTGATGGCCAGGGCCGTGCCCCAAGCCCCCGAGCCGAAGACGCCGATGTCAGCGCGGCTAGACATGGGTCGTCTCCTTCTTCGCGCCCCAGAGCGGCGACTCGATACCCTTCAGCAGGCGCCGGATGTTCTCGTGGTGCTTCACGATGACGATCAGGGAGATGCCCGCCCAGAGGAGTAGCACCGCCGCAGGGGCACCCTTCCAGGCCAGGATGAGCGGCAGGGCCACCGCCGCCATCACGCTGCCCAGGCTCACGTAGCGGAAGACCAGCAGCAGCACGATGAACACACCTAGAGCGGGCAGCACCATGGCGGCGCGAAAGGCCAGAGCCACGCCCAGGGCCGTGGCCACGCCCTTGCCACCCCGGAACCTCAGCCAGGGCGTGAACACATGGCCAAGCACGGCGCAGATGGCCATCAGGGAGAGGGCTGACTCGCCCCATCCGAGTTGCTTCGCGATGAAGACCGGCAGGAATCCCTTCGCGATGTCCAGCAGCAGGGTGAGGATGCCCAGGGCCTTGCCGCCCACGCGGCTGACGTTGGTGGCGCCGATATTGCCACTGCCGTGCGCCCGCACGTCCCCCTTCCCAGCCACCTTCACCAGCAGCAGGCCAAAGGGAATGCTGCCGCACAGAAAGGCGCCGAGGCAGCCGAGAGCCAGTGTGGGGATGGGAATGGGATTCATCCCCGCAGGTTATCAGCACCGGCGCCCTTCCGCAGGGGCGGGCCCAGTTCCCGGTCCCGTGGCCGGTCAGGATCGATCGATCTGCCGTCTCAGGAAATCCAGGGCAGCGGCCGCACTTCTCAATTGGACATCCGAGCGGTCGCCGGGAATAAGGCGGCCGATGGAGACCCTTCCCTCGGGGCCCGCCACCGCCAGGAACACCGTGCCGACGGGCGCATCGCCTTCGGCACCGGGACCGGCGTTCCCCGTCACCGCCAGTCCCCAGGTGGCGCCAAGGACCGTTCGCGCCGCCTCGGCCAGGGCGATGGTGGTGGCCTCGGAGACGGTGCCGTGCTCGGCCAGAAAGGCCGCTGGCAGCCCCAGCAGGGCCGCTTTGGCCGCAGGGGAGTAGACGGTGGCGCCCCCCAGGAAGCTGCGGCTGGCACCGGGAATGGCCGTGAGCCTCGCTGACAGCAGCCCCCCGGTCATGCTCTCGGCCACCGCGAGGGTCTGGCCCCTGGCTTGGAGTTGATCGAGTACCGCGTCCTCCAGGTTTCCATCGCCGATGTTGGCCAGATCGGCGCCCAGCACCGGTTTCATGTCCGCCAGCACCGTCTCCAGCAAAGCGGTGTCATCGCTGCGGACGAGCAGTTCCACTTGGGTGAGGCTGGCCAGGATGGTCCAGTCGAGGTGGCCATGCCGCTCGCGCACCTCCCGGGTGCGTTCATCCAGGCTGCTCTCCGGCACGCCCGCCACCACCATCCGGAGGGTGTGCCTGGCGTTGCCGGCCAGGGGGCGGAGCCGCGGCTCGACCTGTTCCTCCCACATGCGCTTCATTTCGCGGGGCACGCCGGGCAGCAGGACGATCCGCACCCCCGGGTACCCCGGCGGATCCTCCCACCACACGCCGGGCGCGGTCCCCACTGGATTCCGCAGCGGTTCCGCACCGACCGGGATGAGCGCCTGCTTGAAGTTCACCTGGGGCGGAATGCGGTTGCGGGCGGCGTAGAAGGCCACCATGTCCGCCCGGGAAGGGGCGTCTTCCACCAACTCGGCGCCGAGGATCTCGGCGAAGAGTTCCTTGGTGAAGTCGTCGAAGGTGGGGCCCAGGCCCCCCGTGGCGAGGATGAGCTCCGAACGCCCCAGCGCCTCCCGGAATAGCTCGGCCAGGTCTTCACGGGTGTCCCCCACGGCGGTCTTGCGGTAGAAGCCCAGTCCCAGGCGGGCCAGGCGCTCCCCCAGCCAGACGGAATTGGTGTCCAGGCGCCGGGTGGTGAGAAGTTCGGTGCCGATGGCGATGCATTCGATGCGCATGGATGGAATGGAACCACGAAGATGCATAAAGCTCCAATCCCGTCAGGATTCCAGCCACCGCTGGTTGGCCCAACGCCCCGCCCAGAGCCCGACCCCCGTGCCCACCATGCTCAGGACCACGCCGGTCGTGAAGCCCACCAGGGCGCCCAGGTACCAGCCCACCAGGCTGCCCACGGTAGCGCCGACGAATCCCATCAACTTTTCCATTCGGACGCCTCCGGAGAGTACGATGTGCCTCATGAGCAAGGTGTTCCCATGATCGTGCATGACCTCGATGACCTAGTGCTGGAATCCGACGAGGAATCGGGCATCCAGGAACTGGGGCGCTGCTTCCTGGCCCGGGGTCCCTGGACCACGCTGGCCTTCCTGGTGAAGACGAAGACGGACTCCGAAGGCGACTGGGAGGGTCCCTTCCTGTGGCTCCACCGCTATCAGAAGGTGGCCCAGGGCTGGAAGCTGGTCAGCCGCTTTCGTACCACGGAAACGAGCCAACTGGAGACGCTGGCCAAGGCCCTCGACAACTGGAAGGACTACTTCACTCCCGGCAGGTAGCGCTCCCGGATCACGGTGATGTGGTGAGCCACATGTCCGAGATCGATATAGGGAATGCAGCGGGTGGTGAGGGTGCGCCCATTGGAGGTGCCTTGCTGCGCCCAGGCCGCATCCGGCAGACTGCGGAACAACTCGAGGCTCGCCTTGCGCGCCGCGCGGAAATCCGTCAGCAGGTCCGCCAGGGAACGTCCGTCTGCCGAGGCTGCAGCGGCAAAGGCGTTTTCGTCGAAGCCCGGCAGCGGCGTGGCATCGCCCCGACCGATGCGCAGGCAGCGGTAGGCGAAGATGCGCTCGGAGTCGCAGAGGTGCTGGAGCAGATCCTTGAGGCTCCATTTTCCCGGGGCATAGCGGTAGCCCCCCCGGGCCTCGGAGAACCCCGCGTAAAGCGCCGGCACCTCGCCCAGTTGGGCCTCCAGGAGGGCCAACGCATCGCCCTCGGGGGCCTTGGCCAGATAGGGTGCGTAGCCTTCGGCGTATTCGCCTGGAAGTGGTCGCGTGAGACCCATAGGTTCCTCTCCTTAGAAAGACATGACCTTCATCGTGTTCGTGGTGCCGGACTTCCACAGAGGCAGGCCCATGGTCATCACCACCCGATCGAAGGCGCCCACATCGTGCTTGGCGATGAGCAGAGCCCTGACGGCCTCAACCATCTCATCCGTGCTGGAGACTCTGGGAATGATGAGCGCGGTCACGCCCCGCAGGATCCCCATGCGGCGGGCGGTCAGCTCGTCCACCGTCGCGCCCAACACGGGGGTCCGCCCCGCCAGGCGGCTCACCATGCGGGCCGTGCCGCCCCCTTCGGTGAAGGCCACGATCCAGCGGGCGTTGATCTCATCCGCCGTGCGGCAGGCGGCGAAGGCCACCGAGATGTCCGTGCGGGCCAGGACCTTCTCCGCCAGATCCTCCGGCAGGGTGGTGACCCGCTGTTTCACGTTGGCATCCGCCTCGGCGGCAATGCGGCCCAACCACTGGACCGCTTCCACGGGGTGGGCGCCGGAGGCGCTTTCCGCGCTCAGCATCACGGCGTCGGTACCGTCCCAGATGGCATTGGCCACGTCGCTGGCCTCGGCCCGGGTGGGCTGGGCGTGCTCGATCATGCTTTCCAGCATCTGGGTCGCCGTGATCACCGGTTTCAGAGCCTTGCGCGCCGCCCGGATGATCTGTTTCTGCAGGCCCGGAACGCGCTCCACGCCCAGTTCCACGCCCAGGTCGCCACGGGCCACCATCACCCCCCAGGCCACCTCGAGGATCTCGCCGAGGTGCGCCAGGGCGGTGGGATGCTCGATCTTGGCGATGATGGGCTGAGTGCCCCCCAGGTGATGGATGATGGCCTGGAGCTGCTGCACGTCGGAGGCCCGGCGCACGAAGCTCTGGGCGAAGAGATCCACCTGGTGCTCCACGCCCCAGCGGATGTCGGCGTGATCCTTCTCCGTGAGGGGATCCATCGCGATGTCCATGCCGATGGGATGGATGCCCTTTCGCGCTTTCAGCGGGCCCCCGACGACCACCTCGGCCTTCAGCTGGTCCGCGCTCTTGGCGACGATCTTCACGGTGATGGCGCCATCATCCAGGAGCCAGTGCTGGCCGATCTCGGCCCCTTCGAAGAGCTCCGGATGCGGCAGGGGGGCGGCCCAGGCGAATCCCTGGGGCACCGGCGTTCCCGGCGTGTAGAAGACCCCTTCGCTCCCGTCGGCCAGTTCCAGCGTCGCCTCCAGGAGGCCGATGCGCCACTTGGGTCCCTGCAGATCGAGGAACACCGGAATGGATCGGCCCAGTTCCACGGCCAGGGTTCGGACCTGATGCAGGCCCTCGGCCCGGGAATCCGGGTCCCCGTGACTGGCATTCAGGCGGACTGCATCAGCCTCTTTCAGGGCTTCCCGCAGCCGGTCTCCCTCCATGAGGGCTGGTCCCAAGGTCATCACGAGTTTGGTCTTGCGCACTTTATCTCCCAGCGCCTGCACAGGCAATCCACACACTTTTCCACAAGTTTCATTCCGGTTACAAACTTATCACGAGGCCTTTCCCTGGCGTCATCGCGGTGCTACCTTTCGATCTTCCGATACGGTTGCTTGGAGAAGATGGCATGCGCGAAAAGCTGCGAATACTCGTAGCAGAGATGGTGCGTGGCGGCATTCCCTTGGAACTGGCGCGCCGCGAGTTCGAGCGGGTGTACCTGGAGGAGGTCCTGGCGGCCCACGAGGGCAACCACAGCGCCGCCGCCCGGGAACTGGGCATCCATCGAAATACCCTGGCCAAGAAGCTCGAGGCCCCGCCGAGTCGGATCCGAACCGTGAGGCTTTCGAACTGAGTCCCGCTCAGAAGCCTCGGTGAGGGCGCTCAAGAGCTTGTCCGTAAATTAGCCATGCCCGCGACGGAGCCCAGCCGCGTGATCCAGCAAGGAAGGGGCCGCAGCGCGATGTGGTGGCATCGTGCAAGGCCGCTGACGCCGCTGGGCGCGCGGC
>Ga0182021_10000294_pt1 | contig 51099 bp, 44 predicted proteins | sample 612E3MmetaG_FD_120493 | JGI IMG/M metagenome (GOLD analysis project Ga0182021, IMG submission 120493) | Permafrost microbial communities from Stordalen Mire, Sweden - 612E3M metaG (Illumina Assembly) | ecosystem: Environmental > Terrestrial > Soil > Wetlands > Permafrost | place: Sweden... | reverse complement strand
CGAGAACCTCCCGGCAAGCACGAGGAGGATGAGGGTGACGGCCACGAGGAGGGCCGACGCCAGCAGACTGGCCCGCAGTGTCATGGCTTCAATGTCGCGGACATCCCGCTCCGAGTCATAGAGCATGATGACGAACAGCGTTCCGTCCAGGAGGGGCTGCCGGGCGAACAGCAGATCGCCTCGTCGCACCGCTTCCGAGGTTGCGAGCCCAGCCGGGAGTCCGGCGGTTTCGGGCCGGACGACCGAAAGCCTCTGGCCTCTGTCGACTGGAGTCGGACTGTACATGACCACACCGCCGGAATCGATGACGATCGGCATGGAGGCGAATATGCCTGCCGATTGTGAGAGGACGGCTTCCGTCAGCTCCGCAATGCTGAGCGATGCGCCCAAGGCGCAGAGGTGCCCGGAGGGAGGAACATGAAGCGCAACGGAGGTCCCCCGCACGCCGGCTGTGCACTCGGACGCCAGGTCCCGGAGGCTGCGGGCAGCGGACAACCGGAACGACAGGGATGCCGGCTCGGTGCCTCCGTCGTCGATTCGCAGGTGGTACTCCCCGTCAAATGCCCTGACAAGAGACATGCGCCGGGTATGCCTTCCAGGCGTTCCCCCCAGGGTCACTTCCTCGTACCTGGAGGGGTATGCCTGCATCAGCGCCCTGAGGTTGCCGACCAAGGCGGTGTCGGTTGCCGGCTCTGCGCCCGGGCCAGGGCTCATTGGGGAGTTCATCCGCATTGCCGACAATTCGACGGCTGACGCTTCGATCGCCCGCGTGAATTCCACGGCAAACGAGGCGCCGTCACTCTTGACGCGTCCTGCCGCCCGTTCGTAGACCCGGCTGACGCCGGAGATGTGCATGAATGCGACGGCGACGGCGAGCAGGAGGCCGGTGGAGCCCGCGCTCAGAAGCACGACCCTGTTGCGAAGCCTGTTAGCGGGCGTCTTCATGTCGATCCAGCCAGATCAGGGCGAAGTCGGGGGTGGTGAAGCGGAGGACCAGCCCGCGCACAAAGCCGGGGACAACGTAGTGGCGCGGCCCCTCGTGGGTGAGGAGAACCAACGGAGCATCGCGCTGCAGAATCGATTCGAGCCGCCGGAACAGCAAGCGCCGCCGGCCGGAGTCCTGTTCGATGGTCGATTGATCGAAGACGGAATCGTATGCTGCGCTTCGGTAGCCCGTGAGATTCACCGAAGCCGGACTCTTCGAAGAGAAGAAAGCGTAGTACTCTTCGGGATCGGGAAAGAGGGGCTGCATGCTCACCCTGAAGAGGTCCGGTCGCTCCCTGACGACGTGTTCATAGTATTCGTCCACCTTCACGTTCAACACGGGAGTCATCCCAAGGTCCTTTACCGCGGCAGCAAGACGATCGACGTCGGGTGAGTGTATGGTGGTGGAGATCGTCAGCTGTGCAGGGAGAGGGTCTCCCTGAGGAAACCTTGAAGGATCGGGCCGGGGAACCGTGCCAGCAGCTGTCGTGCCGATAAGATGCGGCGGGGCAAGGGTGGACGCTTCGAGGGCAACTCCCTTCAGCTCCCGGATAAGGGCAGAACGGTTGTACGAGGCGGCGAGCGCTCGCCGCAGCGCCGGGCGCCGGCCAAGGGCAGAATGAGGATCCATGCTGATGCCGAAGAACCGGACAGTCAAACCCTCGGGAACGGTGGTCACCATGAAAGAGGCTCCGCTGCCTGAGCGAAGCTGACGTATTTCGGACTCGTTCACAACAAGGAAGTGCGTCTCCCCCTTCAGGAAGAGCGGGATACAGAGCGCAGGGTTGCCGGTTAACCGGATGGAGATCTCGTCTACGTAGGGGAGGTCTCGTCCAAGGCTGTCTCGTCTCCAGTAGGAAGGGTTCCTGACCAGGATGATGTCTCCGGAGTTCTCCCAGACGGCAAGTCTGAATGGCCCCGTCCCCACCGGATGCACGGAGGTTTTGCGGCCATAGAATCCGGCGCTCTCATGGGGAATGATGAACGCGGGGGGTGTGGAGAGGAGTTTCAGGAACGTCACATAGGGGCGGGTGAGAGTGAACTCCGCGGTGTTGCGGTCAAGCGCGCGCACTGAGGCAATGCGGGCGGCAATCGGGCCGGGACTGATGTTTGTTGAGTCTCTTCTGAGCGCCTGTGTGAAGGTAAAGACGATGTCATCCGCCGTGACTTCACGCCCTTTTCCTTCCGGGAAACAAGGGGCGTCCTGAAACCTCACTCCTGAGCGGAGTCTCACGAGCCACCGTGCCCCGCCATCCATGCGCGTCCAGGACTCTGCAAGGAGGGGTTCGACCGAATCCGGCAATGAACCGGGCGCTGTCAACCCCTCGAAGATCATGGATGCCACGAACCAGTCCGTGTCATAGCGAATGGACTGAGGATCAAGGCTCTCCACGGGATCTGAGACGGCGAGTTTCAGTGTTCCGCCGTAGAGGGGGCGTGGAGGTGAGGCAGCGGGATCTTTGCCGCAGGAGAGCAGTGCGAGCAGGATTGCGAGTGCACCAAGGCTTCGTGAGGCTGGCATGCAGGCTTCTGGGGAGAGGGACCAGGATCGTCGGCAGAATGTAGAATTTTGTGCTCATAGAAGCAACGTCTCGATAATGCCTGGGGAGCAACCTGCCGGCCCCGCCCCCGGATCCGGTGGCGGAGACCGGCCGTCTTAGAGAAAGGCCGCCTCATGCCGGTTCATGCCTTCAGCTTCTGGGTTCGAATTGATTGTTGCCCGCTGAAGGGGTATATTTTTAGCTGAAATCTCTCATCGCAGCGGGGAAGTGGGGAACACAGGTCTCGGGCGTTGATGCGCCCGGGCGCCGGTCGGCGCGGCAAGGGCCGGGAGGTATCATGGACGCAGCCGGCAGTTGGTGTTCAAGAGGCAGCAGGAATGCCGATGGCAAGACACAATCAGATGGCAACGTGAGGAAGGCATGGCAGAGGTCAAAGATTTTCAGAAGGACGTACTGGACCTGAGCGGCACGACCCCGGTCCTGGTGGATTTCTGGGCCGAGTGGTGCGGCCCCTGCAAGATGCTGGGACCGGTTCTGGAGCGTCTGGCGGCGAGGGATGCCGGGCGATGGGTCCTGGCAAAGGTCGATACTGACAGGAACCAGGAGATTGCGGCACGTTACGGCATCCGCGGCATCCCGAGCGTGAAGATGTTCATCAACGGCGCCGTTGCCGCGGAGTTCACGGGCGCATTGCCGGAATACGCGGTCGACCAGTGGCTGAAGAAGTCGCTTCCGGACCCGAACCGCGAGACTCTTGCCCGGGCCGAGTCCCTTCTGGCTTCCGGGACGGAGGGGGCTGTTCCTCTCCTCGAAGAGGTCATCCGCCGGGATGCCGGGAACCATCGTGCCCGGGTGGCCCTGGCGAAGGCCCTGCTCTCCACGGACCTGGCGCGTGCACTCGAGCTTGTCGAGCCGATCGAGGCCGACTCGGCGTTCTACCAGCCGGCTGAAGCGATGAGGACCATCGGCGCGCTGGATTCCCGCGATCCTTCAACCTTGCCTGACGGGCCAGCCAAGACCCGTTATCTGGAAGCCGTACGTGCCTTGCAGAGCGGGAAGTACGAGCAGGCTCTTGACATGTTCATCGAAGTGATCCGCATCGACCGGTTCTATGACGATGACGGCGCCCGGAGAGCGTGCATCGCCGTCTTCACGCTCCTCGGCGACGACCACGAGGCGGCGAGGAGCCGGCGGCGCGACTTCAGCAGCGCCCTCTATGTCTGAGAGAGACGCGGTGAGACGGATCTACCTCGACCATACCGCAACTACCCCGCTCGACCCGAGGGTCCTCCAGGCGATGCTGCCGTATTTCGAGAATACCTTCGGCAATGCGTCTTCGATCCATGCGTTCGGAAGAGAGGCCAAAAACGCCCTCGAGCGCGCCAGGGGAACGATCGCCTCGGCGATAGGGGCTTTGCCCGGCGAGGTGGTGTTTACGAGTGGTGGGACGGAATCGGACAACCTTGCGATTGTGGGGGCCTGGCGCGCCGGCAGAAAACGGGGCCGGACGGGGGTAGTCACCGATGCCGCGGAACACCATGCCGTGCTTGACACGTGCGAGAGACTCCGGGAGGACGGAGGGGCGGTCTCCGTCGTGGGGGTGGACAGCAACGGGTCGGTCGATCCGCTCGAGGTGGCGTCCGCCATGTCCGGCACGACGGCTCTCGTGTCCGTCATGCATGCGAACAACGAAGTCGGCACGATCAATCGTGTGGGGGATGTGGCTGAGGCCGCCCACCGGGCAGGAGCGATGGTGCACTCTGACGCCGTTCAGTCATTCGGCAAGATTGCGGTCCGGGCGGATGACCTCGCGGTAGACCTTCTGTCGCTCTCCGCTCACAAGCTGTACGGGCCCAAGGGTATCGGAGCGCTGTACATCAGGCGCGGGACGGGCATCGAACCGCTGATGACCGGAGGAGGGCAGGAGAAGGGCCGGAGGCCGGGGACCGAGAATGTCGCGCTTGCGGCCGGATTTGCGCGGGCTGTTGAACTGGCGATGGAGCTCATGGAGGTGGAATCAGAACGCCTCTCGGTGCTGCGGGACGATTTTGAAAGGGCCCTGTGCGACCGCTTCCCCTGCCTCCTGGTGAACGGTCACCCTGCCTGCCGACTGCCGCACATTCTCAATGTCTCGGTGAACAGTGCCAAGGTTCTCTTGGAGGGCGAGATGCTCGTGCCGAATCTTGATCTCGAGGGGATTGCGGTGACGAGCGGTTCAGCATGTTCGTCGGGAAGCATGCAGCCCTCCCATGTGCTCCTGGCGATGGGACGAGACCTGGATACGGCGAGGGCGACAGTGCGGTTCTCTTTCGGGAGGGAGAATACGCGCGAAGATGTTGCGGAGACTCTGGAAAGGGTCTCTAAGCTTCTCGGCAGGATGATCGCTCACTGATCGGTCTTTCCCTGCTCGGGCGCCCGCCCCCGTACTCTCTCCGCCTCGCGCAATGCCACTCCGTACCGGACCCCTCGTTCGCTCACCAGCACCCGTTCAAATCCGAAATGCACCATCGCTTCCTCCAGGATCAACGCCCCCGCGGTGATGATGTCGTGGCGTCCCTCCATGTAGGGAGCCATCCCGCGAATAGCGCGGGATGAGCGGCGCTCGAGTGAGGCTCTCAGCTCCGAGACAGTGTGTAACGGCAACACGTAGCCGCTGACGGCTTCGATGGAAAACTCCGGGCGCTTCTGCGCAAGGAGGGCGAGTGTGGTGGCCGTTCCGGCGACAGCGACCAGAAGCGATCCGGGCGCAGCGGCGGCGGAGCAGAGCGCCCTGCGGATTGTGCTGCGGGCGTCATCCGTCTCCCTTCTGAGAGGAGGATCGTGAAGGAGGAGGCGTTCGGTCAGCCGGACCGACCCGATGTTCAGGCTTGCGGAGGAGGTGACTCTGCGGCCGGTCCCGGAAGTGATCTCGGTGCTCCCGCCGCCGATGTCGATGACCGTGGCCGCCGCGATTCCCGGCACACCGCTGATGGCGCCCCTGTAGGTCCAGAGCGCCTCGTCGTTTCCTGAGAGAACCTCCAGCGGGAATCCGGTCCGTGCCAGCATCAGCGATGCGAGTTCGTCCCTGTTCTGTGCATCCCGGACGGCACTCGTGCCAAAGACAGCCACAGCGTCGCGCCGGCGCCGGGCTATGATGCGGCGGAATTCCTCCACGGCCTGCACAGCCCGCTCCATCGATTCAGGATGGAGACGGCCCCCCGCGTCGACCCCCCGCCCGAGCCTCGGGGTGCGCTGCTCGTACACGGCTGTCGTCAATGTTCCCCCGGCTTCAACCCCGGCAATCAGAAGAAGCACGGTGTTGGTGCCGATGTCGATAACGGCGATGGAAAGGGGGGGGACGCGGTCTTCGGTCTGCATGGGGAGCGGATCATCGAACCACAAGAGCGAAAGCGATCCATTCATGCTCGGTCCGTTCTTCGCCCAGTGTTGCCCGTTGGCGGTTGAACGCTTCCATCATGGCATTCCGTTCGGTGTCCAGGATGCCTGAGAGGAGAAGTGAGCCTCCGGGAGTTACACGATCCAGCAGGGGAGCAAGCAGGGGCTCGATAACGCTGCGCTGGATGTTCGCGGCTACCAGGTCGAAGCGCCCGGGAGGCACATCGGCGAGCTCTCCGAGTAGAAATGATACGGCCCCCCCAACGCCGTTTGCCTCTGCGTTCTCGCGCGCATTCTCGAACGACCACCCGTCGTTGTCCACCCCGGTTGCCGACGCGGCGCCCAGTTTGACCGCCGCAATGGCAAGAACACCCGTTCCAGTGCCCACATCCAGCAGCGTGCACCCCGGTGAGACCCTCGGTTCAAGGAGCTGTAGCATCAGGCGTGTGGTCTCGTGGTGTCCGGTGCCGAAAGACATCTTCGGATCGATCGTCAGGACGATCTGGTCCCCGGAGGGCTGCACGGGATGCCAGCTGGGCGCGATCACGATTCTCCCAGTCGCGCTCACGGGCCTGATGGTCGCCTCCCACTCGGCATTCCAGTTCTGCGGCGGGATCAGCCGGATGGAGACCCGTGGAAGCGGGATCTCGTGCCCGGAGGCGAAGGCGGTCAGGCTCTCATGGACCGCCGCACGCGTCTCATCGTCCCAGCGCTCGGCCGTGCAATAGGCCCTGAGAGTTTCCCCGTCCTCCCAGAATCCCTCGAAGCCCCGGACGCTGAGGAGCCCGATCAGGCTGTCGGCACTCTCCGGCGGGAGGACGACCGACAGCTCGATGGTTGGTCCGCTCATGGCTGCTGCGTATATACGATGGTTGTCAAGACTGTGCCCACCGCCTCGAGGCTCTCCGGGCTGCAATGATCAGGGGTGTCGTCGTGGGTATGCCAGTAGCGGTTCGTCGGGTCCGGGTAGTTGAAATCGATAATATCGATCGTCTTGATCCCGGCCTCGTTCAACGGGAGGTGGTCGTCGATGACGAACTCCCCCTGCTCATTGATGAATTGCCGGATCCCGAGGTCCCTCGCGGTGTTCCAGACCAGGTCCACGATATCGGGGGCATATTTGAGGGAGTGTTGTTCCCTGGGGAGTTCCAGGTAGGTATCGCCGACCATGTCGAGGAGGATTCCGAACCTTGGTGCGTAGTCCGGGGGCTTGTTGGAGGCGAAGTGCCGTGCCCCGAGCAGGTAGAGATCGTGATCGCCTTCCTTCCCATAGTCCTCACCGTCGACAAAGAGCAGATCGACGCCGATGGCGGGGGGAAGGCGTTTCATGAGGGCTGCGAGTTGCAGGAGGACCGCTGTTCCGCTTGCACCGTCGTTGGCTCCGAGGATCGGCTGGTCGCGGCGGCTCTTGTCCTGGTCGTGCTCGGCGCGGGGGCGGGTATCCCAGTGTGTCAGCAGGAGAATGCGTGACGGAGCATCTGGTTTGAACCGGGCGAAGATATTCGTCAGGTTCAGCGCCTCGCCGTAACCCTGTTGGGTGAACTGCTGGAGGTCGATCCGGTCTGCAAGCGCGCCAAGGGTCGCGGTCAGGAATTCCAGGCACCCCGCATGGCCCGGAGAATTCGGATTGCGCGGCCCGAAGGATGTCTGCCGGAGAAGGAGACGGAATGCCTCCTGGCCGTCGAAGTGCGGGAGAGACCGGTCCAAGGATGAGGCGGAGCCTGACGCCGGGACTGTGGCGGCGGGGACGCTGGGCTGTTCTCGTGAGCAGCCGGAGACCAGGAGGAAGGCGAACATGATAATCAATCGCACAACGAATGTCACCAGTGATGAGGAGAATGCCCAGTCAATTAACAAAGAACCCCGTGAAATGCAACTTTTTGTCGGGAGCGGGCGTCTAACCGTATGAAGACCACACACCACCCCTGGAAGGAGATCTCCCATGAAAATGTTACGTTCTGGTGCAGAAATTCTCCTCATGCTTCTCTGCGTTGCCACGTTTTCCTCCTGTGCCGAACGCAGGATGGACGCGCCCAGCGGCGACACGAGGCATTTTGAGAAGAAGTTCACCGTCGCTCCGGGCGGCAGCCTGGTCCTGAAGACCGATGTCGGATCGGTGTCGGTGAAGGGCGGAAGCGGGTCCGAAGTGAGTGTCGTTGTCGATCTTCGCGGCCGAGAGAGGGATGTCAACCGTTTCGAGATATCAGCCGATCAGCATGGCAACGACGTTGAAGTGCGCGGAGAGTTCAAAGAAAAGATGAGTTCGTGGTTCCACGGTTTCAATAATTTCGATGCGCGCTTCGTGGTCCTCGTTCCGCATGAGTACAGTGTGGAGCTCAGGACCTCCGGCGGCAACGTTGAAGTGATAGCCCTGAAGGGGAGGGTTCACGGGGGAACATCAGGCGGAGACGTGACCGCACAGGAGGTGGAAGGGGAAGTGACCATGGAGACTTCCGGCGGCAGTATTCACGCCGAAAAGGTGACCGGACCCGTGAAGATGAAAACATCGGGAGGGGATGTGCGCGCGGTATCAATGACAGGCGACGTTGATTTGAGGACTTCAGGAGGGAATGTGTGGGTCGAAGGAGTTGATGGGAAGGTGGAGGCGCACACTTCGGGGGGCAACGTGCATGTGAAGGTGAACGGGGCGAACAAGGGCATCCATGCGGAGACTTCCGGAGGCAACATTGAGCTTACCATTGCGAAGGATGCGGGGGCAGAGCTGGATCTTTCGACCAGCGGCGGAGGGGTGACGTGCGACATGCCGGTCACCGTGTCGGGAAGGATCAAGGAAGACAGGATCCACGGAACGCTCAACGGTGGAGGACCGTCGATCTATGCCCATACTTCCGGCGGCGACGTCCGCGTGCGGCCTTTGTAGAGAAAAACTGCACTTTCACACCCCCTTCTTTCACGAAGAGGACACGAAGCCCTTCACGAGTGTGAAGGGCTTCGGTGTTGTAGGTGTGCGCCCGTTCGTCCGGGGCTCTGAGCTTTGTACAAATTACATTACTTCCCGCTCAAAAGCTGTTGAATTTGCCGCCGCGCCCCCTGTTTCTGTCACCCAAGTCTGGTACGGGGATTGCACCTGTGCTCTGGAGACTCATAAGGAGCGGGGAGAAAAACATGTGGAATTTCCGTGGAAAAACGAAAACGAAGCTGATGTTGATCGTGGGGGGGGCGTGTGTCGCGGCCGGTTGCGGTCTCTATGTTGTGGTTCGCGGCGACCCTTCACAGGTCCTGCAGCTGGATTACACAACCCTCATGAGCCATGCAAAGTCGGGAGACGTGAAAGAGGTCTCTTTCGACGGGGCGAGAATTGCCGGTGAGCTGACATCCGGCGCACATTTCACGGGCGAAGTGCCGAACGGGGCGACACAGGCGGCACTTGCGGACCGGCTTGCGGAGCGCGGCATCGCCGTGCGGTTTGCCTCCTCTGGCGGCGTCGATCCGGTTCAGGTGGCCACGACTCTGGTGATGGCGATTTCCCTGGGCGGGCTTCTCTTTGTCCTTGTCAGAAAGAACCCGGGAGCCTTCGGCACCGAAGCCCGGAAGGCGGTCAATCTCGAGACCTCGCCGGTGAAGTTCATCGACGTCGACGGTGTCGATGAGGCCAAGAACGAGCTGCAGGAGATCGTGCAATTCCTGAAGACGCCGGAGCGGTTCACCCGCCTTGGCGGCCGGATCCCGCGCGGGGTGCTGCTGGTCGGTCCTCCGGGCACGGGGAAGACCTTGCTGGCGCGAGCGGTTGCCGGGGAGGCCGGTGTGCCGTTCTATGCGATATCGGGCTCGGAATTTGTTGAGATGTTCGTTGGCGTTGGAGCCCGCCGCGTGAGAAATCTCTTTGCGCAGGCCAGGAAGGCTGCCCCCTGCATCGTGTTCATCGATGAAGTTGATGCCATCGGCCGGCAGCGCGGGGGACCTTCAAACGGACACAACGAGGAGCGCGAGCAGGCGTTGAACCAGCTCCTGGTGGAGATGGACGGCTTCGACCAGCATGCGACGATCGTCGTGATGGCGGCGACGAACAGGCACGACGTCCTCGATGAGGCGCTCCTGCGTCCAGGGCGTTTTGACAGGCGTGTCACCGTGGACCGCCCCGACATCCGCGGAAGGCGAAGGATCCTTGAGGTGCACACACGTGGAACGCCGCTGTTCCCGGACGTGGATCTTCACAAAGTTGCGCGGGGCACTCCCGGCATGACCGGCGCGGAGCTGGCGAACCTTGTGAACGAAGCTGCGCTGTCGGCTGCGCGCGAGGGGAGGGAAGAGGTGCGGATGGCGGATTTTGAAACTGCTCGTGACAAGGTCACGATGGGGGTCGAGAGAACCTCTGCCGTCATGACGGAGCCCGAGCGCGAAAGGATTGCGATTCATGAGGCCGGGCATGCTCTGGCGGCCTTCCGCCTCCCGGCGGCGGACCCCGTCCACAAGGTGTCGATCATTCCGCGCGGATCGGCTCTGGGCATCACCATGCAGCTGCCGGACCACGACCGCAACATGTATTCACGAGAGTACCTGGAATCTCAGATTGCCGTGCTTATGGCAGGGCGTGTCGCCGAGGAGCGGATGCTCGGTTCGTTCGCCTCCGGCAGCGCCAACGACATTGAGCGGGCGACTTCGATCGCTCGAAAGATGGTGCGACAGCTTGGGATGAGCCGGATTGGCCCGGTGGTGTGTCTGGAGCGGGGCGCACAGGGTGGCAGGGGGGATTTCCTGAGCGAGTATTCAGTCCACACCGAACTGCGGATCGACGAGGAAGTCGAGCGGATTCTGTCTGATGGACTCCGTACAGCACAGGAGATCGTCGGGAGCGATGCCCGGGCCCTCGAAGCGCTCCGCCAGGTGCTGCTGGAAGAAGAAACCATCGATCACGCGCGATTCGCCTGCGTTGTGGCAGCGGCCGGTCTGGAGGCCGCGTGACGAACGCGGGGATCAGCGTCCTTCCCAGCCGGTGATGAGAACCCCGATGCTATCCTGTATGGCCCGGTAGGAGTGTGAGGAGCCGGGAAAGTTCTGCATCATGATGGAAAAGGCCAGCGGCTCTCCATCCGCTCCCGTCGTATACCCGCTCAGGGACGAGACCCCGGTCATCGTCCCTGTTTTTGCCTTCAGCAGATGCGCCGCCGCCGTGCGCCTCATCCGTCTCGATAGTGTTCCCGCCTCGCCGGCCACAGGGAGGGACGCCATGAAAGAGCGGCCTGCTTCCTGATCGTGCGCCATGGCTACAAGGAGCCTGACGATGGTCTCCGCATTCGTCAGGTTGTACCGTGAAAACCCCGATCCATCGACAAGGGTGATCCGGGCGGTATCGATGCCGATCGACGCCAGGAAGTTCTTCACCGCGCGAATCCCCGACTGCCATGTCCCCGGCGTGCCTGCCGATTCGGCGCCCATGAGTTTTACAAGACACTCGGCGGACAGGTTATCGCTCACCGTATTCATGAACGTCACCACGGAGTCGAGACGGCGGGAGACCGCCGCGGCCGGCCGGACGCTTCCCGGCATGGTGTCCATGACTGCGGCGCTGCAGCGGATACCCACCCTGCTGAGGGCCTCTGCGAACAGCGTCAGTGTGTACCTGTCGGGCTCGAAGACCGTCAGGGTGACGGAGACCTGCTGGCCAGGGAGGAGTTCACCGTCCACTAAGATGACGTTCGACGGATGTTGAAGGGGGCGGGCGATGGTCAGTTCCCGCACGACGCTGTCGGAGACAACCGCCCTGTTCATCACCTGAACGAATCCTGTCGGCGGAATGACCGTCACCTCGGGCGGGCTTCCCGGCGCCGGCCCTCCTCTCACGGACACTTCCACCGTATTGCCGTTGACCGACAACGCCGAGATCCCCATTCCCGACGGGTCTGCGGCGTCGTCCCACATCCATCCGGGTCCCCAGTACAGCGAGTCGAAGCGGGAGGCATCGCCCACAAGTGTCCATGAGCCTCCAGGCGGAAGGAGTCCGCGCAGCGTGCTCGCGAGCGAATCCAGGTCACTCGTTGAAAGCAGAGGGTCGCCGCCCCCCCTCAGGAAAATCTTCCCGGCGGCTGAATCGAATCCCGCCACGGTTGTAATCCGGAACAATGGTCCCAGGAGGTGGAGCGCTGCGGCCGAGGTGAAGAGCTTCTGGTTTGATGCAGGGGTGAAGAGGAGCTGCGCGTTGCGTTCATACAGGACGATGTTGTCAGAAAGCGAGACGATCCTGACGGCGGCGCTGGCCGGCGGAAAGAGAGAATCGACCATGAGCGCATCGATCCTGTTTCCGAGCGCCGCCGCAGAGTGATGGGTGCGGGGACCGCCCTGCGTCCCCGCAGAATCCACTCTGGCCGTGTTACCGGCGGAGGAACAGCCGGCAGCAAGGAGGGCTGCAACGAGGATGCCGGAAGCGACGGAAAAGATGAATGTGCGGGACATCATTCCCCGGGATCGTTCACGAAGCTGCATGATGCAGCATGAAGTGGCATGAAGAAGCATGATACCCTTGTTATTGCTTGGCAAAGCATTTGTCCCTATATTAAGAATATAATACCATCGATTCGACAGGCCAATACATGTTACAGGTTTTGCGGAAGATTTTCCCCAGCAAGCACGAAAAGGACGTCAGGATACTCAGGCCGGTGGTTGAAGAAATCAACCGGTTTGTTGAGGAGGATCAAAACCTCTCAGATGACGACCTCAGGGCAAAAACCGACGAATTCCGGGGACGAATCAGGGAAGCGCTGGCAGAAGACGAGGCCAAGATTGCCGAGCTGCGTGAAAAACTCAAGCAGGACATGAGTCTCGGGGAGAAAGAGCGTCTTCAGGAAGAGCTGGACGGAATGTTGAAGGGCAGGGACGAGTTGACAGGCGACGTGCTTGACGAGCTCCTTCCGGAGGCATTCGCCGTGGTCAAGGAAGCCTGCCGGCGCCTCGTGGGCAAGAAGTTCGATCTCCTGGGGAATCCCGCCATCTGGGATATGGTGCCGTTTGACGTGCAATTGATCGGCGGGATGGTTCTGCACCAGGGGAAGATTGCGGAAATGGCCACAGGCGAGGGGAAGACGCTGGTGGCAACGATGCCTGTCTATTTGAATGCCCTTCCGGGCCGCGGCATGCACCTGGTCACGGTGAACGATTACCTCGCGAAGCGCGACAGTCTCTGGATGGGCCAGGTTTACGAGTTTCTCGGACTCACGGTTGGCTGCATCCAGAGCTCGATGGATGCGCTCCAGCGGCGCCGGGAATACGCGTGCGACATCACGTACGGGACCAACAACGAGTTCGGATTCGACTACCTGCGCGACAACATGGTCATCGACAAGGAAGACCTTGTGCAGCGGGAGCACTACTATGCCATCGTCGACGAGGTCGACTCCGTTCTGATTGACGAGGCCCGGACGCCGTTGATCATCAGCGGCCCCGTTTCCAGCGAAGAGCACAAGTTCAACGAAATGAAGCCGTTTGTCGAACGGATCGTGAACCAGCAGCGTAACCTCGTGGGGAAACTGGTTGCGGACGCAGAGCGGCTGATCGAGGAGGGGAAGACGGAGGAGCCCGGGGTGTTCCTCCTGCGGGCGAGCCGCGGACTTCCCAAGCATCCTCGGCTGTTGAAGACCCTCTCGGAACCCTCAAACAAGAGGCTGGTGCAGGTGACGGAGAACGAGTACTTGCGCGACCAGGGGCGGCGGATGCACGAAATCGACGATGATCTCTACTATGCCATCGACGAGAAGAACCACCAGATCAATCTCACCGAGAGAGGGCGCGAGTACCTCACGCCGCAGGTGGCAGACAAGGATTTCTTTGTGCTTCCCGATCTCGGCACCGAGATCAGCGTCATCGAAGCAGACCGGGCCCTGAGCCCCGATGAAAAGCAGCGGAAGAAGGACGATGTGAACCTGCTCTACGCGGAGCGTAGCGACCGGATCCACACGGTGACCCAGCTCCTCCGGGCGTATTCGCTGTACGCCAAGGACGACGAGTACGTCGTCTCGGACGACGGCAGGGTGATGATCGTTGATGAATTCACCGGGCGTCTTCTTGCGGGCCGGCGGTATTCCGACGGACTTCATCAGGCGATCGAGGCGAAGGAAGGCGTGAAGGTGGAGCGGGACATGCAGACGCTTGCGACGATCACGCTGCAAAACTACTTCCGGCTCTACAAGAAACTCGCCGGCATGACGGGCACGGCCGAGACCGAAGCGGGAGAGTTCTTCGACATCTACAAACTGGATGTCGTCGTCGTACCCACGAACAAACCCATGGTCCGTGATGACGTCAACGACGTCATCTATAAGACGAAGCGCGAGAAGTACAATGCGGTGACCGAAGAGATCGAGAAGATGCGCTCGAACGGGAGGCCGACGCTGGTCGGCACGACCAGCGTGGAGGTATCCGAGACATTGAGCCGCATGTTGAAGCGGAAGAACCTCCCCCACAACGTGTTGAACGCCAAACACCACCAGCGCGAGGCGGAGATTGTCGCCCATGCCGGGCTCCCGGGGCAGGTGACCATTGCCACGAACATGGCAGGCCGCGGCACGGATATCAAGCTGGGACCGGGCGTCAAGGAAGCGGGCGGGCTGCACATCATTGGAACCGAGCGGCACGAGGCGCGGCGCATCGACCGCCAGCTGCGCGGCCGGTCGGGGCGGCAGGGGGATCCGGGCTCATCCCTCTTCTTTCTCTCCCTCGAAGACGACCTCATGCGCCTGTTCGGCAGCGAGCGGATTGCCGGGATCATGGAGCGCCTTGGCCTCAAGGAAGGGGAGGTCATCCAGCACCCGTTGATCACACGGTCGGTCGAGCGCGCCCAGCGCAAGGTGGAGGAAAACAACTTCGGGATCAGGAAGCGGCTGCTGGAATACGACAATGTGATGAACCAGCAGCGCGAGGTCATCTACACGCGCCGCAGGCGGGCGCTGGTGAGCGACCGGATCAAAGACGACGTGCTGGAGCTGGTGGAGGAGTTCGGGCAGAAGCTGGTGGAGAAGTACTACGACGACGGGGAGATCCAGCCCCTGCAGGACGACCTGCGGGCTCAGCTTCTGGTGGATCTGGCGGTTACCCCGGAACGATGGCAGGAGCTGGGGTCTGCCGGCGTGGGGCAGGAGATCGTGAAGGCGGCCACCGAGTTTTACCGGCGGAAGGAGGAGAGGCTCGGCAGCGAGATGATGGCGCGGATCGAGAAGATGGTTGTCCTGCAGGTCATTGACGACAAGTGGAAGGACCATCTCCGCGAGATGGACGATTTGAAAGAAGGCATCCACCTGCGTGCCTACGGACAGAAGGATCCCCTGGTGGAATACAAGACGGAAGCCTTCAGGATGTTCATGGAGCTGCTCGATCAGATCAACGGCGAAATTGTGACGACGGTCTTCCGCCTGTTCCCAGCGCCGGCTCAGGAGATGCCGGCAATGCGCGTTTCGCAGAGACCGCAGCAGATGCGGCTGACGCATGATGCCTCGGCCGGAATGGGGTTCCAGGGAAACCGCGAAGCGGTCCCCGGCGGAGCCGAACCGAACCCCGCTGCACGTGCCGGCAAGCCGCAGCCCGTGCAGATCGGCGAAAAGATAGGACGCAACGACCCGTGCCCGTGCGGCAGCGGAAAGAAGTATAAGCAGTGCCACGGCAGATAGGACCTGCATGAAGAAGATCGAGGCAATCATACGGCCGTTTCGGATTGACGATGTGCGGGAGGCTCTTGCGGAGATCGGCGTGAAGGGGATCACCCTTACCGAGGTGAAGGGGTACGGACGGCAGAAGGGGCACACCGAGCTGTATCGCGGTTCCGAGTACCAGATCGATTTCCTGCCGAAGCTGAAACTGGAAGTCGTCGTACCGGATGCCATGACCGATAAGGTGGTCGAGACCATTGTCAAGGCCGCGAAAACGGGACAGGTCGGCGACGGTAAAATATTCATCTCTCCGGTCGAAGATGCAGTGCGCGTTCGGACGGGAGAGTCGGGAGAAGAAGCGCTGTAACACCATGCCGCGCACGGAGGTCGACACGTCGGCGCCCACAGGGAACACAGTGATTCAGGACTTCCGTTCCGGCTACGTGGCGATCGTCGGCGAACCCAACGTCGGGAAGTCGACCCTCCTGAACGCCATACTGGGCCAGAAAATCTCGATCGTCACTCCAAAGGCCCAGACAACGCGTCACAGGATTCTGGGCATCCATTCCACCGACCTTGCGCAAATCATCTTCCTCGATACGCCGGGGATTCTGAGGCCGCGTTACGCCCTGCATGACGCGATGATGCGCTCCGCCACTTCGGCGATCGCAGACGCGGACATCGTCCTGTTCATGGTTGACGCCTCCCGGGGACCGGAAGCGGGCGAAGGGTCCGGGGATGCCCTTGCCAGTCTCCAGAGGACCCGGAAGCCTGTCTACCTCGTGATCAACAAATGCGATCTGGCCGGCCGGGACGTCCTGAGCCGCCTTCGGGAGTTCTACACCGGCCGCCACCCATTCGCAAAGTCCTTCACGGTGTCCGCGCTGAAGAAAGAAGGGACCGGGGATCTTCTCGGCGTTCTGACCGCTGAACTTCCCGTCCATCCGCCGTACTATCCCCTCGACATCGTCAGCGAACACCACCAGCGGTTCTTCGTGGCGGAGATCATCCGTGAACAAGTCTTCCTGAACACGCATGAAGAGATTCCCTATTCCACGACGGTGGACATCGTGGAGTTCGCGGAGCGCGAAGGAGGGAAGTGGTTCATCAGCGCCGATCTGTACGTCGAGCGCGATTCCCAGAAAGGCATTCTCATCGGGAAAAAGGGAGCGATGATGAAAGCCATCGGGAAGCTCGCGCGCGTGGACATCGAGCGATTTCTCGATCATCCCGTCTTCCTTGACCTCCACGTGAAAGTCCGGGAAAAGTGGAGGGAAAAACCCGAATGGTTGAAGAGGCTGGGGTACCAGTGAGTGTTCCTCCGGTTCGTCCATGAAATCCGAACGCCTCCGCATTGCCCTCGGGTTCGCCGTCATCAGCACGGTGTGGGGATCGACCTGGTTCGCCATCAAGATCGGCCTTGAGACCATGCCTCCGTTCCTCTCGGCGGGGATCCGGTTCCTGGTGGCCTCCGGAATCCTCTTCGCGATCATCCGGGCCCGCGGCCTCAGGGTGCCATTGTCCGCCGAGGCATGGAAAACCTATCTGGCCATCGGCATACTCTCCTTCTCCATTCCGTTCGCCCTCGTGTACTGGGGTGAGCAATTCATCCCGAGTTCTCTCTGCTCCATCCTCTTCGGCGCATTCCCTTTCTGGGTCGCCCTCTTTTCCCACTTTCTCTCCGGCACGGAGAAGATGGATGCCTACAAGTTTGCCGGCACCCTCGTCGGTTTTGCCGGAGTGGTCGTGATCTTTTCTCCGGAGCTTACCTGGACGGGGAGCCGGGGGATGGCGGGGATGGCCGCAATCCTTGCGGCCACGCTTCTCCAGGCGTATGCCCTGATCCCGATCAAGAAGCACGGGAGGGAAATCAGTCCGTTTGTCATGAATTTCGTGGGGATGACCATGGGAACGGTGTCGCTCCTTTCTCTGGCTGCGGCATTCGAGCGCGACCGGCCGGTGGTGTTGACCGTTTCCGGCGCCGGATCGATCCTCTATCTTGCGGTGTTTGGATCAGTCGTGGCGTTCGTGACATACTACTGGCTGTTAAAGCGGGTCCAGGCAGTCTATCTGTCGCTCTCCAGCTTCATCAACCCGATCATCGCGGTGATTCTCGGTGCGGCGATACTGGGTGAGCGGCTCGATCGTTCGGTCCTTGCCGGGGCCGCCCTGGTGCTGGTGGGCATAGCGGTGACAAACTGGAGGGCCCTGGCAGCCAGAAGCACCCGGTCGGCGGTCTACACACAGCGGAGGGAACGGTGAGGGGGATTGCGGAGTGGATGCGCCTGCACGTGCCTCATGCTGTATTGCAGCCCGGCCTTCTGGCGCCCGGCCTTCTGGCGCCCGGCTTGCTGGTGCTCAGCCTGCTGGTACCCAGCTTGCTGGAACCCAGCTTGCTGATTCCCGGACGTGCTCATGGTGACGTTCTGCTTCCCGGGACGTTCAGGGAGGCCGTAGGGAATCAGGCCGTCGATCACCCCCCGGTGGTCAAACAGCTCCGCAGGGACCACCTCCAGTACGTGGGACCCCAGCCGTTCGACGTGACGCACTACCGGCTGGACCTGACGTTTGCCATGACCTCGGAGGCGATGGGAGGAACTGTGACAATGTTCGTCGTCCCGCGCCGCGGAATCGACTCATTGACACTGAACTCCGCGCAGCTTGCGATCGACAGCGTTCTGGTGAACGGGGTCCCGAGGAGCTCTTCCGTCGACCCGGCGCATGAGGAATTCTCCGTCCTGCTCGGGAGCACGGCACATGCGGGAGATACGCTGAAGGTGGCGATCTCCTACCGCAGGCTTCCCGGTCTTCGGCGGCCAAGCCACAGGCTCGGATACTACTGGTATCCGGCCCCGCTTGTTCCGGAAAACCTGGGGTACACCATGTCCGAGCCGTCGGATGCCAGGTTGTGGATGCCCTGTTATGACCAACCGTGGGTGAAGAGTACCGCGGAGATTCATGCCACGGTGCCAGCCGGGTACGTCGCAGCGTCGAATGGGAAGCTGCTGGGAACATCGGCCAATGCCGATGGGACAGTGACCTGGCACTGGCAGGAGCAGCATCGGGTCGCGACATACCTGCTGGCTGTCACGATATCCAGGTGGGCCGTGACCAGCCTTCCCCTGGCACTCGCGCCCGGCGACACCATTCCGGTGCAGTATTATGTCTGGCAGCCTGACTCGGCCCAGTGCGCGGCGTACCTCCCGACGGTCGCCCGGATGATCAGCAGCCTCGGGAAGCTCTTCGGCTCTTACCCGTTCGAGAAGTACGGCATGGCGGGGGTCGCTCCTTTCTCTTACGGAGGGATGGAGCACCAGACGATTACCACGCTGGCCCGAAGCTACGAAGACAGCGAGTTCATCGTGGTGCACGAGCTCTCGCACCAGTGGTGGGGAGACCTTGTGACGTGCGGGACTTGGAAGGACGTTTGGTTGAACGAAAGCTTCGCAACCTATGGAGAGGCGCTCTGGAGCGAGTCGAAGGGAGGAAACGCCGCCCTGAAGCAGTACATGAATGACGTCCTGCAGCAATTCGACTATGCCTCCTGGAGAGGGGCTGTCTATGATCCCGAGACGCAGGGATTCGCCCTTTTTGCTCAGAGCGTCTACAGCAAGGGGGCATGGGTTCTTCACACCCTGCGGGGGGTCCTCGGCGACTCCCTGTTCTTCGGCAGCCTGCGCGCGTACCGCGCGAAGTATCAGGAGGCTGCCGCCGTCACCGATGACTACCTCGCGGTTATCGATTCCGTCACCGGACGGCACATGGGCTGGTTCTTCCAGGAGTGGGTATACGGGCCCGGCTGGCCGCAATATGCGCCCAGGTTCACCTATGCAAACGGTATGATGACGCTCACCATCTCTCAAATGCAGGAATCCGCATGGCCCACGTTTCGAATGCCGATCAGCGTTCGGGCCTTCGGGCCCGGCGGGAGGGACACCCTCTTTACAGTCCTTGACACAGCACGCGTTCAGAGATTCAGTCTGGCGCTCGCGACGGCGCCCGACAGCGTGGTCCTGGATCCGGACGGATGGATACTTAAGCAGGTGGTTCCCGGGCTGGCGTCCGAAGTCGCCGCAGAATCCCCGCGCCCGCCTGCGCAGTTCGGGCTCGAACAGAATTATCCAAATCCGTTCAATCCACAGACGGTCCTGGAATTCACACTTCCCACTGCAGGGAAGGTCCGGCTGGCGGTGTATGACCTTCTGGGGAGGGAGGTGGCCCGCCTGGCAGACGGGGTGATGGCAGCGGGGAGGCATTCGGTGGTGTTCGACGGGAGCCGCCTGGCCTCTGGCGTCTATCTTGCCAGACTGGAAGGAACCGGGGTCTCGGTCAGAAAAATTGCCCTCGTGAGGTAGCGGGGGCCTTTTCCGGAAAGCGTCGGAGTGCAATGACCCTGCAGGTCCTCACGATCAAGCTCACGGGGGAAGCGCTCACCGTCGATCAGAAATTGGAGAGCCTCCCCTCCGGACCCGGCGTCTACCAGCACAAGGACGGCGAGGGGACGGTGCTGTACGTGGGGAAAGCCAAGAGTCTCCGAAACCGAGTACGACAGTATTTTCAGAAGTCGCGTTCGATGGATCCGCGGATAGAGGCGATGCTGCGCAAGGCAACCGACCTTGAGATCATCGTCACCGACAGCGAGGTGGAGGCGCTCATCCTCGAAGCAAACCTCATCAAGAAGTTGAAACCCCGGTACAACGTCAATCTTAAAGATGACAAAAGCTATCCTTACATCGTCATCACCCATGAGCCGTACCCGAGGGTGTTCGTCACCCGTCAGATGCGCCGCGACGGCTCGCGCTACTTCGGGCCCTATACCGACGTTCACAACGTCAGGGCGGCACTCAAGACGGTGCGCGACATCTTCATGATCCGGAGCTGCAACTACTACATCGACGAGGAGACTATCCGGGGGAAGAAGATCAGGGTCTGCCTCGATTATCACATCAAGAAATGCGAGGGTCCCTGCGAGGGGCTGGTGACCCGGGAACGGTACAACGCGATGATCGACCAGGTGGCGGCGGTGCTTCAGGGGAGGACCGAATCGCTGATGGAGCAGCTCCGGCACGAGATGGACGGGATGGCGTCGCAGCTGCGTTTCGAGGATGCGGCGCTCCTGAGGGACCGGATCAAGGGGCTCCAGGCGTACAGTGAGAAGCAGCGCGTTTCCGACCTCGACGCCACGGACAGGGACATCCTCGGGCTTGCTGCAGACGAGGACGATGCGTGCGGGGTGGTCTTCAGGCTCCGCGAGGGCAAAATGATCGGCCGCCAGCATTACTACATGAGCTGCGTCGAGGGGAAGCAGGCAGGGGAGATTGTGGCCGCGTTCCTGCAGCAGTACTACATCGATGTGGAAGATATCCCCGCGGAGGTCTTGTTGCCTGCCCCGCTGGATGAGGAGGAAGCGGTCCGCGAGTGGCTGAGCTCCCGCCGCGGAACTCCCGTGAGGCTCCTTCACCCGGAGGATGGGGAGGAGGCGAAGCTTGTCCGGCTCTCCAACACTAATGCGAAGTTTCTTCTCGGGGAGCTCAAGCTGCAGAAGATGAAACGGGCGGAATACATCCCGGCCGGCATCAAGGCTTTGCAGCGCGATCTCCGGCTCGAGAGTCTGCCGCGCAAGATCGAGTGCTTCGACATCTCGAACATCCAGGGGACCGACAGTGTCGCTTCCATGGTGGTTTTCCTTGACGGGAAACCCAGGAAAAGCGAGTACCGGAAGTTCAAGATCGCGACGGTAAGCGGTCCCAACGACTTTGCGAGCATGCAGGAAGTGGTCCGGAGGCGGTACAGCCGCCTCCTGGATGAACACGGGTCACTTCCGGACCTGATCATGGTGGATGGAGGCAAAGGACAGCTGTCGAGTGCCGTGGAGACGCTTGGCTCCCTCGGGATCCGGAACCAGGCGGTCATCGGACTCGCCAAGCGTCTCGAGGAGGTGTACAAGCCCGACAGCAGCGAGCCGGAGCTGATACCGAAGGATTCGCCGGGGCTTCGTCTCCTTCAGCAGGTCAGGGACGAGGCGCACCGGTTCGCGATCACGTTTCACCGGACCCTACGGGCAAAGCGGACGCTCCAGACAGAGCTGCATCAGATCGGCGGCGTGGGGGAGAAGCGGGCAAGGGAGCTGCTCGAAGCCTTTGGGTCGGTCCAGGGGGTGAAGTTCGCCACTCTGGAGCAGCTGGCGGACATTGTCGGGGAGACGACGGCGGAAAAGATCCGGACCTACTTTGACAGTGAAGGCGCGGAGGGGGACGCCGGGAGTCCATGATCCGCATCACAGCCGATGAGCGGAAGAAGTCATTTCTTACACCGGTGGGTGGAACTGATGTGCAGTCATGGTATCCATGGGAAAAACGTCCATCCGGAGGAGTGATGCGAATTGTCCAGGTTGGCGGGAGCAGGCTGATGGCCGAAGATGCGCGTCGCCGGCTCGAAAGCATCGTGTTCCGGAGCTCCCTCGAGGCCGCGAGGGGTCTTCAGCGATGCTTTCCGCACCATGTTGTTTACGAGAGGGGGGACCGCATCCAGGTTGCGGTCCGCGACAGGTCCTTCGTGGTTGCCGACTTCAAGCCGGTCCTGTGAACCGCCTGCCCTGCAGAGCGTCTGAGCGGCGCAGCCGCGTTGCGGCGTAGCCCGGTTGCGGCAGGGCCTGGTGCGTCGGAACCTCGCCCTGATGCGTTGCTTCTTCTCCCTCAAATCGGTATACTCACGCATGATGCGGCGCAATCCCGCGGGCCCCTTCGGAGCCCCAGCAGCGCGAGGCGCCGTGCGTGGATCGTTCCTTCCTGGTTCCCTCCGCGTCACTTCTGTCCGGGATCGTGTGGCAACATCATGACTGATTTCCAGGTACTGCAACAGTTGAAGGCCGCCGGCGTCGTCGGCGTGCGCAAGGAAGAGGGCTCCGCGCGTCTGATCCTTGTGCAGCGGTCGAAGGAAGGGGAGAGCGAGATTCCTCTCGGCCGGTACAAGACCGATCTGCAGAGCGGTATCAAGCAGCTTGAGGAGGAGAAAAAGGAAGTGCAGCGGAACTTCTTCGCCGGGCGGCAGGCGGTGGAGTTCTCTCTGCCCGGAGGGGGACCGATGAAGATGGAGGCGCTCAAGAGCGACAGTCAGTTGAGCGCTCAGGAGCGGTCCGAAAAGTCCGGGCGGCTTGCCGCGCTCGACACGGAGGCGAAGAAAAGGAGGAGCCTGCTCATGGCCCTGGCGCACCTCCAGGTCAACATCAAGGAGCTGCTGCCCAAGCTGAACCCCCCCTCCCCGCTCTCCGCTCCGGTCTCCCGCGATTCCGGTGGGAAAACTCTCTGGACCAGGGGCATGAAGGCCGCCGCCCTCTTCTGTCTGGCCGAGGGGAAGAAGATCAAGGCGGACGATGCGGCGTTGCTTGCCCTTTGCAGGGCCTTCCTGGACCGTTATGCCGTCGAAGAAGAGGACGGCTACTCCGCCGAGCAGCTCTTCAACAACGTCCGGCAGATCAGGCAACTCGATGCGCTCGACTGACCGTTCACCAACGAAAGGAATGATCTCATGAACAGATGGATGCTTGCCGCGGCCTGTCTCGCGGTCCTGCCGGCCGGGGCGGGGCTGGCCCAGCAGGATGCCCACCGGGACCGGGCGGTATTCCAACAGCCGAAGAACGAGTTCCTGGATGAGCTTGAACATGGGGCGGACGCGTTCATCAAGAAGGAGAACCTGGCTCAGCGCCAGCTCCGCGTGGATTTCGGCGGCATCAAGGCCCCGGCGTCGGCGGGCGAATTCACCACGTCATGGCACACGCCCCCTTTGTCCCAGGGGCTTTCGGGAATGTGCTGGTGTTTCTCCACCACATCCTTCTACGAATCCGAGATCCACCGGCTGACCGGACGCGACGTGAAGCTTTCGGAGCTGTACACCGTGTACTGGGAGTATGTGGAGAAAGCGCGGCGCTTCGTCAAGGAGAGAGGGAACTCGGCCTTCGGAGAAGGCTCCGAGGCCAACGCCGTTCCGCGGATCTGGAAGCAGTACGGAATCGTTCCGGCCTCCGCGTACTCGGGCCTCCTCCCCGGGCAGAAGGTCCATGACCACCGTGTCCTGTTCAGCGAGTTGCAGGCGTATCTTCTCTCCGTGAAGGCCGGCAATGCGTGGAACGAGGAGGAGGTAGTGCGAACGGTCCGCTCCATCCTGAACCGCTACCTGGGCGAACCTCCGGCGGCAGTCACAGTCGAAGGACGCTCGATGAACCCCAGGGAGTACCTCGGCTCCGTTCTCCGGTTGAACCTGGAGGATTATGTTGAAGTGATGTCGCTGATGGAGAAGCCCTACTTCCGGATGGTGGAGTACGAGGTTCCCGACAACTGGTGGCACAGCACTGACTATCTGAATGTGCCGCTCGACGATTTCATGGGGGTGCTGAAGAATTCCATTCGAAAAGGCTATACGGTGTGCATCGGCGGGGACACCTCCGAACCCGGGCTGGAAGGGCATGCGGGGATCGCAGTGATTCCCACCTTTGATATCCCGGCGGCATTCATCGACGAGAGCGCCAGGCAGTTCCGGTTTACCAACAAGACCACCACTGACGACCATGGCATCCACGTGGTCGGGTGCACCACGGTCGAAGGGAGCGATTGGTTCCTGATCAAGGATTCCGGCTCCGGGTCGCGTAACAACGCACACCGGGGTTACTATTTCTACCGGGAAGACTACATCAAGCTGAAGATGATGGGGCTGACGGTCCACAGGGACATGGCAAGCGACCTCCTGAAGAAAGTCGCCGCCGAACAGCAGAAGAACTGACGAGCCACAAGCCCCGGGACATGAGCCATGGTCACTTCGATTGTGTTGATGAACCTCGAACACGGAAGGATCCAGGATGTCGCCGAGCAGCTCGCTGCGCTGCCGGGCATCTCCGAGGTGTATTCGGTGGGAGGGCGCTACGATCTGGCGGTGCTGATCAGGGTCAAGACCAATGAGGATCTCGCGGACCTTGTAACACGCCGCATGTCGCAGGTGGGGGGGATCAGGAGCACCGAGACGCTGATCGCTTTCCGGACCTACTCAAAGCACGATCTCGAGGCGATGTTCTCGGTGGGAATGGAGTGAACGGGAAAGGGTCCCTCGGAGGGGACCCTGTGTGCTGAGGCAAGTGCGTGATGTACACTTCTGGTGCCTTCTTCCGGGCGGGGCCCTCAGCTTCATAGAGCACCGCGCCCCTGCCGTCTGCCAACGCGAAAAACCGGGCTTATGCGCTCCGGCGGCGGTAATGCGGCATGACATGGACCGGACGAAGCTCGGGGGTATTCAGCGTGAGCTCGCTCAGATCACTGTCCGCGGAATGGACAAAGCGGAAGAAGGCAACGATTCCTGTGATGATTGCCATATACGCGAGGATGCCGATTACGATTGTCATGTTGGTTACCCCAGAAAAACGTGTGAGGCGCTGCCCTGCTCCTGCCGCACTTCCTGAAGGATAATGTGGTTTCAAGACTCATGCCGGGAGGTTTCTTAAGGGAATTGGCCCTGCGACGCGTCTTTCGGGGGGAAAAGTTGCTGAACCGCTGCACTTTCTACAAATGTCTTGCGGGAGTCAACTCCCGCGCATGGGGGGGAGGAGGGTGTGTCCCCCCGGTCCTATGACGCATCGAGCTGAAGGGCACGGTCTTGACAGGCGGGTCCCCGGTGCACGTCACTGGGAGAGAGAGGTCCGCTGCGGTTCCGGCATCGGCTTGCGGGGGAGTTTCTCTTCGCGCATGGCCGCGTCATATGCAAACGCCGCCATGATCACGGCTGATTGCTTCAGATCGTCCTCGGAGGCGCGCTCGTACGTATCGAAGTTCGTGTGATAGGTCCTCCCGTATTCGAGAGGGTCCTGGATGAACTGGAAGGCGGGGAGTCCGATTGCGTCGAAGGAGAGGTGGTCAGTCCCTCCGGTGTTTGCCGCCGTGACCGTGGAGGCCCCGAGATCGCCGAATGGGGCGAGCCAGGCACGGAAGACGGGGCGGAGCCCTTCGTTTCCCTGCAGATAGATTCCGCGGAATTTTCCGCTGCCATTGTCATCGTTAAAGTAGGCGCAAAATTTGTCATAGGCCGGAGTTGTGTGCACCGGGCCCTGGTCGCCCCTTCCGTCACCTTCCCGCTCCCCGAGGTATTTCGTCACGAAGGCCTTCGAACCCAAGAGGCCCTGTTCCTCCCCGCTCCACAAGCCGATGCGGATGGTCCGCCTGGGTCTGAGCCCGATCGCGGAGAGAATTCTCATCGCTTCCATAGCGGTCGTCACGCCGGTCCCGTTATCGCATGCCCCTGTGCCGGCGTGCCAGGAGTCAAGGTGTGCGCCGATCATGACCACCTCATCCTCCAAGTCAGTTCCCGGTATCTCGGCCAGCACATTCAGGCCGGGCTGGAGCTCACTCGTGAACTCCACCTCGAGGTCCATTTCCATCTTCACCGGCAAGCCCTGTTTCAGCAGGCGGACGATCCGATTGTAGTGTTCCGCGGCGAGCGAGACCTGGGGTACGATGTCGGGCGCTTTCGGGTCATAGGAGCTGATGCGGGAGGCATAGGGTGTCCCCGGGGCCTGGGGGACTGAGGCGGCCCCCGTCATGATGGTGCCGCCGTCTCCACGGCTGGCGTCGATGATGACTCTTGCTCCTTCCTTCCTGCAAAACTCGAGTCTGCTTGAAGTCAGCAGCGCGTCTTGACGGAATCTCCGGACTGTGGCGGAATCTCCGAAGGCGAGTCCTCGCCGGCGCGATGCTCCCGGCTCGGCGTTGGCCAGTTTCAGCAGCACCGAATCGGGTGTCCGCGAGGCAAACGGGGTGAAGTCCAGTCCGAGCGGGCGGGGATCGGAGATGAAGACAAAAGCCTTCTTCAGTTTCCCGTGATACCTGGAGAACTCCGAATCCGCCTTCACATCGAGATAGACCGCTTCGCCCCTCACCACGCCGTCCGTGCCCGGCGACCACGCCTTGGCGACTCCGATCAGAGGGACGGTTTGCGGCTCGATCATGTGGACGCTGAAACGCCTGATGGACCACCCTTTCTCCGCCGGGGTCCAGGGATCTATTCTCACGCTGTCGAGCTTCCAGGAAGAGAGTCTGGCCGCGACCCATCGGGCGGCGGCTTTGAGCTCGGGGGAGAAGCTGAGGCGCTCGCCGCACACGTCGGTAAGTCCTTCCAGAGTCTCCGCGGCGTGGGAGCGGTTCAGCCCTTCCTCGCGAATTCTGGACATCGCGGCGGTGTCGATTTTTTCGACGGCGGGTTGGGTGAGCGCCCGACTGGACGAAAGGGCAACAACGAGTGCGAGAGCGGCGTATCTCATGACCGTTGGGGGCTCCTGTGTGATGCGGGACTGAATGAAGCGCGGCATTCTAACATGGTAGGCAAAATGGGCGGCAGGTGCAAATGTGCGCTGCCTTGCCAGCCCGCGAAAGAAAGGTTTCCACGCGGCTTGAGGCTCGGGGTGGAGGGGTATGGAGCGTGGGAATTGCCGGTGACCGGGAATTGTTCCGTAGTGGAGCCGCCGCATCGAAGTGGTGGCGATTTCGAAGACTTCTGAGTATCTTCCCAGTCACGAATTCGAAAACCTTCCATGTTGCATCAGCTCTTCCGGACAAAAAGCCTCGACGCCATTCTGCACGAAGGCGACGCGCCAGAGACCCAGCTGAGACGCGCCCTGGGTTCATTCGATCTGGTCATGCTGGGGATCGGGGCGATCATCGGTGCAGGCATTTTCGCCACAATCGGGACGGCGGCCGCTGGCGACGCCGCACGCCCTGGCGCGGGTCCCGCACTCATTCTCTCGTTCGTGGTGACAGGAATTGCCTGCGGGTTTGCCGCCCTCTGCTACGCGGAATTCGCGGCCATGGTCCCCATCTCCGGCAGCGCCTATACGTACTCCTACGGCACGCTCGGCGAGCTTGTGGCCTGGATCATCGGCTGGGACCTTATCATCGAGTATGCCGTCGGCAATGTGGCGGTGGCCATCAGCTGGACGAATTACTTCAAGACGCTTGTCGCTGGATTCGGGATTGTCATCCCTGACTGGCTGAGCACCGATTTCCGCACTGCAGGGAAGATTCCCGGTCTCTTTGAGAGCGCTCCCCACCTCTTTGGCATCCCGCTGGTCTTCAACATTGTCGCCTTCGGCATCGTCGCTCTGATCACCGTGCTTCTGGTCATCGGGATCCGTGAAAGCTCCCGGGCCAACGCCGGCATGGTCATTATCAAGCTGATCGTCCTCTCGTTCTTCGTGTTCGTGGGGATGAAGTATGTGAAGCCGGCGCACTGGATCCCCTTCGCACCCAACGGCTGGGCGGGGATCCAGGCAGGTGCCGCCATCGTGTTTTTCGCCTACATCGGCTTCGATGCCGTGTCCACAGTTGCAGAGGAGGTCAGGAATCCGAAGCGGAGTCTACCGGTCGGGATCATCGGTTCTCTGATCATCTGTACGGTGATCTACATTATCGTGGCCGCAGTGTTCACCGGAATCATCCCGTACCGCGATCTGGTGAAAGTTCTGGCGACCCAGCAGGCCGAGCCGCTCACGCTTGCCCTGCAGTATGCGAACATCGAACGCTGGGGGGACGTGGCGGTGGGCATCGTGGCCTTCGGATCGGTCGTGGCTCACACTGCCGTGCTGCTGGTCTTCCAACTGGGCCAGCCGCGCATTTTCTTCTCCATGGCCCGCGATGGTCTGCTCCCTCAGACGTTCGCGCGCGTTCATCCGAAATACCGGACGCCGCACGTCACGACCATCTGCACAGGGGTCGCTGTCGGGGTGACCGCCATGTTCACCAGCATCGATGAAATGGTGGATCTCACCAATATCGGCACGTTGTTCGCGTTCGTCCTCGTCTGCATTGGCGTGCTTATTCTCCGGCGCAGGGATCCCGGCCGTCCGCGCGCTTTCCGCACCCCGCTGGTTCCCCTTGTCCCGCTGCTCGGGATCGGCTCGTGCCTCTATTTAATGACCGGGCTTCCCTGGATTACTTGGGTGAGGTTTGCCCTCTGGCTGACCGTCGGACTGGGTGTGTATTTCCTCTATGGCTTCAAGCACAGCCATCTTCGGCGCACGGCTGCCCTCCAGGGCCGCCCATAGAAACATGCGCGGGTGCGGAACCGGGCGCCGGCTCGTGCTGTTCTGAGAGTGTGTTCCGCGTATCGCCTGAAGTGTCGTCTCTTCTCCTGTTGCACTTCTGTCCGTTCTCTCAGCAGCCAAATCTTCTACTTGAAAGGGTACCGCGATGTCACTCCGGGCAATCCTACCAATTCTTGTCCTTGTGGTCTTCCCCATGGCACAAGCTCAGCTGTCGAAGGAGGACGCCGACCGGGAAAAACGTCTCCAGGAGAAGGCAGCCGCCGCGACCGCCGACACGTCGAAAAAGTATGGCTGGCATCACGGGATGGTGGCCGGGCTCAACCTCACCCAGGTCTCGTTCAAGGATTGGGCCCAGGGAGGGGAAAACGCGCTTTCCTACACCGTCTTCGTGAACGGCGCCTCCGTGCTGGACTGCGAAACCATCAATTGGTCCAACAGCTACAAGCTCTCCTTCGGGCAGACACGATTGGGGAGCCAGGGACTCCGGAAAACTGACGATGAGATCTACTACGAGGCGCTCCTCATCTACAAGTTCGGGACCACCGTCAATCCGTATGTGTCGGCGACGTTCCGGACGCAATTCGCGGAGGGGTTCACGTATGACAACAACGGCACCGCGACGGGAGTCTCAAAGTTCTTCGACCCGGCGTACTTCACGCAAAGCGCGGGCGTCGCCTGGAAGCCGGTCCCCGAGGTCACGACCCGCATCGGCGCGGCCGTCCGCGAGATCTTCACGTCGCAGTTTACCCACTATGCGAGCGATCCTCTTCCGGCGGCGCCGCAGAAGAGCCGGGTCGAAGGAGGAATCGAGTCCGTGACGGAAGTGGCGTGGAGCTTTGCGGACAACCTCACGTTTTCTTCCAGGCTCGAGCTGTTCGCCCCCCTGAAATCGATGGATCGCGTCTATGCCAGGTGCGAAAACTTGATCACGGCCAAGGTCAACAAGTATGTCTCCGCCAATTTCGGCGTGCAGTTTCTGCACGACCTGAACGCAAGCCCGAGAACGCAGATCAAGCAGGTCCTTGCGATGGGTGTCAGCTACTCCATTCTCTAATCCATACTCCCCACACACTCCGCACAGGAGGATCAGATGAGCATGATGAAGGAATTCAGGGAATTTGCCATGAAGGGCAACGTGGTAGATCTCGCAGTCGGTGTGATCATCGGCGCAGCCTTCGGCAAAATTGTGTCGTCGCTTGTCGCCGATGTGATCATGCCGCCCATCGGGCTGCTCGTGGGCGGAATCGATTTCTCGAACCTTGCTGTTCTCCTCAAGCAGGGTCCGACTCCGGACACTTCCGTGCTCCTGCGGTACGGCAAGTTCCTCCAGGCCGTTGTCGATTTCCTCATCGTGGCATGGTGCATCTTCATGATGGTCAAGGGAATCAACAGGCTCCAGCGAAAGAAGGATGAACCTCCTGCCGCTCCGCCGAAGCCGTCAGCGGAAGCGTTGTTGCTGGCCGATATCCGGGATCTCCTGAAGGGCAGGGCCTGAAGCGGAAGGACTGAGAGAACCCTCCGGCCTCTCTTCACGCTCTCGTAAAATAGGAAGACAGGGAAACCCATGCGTACAATCTGTAACGATATGGTTCTCGTGCTCGTCCTGGTCCTGGCCGGCTGCAGCACCGTGCCGCTGACCGGCAGGCGCCAGTTGAGCCTCATTCCCGATTCACAGATGCTCTCCATGAGCACCCAGCAGTACGGCCAGTTCCTCAAGGACAACAAACTCAGCACGAACCAGGAGCAGACCGGTCTCGTGGTGCGTGTCGGGAAACGGATTGCCGTGGGAGTCCAGCAGTACATGGCCCAGCAGAACATGTCTGACCGTCTGAACGGGTACAACTGGGAATTCAACCTTGTCGAGAGCAAGGAAGTGAACGCCTGGTGCATGCCCGGTGGAAAGGTTGTCGTCTACACGGGCATCCTGCCGCTCACGCAGGATGAAAACGGCCTGGCTGTCGTGCTGGGGCACGAGATCTCGCACGCCGTGGCCGACCACGGCGGCGAGAGGATGAGCCAGGGACTCCTGGCGCAGCTCGGGGGGATGGCTCTGGACCAGGCATTGGCGAACAAACCCGAACAGACGCGGCAGCTCTGGAACTCCGCCTTCGGCGTCGGGGTGCAGGTGGGCGCCCTCCTTCCGTTTAGCCGGACGCAGGAGAGCGAAGCGGACCACCTCGGGCTCATTTTCATGGCGATGTCGGGCTACGATCCGCACACCGCGCTCCCGTTCTGGGAGCGGATGGCCTCGCAGGGTGGAGGAAAGCCTCCCGAGTTTCTGAGCGACCACCCGTCGGACCAGTCACGCATTGACAAGATCCGTGAGGAGATCCCCGAGGCAATGACCTACTTCAAGAAATGACCGGGGGAGGGGGGGGTCGCGCTGACGGTGAATGCCGGTCTGACACCGGAGGGATTGCTCTTTTCCTATAACCCTTATGAGATCGCACCGTACGCGATGGGACCGACGGAAGTCACGGTGAAATGGCGGGATGCGGGGCCGTTGATGTCGCGCACCGGGACGGGACAGTAGCCGGTTGTGCACGCGGGGAAGACGGGAGGCGTTTCCGCGGAGTGCTGAGCTGATGAGGCTGATGACAGGTGGACAGAGGGTCAGGCCCCTCGTTTCGGCCGTCGGGGGATTTGGGGCGTTTTTGAACGGGAGGCAGCGGCAGGACCGACGCATTCCTGGAGCGCGTTCATCAGCCGGCGGTGGACGGCCTCTGGCACACTCTCGACGGGAACGGTACGGTAGAGGGCTATTGTCTGTTTCAAGGAGTCCAGGTAGGCCCGGCAGTCCTCGCACCCCTCCATGTGTTTCCGCATGGCGGCACACTCGGGCGAATCTACCGGCTGGTCGAGATTATCGCAGATGAACCGGTACACATCCTTGCATTTGCACTCCATCGTCAGGCACTCCTGTGTGTCGTCATGTACGGATCGAGCTGCTCTCTCAGGAAGCTTCGGGCGCGGCGCAATCGTGACTTCACCGCTTCCTGTGAAACCCCCAGAATCTCGCCCGTTTCCTCGGTCGTCTTTCCCTCCACATCCCTGAGCACGAAAACCGCCCTGTAGAGATCCGGGAGCTTCAGAATCGCGGCGTCCAGAACGGTCCGCAACTCCTTGTTGAGCATGAGGTCAGCGGGCGTCTCCTCCCAGCGTGCTATCTGGTGAGCATACCGGCCCTCGCCGTCCGTGGGAGGGGTGTCGAGCAGCTCAAGTGGTTCCTCCAGCTCTTCCAGCTTCCGCTTCCGCCGCTTCATGAGACAGTTGTTGGCCACGATGGCGTACAGCCACGTGCTGAATTTCGATTTCCCGTCGAACGACCTCAGCTTGCGGAAAACATTGATAAACGTGTCCTGCAGCACCTCCTCGGCCGTCCGGGGGTCGCGGCAGAGCTTCAGAGAGAACCGGTACACGGTCTGCTCATACCTCCTGACGAGTTCGGTGAAAGCCGCGTGGTCGCCTCCTGCAGCCGTCCGGATCACTTCGTCGTCGGAGAGGGGTGTGAATTCGTGCCGCTTCACTCGGTTCGATGCAGGGAAGGTGGGAAAGGAGTCAGTGCATATCGCAACATACCTAAAACTCGTTCATGGCGCAAGCGTGCGGCATTGATCCCGCAAAAGCAACGGGACGTGCTCCGCGACACCGGCGGTACTGATCCCGAAAAGGAGCGGGATTGATGTTCTCTGGACGGTTCGCTATCTTTGACTGTTGCGAAGACGTTCCAGGAGCCCCTATTTGACACATGCGAGGACGCATCAGTGCCATTCCGCAATTTCAGTGTGTCAAGGAGTGCCTTTGAAGTTCCCCCCGATGCCTGTCTGTACCTTCACGGGGTCAGCACACTGGGACCCGAAGAGAAGCCTGCGGCTGCCCCGTTTTCCATGGAGGAGAGGGGGATCGACGGCCGGAGCCTCGTTTTTGCCTGGGATTCCGAAGGACTAAGGTATTACCTGAGCCAGATGCCGCAGGAAGTGGTGTCACTCGGGCGGGAAGACAACCTCCTGCTGTCCAAACAGGATTCCATACGGCTGCGGGGGCTCCATGAGAGCATCCTGAATGACCTGCGCCTTCACGGTGCCCTGCTTCCCTTCCCGGTCGGGACCGTCGTGTGCGGGTGGAAAGGGCTCCAGCGCCGGCTCCAGAACCAGAGGGAACAGGCCGTCAGGGCATTGCAGCTTCTCGGGGCGACGAAGTGGTGGACCGTGGAGGTCTCGGTCCTGGACGCGCGGTTCATGGAACTCCAGATGCACGATACTCCCGAGAAGAGAAGGGAAGTCGACCGGGAGCGCAACAGCTATTCCACCAGGCCGGTCCCGGGGAGAATCGATGTCAGGACTCTCGAACGGATCCTGATCCGCCAGCACCGTCTGGCCGAAACCATTCATCGGGAGATAGAGCCGATCGCCGATCATGCCAGAGTCCTTCAGATCGTCTCGCTGGAGAGCGGATCATCCGGCGAATGGAAGCCCATCCTCAAGGCTTCCTATGAGATCAGGCCCAGCATCCTGGTGAGGTTTGTACGTCTCCTGACGGACCTGCAGTACCAATACCTGTTGCAGGAGCTGATGATCTCGCTCAGGGGCGATATCGAGAAAGTAACGCTGGGCGACGCCCCGTAAGATCCTCCGGGGGAGATGTTCATGAACGTCAGGGCGCTTCCGTGCTCACATCCACCGTTTCGAGCTCTTCGTCGATCGTGATGCGGAGTTGGTTCGGCCGGCAGCATACCTGACAGTCTTCGACATACTCTTGATCCACTCCGCCCGTGGAATCGACCATGATGGTGTTGACCTGAAAGCAGTACGCGCAAACAAAGGTCGCCTCGAGTTCCATGAGATCCTCCTTGGCTTTGGCACACGTCGCGAAATGTACGAATCCCCCCGTTTGCATTCAAACCGCCTTTCTTCCTACCCCCGGAATTGCTATATTGGATGAAGCCCTTCCTGCCATCGCTGTCCCATCCCCCTGAAGTCATGGCAGGGTACAAGGCGTGTGCCGCGGCGGATATCATGGGTTGCAGGAGGAAGAGGGGAGGCGCGGGAGTGAGCGCACCCTGGGTGTCCAGTCGGTCGGGCAGAAGATTGACGGTTCGTCCGGTGTTCTATGGAATTCATGCCTCTGGTGATCGCATTCACGGTCATTCTACCGATCCTGTATGCGGTTCTCGTTCTTCTCTACGGTCTGACATTCTTCGGGTCTTCGGCCGCCGCCCTGCGCCTGCAGCGGCCGGTCCTGTTGTTCACGCTCTGCCTGCATGCCGTCTCCCTGGCGGTCCGGACCGCAGCCTTCGACCATCCTCCGATCACCAATGTGTACGAAATCATGACGCTTCTGGCAGCGGCGATCGCCGTTGCCTACACCTACATCGAATGGCGGACCGGCACCAGGAGCACCGGCTTCTTCATCCTGATCCTCGCGCTCGCCTTTCAGACGGCCTCGTCGCTCTTCCTTCGTGACGTCGTCAAAATCCCCGAGTACCTGCACAGCCTCGTCCTGGGGTTTCATGTCTCGGCGGCCCTCCTTGGCTACACGGCGATCTCCCTGTCGGCGGTGTACGGTTTCCTGTATCTGATGCTGTACCACGAGATCAAGTCGACAAAGTTCGGGCTCATCTACAACCGCCTCCCGAACCTGGAGATGCTTGAGGCCATGAGCCATAAGGCGGAGATCTTCGGGTTCATCAGTCTGACCATTGCCATCATCATCGGGGTCGTCTGGCTCCCGCGCGTCTTCAAGGAGTTTTCGTACCTCGATCCGAAACTGGTCGGCACGCTGGCGATCTGGGTGATGTACGCCGCAGGCCTCAGCGCGAAGCGGAGGCTGGGATGGCAGGGAAGGAAAATGATGATCATCTCGCTCGTTGCGTTCGGGTTCGTCTTCCTGTCGATGACCGTCGTCAACCTGTACCTGAGCGGCTTCCACAGCTTTCATTGAGAGAGGCGCGAGCGGCGGTCATGAATCTCGTTTCCATCGGTATCAGTCATCGCACCGCGGAGGTGGACGTCCGGGAACGGATGTGGCTGTCGGCCGACGAGACCCGGCAGGCCATGACCACGCTGAAGGAGCGGTGGTTTGCCGAGTGCATGCTGGTGTCGACATGCAACAGGACCGAAGTGTACGGCCTGGGTCGTGAGGGCCCGGTGAGCCACGATGATCTCAAATCCTTTCTCATTGCCTTCAAGAATGCCGGAAGCGCGGTCGGGCCCGGCCACTTTTACGAATCGAGCGGCGACGCGGCGGTAGCGCACCTTTTCCGGGTAGCCTCCGGCACGGATTCGCAGGTCATCGGCGACATCCAGATCCTCAACCAGGTCAAGGAGGCGTTCCAGCTCGCAAGGGAAATGAACGCCCTGGGCCCGGTTATGAACCGCCTGATGCAGGCCACGCTCCATGTGGGGAAGAGAACGCGGACCGAGACCTCCATTTGCGAGGGGGCGGTGTCGGTGAGTTATGCGGCCGTCGAGCTTGCCAGCAAGATCTTCGCCGACCTTTCGAAAAAGGCGGCGCTCCTGATTGGCGCAGGAGAGACGGGCGAGCTGACGATGAGGCACCTTGTCGGGAAGGAGATAGGTCGCATCTACGTGGCAAACAGGACGAAGGAGAAGGCCGAGGCGCTAACGCGGGAGCTGGGAGGGACCGTCGTGGACTACGAGAAGCTGAACGAGGCCCTCAACCTGGTCGATATCGTCATCACTTCCGTGAGCAGTCCCTCCTATGTGGTGCAGCCCGAGCACGTCCACGAGGTCATGAGGCGGCGCTCGAACAATCCCCTGTTTCTGATCGATATCGGCGTCCCCCGCAATATCCATCCCGCCTCGAGGAAGATCGAGAACGTCTTTCTGTATGACATGGATGCGCTCCGCTCGATTGTGGACCGTAACCTCGAGCGGCGGATGGCGGAGCTCCCGAGGGTTGACTCCATCGTGCAGGAGGAGACGGAGGAGTTCTTCCGCTGGGCCGCCGGGCTTCAGGCGGGGCCGACCATCCAGGAGTTCCGCGATTCTCTCGAGGGAATCCGGCGGCAGGAGGTCGAGAAGAACATCAACAGGTTCAAGCCTGAAGACCGCGATCTGGTGGAGCTGGTGACGCGGCGGATTGTGAACAAGATCCTACACGGGCCCACCGAGGTCCTGAAGCAGGGCGACGCACAGACCGACCGGGATACCGCGGCGCGCATCCTGGCTCTGCGCGAGCTGTTCCGCCTCTCCTCCAACGGCAGCGAACCCCATGAATCCTGAGACTGTCCGGATCGGTACCCGGGGCAGCGACCTCGCCCTCTGGCAGGCCCGGTGGGTCCAGCGCGCCCTGGAGCGGCTCACTCCCGGGTTGCGGGTGACGATGGAGATCATCAAGACCACCGGCGACAGAGTGCTGGACTCGCCGCTTTCCCTGATTGGCGACCGGGGTCTCTTCACCAGGGAGATCGAGCAAGCACTTCTTTCCGGCGGCATCGACCTGGCGGTACACAGCCTGAAGGACCTTCCGACCGAGCTGCCGGAGGGGCTCACGCTCGGTGGTGTGTGCGAACGGGAGGACCCGCGCGACGTGTTCATTCCGCATCCACGGAACACGGTGCGTACGCTTGCGGGACAGCCGCCCGGGGCCCGCATTGCCACGGGGAGCCTGCGCCGGAGGTGCCAGCTGTACGCCATCCGTCCCGATGTGATCATCCCGGAAATCCGGGGCAACCTGGCGACACGCATGCGCAAGCTGGAGGAGTCGGACTGGCACGGCATGCTGCTTGCCCGGGCGGGCGTGGTCCGTCTGGGGTGGGAGGACCGTATCGGTGAGACGCTGGCACTGGGGACCATTCTGCCGGCGGTGGGGCAGGGAGCTCTCGGGATCGAGATCCGGGAGGGGGACGAACGGATGAGGTTGCTTGCGGGGGGATTGACGCACAGGGAGACCCTGCTGGGGACGACCGCGGAGAGAGCCTTCCTCCGGAGGCTGGAAGGCGGGTGTCAGGTGCCGATCGGAACTTACGGCCGCATCGAGGGAAGGGCCGGGGGGGAGCGGCTGGTCCTCGACGCGGTTGTCGGCTCGCTTGACGGATCCAGAATGGTGCGGGGGCGAACCGCAGGCGACCCTGCAGATGCCATCTGCCTGGGGACCGGTCTGGCTGAACAACTGATCGCCCGGGGGGCGGGCACGATCCTCACGGAAATCCGGGGAATACCTCTTGACCCTTCTGCACCATAAAACAGTTCTGATCACCCGCCGGCGGGAGCAGTCGGCCGAGCTTCAGGCCGCACTGGAACGGCATGGTGCCCAGGTGGTATTCCTTCCGACGATTCAGGTTATCCCTCCCCAGTCCTGGGAGGCATGCGATGCGGCCCTCGCCCGGTTCGGGAGCTTCGATCTGATCGTCTTTACCAGCATCAATGCCGTGACATTCTTCCTCCACCGGTGCATTGCCGTCGGGATCTCTCCCGATCTGCTGGCTCGTTGCGAGATGGCGGCGGTCGGACGGAAGACGGGAGCCGAGCTGGAGCGGATCAAGCTCCATGTGCGGCATGTTCCCGGGGAGTATTCCGCGGCAGCCCTCCTGGATCACTTCAGAGAGACCGGCGTTCGCGGCCGGCACATCCTGGTCCCCCGGGGAGATCTGGGCAGGCGGGAGCTGATCGAGGGTCTGCGGGGGCTCGGGGCTTCGGTGGAGGATGTGACCGTCTACCGCACGGTGAATGCGGATCTCAGGGATGCAGAAGAGGTGATGGGGAGGATTGCCCAGGGTGAGATCGATGTGGTAACATTTGCGAGCCCTTCGGCGGTGAACAGCTTCGCCGGAGCGATCCCGTCGGGCGCGCCCTCGGACATTCTTGCCCGGACGCGCGTTGCTGTCATCGGACCCAGTACGGCCGAGGCGGTCCGGGCCGTCGGGAGGGAGCCGTCCATCATCGCCTCAGAATCCACGGCGCGCGGACTGGCCGATGCGATTGCCGATTATTTCGCCGGAAACCCATGAACGACCTGTTCCTCCGGGCCTGCAAGCGGCAGCCCGTCGAACGCACACCTGTCTGGATCATGCGCCAGGCGGGGCGTTACCTTCCCGAATACCGGGCACTCCGTTCGCGATCGGATTTTCTCACGATGGTCAGAACGCCGGAGCTTGCAGCCGAGGTGACGGTGCAGCCCGTGGAGCTGATCGGCGTCGATGCGGCGATTATCTTTTCCGATATCCTGGTGGTGCCTGAGGCCATGGGGCTCGGGTTTGAAATGGAGGAATCGAAAGGGCCGCGGTTTCCGCGGACGGTGCGGACACGGCACGATGTCGGAGCCCTTCGAGTCCCCGACCCCATGAAGAAACTGCGCTATGTCGTCGACGCCATCGAGCTGACGAAGAGGGCCCTTCGGGGCCGCGTGCCGCTCATCGGGTTTTCCGGCTCACCGTGGACTCTCGCCACGTACATGGTGGAAGGCGGAGGGAGCAGAGACTATCAGCATGTCATGCGGATGATGCTCGACGATCCGGAAACACTCAGGGAGCTGATCGACAAACTGACCGAGAGCGTCAGGATGTACCTGGAAGCCCAGCTGGCCGCGGGGGCCGACGCGCTCCAGATCTTCGATACCTGGGCAGGGGTCCTCCCTCCCGATCATTTCAGGAAGTGGTCGCTCGAACCGATCTTCAACATCGTCTCAAGGCTTCACCGCGACGGCCAGCCGGTGATCGTGTTCTGCAAGGGGGCGAACCACGCGCTGCGCGACATCGCGCAGACCGGGGCAGACGTGGTCGGCGTTGACTGGGCGGTGGACCTCGCGGATGTGCGTGCCCTGATAGGCGACCGGGTCGCGGTGCAGGGGAACCTCAGCCCCTCCTTCCTGTACGGGTCCCCGGGCTGCATCCGCCGGGAGGTCCGCGCGATCCTCGCGAAATACGGGGCAGGAGAAGGTCATGTGTTCAATCTCGGTCACGGAGTGTTCCCGGACGTGCCGGTGGACCATGTGCGGGCGATGGTCGATGCGGTCAAAGAAGAGAGCGGCGTGTTCCACAGGGGATGATGCCTCCGGAGAGAGCCCGGAAGGGCCCTGGCGCACGGAGCGGTGATGGGCTCCGGAGGGCCGGCCTCCCGCAATTGACGGGTGTGAGTCGGATGAAGTGAGAAGCAGGAATGGAGCCTTGCATGCCGCTGCACACGAAGTCCCCGGTAGGCGTGGTGCTGTTGCAGCTGGGTGGTCCCGACTCACTGGAGAGCGTTGAACCCTTCCTGTTCAACCTCTTCTGTGACCCCGACATCATCGACCTGCCCATGGCGTTTCTGTTCCGCAGGCCCCTGGCGAAACTGATCTCTTCCCGGCGGGCCGGAAGGGTTCAGGAGTACTACCGCCGCATCGGCGGCCGCTCACCCATCCTCAAACTGACCAACCGGCAGGCCAGGGCGCTGGAGCGCGAGCTCCGCCAGACGATCGATGCCCGCGTGTTTGTCGCAATGCGGTACTGGCACCCAATGACCGGGGAGGCGCTGCGGAGTCTCCGTGAGGAAGGAATCAACCGTGTGGTCCTTCTCCCGCTCTATCCGCAGTATTCCCGGACGACGACCGGTTCGAGCGTGAACGAATGGAACCGGGCACTCCGCAGGGGAGGGGTGGGGGACCTCTCATTCGAGACGGTCGATGAGTACTGCGAACACCCGCTCTATGTTCAGGCCATCATCCGTAACATAGGGATTGCGCTTGCCCGGGTTCCGGCCCCGGACCGGCAGAGGGTTCACCTCGTCTTCAGCGCGCACGGGACGCCGGTGAGCCTGGTGGAGAGCGGGGACCCGTATCAACAGCAGATCCTCCGGACTTACAGATCGGTCGTGCGCGACGGAGGGTTCGGGCTCGAGCACCATGTGTGCTATCAGAGCAAGGTGGGCCCCCAGCGATGGCTCGAGCCGTCGCTCGTCGCCACAGTGGAGCGGCTCGGCAGCGAGGGCGTCTCGCACGTTATCGTGGTGCCCATTGCGTTCGTCTCCGATCACAGTGAAACGTTGTACGAGATCAACATGGAAGTCCGCCGTGAGGCGCGGCGGTGCGGCATCCGCTACTACGACATGAGCCCGGCACTCAACACCAACCCGCTCTTCATCCGTGCGCTCGCCGATCTGGTCATGCGGAAGGTGGCGGCATGAGCGGCCGGGGGTTGGTCATCGTCGCAGGAGGGGGCATCTCGGGCCTGAGCGTAGCGTACTGGCTTCGGAGGTGGGGGGTGGAGGTGTGCGTGCTTGAGCGGGAGATGGTGCCCGGCGGCACCATGCAGACGGTTCAGGACGGCGGGTGGCTGGTGGAGACGGGTCCGACCAGCGCGCTCGAGACCACGCCCCTCCTCGGCCGCATGTTCGAGGGGCTGGGGATCGCCGGCGAGCGCATGTACGCGAACCCGGCGGCCGACAAGCGGTATATTTTGCGGGGTGGAAGGCTTCATCCTCTCCCGATGGGCCCTCTCGCCTTTCTGCTGAGCGGGCTCTGGAGCGCCGGCGGGAAGGCGCGGCTCATGAAGGAACCATTCATCGGACGGGCCGCCGGCGAAGAGACGGTCGCCCGGTTCGTGGAGCGCCGCCTGGGCAGGGAGTTCCTCGACTATGCCATCAATCCTTTCGTGGCCGGCGTCTACGCCGGCAACCCGGAGGAACTGAGCGTCCGTGCCGCCTTCCCGAAACTCTATGCTCTCGAGGAGAAGTACGGCGGGCTGTTCAGGGGATTGATCGGGGGTGCCCGTGAAAGGAAGCGGCGCGCGGAGAAGGCCAAGGACAGGGCCCGGATGTTTTCATTCGGCCGCGGTATGCAGGTCTTCCCGCTTGCCATAGGGAAGGAGCTTGCGCAGAGGTTTTGTGGCGGGTCGACGGTGCTGGGCGTTCGCCCGGCGGCGCGAACCGGAGAAGGGGGGGAGTTCACCGTCACGGTGTCGCAGTCCGGAGGGAACACTGACCTGACAGCCGATGCCGTCGTGCTCTCGGTTCCATCCTACTGCGCCGCGCCGATCGTGCGTCCTCAGTTCCCCGCCCTCGCGGACATGATGGAAGGTGTCTGGTATCCGCCCGTTGCGGAGGTGTTCCTCGGATACCGCTCGGAACAGATTCCGGGGGATCTGGACGGGTTCGGTTACCTCGTCCCGGAGAAGGAGCACCGGAAGATCCTGGGGACGATCTGGTCTTCGTCGCTCTTCCCGCACCGGGCCCCCCCGGGGCATGTCGCGCTGACGACCTTCGTGGGAGGCTCGCGTCAGCCTGAGATCCTGGACAGGGATGATACCGGGCTGAACGCCCTTGTGCAGGCCGAACTCACCGGCGTCATGGGTGTCCGGGGAGATCCGGTCTACTCCCGGGTCACGCGCTGGAAACGGGCAATCCCGCAGTATGTCCTCGGGTATGAGCGGTTTACCCTGGCCCTTGACGGAGCCGAACGCGACATGCCCGGGTTGTTTTTCTGCGGCAACTATCGCGGAGGGATAGCGGTGGGAGACTGCATTGTGAACGGCGAGAAGATTGCGGCCCGGGTTGCGGCCCACCTGGGCAAGCCCAGCCGCCGGGATGAGGAGGCAGTCGATTGATGATGAGAGACTCCCCCCTTCCCCCCCCTCCCCCGCCCTGACGGAGTGCGGGCGCCCGGGCGCAGGAACGCTCCACGATCGTAGTTGAGTTCAGTAGCCCAGATGAAGAGAGGAATCACCGATGAACACCGCTGCGACATCAGTATCCGCCTACCCCATTTCCCGTCTACGCCGCCTGAGGATGACGGGTGTCCTGAGAGCCATGGTCAGGGAAACGGAGCTTTCGAAAAAGGACTTCATCTACCCGCTGTTCGTTGTCCCCGGCGGAAATGTGAAACGTGAGGTCTCCTCGATGCCCGGAGTCTACCAGATGTCGGTGGACAATATTGTCAGGGAGTGCGCCGAGGTGCATTCGCTCGGCATCCCGGCGGTGATATTCTTCGGCATCCCCGAGGAGAAGGACGAGGTGGGATCCGGCGCCTACGACGATAACGGGATAGTTCAGCGGGCACTTCGGGCCGTCAGGAATGAGGTCCCCGGGCTCCTGCTGATCACCGATGTCTGCCTGTGTGAATACACGTCGCACGGACACTGCGGGATCGTGAGGGGCGGGGAGATCGTCAACGACGAGTCGGTGGAGCTCCTCGCGCGTGAAGCGGTCAGCCATGCGGCGGCGGGAGCCGGCATGGTCGCGCCGTCGGACATGTTCGACGGGCGTGTGGGCGCCATCAGGCGGGCTCTTGACGAGAACGGGTTTCAGAACCTCCCGGTGATGTCATACGCCGCCAAGTATGCGTCGGGGTTCTACGGACCGTTCCGCGAAGCCGCCGAAAGCACGCCGAAGTTCGGCGACCGGCGGTCGCACCAGATGGATCCCGCGAATTCGGATGAAGCCCTGCGTGAGGTGGCCCAGGACATCCAGGAAGGGGCCGACATCGTCATGGTGAAACCAGCCCTGCCCTATCTCGACGTGATCTACCGGGTGAAGGAGCGGTTCGGACTCCCGACCGCGGCGTACAATGTGAGCGGCGAGTATGCGATGGTGAAAGCCGCCGAACGCGCGGGCTGGATCGACGGGGAACGGGTGATGATGGAGATGCTCACCGGCATCAGGCGCGCGGGCGCGGACATGATCCTGACCTACTTTGCCAAGGAAGCGGCGAAGGCCCTCGACCGCCAGCAGTGAGAGAACGATGAACTCCGCGAATTCAGACCGTTTGTTTCAACTCGCCCGGAACTTCATCCCCGGGGGGGTCAACTCGCCTGTGCGGGCCTTCGGATCGGTGGGGCGCACGCCGCTGTTCATCGCACGAGCCTCCGGTTCCCGTCTCTGGGACGCGGACGGGAATGAGTTCATCGACTATGTCGGGTCGTGGGGACCGATGATCCTGGGCCATGCACACCCCCGTATCGTCGGGGCCGTGCAGCGCGCGGCCGCGCTTGGAACGAGCTTCGGCGCGCCGACAGAGCTGGAAACCATGATGGCGGAGCTGATCGGCCGCCTTCTTCCATCGGTGGAGATGGTTCGCATGGTGAACTCCGGCACGGAAGCCACCATGAGCGCCGTCCGTCTCGCACGGGCGTATACCCGAAGGGATCTCCTTCTCAAATTCGAGGGGTGCTACCATGGCCATGGCGATGCATTCCTGATCAAGGCGGGCTCGGGAGCCATGACGCTCAGCGTTCCGGACAGTCCCGGAATCCCGGCGGCGGTTGCTTCGCAGACCCTCACCGTGCCCTTCAACGACCTTGCCCGTGTGGAAGAGGCGGTCCAGAGCCACAAGGGGCGGATCGCCGCCCTGATCGTCGAGCCGGTCGCCGGCAACATGGGGTGCGTCCCACCGGGAAGCGGCTTCCTGGAGGGATTGCGCTCGCTCTGCACGCGCGAAGGTATCGTTTTGATCTTCGATGAGGTGATGACGGGATTCCGGGTGGCGAGGGGGGGTGCACAGGCGCTCTACGGCGTCCGGCCCGACCTGACTACGATGGGCAAGATCATCGGAGGAGGCCTTCCGGTCGGGGCATACGGCGGGCGAAGGGAGATCATGGAGATGGTGGCGCCGTCGGGCCCGATGTACCAGGCTGGCACCCTGTCGGGGAATCCTCTCGCCATGGCCGCAGGGTACGAAACGCTGTCCGCCATCGGGGGATCACCCTCGTTCTACGACGAGCTGGAGCGGCTGAGCGCCCGCCTCGAGGAGGGAATCCGGCGGAACATCGAAGAACTCGGACTGCCGCTGACGCAGAACCGGGTCGGCTCGATGGCAACCCTGTTCTTCACTCCGGCTCAAGTCACCGATTGCCAGTCAGCCCTCAAAGCCGACACCCGGCGTTTCGGCGCGTATTTCAGGGAGATGCTGGGGCGGGGAATCTACCTTGCGCCGTCCCAATTCGAGGCGGGTTTCGTTTCTGCTGCACACACGGAGGAAGACATCGACCGGACCGTACTGGCCAACCGGGAGGCGCTCCGGAGCGCGTTTCGTACCTAGCGGCCGGACGCAATCGCAATTCACGCGGCTCTCAGGGGGGAGAGCCGGCTCAAGGCGCGGCCCCATCAACCTGGAGGACGACATGCTCTCATTTGAATGCAAGTCCTACAAGGAATCCATCCCTCACCAGTTCACGCATCACAGCATCAAGGGGAAGAACCTCTCGCCGGCCTTTTCCTGGCACGATGCGCCTGTCAGCACGAAGTCCTTTGCTCTCTCGATCGTCGATCCCCATCCGGTGGCGAAGAACTGGGTGCACTGGATGCTCGTCGACATTCCGTTCAGCGCACGGGAGATTCCGGAAGGGGCTTCACGTACCGGCCGCATGCCCAAAGGGGCACGGGAACTCATGAATACGTACGGGGAACAGGGATACGGCGGACCTGCTCCGCCGGTGGGGAGCGGGGCCCATCCCTACATCGCAACCCTGTACGCTCTGAATGTGGAGAAGCTGCAACTCCCGCACGATGCCAGCCTGCGGCAGTTCCTGAAGTCCGTGGATGGGAAAATCATCGAAGAGGCTGCAACCAAAGGCTTTTATGAAGAGAAGTGACCTGGCCTGCCCGCTTCACGAGGCACTGGACCAGGCCCGCACCGGGGAACGCTCTGCATCCCTCCGCCGGACCTTACAGGTTCATAAGGGAGCGCACATAGCGGGCGATGGCGGGTGATGCCGTGAGTCCGGGCGACTCGATCCCCACGAGGTTGATCACCCCCTGAAGGCCGCGTCCCGATTCCTCGCAGATGACAAAGTCTCTGAACGGGTCTCCCGGTCCCTGAAGCTTCGGACGGATGCCGGCCATGTCGGGGGTGAGATCCTCCTCGTTGACGAAGGGCAGGATGCGCTGCACGGATTCCGCGAAAGCGGAACGGCGGCCAGGGTCAACGGTGTAGTCCTGCGTCCGGGTTTCGAGGAACTCGATGTCCGGCCCGAACCGGAGACGTCCGACGAGGTCGATCACCGCATGGACCCCCAGCGTGTGCAGGGTCGGGGCGGGGTAGACCAGGCGCGAGACCGTCCCGCGATATGATCCCGGCAGGGCGAAATAGGAGCCTTTGCTCCAGTGGAGGCGGTATCCCGCCGCATCGATGTCGATCCCTTCCATGGCAGCGACGGCGTCGGCCTCCAGGCCGGCGGCATTCACCACCCAGGATGTGCTGATCGACGAGCGTTCACCCCGTTCATCGACCGTGATGCGGTATCCGTTGCTGGAGCGTTCCAGTCCGGTCACCGCGCACCTGGTCTGGATCACGGCTCCGTCGCGTGCTGCCGTTCGCGCGTAATAGTCCATCAGCCCGTGCGCGCTGATGATGCCCGTTGACGGCGAGAGGATACCCCCCGAGGTCGCAACGCGCGGCTCGAGCTCCAGGACCTCCTCCGCGGTGAGCTTCCGCAGGGGAGCTCCGTTGGCGATCCCGCGTGCGTACAGCCGGTCGAGAGCCTCAAGCTCGCCGGGCTGCGAGGCGGAGATGATCTTGGTGATGCGCCGGTGGGGAATTCCGTGGGCTTCGCAGAGTTCGTACAGCAGCCGGTTCCCCTCAACACACAGGCGAGCCTTCAATGATCCTTCCGGATAGTAGAGCCCCGCGTGGATAACCTCGCTGTTCCTGCTGGAGGTCTCCATGCCGCACTGGTTGTTTCGCTCGAGAAGAATCAGCGGAGAGACGGTGCCTGCAAGTTCGGCCGCGATGGCCAGCCCCACCACGCCACCTCCGATGATCGTTACGGCCGCGTCGGGCATGCCCCCCCGTCATCCATGATGGTCGGACTCTCCACGAGGACCCACGAAGAATCGGGCGGGGAACCCACCGTCCGGAAGAAGTCGCCGGTGTCGCGTCCCCTCGAGTTGATCCGCACTTTCACGTCGCTGGAGTACAGAAGCAGGGGAATGTCGTTCTTGGAGTCGCTGGCGACAAGAACGGGGAGATCGGGGAAGAGACGCTGCATGGCGGCGACCTTGTCCTGGCGAATGGGCACCGGCTGCACCGGATCCGGTATCAGGATGCCGTCACGGGCCCTGAGTTCGATGCCGACGACCCGGTCGGAGGGGACCCCGAAAGGTGCGAAAACGGGTTCCACACTCCACCTGTTGCTTCCCGAAACGGCCCAGAGAAGAAAGCCGTGCTCGCGGAGGGCTGTGAGCAGCTCGACCGTTTCCCGGATATAGCGGATGCCCAGCGGGAGGGTCCTCTTTCCCAGGGTTCTGGATGTTACCGGCGAGGAGCGCTCGTTCAGGAAGGAATCCCGGGCGATGTCCCTGACGTCGGCAAGACTGAATCCCGCGAACAGCCGGACGATATCGGCGCAGGCCTTGGACACGCTGCCGGCGTCGATCTGGCCGAAGTACCAATCGAGGATCATGTCGGAGAACCGCGCGAAGGCGTCAGGCCGTTCCGGCCCGTTCTCCGGCCCGTCACGCAGCGTTTGGTACAGCTTCTCCAGCTCCGCGCGGTCCGGATGATCCGGCCAGACCGATGCGGGAGAGCAGCGGAAGAGGAAATGCTCCAGCTGGTAGTAGAGCATGGCTTCGCCCACATCGCCTTTGATCAGCGTTCCGTCGCAGTCAAAGACGGCAAGGCGGGGGCCGCCGGGGCCGGAATTGCGATCCAGCAACCTTCGGATGGTTTCATTCGTAAGAATGGACATGAGCCGGGCTGACAATCGTGAGAGCGGATGTGAAATGTACGCATCCTGGGCCGTTTCTGCAACTTTTGTTGCAAGTGTAGGGTGGAACCCGTATATTTTCAGCTATGTTCATCCACGTCTTATGCAAGTCCGCCCCTTGTGCAACGGGACGGACTTTGCGTTTGAAGCAGAGCGGCCAGACAGGCCGCTGCCGGCATCGACCTTCATGAAGCTGATCCGCAACTTCTGCATCATTGCCCATATCGACCATGGCAAGTCGACGATCGCCGACCGGCTGCTGGAGCGCACCGGCACGATCACCCCGAGAGAAATGAAATTCGACCAGGTGCTGGACGACATGGACCTGGAGCAGGAGCGGGGTATCACCATCAAGCTCCATGCGGTGCAGATGCGGTACAGGGCGAAGGATGGCGGGGAGTACACGCTGAACCTGATCGACACTCCCGGGCATGTCGATTTTTCGTATGAGGTCTCCCGGTCGCTTGCGGCCTGCGAGGGAGCCCTCCTTGTTGTTGATGCCTCCCAGGGGGTCGAGGCCCAGACCATCAGCAATCTCTACCTGGCGATCGACGCAGGGCTGGAGATTATTCCCGTCATCAACAAGATCGACCTTCCGAGCGCGATGGTGGACACCGTCCGCCACCAGATCAAGGACCTGATCGGCTGCCGCGACGAGGACATCATTCTCGCGAGCGCCAAGGCGGGGACCGGCATTGACGAGATCCTGGAGGCCGTGGTCTGCCGCATCAAGGCACCGCAAGGGGACCCGGCGGCGCCTCTCCGTGCGTTGATTTTCGATTCGGTGTTCGACGTCTACCGCGGTTCGATCGTGTACCTCCGGGTCTTCGACGGCACGCTGCGCGAGGGGGAGAAGGTGATGTTCTTTCATCACGGGAGGGTCTACGAGGCGGAGGAAGTCGGCGTCCTGGAGATGAAGCGGAACCGCACGGGTGTGGTGGAGGCGGGGACGGTGGGATACCTGATTGCGGGGATCAAGGATGTCCACGACACCAAGGTAGGCGACACGGTCACCAGCGCTGCATCCCCGGCCGACGCGCCCCTGCCGGGGTACAAGGACGTCAAGCCCATGGTGTTCAGCGGCATGTATCCCACCGTGGCAGAGGAGTTCGAAAACCTGCGGACAGCCATCGAGAAGCTTCAGTTGAACGACTCCTCGCTCGTCTTTGAGCCGGAGACATCGACTGCTCTCGGGTTCGGGTTCCGGTGCGGGTTTCTCGGCCTTCTGCATATGGAGATCGTCCAGGAGCGGCTCGAACGGGAATATAACCAGAGCATCATCAACACCGTCCCCAACGTGGAGTACCGGGTGACGAAGGGGAACGGCGACGTTGTGCTGGTGGACAACCCGTCGTCGATGCCGCCTCTCGGGGAGATCGAGAAAGTGGAAGAACCGGTGGTCAAGGCACAGATCATCGTCCCCACCCTCTATCTCGGTGCGATCATGAAGCTGTGCATGGACCGGCGGGGAGTATACAGAAATACGACCTATCTCGATCCCACCCGGGCCGATATCACGTACGAGATGCCGCTGTCCGAGATCATCTTCGACTTCTACGACAAGCTGAAGTCGACGAGCAGGGGATACGCCTCGTTCGACTACGAGTTTCTCGAATTCCGGGAATCCGATCTTGTGAAGCTCGATATCCTGTTGAACGGCGAAGCGGTCGACGCCTTTTCAACGATCGTGCACGGCGACAAAGCGCATGAATGGGGAAAGAAGCTGTGCACGAAGCTCCGCAAGCTGATCCCCCGCCAGATGTTCGAGGTCGCCATCCAGGCCGCCATCGGCAGCAAGGTTGTCGCCCGCGAGACCATTTCCGCCATGCGCAAGAACGTTCTGGCAAAATGCTACGGGGGCGACATCACCCGGAAGCGGAAGCTCCTGGAGAAGCAGAAAGAGGGAAAAAAGCGGATGAAGCAGGTGGGCCGGGTCGAGATTCCCCAGGAGGCCTTCCTCGCAGTCCTGTCCATGGAAGACGATTAGTGGAAGACGTTACTCAGGATCAACGATCACAGAATATTCAGGCCATGGCTACCGACACATTCCGACGTTCCCCGGACAAGGGGCATCGCACGATTCAGGAGCACAAGGAGCCGTTCAAGGATTTCCTCAAGGATCTCGGTTTCGTCCTTGTCGCATTCCTCGTTCTCAACAGCTTCGTGGTGGCTTCCTTTGAAGTGCCGACCGGTTCAATGGAGAACGAGATCATGACGGGGGACTTCCTCTTCGTGAACAAGTTCCTCTACGGCGGGTCAACGCCGCGGGCGGTCCCCTTCACCAGCATTCGCCTCCCGTGGTTCCGGCTTCCTGCGTTCAGGCACGTGAGGAGGGGTGACGTCATCGTTTTTGAATTCCCCGGCCAGCGGGACGAGGTCCAGTCGCCGGAATTCATGTTCTACCTCAAGCGGTGCATCGCGCTCTCAGGCGACACCATCCAGGTCGTGAACCGCGTGGTCATGGTCAACGGCAAACCCGCGCCCATACCGCGGAACATGAAGTTCAACAGTTTCCGTATTCAGCCGGCGGGACTTCCCGACCCCCGGATCTTTCCGAAAGGGATGCCGTTCAACGAGGACAACTGGGGGCCGGTGGTGGTCCCGCGCCAGGGGGACGTCATCCCGCTCACCCAGGAGACCCTGCCCCGCTGGGAGACGTTCATCGGAAGGGAAGGACACCGGGTCGGCTACGACCGGGGGAACATCGTCATCGACGGCGTACCGTCAACGAGCTATACCGTGGAGAGGGAGTATGCGTTCGGGATGGGCGACAACCGCGACAACAGCCTCGACAGCCGCTTCTGGGGGTTCGTGCCCGTGGACAATATTGTTGGCACTCCGATGATCGTCTACTGGTCGTGGGATCCTGATTTGCCGATGTATGACTTCGTCCAGAAACTCCGTTCCATCCGGCTCTCCCGGGTGGGATCGTTGATCAGGTGACGCACTGAGGACAGCGGGAGGAGCGGCGATGGCCCGGCTGAGGGGTCCGTCCGGCGATGGGACGAACGGCTTGCAGGGGGGCACGGGGCGGTCTGCCCTCAGGGATTCGGCACAGATCATCCTTGCCGCGTTTGCGGCCGGTCTTGTCCTGAAAGTGTTCGTCCTGGACGCGTGCCGGATCGAGACCGGGTCCATGGAACCTGCCCTCCTCCCCGGCGACTTTCTTCTCGTCAACAAGCTGGTCTACGGCGCACGCGCGACGATTCCCTTCCTCAATCCCGCTTCGGCATCCTTTTCGCTACCCGGTCTGACGGTACCGCAGGCAGGCGACGTGCTCGTCTTCAGGCATGGAGGGGAGGGCACATTGCGACCCGCCCTTTTTGTGAAGCGCTGCATCGGCGGACCGCACGACACAGTGGAGGTGGCCGGTGGAGCGGTGCTGGTCAACCGCCGGAGGCTTCTGCTGGAGGGGAGGAAGGGACCTCCTGGCGCCGGGAGGGAGGAGGCATTCGGGCCGGTGGTCGTGCCCTGGCGGGGAATGAAGCTTCAGCTCCGGGTCTCCATGCTGGAATCATGGAGGAATCTCATTGAGGGAGAAGGACATTTCGTCGGCGCTTCGGGAGAAGAGGTGGAGATCGACGGGAAACCCGCCTCGACATATGAGGTCCAACATCAGTACTTCTTTGTCATGGGGGACTCCCGGAACAACAGCGTGGACAGCCGGACCTTCGGACCTGTCCCGGAGGATTGCATCGTGGGGAAGGCGGTGATGGTATACTGGTCCAGGAGGGACATCGAACCGGGAGCGTCGTTCTGGCGGAGATGTGCCGCCCTCCGGTGGGATCGTCTTGGCACCATCGTCCGCTGAGCGGGATGGATGTTCGGTCCACCCCCCTTCTCTGGCCGACGGGCTCGGCCGGACGCTCAAGAGTGAGGTAAGCAGGAGTCCATGCAAAACATATCGTTGTATTTTCATATTCCCTTTTGCGAGCGCAAGTGCCTCTATTGCGACTTCTACTCTGTCGAGTCGGTGTCGTCGATGGGGCTCTTTGTTGATGCGCTGTGCGGCGAGATCGCCATGGAATCAGACCTCAGGAAGGAGGCGGAGGTCGGGACGATCTTCTTCGGCGGCGGGACGCCTTCGCTTCTCTCTCCTGGCCAGCTGGAGCGGATCCTGGGGGAAGTGCACCGCAGATGGAATGTGCTCCCCGGAGCCGAGATAACCCTGGAGACCAACCCGGGGACAGCCGATGGCGGGAAGTTGAAGGCATACCGGTCGCTGGGCGTCAACCGTCTCAGCATCGGTATCCAGTCGTTCGACGAGGAAGAACTCCGCTTCCTCAGCCGGATCCACAACAGCCGCCAGGCTGTGCAGTGCGTTCAGGACGCCCGGAAGGCGGGCTTCGGCAACGTCAGCATCGACCTGATCTACTCGCTTCCCGGACAGACCATGGACCGCTGGATTGCCACGCTGGAAAAAGGGCTGTCCCTCGGGCCCGAGCACTTGTCGGCGTACAGCCTCATCGTGGAGGAGAATACGCCGCTGGTCAGGATGGTGCGCAACGGCCAGGTGACTCCCAACCCGCCTGAGGCGGAGGCATCGATATACGAACGGACCATGGAGGTGATGGCGGCCACAGGGTACGGGCACTACGAGGTCTCGAACTACGCACTTCCCGGGTTTCGATGCCGCCACAACCTCGTCTACTGGCACCGCGGGGAGTACATCGGTTTCGGGCCGTCGGCCCATTCCTTTGTGAAGAATGCGGGGGCGGAAACCGGCCGGCGTTATGCGAACGTCGCGAACCTCTCCACATATCTGCAGGCCATCGCCGAAGGGAAAGGTCCGCTGGCCTTTGAAGAGTCCGTAGGCGAGAAGGAAGCACAGCAGGAGAGGATTTTCCTGGGGCTGCGCGGTGACGGCCTGGACGAGCGGATCCTGGAAGTCTTTCGCGAAGAGGGCGGAAGCGCCCGTCTCCGTCCCGTCCTGGAGGG
>Ga0182021_10000293_pt1 | contig 51107 bp, 47 predicted proteins | sample 612E3MmetaG_FD_120493 | JGI IMG/M metagenome (GOLD analysis project Ga0182021, IMG submission 120493) | Permafrost microbial communities from Stordalen Mire, Sweden - 612E3M metaG (Illumina Assembly) | ecosystem: Environmental > Terrestrial > Soil > Wetlands > Permafrost | place: Sweden... | reverse complement strand
TTCAGTTTCAGCGGATTGAAGACCTCAGTGCTCTATTACCTTCGGAAAACAGGATACAAGCCCGTCGAGGCTTCGGACTCTCCCGCGAAGAACCAGCTTCTTGCCGATCTCTGTGCGAGCTTTCAGGCTGCAGTAGTTGATGTACTCATCGCGAAGGCAATCAGGGCGGCCGAGGCAAACGGAGTTCGTCAAATCGGAGTGGCAGGCGGAGTGTCTGCCAATTCTGAACTGCGGCGACGGCTGACGGAAGTCGCAGCCGGTCGAAAGATTCAGGTCTTTATTCCGAAGCTCGAATATTGCACAGACAACGGTGCTATGGTGGCGATGGTGGGCTATGAAAAGCTCATGGGTGGCCGAACATCGAGTCTCGAGCTCACCGCAGAACCGAATCTCTCCCTTTCCTCATAGACGGCGCTCACTGGTAGACAGAATGAACAGAATCCGGAAAACATTCCAAGCATTGAAAATGTCGGGAGGGAAGGCGCTCGTTCCGTACATCACACCGGAATATCCGTTCAAGGGAATGACAACGCAGATGCTGCTGGCTCTTGAAAAAGCGGGGGCAGATCTGATTGAGGTCGGTATCCCATTTTCTGATCCTCTCGCCGATGGCGAAACGATACAGCATTCCTCAGAGATCGCTCTAAGAAATGGTGCGACGATCGAGACGATCCTCAAAAACGTGAGCGAATTTCGAAGGACCAGTCAGCTGCCAATCGTGTTGATGGGTTACATCAACCCGATCTTCCACTTGCGCTTCGACAATTTCCTCGCCGCGTGCAAAGCAGCAGGCGTCGATGGGGTTATCGTTCCCGATCTTCCGCCCGAAGAATCTTCTGATTTCGTTGCTTCGAGTGAACGATACGGTATCAGCAATATCTTCCTTATCGCGCCGACAAGCGATGATGCGCGAATCCGGAAAATCGACCAGCTTTCCACAGATTTCTCGTACTGTGTTTCTCTCACCGGAGTGACCGGGTCACGCACACAGCTTGGCGACTCAGGGAATCTCGATGCCTTTCTTGCGCGCATAAAGGCCAACACGACGAAACCGTTTGTCGTAGGATTCGGAATCTCACGCCCGGAGCACGTTCAACAGGTATGGAAGCATGCTGATGGCGCTGTGGTCGGTTCTTCGTTGATCAATGCAATAGCTAATTCCGGTTCCAGAGATGACGCGCTCAGTGCGGCGTCGATCTTCCTCCGTTCACTTCGTTCACCTACTTAAAGTTCTCCGTATGAATGATCTCGAAGTTTGGCGAATCAAGATTGACGAGATCGATCTTCAGCTTGTGAAGCTGCTCAATGATCGAGCTCGCTATGCGACTGAGATTGGGAAAGTCAAACTGACTCTTGGAATGGATGCCTATTCGCCGCGCCGGGAGGAAGAGGTGATGAAACACGTCACGGCAAACAATTCCGGACCGATGTCGGCTCAGGCGATCCGCCGGCTCTTCGAGCGTATCATTGACGAATCTCGAAGCGTAGAGCGTATCTACATGCACGAACAGAAGAAGCAAAAGCGTCCTTAGGAAAGTGGCGACAGCATCTTCCATATCATCCTTCCTTCTCCCGCGATGGCGGCAGCTGAGCCTCACGGCGATCGTCGTCATCATCCTCTCGGCGACATATCTTGTCTTCTTTGCTGCAAACACGAACTCTCACGCCTCCGAGCGGGCGGTCATCATTCCGCGAGGCGCCTCTTTCAAGACGGTGCTCGATTCTTTGCAGGCTTCGGGGGTCATCCGCGTTCGCTGGACTCTCGACCTCGCAGGCCGCACGCTGGGACGCACCAAGTCGGTAAAATTCGGTAAGTACCTCTTTCCGCGAGGGCTCTCCAATGTCGGGATCCTCAATGATCTGGCGGAAGGCAAGTCGCGTGTCCTTGTTCAGGTCCTTATCCCCGAAGGGTGGAGGATGGAACGTACTGCCTTGCAGTTCGGCAAACTTCTCGGGATTGACTCGCAGAGGTTTATTGCTCTTTGTGACAGAAAGGATTTCCGAAAAGAACTCGGCGTCGATGCCGCATCAATCGAAGGTTATCTGATGCCTGACACGTATAAGTTCCTGTGGGAAACGACCGAGGAAGAGATCATCGAACGAATGGTTGAGGAATTCAGAATCTTCTATGTGGACAGCCTTCGAAAACGCCAGGAGGAGTCGAAACTCACGTTGTCACAGATTCTCACATTGGCGTCTATCGTTGAAGGCGAGGCTCATCTGGACCGCGAACGCCCGATCATTGCCGGAGTATATCTGAATCGCCTGAAAAAGAGGATGCGACTCGAAGCGGACCCAACAGTGCAATATGTAATTCCGAATGGACCGAGGAGACTTCTGTTTTCGGATCTCCGGTACGATTCACCCTACAATACCTATCTCTACTATGGTCTTCCGCCGGGACCGATCAATAATCCGGGAAGGAAATCGATACTGGCTGTTCTGTATCCGGAGAGGAATGCATTCCTTTATTTTGTCGCAGACGGTAACGGGGGGCACGTCTTCTCCAGAAACTATGCTGAACACCAGAAGGCAGTCAATTCGTATCGAAGGATTCGACGCGAAGCCATCAGGAATCAAAATCCTCCCAGCTAAGCTTCGCTGCGCATACTCCCCAGCCTGATCTGCACGTTTGTTCTTCTCTCCGTTTTCTTTATATTGCCTCACCACATCATCTCAAGAGTGAATGTTTTTTCAATCGCTGGTCCGAAATAGTGCATGCTTGCTGATTGCGGGCTTGGTCCTGGCGTCGTGTGCCGGTCAGCGACCTCCTGACGGCGGACCTGTCGATACGGAACCCCCCGTCATCGTTTCAACCAATCCTCCGAATTACACCACCCGGTTCACTGGCAGATCGGTAACGATTGAATTCAGCGAGTATGTCGATCACAGAACGGTCGAAGGGGCGGTCTTCATCTCTCCATCCCTCGGCACGCTCGAATTCAACTGGTCCGGTCGGGAGCTCGAGATCGGATTTGTCGAGAAGCTGCGCCGTAACACGACCTACGTCGTGACGATTGGCACGGATGCCGCGGATCTGAACAACCACAACAAGATGGTACAGGCCTACTCGCTTGCCTTCTCGACCGGCGACGATATCGACCGCGGTTCGATCGCGGGCAGGATCTTTCCCCGCAAAGACTCCGACCCACCTCTCGGTGTCATGATATTTGCCTACAGGCTACATGACCTGAATGCCGATACGCTCAATCCCATGATCACAAAACCGGACTATGTAACGCAGACGGGCAAGAATGGGGAGTTTGCGTTGCAGCATCTTTCCTTCGGTGTCTATCGTGTTTTCGCGATCCGGGATGAATACAAGAACTTGCTCTACGATCCGGAAGTGGATGATTATGCGGCAGCTCCCTCCGATCTTGCCGTCACACCCGCGGATACGCTGATACCGGATCTCTGGCTCAAGCTTGCGAGAGAAGACACAACGGCAGTCCGGCTTATCAAAGTGGCGTCGACGAATCAACGACATGTACTGACAGAGTTCTCTGCTCCGGTCGATACCAGTTCATTGAAGCTCGAGAGCTTCCGGCTTGCCGACACGCTCACTCAGTCCGTGTTGAAAGTTGTCTCGATATATCCCGTCTTCCCCCAAATGTCGTCCGTGATCGTGGTGACCGAGACTCAATCTTCGAAGGCGGTCTATAGGCTTTCAGTCGACTCTCTCCGAGGGGCCAATGGTCTCCGCGTCAATCCGACCGCGCGTTCACTGGTGTTCAATTCTTCTGAAGCGAAAGACTCTTTGCCGCTTCGAATTCTGTCGTCCTCATTGCCGGATACTTCTAAGGATGTCCAGCTCAATCCCGAGCTCTCTTTGCAGTTCTCTGATGCCGTTGAGAAGGGGAGCGTTGAAAAGGCTATCAGTTTCGCTGATAGCTCCAGGAATTCGATCCCGATTGATTTCCGATGGTTGTCGGATGCTTCGGTGGAACTGACTCCAACCGTCAAACTCGCGAGCAAAACGTGGTATGTGTGCCGTGTCGGCATGCGGAGTATTTCCGATCTGTTTGGCCGGAGGGGACGGGATTCGGTGAAGGTATTCAGATTCCAGACGATCGACGAGGAACTCTACACCAGTATCGAAGGGACGGTAAGCGATTTCGATTCAACTGACCGAAAGGGCGATCTTTTTGTGGTCGCACGGAACATCCTGAAACGCGACTCAAAAGAATATCAGGTTCGCCTGGGACAGGATGGGCCATTCGCCTTGCGAAATATCGTTGAAGGCAAATACGTTCTGCTCGTTTTCCGAGATCGTAATGGAAACAAGAGACACGATTCCGGTCTCATTCATCCATATCAACCCTCTGAACGATTTGTCCAGTACCCGGACACACTCAAGGTCCGTGCGCGTTGGCCATTGGAAGGAGTGGAACTCAAACTGCATTGATGGGAGAACTTCCGCGTTCACCAAACGATCTCAAAACCCGTTGATTTGTTTGACTTTTTGAGCAATTTTCTGTACCCTCATTCAAATTGTGAGAATCGAACCCGTCGTTCCGCAACGTTTCCTCCCCTTTGAGTGTTCTTATGCTTGAAAGCTATGTCCCGATCTTTGTGATGATTGCCGGGGGTGTTATCTTCGGCGTCGTCATGGTGAAGCTGAATGAATGGTTCGGCCCTCATCGGCCCAACGATGAAAAGCTCTCTACCTATGAAAGCGGCATGGAACCCATCCGGAGTGCCCGCGAACGGTTCTCTGTCAAGTTTTACATGGTCGCCATGCTCTTCATCCTTTTCGACATTGAAGTTGTGTTTCTCTATCCTTGGGCTGTCTCATTCAAGCAATTGGGACTGGGTGGATTTGTGACGATGGCTGTCTTTATCTTTGTGCTGTTTCTCGGATATTTCTATGTGTGGAGAAAGGGAGCGCTGGAATGGGATTAGAACATGTATTCGGTGACAGCTTTGTAACAACGAAAATTGACGAAGCGATCAATTGGTGCCGCAAAAACTCTCTGTGGCCGATGCCGATGGGGATCTCCTGCTGCGCGATTGAGATGATGGCATTTGCGGGGCCTCGGTTTGACGTGGCTCGATTTGGCTCTGAAGTATTCCGGTTTTCGCCTCGCCAGTCGGATCTCATGATCGTGGCCGGGACCACAACCTACAAGATGTCGAAGGTGGTACGGAAGATCTACGATCAGATGCCTGACCCGAAATGGGTCATCGCAATGGGTGCCTGCACATCTTCGGGCGGAATGTATCGAACATACTCCGTCGTGCAGGGCATCGACCAGTTTCTGCCTGTGGATATCTATGTCGCCGGCTGTCCGCCTCGACCCGATAATTTGATCAATGCGCTGATGAAGCTCCAGGAGAAGGTACAGCGTGGCGAAAGCAAAGGAAGCTTCCCTGCGTATGTCGGAGACGTAAAGCTCAACCAACCGCAACCCTTATCGATCATTACAGGTTGAGAGATGAATGAAGTTGTGCTTGAGAAACTGAAGAGCCGTTTCGCAGACGGCGTTCTCGAAGTGAAGGAATTCCGGGATGAGCTCACCGTCGTCGTCCCGAAACAGCGGATCGTGGAAGTCTGCAGATTCCTGAAGGAGGATCCACAGCTTCAATTTGAGTTTCTGGCGGACGTGTTCGGTATTGATATGTACACGCCGACAAAAAGATTTGGAGTCGTTTACAATCTCTATTCCATGAAGAACAAGAATCGGATCCGCGTCAAGGTTTTCACCGAAGAGGATGATCCGAAAGTCGCGACGGTGACGGGTGTCTTTGGCACTGCAAATTGGCATGAGCGCGAGACCTTCGACATGTTTGGGATTATTTTTGAAGGTCACCCCGATCTTCGCCGAATCTACATGCCGGACGACTTCGAGCACTATCCTCTCAGGAAGGATTTTCCACTGATGGGTATCCCCGGTTCCCTTTCTCTCCCGAAGAAATAAGTGATGGACACCCGCAGAGACGATATCCCACACAAATCGAGGATTCTTCAGGCGCTTGAGGATCAAAACACGAGCGTGTCGTTTGATGATCCACTTGAGAATGAGATGATTCTCAACATGGGTCCTCAGCACCCCGCGACGCACGGTGTGTTGCGTCTCCTGATTCGCCTGGACGGAGAGACGGTGGTCGGATGTGTTCCGGAGATCGGTTATCTCCATCGTGGATATGAGAAGCTTGCGGAGAACTGCAGCTATCACGAATTCATCCCTCACACCGACCGTCTCGACTATCTTTCACCGTTGAGCAACAACACGGCCTACGCCCTTGCCGTCGAAAAGCTTCTGGGGATTGAAGCGCCGCCGCGTGCAACATACATTCGCATGATGATTACTGAGCTTGCCAGAATCTCTTCGCATCTCATGTTTCTCGGATCCCTTGCGATGGATGTTGGTGCACTTACTGTCTGGATGTGGTCGTTCCGCGAGAGGGAAAAGGAGTACGATCTCTTCGAGAGTATCGCCGGCGCCCGGTTCACGACAAGTTTTACTCGCATCGGCGGACTTGCTCAGGACATTAGTCCTGAGACGATGGCGAGCGTCAAGAAGTTCGTCGACGAGTTGCCTGGGCATATCCGGGAATGCGAGAAACTGCTGAATACGAATCGTATCTTCCTTGAACGGACCGATGGGATAGGCGTCATTGCGCGCGAGCAGGCGATAGACCTTGGACTGACAGGCCCGTGTCTTCGAGCATGCGGTGTTGAACACGACCTGCGGAAGGCGAACCCGTACCTCGCATACAGCGCGATGGATTTTGATGTCCCTGTGTATGAGGGAGGAGATGCTCTCGCACGTTACTATGTCCGCATGGACGAAATGCGTGAAAGCGTCAAGATCATCCAGCAGATACTTCAAAAAATCCCTTCAGGCGAAGTGCACGCGTTCAAGCCGAAAAAGGTTCTTCCCAAGAAAGACCGAATTTACACCAGGATGGAAGAACTGATTCACGATTTCATGCTGGTCAATTTCGGCGTTGAGCCTCCTGTTGGGGAGATTTACAGCGCTGTCGAGGCGCCGAAGGGTGAACTCGGCTTCTATCTCTATAGTAATGGGGAAGAACATCCCTGGCGGATGAAGATTCGCTCCCCGTCATTTACCAATTTGCAGTCCCTGCCGGTGATGATGAACAAATGTATGATCTCAGACGTCGTTGCCATTATTGGCAGTCTGGACCCGGTGATGGGAGAAGCAGATAAGTAGATTGCCGATTGGCGATTTTCGATTGTCGATGGAACAGCGACTTGGTATTTCAATCCCACTCATCAATCGGAAATCATAAATCGGGAATTGGCAACCTGTGTATCAACAAATCGTAAATCGAGAATCGTAAATTGGAAATGCCCCACGTGCTTTCTGAAAAACACATAAAAAAGCTGGACGACCTGAAGAAGCTTTATCCTTCGAAACAGGCCTTAATGTTGCCCGTGCTGTGGATGATTCAGGAAGAACACGGGCACATCTCCGAAGATGCGATGCGGTACGTCGGTGAGCTCCTCGAAGTTCCATTTGGGCATGTCCTTGGCGTGGTGACTTTCTACACGATGTTTCACGAGAAACCGCTCGGGAAACATCATATCGAAGTATGCACGAACGTGTCATGCATGTTGAGGGGCTCTGCAAGGATCGTTGAACATCTTGAATCGCGTCTTGGCATCAAGCTTGGCGAGACATCGAAGGATATGAAGTGGACGTTGTCCGAGGTTGAATGCATGGGATCCTGTGGGACGGCGCCGATGATTGCTGTTGGGGAAGAGTACTTCGAAAACCTCACCACAGAGCAAGTGGACAAGCTGCTCGCAACGCTTGAGCGCAAATAGGCTGATATGGAAAAGTACATTCTCCCTGATATTCCTGACCTTCACTCCATCGCTGTCTACGAAGCGAACGGCGGCTACAAAGCGTTCCGCAAAGCGCTTGGCATGAAGCCGGAGGAAGTGACGGATGAGGTGAAGAAGTCCGGACTTCGCGGACGTGGAGGCGCTTGCTTCCCGACTGGTTTGAAGTGGACATTCATGCCGAAGCAGTCAGCGAAGCCGAAGTATCTTTGTGTGAACGGCGATGAGGCTGAGCCGGGCACGTTCAAGGACCGGCAAATTCTCGAGTTCAATCCTCATCTCCTGATCGAAGGAATTGTTCTTGCCGCGTATGCCATGGGAATCACCACCTCCTTCGTCTATGTGCGCGGAGAGTACGGTAAGTGGGTTCGCATGCTTGAGAGGGCTCTCGCTGATGCCTCGAGCCATGGATATGTGGGTGACAACATTCTTGGATCAGGGTTTTCGACAAACATCGTCGTGCACAAGGGCGCAGGGGCGTACATCTGCGGCGAAGAATCCTCTCTCATGAATTCGATTGAAGGCGGTCGGGGATATCCGCGCGTGAAGCCGCCATTCCCTGCACAATCCGGACTTTGGGGTTGCCCGACGACGATCAATAATGTCGAATCGATTTGTAATGTTCCGGTGATCATCAACAACGGAGCAGAATGGTATGCAAAGATCGGCGCCCCGAAACACCCCGGCCCGATCCTGGTTGGTGTCAGCGGCCATGTCAACAAGCCCGGGGTGTATGAAATGCCCACGGGCCTCCCGTTACTGGAAATCATCTACAAGTTTGCCGGGGGTATTCCGGGTGACAAGAGGATCAAAGCGGTTATCCCGGGCGGGTCATCGACGATGATTCTTCGAGGAGAACAGCTCGAAGGTGTTTGTATGGACGCTGATTCTCTGAAGGCGGCAGGGTCATCTGTTGGCACTGCAGGCTTGATCGTGATGGATGAGGACACAGACCTCATCCAGGTGATCACACGAATATCGAAATTCTACTACCACGAATCGTGCGGTCAATGTACTCCATGTCGCGAGGGGACGGGTTGGCTCTGGAAAATCCTCCAGCGTTTCGAAAGGGGAGAGGGACGAACAGAGGATATCGATCTGTTGATGGATATCGCCAACAACATTGAAGGGAACACTATTTGTGCATTGGGTGACGCGGCAGCGTGGCCTGTCCAGTCGATGATACGACGTTTTCGCGATGAGTTTGAAAACCGGGCCAAGTCGTTAACGATGGGAAGTTCAACCATCGCTTTGTAGGGTTGGGCCCGTTGGCCTATGGGAAGACCCGTGCAGAGATCCCTGGAAGAGGGGAACCTGCACGGGTTTTTGCCTTTCTTGGGAAGATGGCAAGCCTCCGCCACTGCAACAAAAGGCTTGGAACCACTGTATATTGTGAATGTTGAGGTGGAAGAGCGGAGAAGGAACACGAACCCTTTTCCCTACGTCTATATGAGTGAATCCGGAAACATAAAACGGCCGATGGCTTACCAAACGTTAGCGCAGCCGGCGGAAGTCCCTCTTCAGGCAAAAAGTGATGAGGTTCTCATAACGCTGGTGCATCAGGGGGAACACGGCGCCTATCGTATTCTGGTCGAGCGGTATCAGGAGCGAATTAGGAACCTGATCTATTCTATTTTCCACGAACGGGAGATCGTGGACGATCTGTCGCAGGAAGTATTTATCAAAGCGTATGAAGCGCTGTCGCAATTCCGGTTTCAATCTTCATTCTATACATGGTTGTATCGGATCGCGGTCAATAAAAGCCGCGATGAGCTGCGCAAACGAAAGGTCCGGCGATGGTTTTCCCTTCAGACAATGATGGAGACTTCCGACAAAGAACTCGGAAGCAAAATTGTTGTGGAACCTCAGGACAGGGAAAACCAGGAGCTGCTTGCCGCTGGTTTGCAGTCGCTTCCGGAAAAATACCGAGTAGCAATTGTACTAAAAGATATCGATGGTCTGTCATATGAGGAAATCGCGGAGATTATGGAATGTGAGCTTGGTACAGTAAAGTCAAGATTGTCGCGCGCACGCTCGATGCTGCGCAAAGTCCTCGAGCCTCTGTTCAAGGAGGGGGTGTGATATGAAACCTCTTCTGAAGGCGGAGCTTTCTCAATTGCTCTCATCGTATGTCGATGGAGAGCTCGACGATCGGCAAACGCTGCTTGTGGAAGAGATCGTCGCGAAAGACGCGGAGGCACGCAAAGAGCTCGAAGAGCTGAGGGCTCTGAAGAATCTTGTCGCGGCAAAGAAACGCCTTCCCGAGTCTATTGGGTTCTGGACTCGCGTCTCAACCGAGATCGAACGCCAAAAGAAGGAGGAAGAGAATCTTCTTCCGTTTCCCCGGCGCTACTTCCCTCTCGTTTTCGGTGCGACTGCCGTCTTTGCAATCGTCGTTGGTGTCGTTCTTTACCAGCAGCGCGCATCGGTAGTGAATTTCGTGAGCAGGCAGACCGAGCGTGTCCAGAAAGCAGTCGGGGACAATGTGCTGAAGGGCTCCATCATGCCGTTGTTCTCCCGTGTCGACAAGAACCAGGCATTACAATTCGCAATGTTCGGCACGTTGCCGCTCGACGCCAAAGCCGAGACGGAGTTTCGTGTGAACGAAGACTCCGCGCGAGGGTATACGATCGACGTCGATAAGAAGGGAGCCCGAAAAACTCCCGTCGTGACCGTGAAAGAGTTTGTCGACGAAGTTCATCCGACACGCGTCCAACGTGAGATCATCGATTCCTTGCTGGATCTGGGGAGGCAGCGCCTTGAGGGTTCGGTGTTTGTCGCTGAAGATAAAGCCATAGCGATTGATCCGCAGCTTGCGCGATTTAACCGTGTGATGCTTTCGGGAATTGCAGCAGCATTGGAACCTGAGCAACGGTCGCGGATGGAGACATTTCTGCGGGTCCGGGGTGCACCCTACATGATTTCCGGCGGTCGGAAGGCATCGGAATCTTCGGAACGAATCCTGCGCACGATGCGAGTCACGTCGCGACCTGAGCCATTCCTCGTTCTGACCCCCGGCACGGTCGTCATGTCGAACCTGCGGTTGGATATGGACAGCCTCCGCCGCCATTTTCAGCATTTTGAAGAGGGCCGCGAGCGCGTGATGGTCAATATGAACGGACTTATTCGCCGGATTGCTGAACAGCATGAAGACATGGGCCGACAGAGCTTCACGATATCGATGCCGCAAGTGCGGGTGACGAGCGATTCGGATTTCATCAGCATTCAAATTGGGAGCACGTCGGAAGAAGAGATGTCGGTGCCAATGCCGGAGATTTGGGTAAAGCCACGCTATCCTGGGCATTTTGGAACCACAGGAAGACCACGATTCCCGTCACCCTACATCAACTTCCAGTTCAATAACATGGATATGGACAGTATGGTGGAGCGAATGCTGAGGGGAGGTGTCCCTCCCGGTTTTGAATTCCTGATGGGAGATATTCCGGGGCACGACGGGCGACCGCAAATGAATGCGGGCAAACTCAAACGGGCACTTGACAGCGTGTTCCTGGCAAAAAAGGGCGGACGTTCAAAACTCGATTCGTTGATGCGCGAGATGGATAAGCGTGAACAACGTCGAGTGCGGGAACTGAAGGAGAAGGACAGGCAAGAGTAGATCGCGGTTCTGTATCCTTGGACGATTTGGTATCTGTGTGTAGGGGGCCCCGGACGAGAAATTGCCCGGGGTTTCGCTTTTTTGCCATATTTGCTTCTCTTGGCAGTCTTGTCTATATTTGTCAAAATAGAACCCACCATCGAGCGAAATACCACTTGTCAGAACACATTAAAGTCCGCATTAGTCGAACCAACCCTGAGACAACCGATCTTCCATTGCCGACATATGCGACCGAAGGATCTGCCGGCATGGATCTCTTTGCGGCAGTCGAAGCCGAACTGACGCTCCGCCCATCCGAGACAGTTCTGGTCCCAACGGGTTGCAGCATTCAATTGCCGGAGGGATTTGAGGCACAGGTGCGGCCGAGAAGTGGTCTTGCAATCAAGCATCAGATCGGGATTCTTAATTCTCCCGGGACGATTGATTCAGACTATCGAGGCGAGATCAAGGTTATTCTTTCGAATTTCGGCAAAGAGCCATTCATTGTCCGCAGGGGAGACCGAATTGCTCAGATGATTGTTGAGCGCTACGCACGTGTTGAGTGGGAGGAAGTAAAGACCCTGGATGAGACGGCTCGAGGCGGCGGAGGATTTGGTCACACTGGCGTTTCATCGATGAAGGGGAAAAGCTGATGAGTGCCAAGAAAAATCCACGACCGGCAGGCAAACGCCCGGGTCCTCAGCCCGATGCGCTGGATACTCACTGGGATTCCCTATTTCAGTCACTCGGACGAATCGAGATCGTTCTCCTCATCGGAGCGATTCTTCTGCTCCTGGTACTGATCTACACGATTCAATCGATTCTCTCTCCGTTTCTTGTATTGGGGGCGATTATCTTTCTGTTGTATCCGCTTCGGGGGTACAACCTCGCGAAGAAAATCATGTGGTTGAGCATCATCCTTTTCGGCATTTGGTTCATCTCATCGATTTCTTCCTTGTTGGCGCCGTTCGTCATTTCGCTTGCACTGGCATATGTGATGAATCCCTTCGTCGAGCGATTCGAGCGATGGGGGGTTTCGCGTTGGGTTACATCTCTGTTCCTCATCATCATCCTGCTTGCATTAATCGTGCTGTTCTTTTTCCTCGTGATGCCGGTCGTGCTGACGCAGTTTGAGGGAATCCTCGATTCTATGTCCCGTCTCATTGGTGACTTTGATGCATGGATCTGGAATAGTAATTTCCTCAAGGTGCTGGAGAAGTATGGAGTATCGTCGGAGGAGATTCGCAACACGCTGACAGGCTCTGTTGCTCCGAAACTCGAAGACATTCTTAAGAATGTGCTCAAAGGTCTTCTCCTCGTGGCAAGCAGTATCAGCAATCTCGTGACTCAGATTTTTTACGTCGTGTTGGTTCCATTCCTGACGTTCTATGCTCTTGCGGATCTGCCGAAAATACGACAACGCTTCCTGATGTTGTTTGCTCACCGATACCGGGACCAAGTCGAGTCGTATCTGAAGTCTGCAGATGCGGTGATCGGATTGTACTTGCGCGGAACGATCACTGTTGCTCTCATGCAAGGGATCATCATCGCGACGATCTTTTCCATTGTCGGAATCAAGTATGCACTCATGCTGGGAGTCATCGCGACGATCTTCGACCTCATACCGTATTTCGGTTTGATCATTACGATGGTCCTGGCCGTCATCGTTTCAATGTTCAGCGACCCGCCTGTGCTTCCGAAGGTCTTATTCAGCATGCTGTCCATTGAGTCTCTCCGCCTTTTCGAAACGATGTATCTCTCGCCGCGGATTGTCGGGAGCAAAGTCGGCATGCATCCTCTTCTCGTCATCTTCTCGATCCTGGTCTTCTTTTACTTTCTCGGATTTCTCGGGCTGCTCATCGCAGTTCCCACAACGGCTTTGATGATTACCTTCATCAAAGAATGGGAGGCAACGCGACGAGGGATCTCGCCGCGAGAGTACCACTCCAGCGCGCGTGAGTGATCTGCTATGGCGGGGACTCTTTTTTTGGTCGCGACACCAATCGGTAATTGGGAAGACATCACCCTTCGAGCGCTTCGGGTTTTGAAGGAAGTGGATCTCGTCGTGTACGAGGAGCGCAAAGAGGGGTCACGACTACTGCGCCATTACGGGATTGAGAAGCCAGTCGAGCGCCTTAACGAACACAACGAAGCCGCTGCAACGCATACCATCCTCAGCCGCATCAAGTCGGGCGTTTCGGTTGCGCTCATTTCGGATGCTGGGACACCGGTATTTTCCGACCCCGGCCGGACCTTAGTGCAACGTGCTCTGCAACAGGGCGTTCGCATCGTTCCGATTCCGGGCGCATCATCACTCATGCCGGCGCTGATTGTCTCAGGATTTCCTATTCGCGAATTCTTGTTTCAAGGTTTTCTGTCTCCAAAACGCGAGCGCCGCGTCGCAGAACTGCAGAAATTGAAACGCGAACCACGGACCGTCGTGCTGATGGAAGCTCCCTACCGTCTCGTTCAGCTCATCAGAGATGTCGCTGAAGTGTTCGGAGATTCGAGACGTGTGTGTGTGGCATTCGATCTGACGCTTCCTACGGAAGAAATCTTCCATGGCTCTGCACCGGAGCTCTACAAACGCTTCTTGAAGGAGGAGAGGAAAGGGGAGTTTGTGATGTTGCTGGAGGCACAGGCGAAATAGACCTGTCTCTCCGGGAGAACCAACAGAGGTGTTTGAGAAAAAGAAAGCCCACAAGCAATTCTGCTTGTGGGCTTTTCCATTGGATGATGAGGAAACCTACGGGATCAAGACCGCGACAGCGATAACCGTCGTCCACAATCCATTCTTGTCACCTTCGGCGGATTGCGTCACATTGAACGTCCGTACGATTTTTCCAGACATCTTGTACATCTTCTCTCGTTCATCCCACGCTGTATTCGAATCAAACTCTAATCCCAGCGTCGACGCGAGCATCGTTGCAGCGAGATCTTCGGCGTACTCGCCTGCCTTTTCGTCGGTCTCCCCGAACGGGTGATGCTCGGAGAGATACCCGTACATATTGGCATCCGCCGGTTGAGCGACTCCAATGGCGGAAGCAACAAGCCGATTTGGCTCGTTGGTCGAATTTCGAGCCATGACACAAAACGTGATGGCGCCGGGTTCGAGAAGCTTCAATCCGTCTTCTTTTGAAATTCGCTTGCAATTCGGCGGATAGATACTGGAGACAGTGACGAGGTTGCACTTCTCGATTCCTGCGTCTCTCAGGGCAAGCTCGAACGACTGCAAGTAGTCTTTATGCCGGCCGACCCCTTTGCTGAAGAACATCTTGGTTGGTACGAACACTTCCTCATCTCCGTCTTTAAAGAGTGAATAGATCCTACTGATGCCTATGGGTGAAGTACTTTGAGAAACTTTCTTTTTCCGACTTTCAGGATGAATTGTTTCGCAGTCGGCACCGGCGCGTTCAGGTCGCTGACCCTCACTCCGTCGATGGAAACGCCCCCCTGTTCAATCAATCTCCGAGCCTCGCTTTTTGAAGTGGCCATCTTGGCAGTCATCATCAACCCGACGACGTTTGTCTCACCATCTCGATCCCGGATGACGTATTCCTCGATGTTCTCAGGGATTTCCTTGTCAATGAAAATCTTGTCGAACTGTGCTTCGGCGTCCTGCGCTGCTTCGGCGGAGTGATACATGGCTACGAGGGTTCGTGCCAGCCGTCGTTTCAAATCACGTGGATTAACAGACAAATCCTCGAGTTGCCTCTTGATCGTGGCCAGTTCTGCGTTGGGTATGTCGGTCGTCAACTCAAAATAAGTGTAGATCAGAGTATCGGGAATCCGGAGGGTCTTTCCATAAATCTCCGCCGGAGGCTCATTGATTCCGATAAAGTTGTCGTACGACTTGCTCATCTTCTCGACGCCGTCTGTGCCGACGAGAAGGGGGGTCGTCAGAATCACTTGCGGTTCCTGGCCATATTCCCGCTGAAGATCTCGTCCGACAAGGAGATTAAATTTCTGATCGGAGCCGCCAAGTTCCACATCGGACTTGATCGCAACAGAGTCCATTCCCTGAGCCAACGGATAGAGGAACTCGTGCATGCTGATCGGCTCACCGGCTTTGTAGCGCAAAGTGAAATCGTCCCGCTCAAGCATCCGTGCGACGGTGTACTTGCTGGAGAGCTTGATGACATCGGTGAAACTCATCGCGCCGAGCCATTCAGAATTGTACTTCATCTGAATGCGTTCGGACGAAAGAATCTTGGTCGCCTGTTCGAAATACGATTGGCCGAATTCCCGTGTTTGCTCGAGAGTCAGTGACGGACGCGTCTTGCTCCGCCCGGAAGGGTCACCGATCATTCCGGTGAAATCACCGATGATCAAGATTGCCTGATGTCCGAGGTCTTGAAATTGGCGCAACTTGCGGAGGACAACAGAGTGGCCGAGGTGAAGATCCGGTCGGCTCGGGTCACATCCGAGCTTCACGCGGAGGGGCGTATTGGTTTTGATGGATCGTTCGAGCTTCTTCACGAGATCCTCTTCAGGGATTATCTCGGAAGCGCCTCGCTTGATCAGATCCATCTGTTCATGTATGCCGGGGAACAATTCTTAAGTGATTCTCCTGTCAGTCTGTTCTGTGTCGTAACCGTTGTGCAATGTCACGCTTGGCATCTCTCTGCTTGATCGCCTCGCGCTTGTCGTAACTCTTTTTCCCCTGGGCGATCGCCAGTTCCACTTTCGCGTAGGGACCCTTGAAATAAATCGATAGTGGTATGAGGGTGAGGCCTTTTTCCTGAACTCTCGTTAACAACCTTCGAATTTCGCGTTTGCTCAGGAGCAATTTGCGCGTCCTCCGTGGATCGTGGTTCAGATAGCTTCCCTGATCATATGGACTGATGTGCATTCCGAAGAGCCAGATTTCTCCGTTCTTTATGACGGCATGGCTATCCAACAGGTTTGCATTGCCGCTTCGAAGGGATTTCACCTCTGTCCCTTTGAGCACCAATCCTGCTTCGACTTTGTCGAGGATGAAATAGTCGTGTCGTGCTTTGCGATTCGAAACGGCGACTCGCTGTTCTTTCTCAGTCATCCCGCGCCAGATTTTGAATTATAGTACGGTAAAAGTGAAAGAGAATCAATTGCATTCTCCCCGGATGAAGGAGTTCATGAGTGGCTTCCGGTTGGACGGAGTGCCCGACGAAAGGAACCCTCAGCACCCGCGACGGTGTTTGCATGAGAGCCGGAGGTGAGGTTGCCTTTTTTTTCACTTATGGGTATATTGATTGTGCGCGATGCGAAGTTGCTCCCAACGATGACCTTTGACGTGCTTCCTCGGAGATGAAACCTCCGGCAGTGTTCCCCTTTTAACCCCGAAAGGACTTCCATGGCTGAGAAACAATTTGATGTGACCGTGATTGGTGGCGGACCGGGTGGATATGTGGCGGCAATCCGGGCCGCACAGCTCGGGATGAAGGTTGGTCTCGTCGAACGTGACCGACTGGGCGGTATTTGCCTTAACTGGGGCTGCATACCGTCAAAAGCTCTCTTGAAGAGTGCTGAGCTCTATAATTCGTTCAAGAAAGCAGGGGAATTCGGTTTTACATTTACAGACCTGAAATTCGACTTCACGAAGATTATCAAACGCAGCCGGGATATCGCTGACCGCGTCTCTAAGGGCGTGGAATACCTGATGAAGAAGAACAAGATCGAGGTTATCAGCGGGACAGCCAAATTGACAGGAAAGAACTTGATCGAAGTGACGAAGGACGGAAAAGTCGTCGACACGATCAAGACGAAGTTCACGCTTGTTGCCACGGGCGGAAGGCCACGATCCATTCCGGGAGTGACCATCGATCGCAAGAAGATCATCACAAGCACTGAAGCAATGACGCTCCCCGAACTCCCCAAGTCGCTGCTGGTGATTGGAGGAGGAGCCATCGGGATCGAATTCGCATACTTCTACAATTCGCTTGGGACCAAGGTTACCGTCGTCGAAATGTTGCCATCGGTCCTCCCGAAAGAAGACAAAGAGATCACCAAACTCCTTGAATCAAGTCTGAAGAAACAAGGAATTGAAATTCTAACAAATGCGAAGGTCGAGTCTGTGGTTGTGGGTGACGATGTGACTATGAAAGTGTCGACGAAGGATGGGACACAGGAATTGAAGGGCGACGTGGCGTTGATGGCAGTTGGAGTGCAAGGGAACGTGGAGAACCTCGGTCTCGAATCGCTTGGCATCAAGGTGGACAAGGGGGCGATTGTGGTCGACAAATTCGGAAAGACGAACGTCGAAAGCATCTATGCCATTGGAGATGTTTCCGGAGCTCCATGGCTTGCGCATGCAGCTTCCCATCAGGGAATCGTCGCGGCGGAGCATCTCGCCGGGAAATCCATGCACGGCTTCGATCGAACCAACATCCCGAGTTGCACGTATTGTCAGCCTCAGGTTGCCAGCGTTGGGTTGACAGAGGAAGCGGCGATCACAGCCGGCCATAAGGTCAAAGTGGGGCGCTATCCATTCCGACCGTTGGGCAAAGCAATGGCGATCGGCGAAACTGAAGGCATTGTCAAACTCGTATTTGACGAAAAGTACGGCGAGTTGCTCGGCGCGCACATCATCGGCTCCGAAGCGACAGAACTCATAGCGGAGTTGGTACTCGCGCGAGCACTCGAATCGACGAACGAGGAGCTCTTCCGAACGATGCACGCTCATCCGACGCTCTCCGAGGCAATCATGGAAGCAGCCGGCGATGCGTTCGGCCAGGCCATCAACATCTAAATGAGCACGCAAACGGTGGCAACAAAGCAAATCCTGGTGTCTCATCTCGGCCGAACAGGCTATGCGGATGCGTGGGACTTGCAGCACAAGCTTCTTGATCTCCGTCAGCGCGGTCGGATCGAAGATGTGCTTCTCTTCACCGAGCACGATCACGTCTATACCATCGGGAAAGGGGGCGACGACAACCACCTCCTTGCTTCTGAGGAGGAACTCACCAAAGACGGAACGGAAGTCTTTCATATAGACCGTGGAGGAGATATCACCTACCACGGACCGGGTCAGGTTGTCGGCTATCCAATCGTCGATCTCAGTCAACATACCCCCGACATTCATGCCTATCTCCGGCAGCTCGAAGAGGTCCTGATTGCGACCTTGGGCACCTTTGGCATTCAAGGGACACGGGAAGAGGGTATGACCGGAGTGTGGGCCGGAGGCGACAAGATCGCGGCAATAGGGGTGAAGGTGAGCCGCTGGGTGACCATGCATGGATTTGCGCTCAATGTGAACACAGATCTTCAGAAATTCGCACGAATCATTCCCTGTGGGATATTCCACAAAGGGGTGACCTCGATGAAACAGCTCCTCGGCAGGGAAATTTCCCTCGTCGAGGTCGGGGGAAAGCTCACGGAATCTTTTGTCTCTGTTTTTGGTTCTAGTGCTGTGGATATTGCTCCGGATGCGCTTCTAGAGCGTGTCAAGCTGGTTCACGTTGAACCATCCTAAGGCGATCCTCAATCAGGACGTCCCCTCGGGAGGAGAAACCGGGAACATGTCGTTAACCCAGACTCATGTAGCTCCAAGCGAAGCGAGCAAGACCTTGCTTTCGAAGGAGGAATTGCTGCGGGCGTATCGTACGATGCTTCTGTCGAGGCGTTGTGATGAGAAGATCCTGATCATGCTGAAGCAGGGCAAGAGCTTCTTTCACATCGGTGGCTCGGGGCATGAGGCAGCTCAGGTTGCTGCGGCGGCAGCACTTCGTGCAGGGCACGACTGGGCGTTCCCATACTATCGCGATCAGGCATTTGCTCTTCAGCTTGGGATGACCGCCGAAGAGATGTTCCTCATCTCCCTCCACAGAGCGGAAGATCCTGCAACCGGCGGACGCCAACCCCAGGGACACTACGGCCGCCCCGACCTCCGCATACCGACACAGTCAAGTCCAACCGGTACACAATATCTCCAAGCAGTGGGAGTTGCTCTTGGCGCGAAGAAAGACGGAACGGATGAAGTTGTGTACGTTTCTTCGGGCGAAGGGGCGACAAGCGAAGGTGAGTTCTTTGAAGCGGTGAACTGGGCGGCCCGGGAATCACTTCCTGTGATTTTCTTTATTCAAGACAACCGATTGGCAATTTCTGTCCCTGTCGAGCATCAAACCGCCGGCGGCTCCGTGTATGATGTCGTGAGCGGTTTCAAGGGTTTGGAACGATTCGAGGTCGACGGTTCGAATTTCCTCGAAGTATTCGCTGCAACGCAGAAAGCTGTTGAAAGAGCGCGGAAGGGCGAAGGCCCCTCGCTGGTTCACGCCAATGTCGTCCGGCTTTTGCCGCATTCCTCTTCCGATGATCAATTGAAGTATCGCGCGAAAGAAGACGTTGAGAAAGACAAAGCGAAAGATCCGCTTCCGAAGATGACCCACTATCTTATAGAGGAAGGGTACATCACGGACAAGGAAGCGAACGATCTGAAGGCAGAAGTGAAAGACGCGGTTGACGCTGCTGCGTCGTGGGCAGAGTCTCGACCGCTTCCGGAGGCAGCAACCGCTGATTTGTATGTCTATGGCTCAGCTCATGCAGATCCACCGAAGGATTTTGTCGAGCCTGAACACAAGGGGCAGAAGATCGTTCTCGTCGATGCGATCAACCACGCTTTGAAAGAGGAGATGGAGCGTAATCCGAAGATGGTCGTCTTCGGAGAAGATGTCGCGGATGGCAAAGGCGGAGTCTTTACAGCAACGAAAGGAATTTCCACGAAATTCGGTAGCACGCGCGCATTTAACTCGCCGTTGGCCGAAGCAAGCATCATGGGTGTTGCCACCGGTCTCGCACTTAAAGGATGGATGCCCGTCCCGGAAATTCAGTTTGGCGACTACGTGTGGCCCGGCTTTATGCAGCTGCGCGATGAGATTTCAATGTTCCGGTATCGGTCGAACAATACTTGGTCGTGTCCGATGGTTATTCGGGTACCGGTCGGAGGTTACATCCATGGGGGACACTACCATAGTCAGTGCATCGAAAGCATCATGGCTCACATTCCGGGGATCCGACTTGCATTTCCCTCGAACGCTGCCGATGCGAAGGGCTTGTTGAAGGCCGCTATTCGCGGCGACGATCCTGTTATCTTTATGGAACACAAGGGATTGTATCGCCAAGGGTATGCCTCCAGTCCGGAACCGGACGAGAATTATGTTCTCCCGTTTGGAATCGCTTCTATCAAAAGGGTGGGGAGCGACATAAGCGTGATCACCTACGGCGCTCTGGTTCAGAAATCGCTCGAAGCTGCGCGGAAACTGGAAGAGAAGGGGATCAGCGTGGAGGTCATCGACCTTCGCACAATCAATCCTCTGGATAAAGAAACGATCTTCAATTCCGTCCAGAAAACGGGAAAGGTGCTGATCGCTCATGAGGACACTTTGACCGGTGGGTTCGGAGGCGAGCTTGCAGCGTTAATCGGCGAACACTGTTTCAGATTTTTGGATGCTCCGATAAAGCGAATTGCAGCGCTCGACGCACCAGTTCCATACAGTCCGCCACTCGAATACGCGGTCTTGCCGAGTGAAGCCAAGATCCTGTCTGCTCTCGAAGAACTCGCAGCTTACTAGAGGAACACTCTCATGCTCGTTGATGTCGTCATGCCGAAGATGGGAGAAAGCATCCAGGAAGGGAAGATCCTTCGCTGGATGAAGAAACCCGGCGACAAAATCGAACTGGACGAATCGATCCTTGAGATCAGCACAGATAAGGTGGATTCCGAGATTCCTTCGCCGGCAGCCGGATTCCTTTCGAGAATTATTGTCCCGGAAGGCGAGACGGTTGAGGTGGGGACAGTCATCGCTGTCGTCGAGACGGACAAAGCCTCATTGAAAGTGGAAACATCGACTCTCGGGAAAATGAGTGGACTGATGCTCGCATCAATTCCGACAGTCTCTGCAGAGGACGGTTTCTCGGCCCAGGCGCCCGCCAGGACACCCCGAAAGCTCGACGGCAACCGATTCTATTCGCCACTTGTCCGATCAATGGCCAAGAAAGAAGGTGTTGCCCCCGAAGAGTTGGATCAATTGGAGGGATCGGGAATCGGGGGCCGCGTAACCAAGAACGATCTCCTACAACATCTGCAACAACGTGTGTTGAAAGCTGCCAGGACCCCGGGCCCTCTGCAACGTGTGGATATTACAGAGCTTCGAAAGAAGTACCCGCCTCCGGCCTACGAAATTGTGCAGATGGACAATGTGCAGATGAAGATGGCCGAACACATGATCAGGAGCGTTCATACATCCCCGCACGTTGAAGCTGTTTCGGAGTGCGACGTTTCGAAGATGGTGGAGTTTCGCTCCAACAATGCCGAACGATTCGAGAAACAGGAAGGCTTCAAGTTCACTTACACGCCTTTCTTTGTCGAAGCCGCAGTCCGGGCGCTGAAGGATTTCCCCATCGTCAACAGCTCGGTCGAAGGGGACAAGATCATTTTGAAGAAGTCAGTCAATTTCGGAATGGCGGTCGCCTCTCCTATCGGACTTCTTGTTCCGGTTATCAAGAGCGCGGAGAAAATGAGTTTTGTTGAGCTCGCCCGAACGATCAACGATCTCGCTGTTCGAACTCGATCGAAACGACTTCTCCCCGATGAAGTTCTCGGAGGCACCTTTACTCTCACGAACTACGGGGTGTTCGGGAATATCATCGGAACACCGATTATCAATCAGCCGCAGGTTGCTATACTCGGGGTTGGTGCGATAAAGAAACGACCGGTTGTCCTGACCGATGGGGAAGGCAACGACTCGATCGTCATCAGATCGATGACGTACTTGACGTTGGCATTCGATCACAGAATCATCGATGGTGCCGTCGGGGGACAATTCCTCGCGAAAGTCGTTGCCCACCTGGAACAATTTGATTTTACGAAGGTCTTTTGACGTGGGGCATATCATACAGGAAATACCGGCGACGCAGGACGAGCCTCAGCGACTGAGACGTCCGGAGTGGCTCAAGGCCAAGATTCCGGGTGGGGCAGAGTACTCGAAGCTGAAGAATATCATCGATGGCCATCGGCTTCACACGGTGTGCGAAGAAGCGCGATGCCCGAATATGGGGGAGTGCTGGCATTCCGGAACGGCGACGTTTATGATCCTCGGGGATATCTGCACACGGTCGTGCGGGTTCTGCGCTGTCAAGACCGGCCGTCCAGACTATGGTTTGGATTGGGAAGAGCCTCGACGAGTTGCAGATGCTGTGAAGCTCATGGGCGTGAAGCATGCCGTCATCACCTCCGTTAATCGCGATGAACGGCCGGACGGAGGCTCTCCGATTTTTGCTGAGGTCATACGCTTGATTCACAATGAGATACCAGGCGTCACCGTCGAAGTCCTCATTCCCGATTTCAAAGGAAACGAGGAAGCCTTGAATGTCGTGCTGGATGCCAGGCCCGACATCTTGAATCACAACCTCGAGACCGTTCCGAGACTTTATCGAAGGGTCCGTCCACAGGCCAACTACGAGCAATCGCTCGAAGTTCTCGAACGCTCGAAAGCCCACGGCTCCGTCACAAAGACCGGATTGATGCTGGGCATTGGAGAGAAAACGGATGAGGTGATGGAGGTGATGAAAGACGTTCGAGAGACGAATGCTGACATCCTCACACTTGGCCAGTATCTGCAGCCTACGAAGGAGCACCTGCCGGTTGAACGGTATGCTCATCCTGACGAATTCAAAATGCTCAAAGAATTTGGGCTTGAAATCGGATTCAGGCACGTGGAGTCGGGTCCCCTTGTTCGAAGCTCCTATCACGCCGAAAAGCAAGTCTAGCGCCGTTTTCAAGCGAACCAGCGATCCTTCCCATCGGTTCCGATCGTTTTCTCCACGAGATTGCCTCATGGATCAGAAAATCGTTGACTTTCCGGCCAAAGACCGCTATATTTAAAACTCAAAAGTGAAGCCGCACATGTTTCTATGATTTGGAGGTAGAGTGGATACCGCACCAAAAACAAAGTTCTTCACGACCGAGCATGTCGAGCAGAAGTGGTTCCTGGTCGATGCAGCCGGTAAGACCGTCGGACGAATTGCCTCGAAGATTGCCCATATCATCAGGGGTAAACACAAACCGACCTTCACACCCAACGCAGACCTTGGCGATTTCGTTGTCATCATCAATGCCGAAAAGGTTGTTGTTACCGGCAAGCGACAAGAGCTGAAGGAATACTACCACAACACCTTCTATCCGGGTGGAGCTCGCTTCGAATCGATCCAGGACGTGATGAAGACGAAGCCAGAGATGGTGCTGGAACATGCCGTCAAAGGAATGTTGCCGCACAACCGCCTTGGCAGGAAGATGGCGAAGAAGCTGAAAGTGTACGCAGGCAAAGAGCATCCCCATAGTGCTCAAATGCCCGAAATCTTATCACTGTAACGATCTCATTCTGTAAGGATATCGATGGCATCTATTATCACCGTTGGTCGTCGGAAGACTGCTGTTGCCCGCGTAAAGCTGACAGAAGGTTCCGGCAAGGTTACTGTCAATAAAAAGGATCTGGAGAAATATTTCCCGATCGACTTGTTACGCGAAGAAGTGCTTCGGCCATTTCTGGCCACCTCGACGCAGGGCCGCTATGATGCGAAGGTCCTGGTCAATGGTGGCGGCCCGACCGGTCAGGCTGGCGCAGTGAAGCTGGCGATTGCTCGCTCGCTCGTTGCTCTGGATGAAGATCACCGCCAGAATCTTCGCAATGCCGGACTCCTGACAAGGGATCCTCGCATGGTGGAGCGCAAGAAATACGGTCAGAAGAAAGCGCGCAAACGGTTCCAGTTTAGCAAACGTTAATCTGGAGCTTTCGGTATTTTTTATCACTCATACTCTCCGATCCGAACGGGAGTGTCTCACGATCTTCCTGATCGCGGGATTCCGGGACGAAAAGACGAGAGTAGAAGAACTAACTCAAAAAAGGATCACGTATGCCTCGTGTAGAACTCGAAGCACTGCTGCATGCTGGTGCCCACTTCGGGCACATCACCCGCCGTTGGAATCCCAAAATGAAGCCCTACATTTTCATGGAGCGCAATGGGATTCATATCATCGATTTGAAGAAGACGCAAGAGATGCTGGAATCGGCCTGCAATGCCGTCTCCAATATCGTCTCGCAAAACCGTAAGCCCCTCTTTGTCGCCACAAAACAGCAAGCGAAGGATGTTGTGAAAGAAGAGGCAAGGCGCTGCAACGCATTCTATGTCACAGAGCGTTGGCTGGGCGGCATGCTGACGAACTTCACAACGATCCGCAAGAGTGTCAAGCGTCTCACGAACATCGACAAGATGGAAAGTGACGGAACGTTTGAGAAGATCGTGAAGAAGGAGCGGTTGTTCCTCGATCGTGAACGCCAGAAATTGCAGAATGTTCTTTCCGGTGTCGTCGAGATGTCGCGACTCCCGGGCCTCGTGTTCGTGGTCGATGTGAAGAAGGAAGCCATTGCTGTGAAGGAGGCGCATCGCCTCGGAATTCCGGTCGTGGCCATCGTCGACACTAATGTCGATCCTGACTTGATCGATTTTCCGATCCCTGCCAATGATGACGCGTTGAAGTCGGTGCAGTGTATAGCCAAAGCAATTGCGGATGCGGTCCTTGACGGAAACCAAAGGGCTGCCTCGCGTCAGGCTGAAGAAACGATGTCTCAGGGTGCAGACAGCAAAGAAGCATCCGAAAAAAAACACCATGACGAGAAATCTCAGTAAAGGAGGTTGTTCTGAGGTATGGCTGTTATCACATCTGAAATCGTAAAGAAGCTGAGAGACCAGACGGGTGCCGGCATGATGGATTGCAAGCGGGCGCTCGAAGAATCCAATGGCGATGTTGAACAGGCGACGGAATACCTTCGGAAGAAGGGAGCAGCCGTGGCTGCGAAGAGAGCTGACCGCGAAGCAAATCAGGGTGTGGTCGAGGCGTATATCCACGCCGGTGGACGCATCGGAGCAATGGTTGAACTGAACTGCGAAACCGACTTTGTTGCAAAGACGGATGAGTTCAAGCAACTGGCGCATGATATCGCGATGCAGATTGCCGCGATGACCCCGCTGTTTGTCAGCAAAGAAGACGTCGATCAGGCGACTCTTGAAAAGGAGATCGAGATCTATAAGGCGCAGGCTGTCAACGAGGGAAAACCCCCGCAGATTGCGGAAAAGATCGCCCAGGGCCGACTGGAGAAGTACTACCAGGAGGTGTGCCTCCTGGAACAGAGTTTCATCAAAGATTCCGGAAAGACGATAAAGGACCTCCTGTCCGACGCGACCGGAAAAGTCGGAGAGAAGATTGGCGTCCGACGTTTCATCCGGTATCATCTTGGAGAGTCTGCACAATAATCTACCACCAAAAATCCCGAAGCGATTCGGGATTTTTTTCGCCCTTGAATGACTATGGCACCGACCCCCTACAAGCGAATTCTCCTAAAACTGAGCGGCGAGTCGCTCATGGGAAAAAAGGAGTACGGCATTGATTCGGAAGTCCTGAACGCATTCGCCGTGGAAATCCGCGACGTGCAACAGTCCGGCGTCGAAGTCGGCATCGTGATCGGCGGAGGAAACATCTATCGCGGCGTGGATCTGTCTGCCGATGGGATCGACAAGGTGACGGGTGATCACATGGGGATGCTGGCCACGGTCATTAACGCCCTCGCGTTTCAGAATGCTCTCGAAAAGAAGGGCCTGTATACGAGATGCCTTTCCGCCATCAATATGGAAAGGATTGCCGAGCCGTTTATACGGCGGCGCGCCATCAGGCACCTTGAGAAGGGGAGAGTGGTTATTTTTGCGGCTGGGACGGGAAATCCCTATTTTACGACTGACACCGCCGCAGCGCTGAGGGCAATTGAAATCGAGGCGGATGTCATCCTCAAAGGAACAAGGGTTGACGGTATTTACGACAGCGATCCTGAGAAAAATGCCGATGCTATCCGTCTTCCCGAAATTAGTTATCTGGATGTCCTTCGGAAAGACTTGCGGGTGATGGATCTGACAGCAATCACCTTGTGCAAAGAAAACAAATTACCTATTATTGTCTTTAACATGAATGTGCCTGGGAATCTGCTTCGCGTTGTCTCAGGTGAGGCAATCGGATCCAAGGTTTTTGCTCCAGCGTCGTAATCGGTGATGACTCATTTCAGCAAATCCTGATCACAAACCAATAGCGAGAATCGTATGGTTAAGGAGATTCTGAAGAATGCGGAAGACCGGATGAAGAAGGCGGTGGAAGTGGTGCGTGATGAGCTCGTCAAGGTTCGGACGGGCAAGGCCACGACAGCACTTCTCGATGGAATCAAAGTGGAGTACTACGGCAGTATCGTTCCTTTGGCACAAGTCGCAAACATCAGCACCCCCGATGTTCATACCGTAACGGTCCAGGCGTGGGAAAAAAACATGCTTGGAGTTATCGACAAAGCGATCCTGAGTGCTAACCTTGGATTGAATCCCGTGAACGACGGTAGTATTCTGCGCGTTCCTATTCCCCCTCTGAACGAAGAGCGCAGGCGGGAGCTTGTGAAGTTGATTAAGAAATTTGGAGAAGATGGGAAAATTGCCGTCCGCAACGTACGCCGCGATGCTATCGAGCACTTGAAGAAATCGGAGAAGCTCGAGCATTTCTCGGAAGATGAACGCAAACGGGGAGAACAGGAATCACAGAAGCTCACGGACAAATACATCCAGGAAATTGATAAGCTCCTCGTGATGAAAGAGAAGGAAATAATGGAAGTGTAGACGGACTGACGTAGTGATACACGAGTTCACAAAAATCCCGGCCTCTCGCCGGGATTTTTGTTGACAGTGAAGGGACGTGTTCTGTCACGTTCGAGTCTGGCGGCCAAGACCCGTCTGCGCCCTCCGGGCCTTCGGCGGGTAAACGGAGCGTGGCCCTCCGAAGGGCTATTCGTAGGTTTGTCCAAAACAGTTTGAGGAGGGAAGGGCGGAGTATATAACGACGAGTGTTTTTGGGTTGAGGTGCGAGATTTGCTGATGGTTATGCTAGTGCGCTTCGAGCCAGTTCGGACCAACCCCGATCTCCACAACGATGGGAACGTCAAGCTTCATCGCATTGCGCATCAACTTCTCCACAATAGTCCGAACGTCCTTTTCCTCTTTCTTCTTCACTTCAAAAACCAATTCGTCATGTACCTGGAGCAGCATCTGTGATTGAATATCTTGTCGGATGAAGGCTTTGTCGATTTCGATCATGGCCAACTTCAGCATATCGGCAGCGGTTCCCTGAATCGGCATATTGATCGCCTGACGTTCGGCATTCTGTCGAATGTTGTGATTGCCGCTCGTGATATCGGCGAGATAGCGTCGCCGTCCAAGAAGAGTTTCCACGTAACCTTTGGCGCGCACTGAGCTGATTGTATCGTTGATATACTGTCTGACCTTTGGGAATCGTTCGAAGTAACGGGCGATGATGTCCTTGGCTTCACTTTGCGGAATCTCAAGGCGGTTGGCGAGGCCAAACGGTCCGATCCCGTACATAATGCCAAAATTGACTTCCTTTGCCTTCCTGCGCATGTCCTTGGTGATTTCGGAGACTGCGACCCCGAATACCTTCGCCGCTGTGGTTGTGTGGATATCTTCGTTATTGCGAAATGCCTCCGTCAGCGCCTCATCTCCTGAGATGTGTGCCATGACTCGAAGCTCGATCTGCGAGTAATCGGCTGACAGTATCAGATCATTCTTGCTTGCGGGGATGAAGGCTTTACGGATAGATCTCCCGAGTTCCGTCCTGATAGGTATGTTCTGAAGATTTGGATCACTACTGGAAAGTCTGCCGGTGGAAGCAACGGTCTGATTGAAGGACGTGTGGACCCGCCCGGTCCGATGATTGATCAGAGCCGGGAGCGCATCGACATACGTCGATTTGAGTTTCGCGAGCTGCCGGTACTCGAGGAGCTTATCGATGATAGGATGCTGATGTTGGAGCGATTCCAGTACTCCCACATCGGTCGAGAATCCCGTCTTCGTTTTCTTGAAGGTGGGGAGTTTGAGCTTGACAAAAAGAACCTCGCCGAGTTGCTGCGTCGAATTAATGTTGAACTCTTGTCCTGCAAAGGCATGTATTTCCTTCACCAGCGACGCAAGGATCCGTTCGAGATTCTTCGACATCTTCTTGAGATACTCGACATCAATGCCGATTCCGGCCCGTTCCATTCTTGCGAGCACCGGCACAAGGGGAAATTCCAGATCCTCGCAGAGTTTGAGCATCTTCTGAGCGGACAGCTTTTTGTGCAGTTCCTCATGAAGTCTCATCGTGATATCGGCGTCCTCACACGAGTAATCCGATAATGCCTGGAGAGGCACATCCCTGATAGGTTTTTGATCCTTTCCTGATCCCGTCAAATCGGTGAACGAGACTGTCTTGTATTGCAGGTGTTCTTTCGCTAATGCATCCATCCCGTGTCGCCCGTCTGCTCTCAGGATGTAGCTGGCAATCATGGTGTCGACAGCGATGCCTTCAGTCCAAATATCATATTGAGAGAGCACCAGCATGTCATACTTGATGTTGTGGCCGATCTTGCCGATTCGTCCGTTTTCAAGGATCGGCTTGAGGCAGGCAAGGACATCGTTCAGGTTCAAGCCCATTGTCTGATCGGAGCCAGAAGGCTTGCCGAAGAGATCTGTGGACTCGGCGGCCGGGCCTGGTTTGATGGCGACGAAGAATGCCTCTCGGGGCTTCATGCAGAAGGAGATTCCCACGAGCTCCGCGTTGAGCGAATCGACAGAAGTTGTCTCTGTGTCGAAAACAAACTGTTTGGATTTCTTCAACTGTGAGCAAAGCGATTTCAGGGCTTTCAGCTCAGTGATGAGTGTGTACGAGTGTTTGTCGGTCCGGATGTCAGAGAGCTCGACCTCGGGAGGAGGAAAATCCATCTCGGCGGGAGGCTTCGGCGTATCTGGTGTGCTTCGTTGCAGTCCCTGGAGGAGGGCCCGAAATTCCAGCTCTCGAAACAGATCAGTGAGTTTCTGACTATCCTTTTCCTCCGACTTCAATGCGTCGAAATGAACGTTGAGAGGGACCTTGGTATCGATGGTGACAAGTTCTCTCGAAAGGAAGGCGAGGTCCTTGTTCGTCTCAAGTTTCTGCCGAAGGCCTTTTTGATCAATCCGGGAAATGTTCTTGTAGAGATTGTCGATGGAACCGTATTGCTGAATGAGGGGGATGGCGGTCTTTTCTCCGACCCCGGGAACACCGGGGACATTATCCGAAGAGTCCCCGATTAAGCCGAGGACTTCGATGACTTGCTCAGGAGGGACACCAAACTTCTCTTTCACTGCGCCAATGTCGACGATCTCGACATCGTTTCCCTGTCGTCCCGGTTTGTACATTTTGATCTTGCTGCTGACCAACTGCATGAAGTCTTTGTCTGCACTCACAAGGAATGTCAGGGCTCCTTCGCGTTCGGCGCTTCGTGCCAGCGTGCCGATGATGTCGTCAGCTTCGAAACCATCCATCTCGAGCACGGGAATCCTGTACGCTCGAACAACGTCTTTGATGATCCCCAATTGCGAAACGAGATCTTCAGGCATTTTTTGACGGGTGGCCTTGTACTCTTTGTACGCCTTGTGTCTAAAGGTGGGAGCTCCCGTGTCAAACACCACGGCGATGTAGTCCGGCGATTCGTCCACGAGGATCCGGTTTAGAAACGTGACAAAGCCATAGACAGCACTTGTCGGCTGCCCTTTGGCGGTGATGAGAGGCCGCTGGATGAAAGCGTAGTATGATCGATATGCAATGGCATTGCCATCGATCAGGAAGAGGCGTTGAGAGGTGCTCATACTCGAATGTAACCTGCATTCTCTCTGGAGGCAAGCACTTATAAGTCAGCGTCCATCGGAGAAGATTCAGGTCCGGTATGCATTTGGTCGGACACTGCATCAGGATACTCAGTTCCTCTGAGATCAACGAACGATCTTCTCAAGTACAGGAGGGAAGCAGAAAGAGCGCTCCGGTCACGAAGAAGTTCCCCCGGAGCCCGGTGGCCGCTCCAACGTAACCGCCCGAGATTGGGCCGATCACGTTTGCAAGTACACTGGCGCTTGATGCGATTCCGATGATTCCGCCGCGCCGGGATGGGGGTGAATGCTTGCTGACGTAGGAGTAGAGAGCTGGGAGGATCCCTCCCAAACAGAATCCCTGAGCTGCCCGGAGAACGAGAAGTTGATAAGCATGGATGACGAAACCCTGAGCGAAGCAGGAAACGGCCGCACCTGATATCGCAATTGTCAGGTTCTTTTTGTAGCTCTTCGAATCGTTTCGTTTACCCCACCATGGAGATGAAAAGACCATAAAGACGCCGGTCATCGAAAAGATCGCTCCCGCCAGCGTCGCAATTCTGGTTGTGGCGGGCTCGAGGCTTTCAACATAGAGTGCGAAAACAGGTTGCACGACGAGAAGCGCGACCTGGGAAAGGAAAATCAGAACAAGCGCGGCCCGGATCGGAGGAGATTCAAACGCTGAGCGGAGGTTTCGCGCCAGACTCTGACTCTCGATTGATTTGTCGTGTTCCCGGGGTGGCTCCTTGACATAGCGAAGGATGAGAATGCCTGCGATGGTGCAGAGAGACGCAACGACATAGAACAGAGGACGGTAGCCGATGGTATCCGCCAGGGAGCCGCCGATGAGAGGTCCAATCACACCGCCGCTCGCGGAAGCAGTCTGAAGCAAACCGAGCGCATATCCCGCGTGCTCCCTCGGCGTTGACGATGCAACGAGCGCGAGGGCTGCCGCGATGAATCCGCTCAACGCGCCCTGCAACATGCGGAACAGAAACAGCATCTCTACGCTCTGGGAGAGTCCGATGAGAGCCTGAGAAATCGCCAGGCCGAAGACTGCACGGATGACCATGATGCGCCGACCGTACCGATCTCCGAGAAGTCCCCAGATTGGTGTGAGAAAGAACGAAATGAAAAACGGACCGGAAAACACATAACCACTCCAGCGTGCGACTTCATCGGGAGACGTGACACCAAGTGTTTGGATATAGAATGGAAGAAACGGAACGACGAGACTCATGCCCATCATGGTGATGAACTGAGCGGCCCACATGATATAGAGCGTTCGACGCCACTGTTCAGGTTTTTTGAAGTGCATTTGGAGTATTCAAGAGATACACGGGTTGGAGGATAATATATGGATTCGTGCCTCCAAAGAAAGCGATTGTTGGTTTTGCCGTCCGTGAGCCGTACATTGGAGTACGCATGAAGAAGACGAATGTATATTCACTGCTGTTGATTCAGCAGCTCATCTCAGGCGGTACGCACATCGTTGCGAAAGCCGTTGTTGCGGACATCGACGCGGCGACGCTGACGTTTGTGCGAACGATCATCGCGGCGGCAGGCCTGTACTTCATCGCCCGTCTCCGTAGCGGCCCCCTGAACATCGAGCGAAAAGACTGGCTGCAGATCGCTCTCCTGGGTTTCGTCGGAGTCGCGCTCAATCAATACCTGTATTTGTTTGGAATGAAGTTCTCCACGGCTGCTAATGGTGCGTTGTTGTACGCGGCCACGCCGGTGTTTGTTCTCGTTCTTTCGCGCATGATTCTCAAAGAGAAGATCACTCCCAAGAAGACATTTGGAATCATTCTGGCGTTTGTGGGCATTTCGATTGTGATTTTCGAACGGGGGATAGATCTCTCGTCGGGATACGCGTACGGCAATCTTCTCATCCTCTTCGCTGTGATAGGGTGGACGCTGTTCACGGTGTTTGGGAAAAAAATGTTGGTGAAGTACGGCGCTTTGAAAACGACGAGCGCAATGATGTTTTGCGGAGCACTGATCATCTCACCATTAGGAGTTGCATCATCGTTGAGTGTTCGATTTGCTGAAATCAGCATGTTGGATTGGTGGGGAGTCCTTTACCTCTCCGTCGGGACCTCTATCATTGGATATCTTCTGTGGTATCACGCACTTAGCCGCATTGAGGCGAGCAAGGTCGCTGTTTTTGCAAACGTCCAACCCATCTTCGCTACCATTTTGTCGCTGATTTTCTTAAATTACACTATAACTCCGGCCTTCGTGACGGGAAGCATAATTACGATTTGTGCGATCTACATCACACAAGTTTCTTAGAGTATTCCCGATACTTAAACCAGAACTACCCGTGTGTCGTCTTAGTGGGGACAGGGTAATTGGTTAACAAATCTGGGATATCGAGGAAGCAAATCGGCAGGGGAAGAAGTTGATCAACACACCAGCAGTCATCATTTTATATATAACGTCCTCGCTTGGCCTGGCGTTCTGGAACAAGAAGAAGGGACACGGATTCTGGCTAGGACTAGTCTACTCTCTCTTCCTGACTCCCGCGATAGGGCTCTTGACCATCGCTCTGGCCCAAAAGGTTATCGTTGTGGACACAGGAAACGGGCGGAAGAGATCTTGTCCCCACTGTTTCGGCCTTACGGCGGAAACAATGACATTCTGTGAATTGTGTGGAAAGCATATCGGGCGTCAGACGGCAAAGCAGTTTCTTCAAATGGCAGAACTGTTCATCGGTTTGGTCATCACGGTATTATTGGTGAAGATGTTCATCTGAGACCCGACTGACCATTTCGCACGGGAACGCATTCAAAAATTCCTCCGCACGGAAAAACTAAGCCCCCAGGCATCGCATGCCAGAGGGCTTCTGCTTTTCAGATTGCTTCTCGATGAGTTTTTCGATAACTTTCTTGTGTCAAGTCGGAAGGTGGTATTGTCTTTCGGGTTGATGATCACGGACGGTTGTCCCGCACTCCTGTGATGGATTCACAAGCGGGATTCTCGATTCGACATTTTTCGTCGCACGTCCACTGGAGAGGTGGCCGAGTGGCTGAAGGCACAGGTTTGCTAAACCTGCATAGGGGGTAAACTCCTATCGAGGGTTCGAACCCCTCCCTCTCCGCTTCGTTGTTCGGCGCGTGGCGAAAGTCGAATCGGAAATGAGTTTGCGTTGCGATGATTACGGTATGAAAGTCAGCTTTCAGTCATGTCCCGCTTCAATGAGGCGGGATTTTCTTTTTTCTTCAGATTCCGCTGTTCTTCTTCTTTTCAAATCGCACCATCTCACAACGGAGACATGACTCATGGACTCCTTCCCCATACGTAAGTTCGATTTGACTCGTCCTCTTCAAATTGTCTCGCCGATCGAAGAATGGTGCGGCGCTGATGATACAGGTATGCGCGCCGGCTTTCAAAAGCTGATCGACATGGGGGTGAGCGGCTTTGTGACGAATGTGAAGCTTGAAAAGTACCTGATGGATGACATATCATGGGACGTTCTGCGAAGGGGAGTGAAAATAGCGCATGAAATGGGCCTAAGGGTTTGGATCTATGACGAAAAAGGATATCCGAGTGGTGCAGCGGGCGGATTGGTGTTGGAAAAATACCCCGAGGGTGAAGCGGAAGGACTGGTCCGGGGGTTCGACAACAATGACAAGCCAAAGTATGAAGTATCAAAGATGTTTGAGAACACACATGCCACTGCCAATTTCTTTGAGAGGCGTCACTACATCAACGTCCTTGATCCGAAAGCGGCGGCAACATTCATCGAAGTCACTCATGAGCGGTACGAGAAAGCCTTACATCCCATTGGAGAGTACGTCGAGGCGTTTTTCACAGATGAACCCTCTCTGATTGCAGCGTATGTCCCTGCTGGGTTGGACTATCCCAAGACAATCCCGTGGCATGCCAGGTTGCCCGAAGTGTTCCAGTCACGAAAGGGATATGACATAGCCCAGCACCGGGCGAGTCTGTTCGGAGAGACGGGCGACATCGACAGAAAAATCCGATGCGATTTCTACGAGGTGGTCGCTGATCTTTGTGCGGAATCGTATTTTGGCCAGCTGCAAACGTGGTGTCAGTCGCATAAGACTATGTCCAGCGGACATCTCTTGGGTGAAGAAACACTTGTCTGGCAAACGCTGTTCGACGGTGATCCCTTCACGTGCTATCGAAAGTTCGACATACCCGGAATCGATATGATCCTTTCGAGTCCAGAGAGGATCATGCAGGATAGGGAACCGTTCTTTCTGGTGCCGAAGGTTGCGAGTTCCGCGGCACGTCTCCAGGGCAAGCGGCGAGTGATGTGCGAGATCAGCGATTTCTTTGGGATGATGGGAGGGCGTCATGCATCGCTTGCGCAAATGAAATGTACGGCGGGTGTCTTGATGAGTCTGGGCATCACAGATTTTACAAGCTTTTACAGCGTGCCTCTCAAGGCAGGGGAGCAAGAAGATCTCACGCTGAAATCGCGGCGGTTTTCCGTTGAGGAGTATCGCCAGTACACCGACTATGTGAGCCGCGTGAACACGATCCTCGGTGAGGGAACCTTTGCCCCACGTACTGCGGTCCTTCACCCGATCGTGTCAGTGTGGGCGAACTTCACTCCGCCGACGCGGTCGATGTACGAGCCGCATCCGAGTGAACGGGTCCGGTTTATTGACGAATCGTTTGCTAATGTTTGTCGTGATTTACTGCAGCATCAAATTGACTTCGATATCATCGATGAGAAAAGTGTCGTAGCAGCGCGTGTCGAAGGGAAGAAGCTCGTCGTGGGAGCGCAGCAGTACGACGTCCTTGTTCTGCCGCCGATGGATACTATAAGACTCCGGACGCTTGCAAAGATTCAGCAGTTTGCGGAGGAGGGTGGTTCGGTGTTTGCTCATCCTTTGGCACCGACATTTGCCGCCGAAGGTTCAGACAAAGACAATGATATCAAATCAATGATGGGGAGAATTGCAGCGATGGGGGGACTTCACAAGCCTGCGCCTCATTCCACGCCGCTGACGTACCTTCTCAATTCCCGAGTTCCTCCGGAGTGCATACTCAATCCGTTGTCGTCGAACATACTCTGCAAGGCGGTTTCCACAAAGACGGGGAAAACCTATTTCCTTGTCAACGCCTCTTCGCTGGCATACATGGGAACTTGCACATTTCACTCCACCGGCAAGCCGACCGCTCTCAATCCTGACTCCGGCATAGAAGAAATGCTCAAATACCAGAAAGTTGGGAGCACGCGCATTCAAATCGAATTGTCGCTGAAGCCATTTGCGTCTTTGTTTGTGCAGTTTTGATGATTGCGAGACTGCGTCCGACGAGAATTGAAGACGACCGGCGAGTGTTAAGTTGAATACCCGTACTGGAAAACCGTATTGCCTTCAGAATCATGTTTTCGTATCTTAACAAGAGAAGGCGAGAGGCCGTAGCATCGTTGTTGATCAAGGAGAGCTGGCCCGCCTGCGGTATGAGAAACAACCTCCGGCGGGTAAACAGAACGGTCCTTCGACTTGTCCCGACGAAGAAGGTCGGGACTCGCTCAGGACAATTCTCAGCTTTGTCAAGGCTTTGGAGAGCTGGCAGAACGGCTATTGTCCCGAAGGGATGGCTTCGCCACACCAGTCTTGCCCCGCTCCGAAGGAGATCCTCCGGAAAAGGGGTCCCTTCGGGAAAAACTGGCGTCCGCAGGAACCATGATACCCTGTGCATACATTTTGAAGAGCTTGAAGGACGGACACTTCTACTACGGCAGTACGGGGAACCTGCTTCAGCGGCTGTCTGCACACAATGCGGGAAAAGTGAGATCGACGAAGGGAAGGCGACCGTTTGTTCTGCACTATTTTGAGGAGTTCAAAACTATTCGCGATGCCCGCAAGCGCGAGAACTTCTTCAAGAGCATTGCTGGATATCAGTGGTTGCGCAATGAGAGGATCATAGAAAGACCTCGTGTTGTGCCAGGATCCGCTGACATTGCAAACAAAAATTGATTTTTCTGGAGAGCTGGCAGAACGGCTATTGCACCAGTCTTGAAAACTGGCGTCCGTAAGGACTTGGGGGTTCGAATCCCTCGCTCTCCGCAAAACTACGTTCCTGGGAAACGGAACTTCGTTTTGCAGGCAGGCCTAATCGCAACGTAGCATCATGCCTTCATGGATCCCAGGTTTTGGATCAGGCGTCTCGAGCAGTGAGGCGCTTTTTTGTTTCTCGAATATTGCGTTGGTTGAATGAGCCCAAATATCAGAGTTCGCTTCGCACCAAGTCCGACTGGATACCTGCATGTCGGCGGACTTCGTACGGCCCTCTATAATTATCTCTTCGCGAAGCACAATGGCGGGAAGTTTGTTCTTCGTATTGAAGACACAGACCAGGCACGAAGGGTTGAGGGCGCAGTGGAGAATCTCATCTCGACGCTCGATTGGGCCGGTGTGCGGTTCGACGAGGGCCCGGGACGTGAGGGAGGGTATGGACCTTACGTCCAATCTCAACGGCTTGACATCTATCGTCAGCACGCTGATGACCTGATCAAGAAGGGATTCGCGTATCGTTGCTTCTGCACGCCGGAGCGACTCGAAGAAGTTCGGGCACGTCAGAACGCGGCGAAGCTCTCCACTTCCTATGACCGGCATTGCCGCAACTTGACGGCAGAAGAAGTCGAACGGCGGCTGAGTGCGGGAGAACGAAACGTCATTCGGATGAAAGTGCCACTTGAAGGCGAACTTACGTTCAACGACCTTATTCGCGGCACCGTCACGATCGCCTTCGAGGTGCTCGACGACCAGGTGATCATCAAGTCAGACGGTTTCCCCACGTATCATCTCGCGGTAGTGGTTGACGACCACTTGATGGCGATTTCGCACGTCATCCGTGGTGAGGAGTGGCTCCCCAGCACCCCGAAGCATATTCTCCTGTACAAGTTCTTCGGCTGGGAACTTCCGAAGTTCGCGCACCTCCCACTTCTGCTCAATCCGGACAAAAGCAAATTGAGCAAGAGGCAAGGGGATGTGGCCGTGGAAGACTATCGTGCAAAGGGCTACTTCAAAGAAGCGATTGTTAACTTTGTTGCGTTTCTTGGATGGAATCCGGGTGATGAGCGAGAGATCTTCAGCCTCGAAGAGCTTGTGAAAGAGTTTTCTCTTGAGCGGGTTGGAAAATCGGGCGCGGTTTTCAACGTCGAGAAGCTCAACTGGCTTAACTTTGAGTATCTGAAGAGGATGCCGGAGGGTGATGTGCTTACGCAGCTCAAAGCGGAGCTTGCGCGATCTCCGCACGCAGAAAAGTCATTTGATGATGTCTATCTGCTGAGCGTCATTCGAGCCCTGCGTGAACGCTCAACATTCATGAGAGATTTTGTCGAGAAAGGCGAGTATTTCTTTCAGCGTCCCGATCAGTACGATCCGGAGGTTTTGAAAAAACGATGGAAGCCCGAATCCGCTGGTCAATTGAAAAGCCTCTCAGCTGCGTTTGAGCGTCTCCAGAATCCACGGAAAGAAGAGTTTGAAGCGGCGCTGCATCAAACTGCTGAGTCCCTTAAGGTCAAGAACAGCGACTTAATCCACCCGCTGCGTTTGGCTGTGACCGGTGTAGGTTCCGGTCCGGGGCTGTATGACATCCTTGTCGTTCTTGGCAGGGATGAAGTGGTGCACAGAATCAACCTTGCCCTCGAGAAACTACAGTGACAACTATGACGAATGATAAAGCTGCAGGCGAAAGCATTCCGGCTGGAGAGACTCCTGTCAGAAGAAACTTTGTGCGTGAGATTATCGACGAAGACCTGAAGACAAACAAATTTGCCGGCCGGGTTCATACTCGGTTTCCCCCTGAACCGAACGGCTACCTCCACATCGGCCACGCAAAATCTATCTGCCTCAATTTTGGCATCGCAAGGGACTACAAAGGGAAGTGCAATCTTCGGTTCGATGACACAAATCCCACGAAAGAAGAGATGGAATATGTGGAATCGATCGAACAGGATGTCCAATGGCTCGGGTTTAACTGGGATGGAATGTACTACGCCTCCGATTATTTTGGGCAACTCTATGACTATGCTCTGCAGCTGATCAGGAAAGGGAAGGCCTATGTGTGCGACCTCAACGCCGATCAGATGCGAGAGCTTCGGGGCACGTTGACGGAGCCGGGCAAGAACAGCCCGTACCGGGATCGAAGCATGGAGGAGAACCTTGACCTCTTCCAGCGGATGAAGGCCGGCGAATTCGCCGATGGATCCAGGACGCTGCGCGCCAAGATCGACATGGCATCCCCCAACGTGAACATGCGTGATCCCGTAATGTACCGAATCCTGCGATCGACGCACCATCGCACAGGCGACACGTGGTGCATCTATCCCATGTACGACTGGGCGCACGGACAGAGCGATTCTGTCGAAGGCATTACGCATTCTATTTGCACGCTCGAGTTTGAGGATCACCGGCCACTCTACGATTGGTTTGTGCAGGAGCTGGGCATCTATCATCCGCAGCAGATAGAGTTCGCCAGGCTCAATCTCACATTTACGGTGATGAGCAAGAGGCGGCTGCTTCAGTTGGTGCAGGATGGCGACGTCGATGGTTGGGATGATCCACGCATGCCGACGATCTGCGGATTAAGGCGACGAGGATACACTCCCGAATCGATTCGGGATTTTGCAGATCGCATCGGAGTGTCCAAGAGCGAAAGCACGGTCGATGTTGCGTTCCTCGAGGAATGCCTGCGTGCGGATCTGAACAAACGTGCACCGAGAGTGATGGCTGTGCTCCATCCGGTGAAATTGATCATCGACAACTATCCTGACGGAGTCGTCGAAGAGCTCGAAGCAGTGAACAATCCCGAGGATCCAACTGCCGGATCCCGGAAGGTTCCGTTCTCGAAAGTCCTCTACATCGAGCAAGATGATTTCCGGGAAGATCCGCCGAAAAAGTATTTTCGACTCTCCCCTGGTTCAGAAGTCCGCCTCCGATATGCATACATCATCAAATGCGTTGGTGTCGTGAAGGACGAGAAAACGGGAGAGATCGTCGAATTGCATTGTACGTACGACGCCGAGACCAAGAGCGGCTCTCCACAGAGTGCACGCAAAGTGAAGGGGACCATTCATTGGGTTTCCGCTGAGCACGCTGTTGACGCGGAGTCGCGAATCTATGACAGACTTTTCAATGTTGAAGACCCGGGCGGAGAGAACTGGAAGTCATACCTCAACCCGGCTTCACTGCAACTCGTTCAGGGTTGCAAGGTTGAACCGAGTCTGGCGCATGCTCAACCGCAGGAGCGCTACCAGTTCGAACGGCTGGGATATTTCTGTGTGGACGATGACTCCCGTGAAGGTACGCTCATATTCAATCGGACCGTCACATTGCGCGACACGTGGGCGAAGATCGAGAAATCCGCGTGAGTTGAATTTGCGAATTGCTTTGGAGATAATCCGTTTCTGATCATGCTTCGTTGTTTTTTGATGTTTGGTTCTCTATATTTTGCGGCGCGAACAACGCCCGATCTCCTCAACTACTAAATGACGCACCTTCTCGTGCCCAAACCCGGAAAATCTACCCCGAAGAAGTCTTCGCGAACGAAGTCTTCGATTGACGTCATCCGGCTGCACAATGCCGTATTCTACGCTTACCATGGCGTTCTTTCCGATGAACAATCGCTGGGAGGCAAGTTTGAAGTCGACGTCGATCTCCATGCTGACCTTACTCGAGGAGCGAGTACGGATCGTCTGAAACAGACGGTGGACTACGAACGAGTGTACGACTTCACCAAGACACTGGTTCTCGGGAGGAAGTACTTTCTCATCGAAGCGCTCGCTGAGACGATCGCCGATGGCTTGCTGAAAGAATTCAAGAGGCTGGAAAAAGTGGTCGTGCGAGTGCGCAAGCCGAGTGCGCCTGTCAAGGGTGTCATTGACTACGTCGAGGTCGAGATAACACGTGCGAGGAAGTGATGCATCGGGTGTTGGTGGGGCTGGGATCAAATGTTGGTGACCGGCTTGGATTCCTGCAAAGAGCGCTTCATGCGCTCGAGGGGACTCCGGGGATTCGTTTGACATCGGTCTCCTCCGTGTATGAAACTGAACCGGTCGGTACGAAGAACCAACCACCGTTTCTCAATGCTGCGGTTGAACTGAGAGGGACCGTATCCGCTGCGCTGGTGTATGAGCGGCTGAAGGAAATTGAGCGACTGATTGGTCGGACACCGACAGAGCGATGGGGACCGCGGGAAATTGATCTTGACCTTCTGTATTTCGACGACGAGATCATCGACAATCCGACATTTATCGTTCCACACCGGGAATCGTCCAACCGGAGATTTGTTCTTATCCCCCTCTCGGAAATTGCCGCTGATTTTATCGATCCGGCGAAGAACTGCAGCGTTCAGACTCTCCTCGAGAGGTGTCCCGACACGTGCGAAGTGGTCAAGAGTCCTTTTCACTTACATCCATCTTCCCCGGAGGTTTGAGTGCAGGTTCCTCGATCAGAAATTCGACATGTAGCGATCGAAGGCGTCATTGGAGCGGGGAAGACCACACTCGCCAATATGCTCTCCGAACGATTGGGGGCGCGCCTCGTCCTCGAGCGGTTCGAAGAGAACCCGTTTCTTCCGAAGTTCTATGAGGATCCCGAACATTACGCGTTCCAGACGCAAATCTTCTTCCTCCTGAGCAGATACAAGCAGCAGCAGGACCTCTTTCAGGCCGACCTCTTCCACGACTTTCTGATTTCCGACTACATTTTTGAGAAGGACAAGATCTTTGCGTATCTCACGCTGGCTGACGAAGAATTGAAGCTCTATGAAACTCTCCTCAACGCCATCGAGCGCAACGTCCCGACACCGGATCTGGTTGTCTACTTACAGTGTAGCACCGAGCGGCTCATGGGCAATATCAGGCAGCGCGGACGCAAGATAGAGGAGAATATCTCCGAGGATTATATTCGCGATCTGAACGAAGCATACAATTACTTTTTCTTTCGCTACAAAGCGACTCCGTTGCTCATCGTCAAGGCAACGGACATTGACTTCGTCAATAAGAAAGAGGATTTCGAAGATCTCCTGGAACAGATTCTGCGTCCAAACAAAGCCCCCGTCGAGTACTACAACCCTGTCAGGAGGAAATAAGCTGTGATTCTCGGCTTCCTTCGGTTTCTTGCATACACCCTGATGTTTATCTTCGTCTATCGGGTCGTTGTAGGAGCGTTTCGGTACATTGTCGGTGACGAGAAGAGACCGCCGGCCTCCGGTTCGGTACCTCCCCGTGAGCCAAAGAAGACAGAAGATCCTACGTATCGCGACGTCAAGGACGCAAAGTTCAAAGACGTGCCTTCGGACCCGTCAAACCCTTCATAGCATCTCGCCTACTCGCTGTCGCTGTTCAGATCAATTCCCACAGTCGTACATCACGCCGAAACTGCCAAAAACATTTGAAGATAACGGTTTACTTCACTATATTACCCCGACTTTTTCAACAAAAGGGTACTGAAAAGCATGAAACGCGTCTATATCGAGAATTTGGGCGAGCACGTAGGTGAAGTGGCAGAGCTTCGTGGATGGCTTTATCACAAGCGCTCCAGTGGAAAAGTTCGGTTTCTGGTTATGAGAGACGGGACAGGGCTCCTTCAGGGCGTGATGGTAAAGGGTGGCGTCAGCGACGAAGTTTTCGAACGGTTTGATGCATTGACCCAAGAATCATCGTTTTCGATGACAGGAAAGGTCAAGAAAGACGACCGCGCTCCCGGAGGATTCGAGCTTGAGGTGAGCGACGTGAACGTCATCGCGATCGCCGAAGAATATCCCATTACTCCCAAAGAACACGGAATCGAATTTCTGGCGGATCGTCGCCATCTCTGGCTTCGCTCCTCCCGTCAGCATGCCATCATGCGCGTGAGGCATCGGATCATCAAGGCCATACGCGATTTCTTCGATGGTCGGGGATTCACGCTGATGGATTCACCAATTCTGACCCCGGCGGCATGCGAAGGAACATCGACCTTGTTCGAGACGGATTACTTCGATCTTGGAAAAGCATACTTGACCCAATCAGGACAGCTGTATGCCGAAGCTGGGGCGATGGCTTTGGGAAAAGTGTACTGCTTCGGCCCGACTTTCAGAGCGGAGAAATCTAAGACCCGTCGACATTTAACGGAATTCTGGATGGTGGAACCCGAAGTTGCCTTCAATGATCTGAATGATGACATGGAACTCGCAGAAGATTTTCTCGAGTACGTCGTCCAGAATGTGCTGAAGGATTGCGAAAAAGAACTCAAGGTGCTCGAGCGCAACACGGCGCTTCTTCAAAACGTCAAAGCTCCGCTCCCGCGCATTTCCTACGATGAGGCTGTCGAGATGCTCCGCAAGAAAGGAATCAATTTCGAGTGGGGGAACGATTTGGGCGGAACGGATGAGACGGTGATTTCCGAGCAGTTCGATCGCCCGGTGATGGTGCACCGATATCCTGCTCAAGTTAAGGCGTTCTACATGAAACGCGATCCTCAGAATGCAAATCTGGCCCTTGCCGTCGACGTCCTGGCCCCGGAAGGATACGGGGAGATCATCGGCGGGAGTCAACGCGAGGATGACCTGCAAGCGCTTCTCGACAGGATCAAGGAGCACAATCTACCCCAGGAAGCGTTTGAGTGGTACCTTGATCTTCGGAGGTTCGGCTCGGTTCCGCACGCAGGCTTCGGGCTTGGCGTTGAGCGAACCGTGAGCTGGATCTGCGGTCTCGAACACATCAGGGAAACAATCCCATTCCCCCGGATGATCTACCGCAATACTCCATAAGGCGAACGCATGCTCAGTGTAGTCAATCTCCGCAAAGCATTTGCAACCGTGGTGGCAGTCGATGGTGTTTCGCTCGAGGTGCAACGAGGCGAGCTCTTCGGATTGCTCGGCCCGAACGGCGCCGGGAAAACCACGGCGATCCGCACCATCCTGAACATCATCGTGCCCGACAGCGGGACGATTATGTTCGACGGCAAGCAATTTACTCCGGCGATGTGGAATATCATCGGCTATCTTCCGGAAGAGCGTGGGCTGTATCGGAAGAGTAAGATCATCAACACGATTCTGTACTTCGCTGCTCTCAAGGGACTTTCCGAGCGCGAAGCAAAGCCGTTGGCGGTCAAATGGCTGGACAGGTTTGGGCTCAAGGATAGCGCTCATCGAAAAGTCGAAGAGCTCTCGAAAGGCAATCAGCAGAAGGTCCAGCTCATCATTTCCATCCTTCACAAACCCCAGCTCCTGATTCTCGACGAACCCTTTTCCGGCCTCGATCCCGTCAATCAGATACTTCTCAAAGACATCCTCATGGAGTTGCGTGCACTGAACGTGGCGATTGTATTTTCCACGCATCAGATGGAGCAGGTTGAGAAGATGTGTGACAATATCTGCCTGATCAATAAGGGGAAGCCGGTGCTCAGCGGATCGTTGCGGGAGGTCAAGAAGAAGTATGGAACGAACTCCCTGCGGATTGAATTTGAGGGAAACGGGGAGTTTCTCAAGAGTTCATCTCTTGTCAAGCGGGCGGATGTGTATCAGAATTATGCGGAATTGGAGCTCGTGGATATCCGCAAGAGCCGTGAACTCCTTTCCAGTATCGATGACCGGCTGAATATCAGGAAATTTGAGATTGTCGAGCCTTCATTGAATTCCATTTTCATCAACGTGGTTGGGATGCCTGCGACGCCGGAGGAAGTGCCTGCACCGAAGACTGCACCGGCGACCGCAACGAAGCAACCTCTTGACAAACGACTCAAAAAAGAGCTTTTCTCTCTTTCGGTGGGGGCTGCGATTTTCGTCTTCTCTTCCATCTACATGCTGCTCTTCGCGAAAAATCCCGACTTGCTTCTCCCCGGTATGTTTCTGTTGATAACACTCTTCTCGACCTTCCGGTTCATGAAGATGAAGAAGACTGTGGAGAATGAGCGAAAGAAGCTGGAAGGAGGGGCAATCGAATGAAGTATCTCGAGGTTGCCAAGTGGGAATTCATGGAGAAGGTGAAGTCGAAAGCATTCATCATCTCTCTTGTGCTGATGCCGCTGATCATGGTGGCTTTCGGAGTTTTGCCGGGGTTGCTGGCATCCAAGCCCGACGACAAGGCAATCACGGTCGGTGTGATCGATCAAACGGGCACCATCGTGGAACCCCTCAGCGCACGCCTGAACCAAAAGTATAAGCTTCCGAGCGGCACGCCCAATTATGTGGTGCGCCAGTTGTCGGCCGATCCTTCGCCGGGACAGCAGAAACTTGAGGCAAACAAACTGGTCAGCACCAAGGAGATCGAAGGCTATTTTACGATTCCGGCGACGGTCTATGATAGCGGAAAGGTCGAATACCGTGCTGAAAACGTCGGGAACATCCGGATCTCGGAGCGGTTTTCGAGGACGATTGAAGAAGTGATCGTCGAGCATCGACTCAAGGGTGAGGGACTCGACCCTGCGGTCATCAGGAAACTGACGGCCTCTGTCGATATCAAATCTATCAAGGTTTCGGAAAAGGGGGAAGAGAAGGAATCCGGATTCCTGGAGACGTTCTTCAGTGCCTATGTCGTGATCATGATGCTGATGTTTCTCGTCCTGACGTCTGGACAATTGTTGATTCGCAGTGTCGTGGAGGAAAAATCGAACCGAGTCATTGAGGTCCTTTTGTCCTCCTGTTCAGCCCGTGATTTGATGATGGGCAAGATCTTCGGCCTCAGCGGACTGGGGATTCTCCAGATCCTGATCTGGGGCTCCATCGGCCTTGCCATGTCGCTGAAAACCGGAACGAACATTTTTGTGTTGGAGAATCTGCTCCTCTCGGCCGTCTATCTGGTGCTCGGCTATCTGCTGTACTCGGCCATCTTTGTCGCTGCAGGTTCGCCGGTGACAACCGAACAAGAGGCCCAACAGATTACCAGCTATGTGAGTCTGTTCTTGGTCTTTCCGATCGTCCTGGCCATCCCGGTCATGCAGAATCCGAATCCGCCGTTGATCAAGATACTGTCCTTCATTCCGCTCCTCACGCCGGCGTTCTTGGTGATGAGGATACCGATCCAGATGCCCGAAACGTGGGAGATCCTGACGACCATCGGATTGATGATTGTGTCATGCATTGGGATGATGTGGGTGGCGGGAAAGATCTTCAGAGTCGCTATTTTAGTATACGGAAAGCGTCCAACGATTCCGGAGCTTTTCCGATGGATTCGCACGCCGTAGCAACGGGTGCACTGTACGGATATCGCAATCAGAAATCATCGTCGACCAACAACTTCTTCGAATCGTCTGTGACTCTCGAAACATTTCTTTTCTATACCCTGGGGGCAGTTTCGGTGGGCTCTGCGCTCATGATGGTGACGCGGCGAAGTCCTGTGATGTCTGCGCTCTATCTTATCCTCAACTTTTTTGCTCTTGGTGGCCTGTACCTTTCGCTCCACGCACAATTCATCGCCTTCATTCAAATCCTGGTGTATGCGGGGGCGATCATGGTGCTGTTTGTGTTCGTCATCATGCTGCTGAACCTCGGAGACGAAAAGAAACTGAATGAGAGATTCTCGTGGAAAAAGATCGTCGGCGCCGGACTCAGTTTCGGCGTGTTGATGGAACTGATTTTCGTGTTTGCGTTCTCGAAGGCAAACCTTCCGCCGTCGCATTTCGAAAAAGCTACAGACATTGGAACGGTGGAAAACATCGGGATGCAGTTGTTTACGACTTTTCTCTTTCCCTTTGAAGTCACTTCCGTGCTGTTGCTTGCGGCAATCGTCGGGGCCGTTGTTCTCGCAAAGAAGAAACTCAACTAACGATCATGGAACTCCAGCCATATCTTCTTCTGAGTGCTATCACGTTTGTGATCGGCGTCGTGGGCGTGCTCTCGCGGCGGAATGCGATCATAGTCTTCATGTCGATTGAACTGATGCTCAATTCGGTCAATCTCTCCCTGGTTGCGTTCTCGGCATTCCTCGGTGACGTCACCGGTCAGATGCTGGTGTTTTTCGCCATGACGGTCGCGGCAGCAGAGGCGGCCATAGGATTGGCCATTATCATTTCGATGTTTCGCAATAAGCAGACGGTCAATATCGACGACATCAATATCTTGAAGTGGTGATCAAAAAAATGATGCATTGACGATTGGATCGTTGAGTCAATGTGGGATGTACTCGTGACTTGATGATCCGATGAACGAACTACTTACTCTCTTATGTTCTCCTACACACCTCTGATTGTTCTCTTTCCTCTGTTGGGATTTCTCGTCCTTGGGTTGTTCGGCTCCAGGATCAAGAACGAGAAACTGCTCGGCATTCTCGGCAGCGGCACGGTGGGACTTTCTTTCCTTGTCGCAGTAACCTTGTTTGTTCAGATGCTGGGCATGCATCCCGAGGAACGCAAACATGTCGTCGATCTGTTCACGTGGATCTCGGCCTTTACGGGGACATCATCGTCGTTGTCCGTCTCCGTCGCCTATCAGGTGGACCAGCTCTCTATCTTGATGACGCTGATTGTGACAGGGGTTGGTTTCCTGATTCATGTCTATTCGATCGGGTACATGCACGGTGACCCCGGGTTCTGGCGTTTCTTTGCGTACCTGAACCTTTTCATCTTCGCAATGCTGAACCTAGTACTCGCGGACAACTTTGTGCTGATGTTCCTGGGCTGGGAGGGAGTGGGGCTTTGCTCGTATCTTCTGATCGGTTTCTGGCACGACAGGAAGTTTGAGGTTGGTGGATACAAACCGGGAACCAGCACGACGAGCGATGCTGCGAAGAAAGCATTCATTGTGAACAGGATCGGTGATTTTGGATTCCTTCTGGCGATGTTCCTCATCTTCGTCAACTTCGGGAGCTTGAATTTCGATGCCGTGTTCGGTCGCGCGTCCGTCGTCAGTGAAGGCAACAGCGCGATGGTCTGGATCGGCCTCCTCCTCTTTCTTGGAGCGACAGGCAAATCTGCACAGATCCCGCTCTTTGTATGGCTGCCTGATGCAATGGCAGGTCCGACTCCTGTCAGCGCATTGATTCATGCTGCAACAATGGTGACGGCGGGCGTATACATGGTCGCTCGATGTTCAGTCTTGTATGCGTTGGCTCCGACAGCGCTTCATGTGATGGCCATTGTTGGCGCTCTGACAGCGATCATGGCAGCGACAATCGCACTGGTGCAAAATGATATCAAGAAAGTGCTGGCCTATTCTACCGTCAGTCAACTTGGGTATATGTTCCTTGCCATGGGCGTCGCCGCCTTCTCTGCGGGCATCTTCCACGTCCTGACCCACGCTTTTTTCAAAGCGCTCCTTTTCCTTGGCTCGGGTGCCGTTATTCACGCGATGCATGATGAGCAGGATATCCAGAAAATGGGTGGGCTCAAGCATCAGCTTCCCACCACGTACAAGACATTTCTTATTGGAGCAATTGCGATTGCCGGGATTCCGCCGTTTGCCGGATTTTTCAGCAAGGACGAGATTCTCTGGAGGGCTTTCAGCAGCGAATATGGTTCGATCGGGCTCTGGGCAATCGGCGTCATCGGCGCGGCGTTGACCGCGTTCTACATGTTCCGACTCGTGAGCCTTACCTTTGAAGGGGAGAAGCGCTACGGGCAGGATCTCCACCCGCATGAAGCTCCGAAGACGATGACCATTCCGCTCATCATTCTTGCGGTCCTCTCGATTGTCGGTGGTTTTGTCGGAATCCCTGCATCGCTCTTTGGCGGGAATTCAATCGAACAATGGCTCGAACCGATATTTGCACCCGCGTATGAGAAACTTCGCATGGAACCGCATCCGGTGGAGATCACGGAATACCTGCTCATGCTCCTCTCAGTGTGCGTCGCCGGCGCCGGCATCTATTGTGCGCGTGTCGTTTATCTGCGCCGTTCCAAACTGGCAGATTCCTGGAAGGCGAAGTATCCCGGGACATACCGGTTCCTGTTCAACAAATACTACGTTGATGAAATGTATGATACGGTCATCGTGGCACCGACCGTCAAAGTCTCCGAAGGATTTCTCTGGAAGGGGATTGATGTGAAGGTGATCGACGGCATTGTCAATGGATCGGCGAAACTTGTCGGAATGCTCGCGGATGTGATACGGCGTGTGCAGACGGGAATTGCTCAACAGTATGCCACGATCTTTGTCGGTGGTATTCTTCTTCTCCTGATCTGGTTGATCGTTCAATAGACTGGTTGGTGAAAATACTCCATGTTTTCTGATCATATACTGACGCTGACGATTTTCTTCCCTGTGGTGGGGGTTGTAGCGTTGTTCTTCGTCGGCAAGGAGAACTACCAGCTCGCGAAGATGGTGGGCTTTGCGACGACCCTGATCACGTTCGCGCTTTCGCTGTTCTTGTTCTTCCGATTTGATGCGGCCGCGACGACGAATTTTCAATTCAAAGAGTATGCTGTATGGATCGCCGGGTTGAACATCAGCTACTATGTCGGGATCGACGGCATCTCCCTGCTGCTTATCCTGTTGACGGGGTTCCTCACGCCTCTGGCATTGCTCGGAACGTGGAACTCCGTGCATCATCGCGTTCGAGAGTTTACGATGATGATCCTCCTCCTCGAAGTGGGCATGATCGGAGTATTCGCTGCGTTGGATCTATTCCTCTTTTACATCTTCTGGGAAGCCATGCTCATCCCGATGTATTTCATCATCGGAATTTGGGGCGGACCGGAAAGAGTCTATGCGGCGGTGAAGTTCTTCCTGTTCACGTTGTTCGGAAGCTTGTTGATGCTGGTGGCAATCCTGTCGCTCGGCTACTATGCATCGACAATTCCGGGAGGATACTTCACAACGAATCTTGTGCAGCTTTACAATGTCGGTCCGAGGATGGCGTTGTCGCTGCAGACGTGGTTGTTCCTTGCCTTCGCATTGAGCTTCGCTATCAAAGTCCCTTTGTTCCCGCTGCATACCTGGTTGCCGGATGCTCACGTCCAGGCTCCAACCGCGGGCAGCGTACTGCTGGCTGGCGTCTTGCTGAAAATGGGGACGTATGGCTTCATCAGATTCTGTCTGCCTCTTTTCCCGCATGCAGCGTTTAAGTTTGTGCCGTTGATGGGGGCTCTCGCCGTTGTCGGCATCATCTATGGCGCACTGGTCGCGATGGTGCAGACCGATTTGAAGAAGCTGGTCGCATATTCCTCGGTCTCACATCTTGGCTTCGTTGTTCTGGGCATCTTCTCGATGACCGAAGAAGGGATGCAAGGAGCAGTTCTGCAGATGGTCAACCATGGATTGTCGACGGGCGCTCTCTTCTTGCTTGTGGGCATGATCTATGATCGGGCGCATACTCGAGCCATTGCGGATTTTGGGGGTGTCGTCAAGGTGATGCCTGTATTCTCTGTGTTCTTCATGATCATATCACTCTCCTCGATAGGACTCCCCGGGCTCAATGGTTTTGTGGGGGAATTTCTCATCCTCCTTGGTGCATTCAAATCTACTTTCTTTGCATCAACTGCGTACGCAGTGTTTGCAGCGTCTGGAGTAATTCTCGCTGCGATATATATGCTGTGGGCTTACCAGCGTATCATCTTTGGAAAGGTCAGGGAAGGTGGACTCTATGGAGGTCACACGCTTTCAGACTTGAACAAAAAAGAGGTTGTGTCGCTCTGTGCTCTGGTACTTTTCATCGTCTGGATTGGCGTCTATCCGGCCACATTCCTGAGCAAGTCTGCTCCCGCTGTCAAGCAACTCGTGCAAGGTTTGGAATTTGTTCGTCACGGTGGTCAAACAAGTACCACTGATGCGCAGAACCCCGCCGGCCGTTGAGCGGGAACTTGAAAACTCAAATGCTCGATGACTGAATTACGTCGAAAGCAGATTGCCGTTGTTGTCGGACTGGTTGCTGCATTTGCCTTCTTCAACTTTTTCGAGCATGTGTTGGAAGCAGCAGCGGCTTCGGCTGTCCCTTTGTGGCTCACAGCCCCATTCGTTCTTTTCCTTGTTGCGATCGCAGTGACGCCCTTTGTAGACCGAGCCTGGTGGGAGCGAAACTCCTTCACGGTTGCAGCTTCCCTTGGCGGTTCCGTGGCGGCATACTATGTGATTGTTCTCGGTAATTTTCCGAGGGTGCTGCTGACAGCGTACGACTATGTCAGCTTTCTCTCGCTGATCGGCTCTCTCTTCGTCGTTGCCGGAGGGATCCATTTCAACCTCCGCGGCAAAGCGGCTCCGTGGGAGAATGTCTTGCTTCTTGGGGGCGGAGCTCTGCTCGCAAACGTCATCGGTACGACGGGAGCTTCGATGCTGTTGTTGAGGCCGTACTTGAGGAGCAACAAGTACCGGGTGCGCGGCTTTCATGTGGTGTTCTTCATTTTTCTCGTGAGCAATATCGGTGGAGCGCTGACGCCGATAGGGGATCCGCCGCTGTTTCTTGGATACCTGAAGGGAGTGCCATTCTTCTGGGTTGCAGGGAAGGCATGGTATGCGTGGCTCCTTGTCCTGGGAATTGTCCTGTTGGTGTTCTATCTGATGGATAGTCACAGTTTCGGGCAGGTCCCAAAGGACGTGCAGGAACAGGCGACAAAGCCGGAAGTTGTGAAGTTCTCCGGATTGCACAATGTCTGGTTCCTTGTGATAATCCTCGGCGCCGTTTTTGTGCAGCGACCGTTGATATTGCGCGAAGTCATCATGTGGTGCGCCGCCTTGGCTTCGTATTCAACGACCAGAGCTGAGGTCCACGGGAAGAATGACTTCAGCTTCTCAGCCCTCAAAGAAGTGGCGATTCTTTTTGCAGGGATTTTTCTGACAATGATTCCAGCCCTCGATTGGCTGGAGATGAATGCCGGGTCACTGGGGATGACAAGCCCCGGCCAGTTTTTCTGGTGCTCCGGAGCGCTTTCGAGTGTTCTCGATAATGCTCCGACGTATCTAAGTTTTCTAAGCGCGGCAATGGGTCTGCACGGAGGAAGCGTTGACAACGCCATTCATATGCAGGCCTTATTGGGATTCGTCCAAAACAGTTCCGTTGGATTACCGAATCCTTTGATGCCGGGTGCCATGGCTCTCGGTGCAGATTCCTGGAAATTTGTTCAG